>Ga0182013_10005434_pt1 | contig 14807 bp, 15 predicted proteins | sample 612S2MmetaG_FD_120487 | JGI IMG/M metagenome (GOLD analysis project Ga0182013, IMG submission 120487) | Permafrost microbial communities from Stordalen Mire, Sweden - 612S2M metaG | ecosystem: Environmental > Terrestrial > Soil > Wetlands > Permafrost | place: Sweden: Stordalen | collected... | reverse complement strand
GGTGCTATTGTGCTATTCTGGTTAGGTGCTAGACTGGGTACAGTAAATTGGAGAAACAAAATGAGCGCAGCAACCTTGGCAGTAGAAGCAGCGAAACAGGAAAGCCAGACAGAGTTGTTTCGGTTCACTCTCGACCGCATCGCAAGCTTGACGACGGATGACGTGCAGAGCGTGTATTCCGGCAAACCGGGATGCTGCTGCGGCTGCAACGGTAAGCACCGCTACAACAGCAAGCATGTGCTGAGCGGTAGCAAAAACCGCGGCTACGAAGTCACTGCGGATGAAGTCAACGACAAGCAGGTGAAGAAAGTTCTCAACATCGTCAAAAAAACTGCTCTGCTGGCAGCGGAAGAATACTCTGCTGGACAGAATCATTTTGCCGTTGAAGTGACAAACGGCATGAGCACTCGCCTGTACATCGTTTACCCGGTGAAGGAGAAAAGCTAAAATGCACCCCGTGAAGAGTTTCTTAAGGCTGTCGTGTATTTTATCGCTGCTGGTGCTCGTTCTGCCAGCAGTCGCGCAAGACCAAACGCACCTCAACATTCCGAAAGCCGTAGTCGAGCACCTGCGCATCAAAGCGCTGGCCTCTTTTATGTTTTTCGGACACCCGGAAGAGTACGCAGCAATCGTGACTCCCTCTGCCGTCGAGTACCGTTCCGACTTCGGGGCATTCGGTGGGAGGCTCAGCGTCCCCTCTGACATCATGCTGCTGCTGCACACGCACCCGAAAGACACTTCACCGGAGCCGAGCGCGAAGGACATTGCGACTGCTATTAAGCTTGGCGTCCCGAACTGCGTTGTCACGCTCGCCCAAATCATCTGCGCGATGCCGGACGGCAAGGTCGTGAGGCAGTGAGCGGGATAAAGTTCAGCCCCGGTCGCCGGGATCCGTGGGAAGGGTATGAGCCTGCTCAGAGACTGATGGTTACTTCCGGTTACCGCAGTGACGCGGCTAGCACTTTGGTGCTATTGTGCTATTCTGGTTAGGTGCTAGACTGGGTACAGTAAATTGGAGAAACAAAATGAGCGCAGCAACCTTGGCAGTAGAAGCAGCGAAACAGGAAATCCAGAAAGTTCTCAACATCATCAAGGAAAATGCTCGCGTAATCGCGGTGCACTTTGCACCAAGCAATTCAGAAGGGTCAGAAGGGTATTTATTTACTCTGCTGGCAGCGGAAGACTCTGCTGGACAGACTCATTTTGCAGTTGAAGTTACAAACGGCATGAGCACTCGCCTGTACATCGTTTACCCGGTGGAACGGTAGTTGAGGAGCGACGGCAAAGGAGGCAACAAAATGAAGAGAGTTCTAATCGTACTTCTGATGAGTCTGGTGCTGGTAGCGGTAGCGATGGCTGCCCAGACTCCAACTGTCCAGCCCGTAGACCCGGTTGTCACTATCACCAAGCATGACATCAAAACAGCAAAGCCGATGTCCGAGTACATGCAGCAGGTTGGATTGCTGTATCTTGAGACGGCTGAAAATCTGGAAAAACTTGACGAGTTTGGGCAACCGCCTGACTACTGGCGTAAGGAAATGGATGGTTTAGAGAATCGCATTCAGATAACTCTGAACAACCCGCCTCGTCCCGCTGGTGACGCTCTATACTATGAGTTGCTTCGTTCGGCACGTTATGCTCGTGAGGCGTTGCTTCAGGCAGACAAAAGTCAAAGCAAACTCTGGGTTCAGGCTTGGGCTGCGTGCGATGCATATGGTACGACTTCTGCCACAGAAGGTACTTTTATTAAAGCACAAGCTGACGATTGTGACGCGAAAATTAAGGCTGCGACGGCTCAAAATGAAGTCACAGCCGAGACACAGCAACAACCAGCCGCTGACCCAGCCAAGATGCAAGTCCTCGCCGACAAGTTCAACGCCAAGGTCAAGAACACTTGGCTTATGGTCAGTGACGACACAAACATTGACGCTGGCTCTAAAGACGCTTTACGGCAAGCAGGATTCACTGCCATCGTCTGCGGCGGCAAAATTGTAGATTTGGTTACGGGCAAGGAAAACTAATGCACCGTTTGCTTGCAGCGCTCATAACCATAACGCTCTCTTGGCAACTTGCTCCTGAACAGACTCAGCGCCAAGAGGTGTACCGACAAATTAACTGCACCGGAGCGTGGGTTCGGCGCGCAACGGTTTCTAACACCACTGTTGAGTGGACTGACGTAACGACCAAGCCCGGAATGACCTACTGCTATTATGTGGATGCTGTCACGCGTGATGGTAAGTCGGGTCCGTCCAACATTGTTTCCGTAACTGTTCCGCTGCCGTAAGGAGGAAATTCAGTGCAGTTTAATGAAGGTGATGCAGTCAGAAACATTTTGCGAGAACGCGATGGTGTCTTTGTCCGGTTCATTACTGAGGTACTTGCCGCTGTTGACTACGGCGGCGGGCCTGAACCGACGTCAGTCAAGCACCTCGGCCTAACTGCGCGGCAGCAGAGAGTTGCTGACCGAAAAGCTAAACTGGCAGCAGCTCGGGAGGCGCGAGCTGCACTGCAAGAGTCTGAGCGCTTACAGAAAGCGTCGGTGAAGTTTGCTGCGACACCTGTTGAGGTGCTCAAGCGCACAGACCCTGAGGCACTCGTGCTGTTAGCTGAATACTGCAAAGCGTATGGCTATCGCATTGAAATTTCCTGTGCGCCGTCACACTTTGAAAAGACTGCTGCCGGCATCTCTGCTAATACATGCTTGACTGAAGTCGATGCTGTGGATTATATTAAGATTTGCACAGAAGCTTCACTCGGAGCCAAGTACGACCTCATGTTCCCTGAGGGGCTGTCAGAGGATTTGGTAAGTCGGCTCGGAGTGCTGCTCTGGGGTGAACACAACGGCCAGCAAGTCAGGGGATTCAGAGCGAAAACAGGTGAAGCACAAATCAACAGCCGACAGCTTATAGAGTGGCTGATGAAAGAACACAATTTTCTACCAAAGAAATGCCGATAGACTCGGGCTCAGTGCCCGATCAGAAAAGAGCAACCGTGACCCCTGCTGAAGATGCTTTGTGCATTCTCATACGTGCGAATAGAAGTGTCCAAAATCATATTCTTAAACAGCTCAACGACCTCGTTCTTTCCGATCCTTACTTCTCAATAAGCCCCGGCGGCACCACACGCCATCACGACTACATCGGCGGCCTCGTAATTCACGTTGCAGAGGTAATGAAGAACGTTTTGCAGATGACTGGCAATGCTCCGTCTGACGAGCTGATTACGGCGGTCATCTGGCACGACTACATGAAGACGAAAGACTACGGACTCGATGGTGAGACTCCGAAGAATATGCCGTACCGCAAACTCATCCGCCATCTTGCTGGGTCTGCTATGGAGTTTCATCACAAGGCGCGCGAGCGCTACTTGATCACTTCTACACTTGAGCATATCGAGCACCTGCTGCTCAGTCATCATGGCCGCAAAGAATGGGGCTCACCTGTAGAGCCTGCAACAGCAGAGGCTTTCATTCTGCACGCTGCCGACATGATGTCGGCAACCGGGTGCAATCTGTGAGCACAGTTCTGTATGTCAACTCATCTGGCAAGAGCGTAACACACAGCTCCTATTCCAGTCGTCAGTCCTTCAAGAAATGTCCGAGAATGTTCCAGCTCGAACGCATTCAAGGATGGTCGGACAAAGGGATGCGTGCTGCGATGATCTTCGGCCGCTGCATAGAATCTGGCCTCACGGCTTATGAGGAATCAGGACGCAAAGTGGATGCCGGCGTCAAGATGTTTCAGAGGGTGTGGGAAGAGGTCAAGCTCATGCCGGAGTTCAAGGACCTGATCTACACAGCGTGCGAGGGAAGCTGGGATCAGCTCATGAAGTCCGGCACGCAAATGATGAAGCTCTACGAGTTCAGAGCGCCGCACCTGCCGATCTACAAGCCGCTATTTCAGCAGAAGCTCCGCAAGACGATCTTTCCGGGGACTAACTTGGCCGCGTTAGAAAATGTGGCCGTGTTAGATATTCTCTGCTTTCCACCTTGGAATCACAAGATGCTGCCGAAGATCGCAGTTGACATGAACTGCACGGAATGTGCAACTCGATGGAGCTGCTCTCTTGAGGCTGATGGACCACCGTTTGCTCCATGTGCTGATCACCTCCAGCGCGAGCTGATCATCGACGTAAAGACAAGCGGCAAAGATTTTCCTGTTGACCTTGTCGCTCTCGACCCGCAGCTTGCAGAATACAGTTGGCAGACACGCATCCCTGATGTCGCTTTCTTGTGGTTCGTGAAGTGCAGCCATGGATTCAAGAAAGGGAGCAAAGTAGCGCTACTCAAAGAGGTAGGAGCGTGCTGGGCTGGCTGGGAAGGCTTGGTTATAGCAATGCGTGGGGATGAAGAAGAAGAGCAGTCCTCCGTGACCTCCTCCGTGCTCCTCATCGGTGGGCAAGATGCCCTCAACACATTTGATACCGCTTGCCGCGATGCCGACGGTGCTACACTCCGCGGTAAAGCTCTGAAAGCAGCCAAAGCAGTTGCTATTGACAAAGGGCTGACCGACGGTAGTATAATCTCAGTTTCTGAATCGGATGTGACAAAACAACGAATCCAGTTTGCTGCCGCGAGGCTGACAGAGCAAGACATGGATGAGGTCGGGCGGAGCGTTGCTCAGACAACTGTCGAGATGGTCCGCGCACACGAGCAGGACTTCTATGAGAAGCAACCCGGCGTGCGCTTCCCGAACGAGAAGTGTGGCTTCTGCTCGATGCGATTTCACTGCTTGCACGATTCAGATGGTCGCGACAAAAACCTCACTCGAAAAGGTGAGGAATGGCTTGATGGTGTTGACACGGAAAGTGAGTGAGGAATGGAATCGAATAGTAAGCCTCTTTATCAGCCATGGAATGAAGATGCATTCCAAGCGGATGTTTTCGTACGCGGAATGACATGGCTACAGCGCCTACTTTACCGATCACTTTTGCAAGCGATGTTTTTTCACAATACTCGCCCATATTTGCCGATCGACGATGACATTCTCTGGGTGCTTGCGGGTGCTGAGTCTCAGGAGATGTGGGAGCAAAACAAAGCTCGTATTTTGAAGCGCTTCACTGTCTGCGACCACAATGCTAACTTGTTAGAACAAAAAAGAGTTACGGAAGATTGGAAGCGCATAGAAGCTTCACGTTTTGAGAGCACAGAGCAGGGCAGAGCCGGCGGCTTGAAGTCAGCAGAAGTGCGACGTGAAAAGTATGGAACAGCGCGCCCATTCAAGCCTTTAACTGCTGAACAGGTGAACACCCCTTCCGAGTCGTTCACAGAAAACGGCGGAACGAGGAACCAAGTAAGTGAAGTAAGTAAAGAAAGAGAAGTAAGTAAAGAAAAAGGCTGTAACGCAGTTGTTGTTTCTTGCAACCAAGAAAAAACAGCTGACTGGAAGACATTCGCAATTCTTTATCGAAATGCCTTCAAAAAGAAAGCAGGAGTAGAATTCAAAGATAAATATTTTGACGCATGCCTTAAATACAGTGAAGATGTTGTGCTAGACTGCTTCAAGACTTGGGCATCCCCAGCAAAAGTTGACTGGTTAGAGGCAAATGGATGGGACAAACCATTAAATTCTTTCTTCAAACATTTGCCGGAGGAAGCTAGCGACGCAGTTGAGATAAATTCTGCTGAGAAAGAGATTGCGGAGGAAGCGGCGGCTGTGCAGCAGACTGCCGAAGCAAATCAAGCTGCAAGTATTGAACGTGAGACTCAGGAAATTATCAAGCGCAGGGATGCAGTGTTTCCTGTCAACGAAGCCAGCATCGACGAACTCTTATAAGGGAGCACATGTCAGAACAAAAAAGTCCTACCGCACAAGAGTTGAAAGATAAGGTTTCACTCCGCGATTATGCTGCTGGCGTAATGAAGCTGGAACGTCGCGGCGAAGAATACTGGGGCTGCTGCCCATTTCACAATGAAGACTCCGCATCCTTTTCAATCAAGAATAAAAATGGGTGTGAGGTGTTCTACTGCTTCGGATGCGGCAAGGGTGGAGACATCATCGCCTTCATTGAACTGCACGAGAAACTTTCGGCCGCAGATGCTTTCAAACGTCTGCGTGAACTTGCAGGACCGAATACAGCATGGAGGGAAGAAGCGAAGAAAGTGCAAGAGACATTCAAGAGCATGGTCGAAGCTCCGAAAGTTGTTCTTCCACTTGCATCTTGGGCGCCGAAAGAGGCTGCTCTGCTCCGGGATGCTGCCGCGATGAAGTACCTGACGGAAGTCCGCGGTGTTGGTGAAGCTACTATCCGCGCGCTGCATCTCGGATATGTTCCGTCTACGAAGGGACGCATTTCTGAGGAAAATGAATCGTGTCGCGACAAAGGGTGGATCTGCTTTCCAAGAATTGTTGGGGACAAGATCACTGCTGTCAAGATGCGCTCTGTTGTCTGCAAAGAGTTCGTGCAGATTACAGGTATGGATGGCAAAGCTCTATTCAACACGGAAACAATCAACGCTCTTGAGCCTGTGTTCGTGACCGAGGGTGAACTCGACACAGCGATCATGGAGCAGGCAGACTTCAGGGCTGTTAGCATTCCGAATGCAACCGCAAAGATTACACCGGAGTGGAAAGTAATTTTGAAGAAAGCACCTATGGTGATACTCGCCGGTGACAACGACGGCAAAGCTGGCAGCGACAAAATGAAGCTGCTGCTGAGTGAACTAGGTGAAAATACTTTTTTGATCTTGTGGCCTGATGGTGCCAAGGATGCGAATGACTTCTTCCGAGACAAGTGCGGACGAGATATTGAAGTCTTCAAGCAGAAAGTGAACGAACTTGTAACCCTCTCACAGACAACCCCAGTCGAGGGATTTATGTCCCTTATTCAGAGACTGAGAACAGCAGCCGGAACCGATGGCGCCAATGATCCGTTTCGTCTGCACTTCGCAATCAAAGAAGTTGACGAGATGGCTTACGTTCCTGTTGATGCCGGCTATGTTGTTTTTTACTCTACTTTCTCCGGCACCGGAAAAACAGTATTCACAACACAGGTCGTGCTTGAGGAAGCGCAGCGTGGTGAAACTGTTGTGGTATTCTCACCAGAGCTTTCAGGCACTTCTTACCTCGCACTTGTTGCTGCTCAAGTTTTGACAGAGCGCAACTTGAACAGGTCAATGGTCATCACACAAGACGATTACATTGCGACTGCTGACAAACTCGACAAGACTTGCCCGAACGGAAATCCGTTCCAGTACTATCTTGGACATGCATTGCAGGGCGATGATCCTCTGAAATTCATCGAATCAACTTTGAAAGTCATCCGCCCATCACGCTTTGTGATCGACACATTTCCATGTGTTGTGCAGCAGAAGGGAAATGAGCCGTTCGTCATTGCAGAGGGCAGGACAGCCGAGGCACTTGAGGCGCTCGGCAAGAAATACAATTGCCTGTTCATCATCGTCGGTCAGTCTAACAAAGAGGCTGAAGACATCAAGGAGCAGCGTCGTGATTCTCATGGTGTGCTCCGCGGCAGTCGTGTGCTGACGGACAAAGCACATGCAATCTATCTTCTGCACCGCAAGAAAAAAGAGGATGCGACAGACCAGAAAGACACTCTCGAAACTGCAACGGTGCTGAAGATGATTAAGAATCGGACCGCTGGTCCTGGTTATCAGCAGATTTATCTTGAGTATGTGCGCGACCGCTCGCGATTCTTCAAGCAGGATAAAACAGATGCACCAGCACCGACTGAGCAGCATACCGACTATGAACCTCAGGAAGGATTCTGATGGCTTACGAAGCAGATGCACATAAATAATTTAGTTGCACAGCAGCAACCGACTCTGCTATGATGTAAAACATGAAACCATGCAAAGGCAAAGGAAAAGTTTATTTGCCACCGAACTGGGCATCTGCACCGTGCGGAACAGATGGCAAGCTGTGCAGAAAGTGCAGAGAAGTGCAAGAGCATGAATCCGAAGGGGAGAAACAACAATGACAATCACGTTTCAGGTACCTGAACTTCAAAAACGCCTCGGGCAACTCGTGGCAGTTATCGCGCGGACTTCTCAAGAGGCACTTTACGTAAGCGTGCGCATCTTCTCGAATGCTGCCGGCGTCGTGTTCCTTCAAGGTGCCGATGTTGACAGCACTCTGACACTCAAGCTGCCGACCGCAGTTGCTGACGGTCAGGCGAATGTGCTGCTGGAGTATTCTCGGCTGAACAACATCGTTCAGAAGATGAACACACCCACGGCGCTGCTTACGCTCACCGGTGAGACTGAGGCTATACTGACATCTGGCCGGTCTCGCGCGCGCCTAGCCTGCTTGCCAACATCACCATTCACTAACCTATCCGTTGTGTCAAGCATCCCGTCTGACGAAGAACTGGCCCTCGGCGGCGGCATCAAGTTTCCGCTACCTGGCCTGAAAGAACAGATTGAGCAGGTTTACTTCACGGTCCCCAAGCAGCATTCAAAGTACGTAGCGGCTGCGGCACTGCTTGCCGCCTCTGACAACACACTGCGCATCGCCGGCACTGATGGTAAGATGCTCGGTCTTTCGGCAGTAAACACCGAAGTTTCTTTCCCGCCGATGACGATTCCGAAGCAAGCGCTTGACCTGCTGAATAAGCTTGACGGCGGCGCAGGCAACATCGTGACTATCTTCGACACGGAAAATCTGCTCACTTTCAGCACTGATGGTGAGCTGCTGACTTACGGCAAGTCGCACGCCGAGTTCCCTCCGTATGAGCGAATCATCCCGAAGACTGGTTCACACACTCTCGCCATCACACTGAAGGACAAGACGGCTTTCATCAAAGCTCTCGAACAGATTCGCCCCAGCTGCTTCGGCGACCTGAAGAGCATTGTTTTCTCAGTGACTGGCACCAACGAACTGACAATCACAGCGGTAAAAATTGACAAGCAGGCCACCGGCGATGTCTTCACTGACATGGCTGACGAAGTTGTTGATGCTGAAATCGTCGGCACTCCTGTAAAGTTTCAACTTGACATCGACCGCATTCTGCCGTATGCAAACGCGGCCGTCTTCCCCATGTCCCTCTACGTCAAAGATTCATCCAGTCCTGTTGACGTGCACGCAAACTCCGGTACTCCTGACAAGCAGACGTACCGTTTCGTTTTGATGCCAATGCGGCTAGAGGGCGGAGCATCCTCTGTTCCGCTTCCGCTACCGGCGTCGAAGTAAGTTTTACGTTGCTTGGCATGTCTGGGCATCCTGATACGGTGCTCAGACTTTTTAGGGGATGCCTGTGAAGACCGCAATCGCAATCAAGTCCTGCCACAAGTACGCTACGCGCAGACAAGCACAACTCGACACATGGCTGAAAAATGTTGACACTGATTTTTTCTTTATATTAGGCGGCCAATTTCCTGATGTTCACACCACAGATGTTCTGTGGTGCAACTTTTCCGATGCTTTTGAAAACATCGCACCGAAAGTCCTTTACGGTGTTGAGTACGCCCTTGAGAACAACATCACGAACCTGTGTGTGTGCGACGACGACACCTATATTCACTGGCCGCGGATGCTGAAGTCTGGCTTCGAGAAGCTTGATTATCTTGGATTCGTGCGCAGCTATTCAGACACACCGTATATGCAGGGGTCCTGTTATTGGCTCTCAGAGCCAGCAATGGCGTGCATTGCTAATCACAAGCACAACAGGCAAAAAATGAAAGATGGGGTGCCTGACGACGTAGCAGTTGGCCAGTGTCTTTACGGCTCTTTTCCGTTTACGCATGAGCACCGCTACTCTGTCGGAATGCCTTATCCTGAACTGTCGTGCATCCCGCGGCATGATAACAACATTATTGCCTGCCACAAAATGAACGAGCAGGCAATGTACGACTGTAACAGCCTGCTGACAAGTCAATAGGGGAAAGCTGCAATGCCGACGGAACAACGACCTGATGGCCTGACTATCGTAATCATGAAGTTGTGCCGTTACGGTAATCCCGGAGACATCAAGACGATGTCGCACTCGACTGCTGATCGCCTGTGCGTAACAGGATATGCACAGCGCTGGAAGGGTCCTCTTCCGCTGGAAGAGAAGCAAGCGGCGGCGCAAGTGTTCACTCCTGCATCTGAATTCAAAGTATCCGCAATCTGCCCTACATACAACCGCCGCAAGTATCTTCCGTCATCAATCGCTCAGTTCTTTGCACAGACCATGAAGAATTCCGAGCTCGTCATTGTTGACGACAGCACAGATAGCGTGTGCGATATTGTGCCAGTTCATCCGCGCATCCAGTATATTCGTTCTGAAAAGTACATATCAACTGGAGCAAAGCGTAACCTGTGCTGTGAGAAGGCGCGTGGAGAAGTTATCGTGCACTGGGACGATGATGACTGGCAATCTCCGAATCGCCTCGAGGACCAAGTTTCAAAGTTGCAAGCCTCTAAGAAAGCCGTGCTTTGGTACAATAACATACTGTACTGGAACGAAGAGGAGAAGTTTGCCTGTAGGTGTTTTCCTCCGGCAGCGGTCATGAGCTATGCTCCTCATGGTGCCACGTTCTGCTATCGCCGCGACTGGTGGGAGAAAAACAAGTTTGGCGACTGTGTTGTTGGTGAAGATACAAACTTCGGCAGGAATGCAGTGCACAGGCAGCAGGCATCTTGGACAGACGCTGGGCAGAACATCGTAATTCGTGCGCACGGACATGCTGACTCAAAGACAGCGCGCGGTAATACTTGCTCGACAGCTGACGGCATGAAAACGATAACTATTCCTGAAGTGCCTGCTTCACAGATTCCTCCAGAATTCTTTGCTCCGCTCTTGGAGTCTGTGCCTGTGTCAGTCAGTTGCGGTCCGCGTGTTCTGCTCGCCATCTGCGGCTGGGCGCAGGGTGCAGTAAACGGAGAGCATCAAGCAGCGCGCGAGACATACTTGCAAGATGTAAAGAACTTTCCGAATCTGGAGTACAGGTTCTTTATTGGTGACGGGTCCCCGAACCTAGAGGACGAGTCTGCACTGCAAGCTTCTATTCGTAGGGACTGTAGGCATCAAGGCCTGACTGCCCAGCCGATACTTACTCCGGAGCTGAAGTCTGATGAAGTCCTGCTTCCTGTGCCTGATGATTATCGTCACCTCACACACAAGTCCAGAGAGATTCATCGCTGGTCTGTAAGCAACGGGTTTGATTACACATTTCTCTGCTACCCTGACACTGCCGTTGACATTGCTCGCTTGATGAGCAGCGACTACGCGGGGAAAGACTATATCGGGCGACCGCTTGTGAACCCCGCACTGTATGCAAAAGGCGGGCAGGGAAGATGGTTGAGCAAGAAAGCCGCAAAGATCATAGCGCACTCACCTGTAACTGACTGGGCAGAGGATCGCTGGGTCGGTTCTCTTATGCTTCAGAATGGAATCACACTCCACAAAGACAACAGGTATGTTGACTACCCAGATTTTCCGCGGCACGGCAACAATTACATTTCTTCCCATCTTTCCGAAGCGGGTGCCTCTGCCGGCAAAGTTGCAGAACTGCTTCACAAGGTGCACAACATGCAAGCAGAAAAGATTGACTTGGTAGTATCTGTGGTGCGCTGCCACACATGGCAGCAGATTGCACCGTATGCAAATTCACTTGCTCAGTGCGGATTCATCGGCAAGAAACTGATGTTCGTTGATGGAGTGGATAACAATGCACTTTTCCATCTTCATCAGCGAGGTTTTGAGACGATTCCTTTCACTACGAAGGACCCGCGCCGCTTTGTGACTCGCGACCGCTTTCAACCTGTCGTCGAGTACCTGAACAAGTACGGCGATGATCACCGCTACGTTGTGTGGACCGATGTGCGCGATGTAGTCTTTCAGTCTGACCCAATGGTTTGGATTGAAAAGAACATCGGCAGCAGCAGACTGCTCGGCTGCTCAGAGTGTGTGCTCGTGAAGTCCGATCCTGAAGGATACAATGCAATCTGGCTGCGCTCTGCTTTTCCAGAAGGCTCTGCTGAGTTTGCATCCGTGTGGGAGAATGACATTATTTGCGGCGGCACTATTTCCGGGGCTGCTGGAGCAATGCGCGACCTGCTCTCTAGCATCTATGAAATGACCTGCCGCGATGTGAACGATCAGACAGCTTTGCAGTACCTGATGCGCTCTCCTAAGTTCAAAGATATTTCTCGCGTGCCGTTGAACATCGATGGCTTCTGTGCTACACTGTCATGGCAGTGCGGTGCTGGACAAGCAAAACTCGGACATGCTCTGACGGATGCTTGCGTCTCATTCGATAGAGAAAACATACAAGTGCTGACACCTGACCGCAGCAAGCCGTTCGCTATCGTGCATCAGTACGACCGTGATGGATGGTGGCAGCAAGCATACGGCAGAAAGTTCATGTAATGCCGAAAGTTTCATACATCGTGAGTGCTTTTGATAGGCCGTACATGCTGCGCTGCTGTCTTGCGTCGCTAGCAGTGCAAACCGATCGCGACCTCGAGGTCATCGTCGCCGATAACTCTGATGATTTTTGTGGGCAGCACCAAGAGATTGTCGCAGACTTTTGTGACCTACGTTTTCGTCACATCGACACCGGCTGCGTGAAGACTTGCAAAGGCTGGGACTGCTATAATAGTGCAGAGTATGTCGCTGCACTTCCATCGGTGACGAGCGAGTGGCTCTGCTTTCCGAGTGATGATTCTTATTACGTTCCAACTTTTCAGCAGACAATGCTCTATTGCGCAGAGAAAAACGGCTGGGACCTTGTGTACTGCGACATGCTGCGTAATGACGACAGCACGGAAGGACGCAAAATGACTGGCGCTCAGGGTGATTACTACTTTCATTGGAATACTGCACCACACGTCGGCGGCATCGACAAAGTAGGCTTTTTTGTTAAGCGTAACCTCTTCACCTCATTCCCCGACAAGAACACAGACTCGCAGGGTCCGAAAGCTTGTGATGGGCTCTTGATTGAGGACCTCGTAAAAAGCGGAGTCAAGCACGGAAAAGCGAGCGGAATTATCGCGGTGCACAACTAATGCGTAAACTCATTGCGATCGTGGCATGTCACCAGAAGAGGGCTTGGGCGGAAGCTCAGCGTGCAACTTGGGCGAAAGACATTGTCGGCAAAGGATATGCTGACGTGAAGTTCTTTTTCGGACGCCCAGCTTCTCCGGATGCTTGTGAGCCTATTTTTTCAAAAGATGAGATATGGCTTGATGTTGACGATTCTTATGCAGGTATTCCGCTGAAAGTTCAAGCGATCTCCATGTATGCTGCGGAGCACTGCTACGACTATGTTGCGAAGTGTGATGACGATGTGTACATTGCTCCGGAGCGCTTTCCTGCTCTGCCACTGACAGCAGATTACATCGGACGCTTTCGCACTCCATACGGAAGCGTTTATCCGTCCAGCTTCGCAAGCGGCTTCTTCTACTGGTTGAGCAACAGGGCAGCAAAGATCGTTGCAGAGACACAGTGGAACGGTGACTGGATGGACGAGCGCTTCATAGCAACTGCTCTCGCACGTCGCGGAATCACAGGATGGTCTGACTATAACAATTATCAAGTTTCCGGTCCGTACGCGGAGGGACTTGCTGTGCTGAACAGTTCCTTGCATCGCCACGGTACAGTGTTTTGCGAGTACAGTCCAAGAGCAATGCACGCGATGCATTTAGCGCTCCGCCACACTGAACCAGTACGCTGGCCGTTTGCTGCGATACTACTTCGGCAGCAGTCCGCCACTGTGACAGACCAGATTCTTAATTCACCTCCCGGAGACGCTATTCCGGAGTACAAACTGTATCGGAGATACAATGCCGAGTTGTGACCCTAATCGTTTCCCCGACGAACCGGTCGGTGAACTTGCAGGTCCGGAGGAAGGCGACGTGAGTTTTCCGTACGGGAATAACACTCCGTTGTGTGAGCAGTTGGAAAGAGAAAAAATGTCAAACGGTATAGTGCTGTCTGAAGCAGAATTGTTGCGCTTGAAGATTTTTACTGAACTTGAAGGAGCGACTGTTACGTGCTTTTCTCTTGAACAGTCTTGGATTCGTCTTGGCGTCCTTCTTTCAGAGTTCAAACAGCAGGAGCACTGGCGCGGGCTCGGATATAGTACATTTGATGATTTCATTTCTGAATTGAAATCAAAATTTAACAGGGGGCGCACCGTCTTATATTCCTATCTCGGCGTTGCAGAGGTGTTGCTGCCGACAATCACAGCAGAGAAGCTGGAGCAGATGGGCATAGCGAAAGCTCTTGAGCTGAAGCGTGCTCTGAAAAGGCTTGAAGGGAAACCTCTGCCTGCTGGGCTGCTTGCGGCTGCTCTTGACCCCAACAAGACAACAACTGAATTGCGCGGAGAAGTCGGAGCTGCTTTGCACATCACGGAAGAGCCGAAGGGAACTTGGTTCGACTTGCAGGGATTCTTCATGTTGCCAGATGAGCGCAAGGAGTTCAAGGAGGCGTTCCTGGCAACGGAGGCGCTGCTTGGACTGAGTAATGCACTTCCAGACCATATCAGGCGCAAAGAGGTTATCCTGGCATGGCTGCGAGAGTGGTATGGCACACATGCGGCCGAAGTCAACGGACCTCAGCAGCCGGAGAATGCAGCACCAGTAATCATAACTGCCGCAGATAGAGAGTTCATCGACAACAGACCACTGCCTAATCTAAATGTTCATCCGACAGGACCGGAGTGCACTGAAAGCTGTCTGCACGGTTTCGGGTGCACGAATGCCTAATATGGTGTGGGTTGAAATCGGTTCAGAAAACGGACTGCCAATCCGCATCTTCAAGAATCAGAAGACAGCATATCGCAGCGGGAGCTGGGACAAGATTGCTTATGTGCTCAGGTCAATGGCTGTCAGTGAGATTCGCAACCAGATTTGGAAGCG
>Ga0182013_10005431_pt1 | contig 14811 bp, 10 predicted proteins | sample 612S2MmetaG_FD_120487 | JGI IMG/M metagenome (GOLD analysis project Ga0182013, IMG submission 120487) | Permafrost microbial communities from Stordalen Mire, Sweden - 612S2M metaG | ecosystem: Environmental > Terrestrial > Soil > Wetlands > Permafrost | place: Sweden: Stordalen | collected... | reverse complement strand
TCTTGCCCGTGTTGGTCGGCCCCAGCACCGCACATACGCCCGCGTTCCGCGCCTCGGGGCGGCGGCCCACCGGCGATCGCGCTGAGGAGGGGGGGCCGAGCAGGTCCTCCATGCTCTCCAATTGCATTGGCCGGCCTTCCAACTGCTCTGTCACCCGCACCCTCGGCGCAGTACGCTCACTCAGTCTTGTTTCATAACGGAACTTCGACGCGGAGGCGATTTCACTTTTCGAACAAGCTGCGAACGAACCGCGCCCGAATCGCCGACTACGGAAGAATCCCGATCTGTTCCGCTAAATATAGACTGTCGCCAGACCCAAACCACAACAGATTGTTTCGCGCCGTCGCCGGAGGAAAAAATGCAGGCGGTTGAGGCAATAGATGGCGTTTAATTGTCAATCCCGCCGCCCCTGCGATTCGGGCGTAAACCTTTGGAGAAAAGCGTGAACGCAGCCGGCACGAATCGCTTTCCCACCGCTGTTGCCGTCTCGTTCCCACAAGATATTGGAGCCGGAAGAACCGAACCCGCAACAAATAGCTATGAGGATTGCACAAAATTGTCTTTCCACGACAAATTTGATGGGAAAATAGTTAAGCTCCCGTCCAATTTCGGCTCAGGAGCCCAGACCCTCATTTGCCGTGAGGGTTAAGCTGCCCTTAGCAGCGCATAGCCGCGCCTGTTAAGTTTCAGGTCTTAGCGGGAACATTCCGCGCCCGAATCAATTCCCCATCGGTGTTGGCCAACTGTTCCCACAAGACTTTGGGGTGAACGAGGCCAGGCGCCCCAAATATGAGACCGCTCGCAGGATGACGCCTTCACGCTCCCGCCAGAATCCTGTTTGGCGTTTACTGATTTGTCCCGCTCCGAGGCATGTGGCCACTTCACAGCGCGGGATGGACGCGTAGGGCAGTGAGCGGTTACGAGGGACGTTAACTATTACGCGCAACTGCTCGACTGGAGAGGAATGAGATGGTCAGGGACAGCAACGGGACAGAACTCAAGGATGGCGACAGCGTCACCCTCATTAAGGATTTGAAGGTGAAGGGCTCCTCCGTCACGCTCAAGCGCGGCACGGTCATCAAGAATATTCGATTGACCGAAAATGAGGATGAAATCGACTGCCGCTCCGATAAGGTCAAAGGCTTGGTTCTGCGGGTCGAATTTGTGAAAAAAGCTTAGATACTCCCGAAATCCGAAGGCGAAGGACGCAATGACCCTTTTCTGCTTCGCCGCCGCGGGGCTTTTGGGCATGGCTGGGACGCTTCCCTCTCTGGACCGCCCCGGGCTTGATCAGCCTTATACTGTTCGCCGCCTGTGGCGGCGTCTATATCGCGCTCTCGCTTTTCTGGCTGCGGGCTGTCGTAGGCGCGCGTACCGATTTACGGGATTTTCACGGACGCCGCGCTTTGCCTGGCTGGCGCGGCCGTAATGCTGTTGGCGCCTCGCTGAACTCCCGTAATTTCCACCTTCATTCTTAACAATATACGCGCGCGCCAGCGTGCAATTAAGCGAAGCATTAACCACTTCGCCTCCATAGTTGATTGAGACGAATTTGCATGGCGGGCTTGCGCCGCGCGTCTCCGATCCAGGACGCCGCGCCGGTAGTCGCCACAACGCATTAAGCGCTGTTCAGTCGCACAGCGTTCGAAAGACCGGCACGATGAAGGTAGTCATTCTGACAGGCGGCCTTGGAACTCGGCTTGCCGAAGAAACCTCGGTGCGGCCCAAGCCAATGGTCGAAATCGGCGGACGTCCGATCCTGTGGCACATAATGAAGGCCTATTCCGCTCACGGATTCAACGAGTTCGTTCTGTGCCTTGGCTACAAGGGCTATTACATCAAGGAGTTCTTTTCAAATTACTTCCTTCATATGTCGGACGTCACCTTCGACATGCGCACGCGCGCTATGGAGGTGCATCGTGAACATGCGGAGCCCTGGCGCGTCACGCTCGTGGACACAGGCGACAACACACAGACCGGCGGCCGTCTCAAACGCGTGATTGATCATGTCGCCGACGAGGAAGTTTTTGCGCTGACTTATGGCGACGGCGTTTCCGACATTGACCTCACCGCCGAGCTGGCCTTCCATAAATCCCACGGCAAACTCGCCACGGTCGCCGCCGTTCGACCGGCGATGCGCTTTGGATCAATGACGCTGCATGACGACCGGGTGACAGCGTTCGCCGAAAAGCCGGTGGCGGAGAGCGGCTGGGTCAATGGCGGGTTCTTCCTGCTCTCGCCCAAGGTTGGCGATCTGATCGAAGGCGACTCGGTGATCTGGGAGCGCGGCCCTCTCAACGCGCTGGCGGCCATGGATGAATTGCGCGCCTTCGTGCATGACGGCTTCTGGTATCCGATGGATACGCTGCGCGACAAAATATACCTCGAAGAACAATGGACCTCCGGCCAAGCGAAGTGGAAAACCTGGTGATCTCCTCAGCATTCTGGCGTGGCAAACGCATCTTCGTCACTGGTCACACCGGCTTCAAGGGCTCTTGGCTTTCGTTGATGTTATCGCGTCTCAACACGCGCGCGACAGGATACGCGCTGGAGCCGCCCAGCGCTCCCAATCTCTTCGATCTCGCGCGGGTTGGCGAATGCATCGACGACATTCGCGGCGATATTCGCGACCTGGATCATCTGCGCACCGCGATGACGGCGGTGGCGCCGGAGATCGTCATTCATATGGCGGCCCAGCCGCTGGTGCGAGCCGCCTACGACGATCCCGTGACCACCTACGCCACGAATGTGATGGGCACCGTCAATGTGCTCGAAGCGGCGCGCGCCACGCCAAGCGTGCGTGCGGTCCTGATCGTCACGACTGACAAATGCTACGAGAACAAGGATTGGGTGTGGGGCTATCGCGAAACCGATGCGCTGGGCGGGCATGACCCCTACTCAAACAGCAAGGCCTGCGCGGAGCTCGTCGCCAGCGCCTACCGCGACAGCTTCTTCTCAAAAGCCGGAGACGTAAAGGTTCTTTCCGCCCGTGCGGGCAATGTCATCGGCGGCGGCGACTTCGCGGCCGACCGCATCGTTCCCGACGCCTTTCGCGCCTTCATCGCCGGTCGCTCGCTGCATATCCGCAACCCCGTCGCCGTGCGACCCTGGCAACATGTTCTTGAGCCGCTCACCGGCTATCTGATGCTGATCGAGGCCGCGATGAGCGGCGCCGCGCACATCGACGGAGGCTGGAACTTTGGCCCCGGCGGCGCCAGCGAACAGAGTGTCGAGGCGTTGGTGACGCGTTTTATCGAGGCCTTCGACAAGAAAGCGCGCTGGACGCACGATCAAGGCGAGCATCCGCACGAGGCGAATCTCTTGCGTCTCGACACAGCGAAGGCGCGAGAAATCCTGGGATGGTCCCCATTGCTCGATTTCGCGGAAACCGTCGACTGGACCGCGCAATGGTATCGCAACCTGGCGGATCGTGGCGACATCATCGAAAAAACCATGCATCAGGTGGACAGCTATCTCGGGCAGCGCGTGCGCCTTGATTCGCCTTTCACGCAGCAAAGCGTCGAAGAACGGCAAGACGAGCCAGTTCTCCGCCAGCACGCATAGAAGATTCACGGGCCAAAATTCTTCCGCCGAGCGAATTTTCGGCGGAAGCGGCGCGCTTTCGCGAGCGAAGTTGTTGAAGACCTCTGTCGGCGCTTTGACGGCATACGGGCGCAAGCGGTAGAACCCGCCTCTCCTTTCGAATCGGGACAGGCGCATGACCACAATCATCGAACGCATCAGCGCGGAGCTTGCCGCCAAGCCTTGGCAAGTGGAAGCGGCTGTCGCTCTGCTTGATGGCGGGTCGACGGTGCCCTTTATCGCCCGCTACCGCAAGGAGGCGACTGGCACGCTCGACGACGCTCAATTGCGTCTTCTTGAGGAACGCCTGCGTTACCTGCGCGAACTGGACGAGCGCCGGAAGGCGATTCTCGAGTCGATCGACTCGCAGGGCAAGCTGACGGACGCTTTGCGCGGCGCCATCAATCAGGCGGACAACAAGGCGCGTCTCGAGGATATATATCTTCCCTTCAAGCCGAAGCGCCGCACCAAGGCGCAGATAGCGATTGAGGCCGGGCTCCTGCCGCTCGCGGACGCGCTCTTGTCCGCGCCGCAAAATGATCCAAAAGCGGCCGCGACGCCATTCGTCGACGCGGAAAAAAATGTCGCCACCGTCGAAGCTGCGCTGGAGGGCGCGCGCGCCATTCTGGTCGAACGTTTCGCCGAAGACGCTGATCTGATCGGTCAGTTGCGCGAATTGTTCTGGTCGCAGGGAACGCTGAAATCCAAGGTGCGCGAAGGCAAGGAGGCGGCAGGCGCGAAGTTTTCGGATTATTTCGAGTTTTCGGAGCCGCTGACCAAGCTTCCCTCGCACCGGATTCTCGCGTTGTTTCGCGGCGAGAAGGAGGAGTTTCTCGACCTCGAAATGACGCCGGAGCAGGAGCCGGGCGCAGCAGGCTATGAGAGCCGCATCGCGCGACGCTTTGGCATAGAAGATCGCAGCCGTCCGGGAGACCGCTGGCTCGCCGAAACGGTCCGCTGGGCCTGGCGCACGAAGATCGAACTTCACCTTGCCGTCGACGCGCGCTCGAAACTGTTCCGACTGGCCGAGGATGAAGCGATCAAGGTCTTCGCTGGGAATCTGCGCGATCTCCTTCTCGCGGCGCCGGCCGGGGCCAGGGCGACTTTGGGCCTCGACCCCGGCTTCCGCACCGGCGTCAAGGTCGCCGTTGTCGACAGGACCGGAAAGATCGTGGCGACGACCGCGATCTATCCGCATGAACCTCAGCGTCGCTGGGACGAAGCGCTGGCGATTCTGGCCAAGCTCGCGCGCGAACATAAAGTTGAGTTGATCGCCATTGGCAATGGCACCGCCTCCCGCGAAACCGACAAGCTCGCGGGCGAACTCATCGCCAAAAATCCCGAGCTGAAGCTTACCAAGATCGTGGTCTCCGAGGCTGGCGCCTCGGTCTATTCAGCTTCAGAATACGCCTCGCGCGAATTGCCCGATCTCGACGTGTCCTTGCGGGGCGCCGCGTCGATCGCCCGCCGGCTGCAAGACCCGCTCGCGGAGCTCGTCAAGATCGACCCCAAATCCATCGGCGTCGGCCAATATCAGCATGACATCTCCGAAACCAAGCTTTCGCGCTCACTTGACGCGGTCGTCGAGGATTGCGTCAACGCCGTGGGCGTCGATGTAAACACCGCCTCGGCGCCCCTGCTCGCTCGCGTATCCGGCGTGGGCGAACTGCTCGCGGGCAATATCGTTGCCCATCGCGACGCAAACGGACCCTTCCGCAGTCGCGCGGCGCTGAAGGAAGTGCCGCGTCTCGGCCCGAAGGCGTTTGAACAGAGCGCGGGCTTTCTGAGAGTGATAGACGGCGACGACCCGCTCGATCGTTCCGGAGTCCACCCTGAGGCCTATCCGCTCGTGCGGCGCATTCTGACGGCGGCGAAGACCGACATCAGATCGCTCATCGGCGACGCCACGACGCTGCGCACTCTCAAGCCCGCGCAATTCGTCGACGAGAATTTTGGCCTGCCGACAGTTACTGACGTGATCGCGGAGCTGGAAAAGCCGGGCCGCGATCCGCGCCCGGCCTTCAAGACGGCGACGTTTCAGGAAGGCGTCGAGAAGATCAGCGACCTCAGGCCCGGAATGATTCTGGAAGGCGTCGTCACCAATGTCGCGGCATTCGGCGCCTTCGTGGACATCGGCGTGCATCAGGACGGGCTGGTGCACATTTCCGCCATGTCCAAGACTTTCGTCAAGGATCCCCGCAGCGTGGCCAAGCCCGGCGACATCGTGCGGGTGAAGGTGCTGGAGGTCGATGCGCCGCGCAAGCGGATCGGACTGAGCCTTAGGCTCGACGATGAAGCGCAGCCGCGCAATGCGGCCGATCCCCGCAACTCCCATGGCTTCTCGCGCTCAGGCCAGACAAGCTCTCGCGCGCCCGCGCCAGAGCAAAAGCGCGCGGCTGGCGGCGCCAAGCCGGCCGCTGGCGGCGCGCTTGGCGAAGCGCTGCTGGCCGCGCTCCGGGCCACCAGCGACAAGGCGAAATAGCCCAACGGGAACAGGCGAAGGCAAGCCTCCGACGGGTTGTCCGGGATCAGCGAATGTGCGCCCTCTCAGTAGACCTTGTACGGCAGGAATTTTCCCGACATCGTGATTTTGACTCGATCTCCCTTGGGATTGGCTTCACGAGAGAAGTCCATGTTGAAGTCGATGGCGCTCATGATCCCGTCGCCGAATTCTTCGTGAATGAGCTCCTTGAACGTTGATCCGTAAACGTTCACCAATTCATAGAAGCGATAAATCAACGGATCGCTCGGAACGGCGGTTGGCAGGGAGCCTTTGTAAGGAGGAACCGTCAGCCATCGCCTTTCCGCGTCGGCAAGGTCGAATATATCCCCTATAATTACCGCCTGATCCTGCGAGAGAGTCATCTGCCCAAGACAAGCCGCGGTCAGCCACTCCTTGCTGCAGCCGACGCGAGCGGCTATGTCCGCCCACTTCAATTTTCGGGCGACTTTCGTCGCGACGATCTTTTCGGTAACCTCAAGCCTGCTCATCCAGTCTGCTCCGGCGGTTGTTCATTGCGCATCCCGCGAGTCCCGCCGCATCGGCGGAACATTTCTCATCAATGAAAACGGGGAGGCTTCAGGCCTCCCCGCTTTCTTTACGCAGTTTTCGAAACGCATCAGACCTTGGCGAAGCGAGCGGCCTCTTCCGAACCCTTCGTAGCATTGCCTTCGCTGTAGGAATGTGCGCCGACGCCGGCCAGCTTGCCGCCCTGCACGACGAGATATTCGTTGCGGATCGGACGATCCTCGAAATAGCACTCCAGGATCTCGCGCACGCCCGCCGCATAGCGGGTCTGCGCGGACAGGCTCGTGCCCGAGATGTGCGGGGTCATCGCGTGATGCGGCATCTTGCGCCACGGATGGTCCTTCGGCGCGGGTTGCGGGAACCACACGTCGCCCGCGTAACCGGCGATATGTCCGCTCTCCACAGCGCGAACCAAAGCGTCGCGGTCCACGAGCTTCCCGCGCGCCGTGTTGACGATATACGCGCCGCGCTTGAAGAACTTAAGCGTCTTCTCGTTGATCATATGTTCGGTTTCTGGATGCAGCGGGCAGTTGAGCGTCACGACGTCGCAGACTTTGGCGAGGCTTTCCAGGGTCGAGTGGTAGGTGAGGTTCAACTCCTTCTCTACAGCCTCCGGCAGGCGATGCCGGTCCATGTAATGCAGACCCACGTCGAACGGCTTCAACAGGCGAAGAACGCGCAAGCCGATGCGGCCCGCGGCCACCGTGCCAACCTGCATGGCTTCGAGGTCATAGGAGCGCGACACCGCGTCGGCGATGTTCCAGCCGCCGTTGACGATGATGTCGTGCGACGGGACGAAATTGCGCACCAGCGCCAGTATCGACATCAGCACATGCTCGGCCACCGCATTGCTGTTGCAATAGGTGACTTCGGCGACGGTGATGTTGTTCCTGATCGCCGCCCGCAGGTCGGTGTGGTCCGAGCCGATGCCGGCCGTCACGATCATCTTGAGCTTCTTCGCCTTGGCTATACGCTCGGCGGTCATGTAGGCCGGCCAGAACGGCTGCGAGATCACGATTTCCGCGTCAGGCAGTTCGCGGTCGAGCACGCTGTCCGCCCCGTCCTTGCTCGAAGTGACGACCAGTTGGTGGCCGTTCGACTCGAGATAGCGGCGAAGTCCCAGTTCGCCGGAGACGCTGCCGAGAAGCGCGCCCGGCTTGAAGTCGACCGCGCGCGGCGTCGGCAGAGTCTGGCCGTCAGGATAGATCTTGGGTTGCGGACAATCGTCGCGCGCGTAGGTCTTCGGGTAGCCGCCGACCGGATCGTCATAGAGGACGCAAACAACTTTCGCCATTTGGATGGTTCCTTCCTCTGGAAACAAAATTGGGGCGTTCGGCCAACTTGTGAAGGTCGACAAAACTCCAGGAGATGTAGTTAAAATCGATCGCCGGGATGCTCGTCCGCGTCGACGTCGACCTCACGCCCATTTCGCTCAAGCCGCGCTGTTTCGCCTTAAGTTGTTTCCGCTGGCTCGAACGTTTGCAACTTGGCTTGACGCAGGCTGTTGTTCAAATGAATTTGGGCTAAGTCTTGATAGCGACGCTCTATCAATGAGCCGGGGTGGGAGAAGTCAGGGGACTGTTGAAATTCTGACTGCAGGCCGATTTCATGAGCGCCACCGCAAGCGGAGACGCAGGCTCGCGATCCGCGACGACAAGGCCGATGGACTGACTGTGCGTCGGGCTCACGAGTTCAATCCCGATAAGATCTGGCGCATTGCCGAACACATGGAAAAAGGTGTGCGGCACGATGCTGCTGTAGTCGGCTGATCGCAAGTGAGAACAAACGCCAAGAAAGGAGTTGCAGACGATAGCTGGAGCGATGGTGACGCCAATCGAGCCCGCGAGCTTGTCGAGAATTCGACGATTTTGCATGTCATCGCTAAGTAGACAGAGTTTTTCGCGGGCGGCGTCCGCCCAGGTGATGGTTCTCATCTTTTCGCGAAGCCGGGTCATTTGCGTGACGAATATATATCGCTCGTCATAGAGCGTCATGCTCTTCACGTTTTCCAGAGGCTCGTTTTCGAGGTAGGTGACGCCGCCGTCCAGTTCAAAGGCGTCAAGCCCGCGTTGTATCATGCGCGACGTCATCGACTGGATGTCGATGCGCACCGCAGGGTGACTCGTGGAAAAGGGCGCTGTCAGAAATGCAATCGCCGGCATGGCGGCGGGGATGACCCCCAGCCTCAAGGTTCCGGTGAGGCCATGGCGAACGCTCGTCAGTTCTTCCCGCATGCTGTCGTAATCGATCAGAATCTGCTGCGCCCAGGCAAGCGCTTTCTCTCCTTCCGGCGTCAGGCCAATGAAGCGATGTCCTCTGACAATGAGGGGCACCTGAAGAAATTCTTCCAGCTTGCGAATGGCGATCGACAAGGTCGGTTGCGTGATGTTGCAGATTGCCGCCGTACGCGCGAAATGCTTTTCCTTGGCGAGGGCGACGAAATAGGAGAAATGACGCATCAGCATGTTGATGATCTCCGATGGCGCCGCATCCGCGATCAAATTGTTTGTGCGCGAGCCGATGCGGTTCCGCGCCCAGTAGAGATAAGAATGGGCGTCGTGGGCCATGCTAAGGGCATGGCCCAAAGTGTCTTCGCGGAAATTTGATAGGCCGTGCTGTGGCGGGTTAACCGACGAAAATTCTACTCCGCCGCTTCCACGGGAGGAGCGACTCGCCGGCTGTTGTCCGCCATCTCGCGATATCGCTCCTGCCATTCGGTGGGGCCGTTGGAGGGCGACACCTGCACCGCTGTCACCTTGTATTCCGGGCAATTTGTCGCCCAGTCGGAGTTATCGGTCGTGACGACGTTCACCTGACAGAGCGGGTGGTGGAACGTGGTGTAGACGACGCCGGGAGCCACGCGGTCGGTGATCCTGGCGCGCAGCGTGGTGTCGCCGGCGCGGCTTTGCACGCGCACCCAATCATCCTCGCGCACGCCACGCATTTCCGCGTCCTGCGGATTGATTTCCAGCACGTCCTCGGGATGCCAGTTGCTGTTCTCGGTCCGGCGCGTTTGCGCTCCGACATTGTATTGCGAGAGGATACGACCCGTGGTCAGCAGCAGCGGAAAACGCGGACCGGTGCGTTCTTCGGTAGGGATATATTCGGTGATGACGAATTTGCCCTTGCCACGAGCAAAGCCCTCGATATGCATGATCGGCATGCCCTCGGGAGCAGCGTCGTTGCAGGGCCATTGCACCGAGCCAATCTCGTCGAGTTTCTTGTAGGACACATGAGCGAAGGCTGGCGTCATGCGTGCGATCTCGTCCATGATCTCGCTGGGATGCGTGTAATTCCAGTCACAGCCCATCGCTTGTGCGAAGAGCTGCGTCGCCTCCCAGTCGGCATATTTGGCCTTGGGGCTCATAACGCGGCGCACGCGCTGAATGCGGCGCTCCGCATTGATGAAGCAGCCGTCCTTCTCAAGGAAGCTGGCGCCAGGCAAGAGGACGTGGGCGTAGTTCGCCGTCTCGTTGTGAAAGAGATCCTGCACGACCACGCATTCCATCGCCCCGAGCCCGGCCGAAACATGCTTGATGTCCGGATCGGATTGCAGAATGTCCTCGCCCTGCACATAGAGGCCCTTGAATACGCCATCGATGGCGGCGTCGAACATGTTGGGGATGCGCAGGCCCGGCTCGCTGTCGAGGGGCACGCCCCACTCAGCTTCAAAGGCGCCGCGAACATTGTCATCGGAGACGTGACGGTAGCCCGGGAACTCATGCGGAAAGGAGCCCATGTCGCAGGAGCCCTGCACATTGTTCTGCCCGCGCAGAGGATTGACGCCAACTCCGCGCCGCCCGAGATTGCCGGTCGCCATTGCGAGATTGGCGATGGCCATGACCGTCGTGGAGCCCTGGCTGTGTTCGGTGACGCCGAGGCCGTAATAAATCGTCGCATTGCCGCCTGTGGCGTAAAGACGCCCCGCGCCGCGCACGAGTTCGGCGGGGACGCCGGTATATTTCTCGACTGCCTCGGGGCTGTTGCGCTCCTCGGAAACGAAGGCCGCCCAGTCCTGATATTCGTCCCAGTCGCAGCGCTCGCGCACGAATTTCTCGTTCGTCAGACCCTGCGTGACGATCACGTGAGCGAGCGCCGTGACGATGGCGACATTGGTGCCGGGCTTGAGCGGAAGATGATACGCCGCCTCGATATGGGGCGAACGCACCAGTTCGGTGCGGCGGGGGTCGACCACGATGAGCTTGGCGCCTTCGCGCAACCGCTTCTTGATCTGGGAGCCAACGACGGGATGAGCGTCGGTCGGGTTGCAGCCGATGATCAGCACGACATCGGCTTCCTCGACCGAGTCGAAATCCTGCGTGCCTGCGGATGTGCCGAACGCCTGGCTTAGTCCGTAACCCGTCGGCGAATGGCAGACGCGCGCGCAGGTGTCGACATTATTGTTGCCAAAGCCGCCCCGGATCAGCTTCTGGACAAGATAGGTTTCCTCGATCGTGCAGCGGGACGACGTGATGCCTCCGACGGAGAGGCGGCCATATTTGGCCTGTATGCGCTTGAACTCCGAAGCCGCGTGGTTGATCGCCTCCTCCCAGCTCACGGGCGTCCAGGGGTCGGTGATCTTCTTGCGGATCATCGGGGACAGCACGCGATCGCGGTGCAGGGCGTACCCATATGCGAAGCGACCCTTGATGCAGCTGTGACCGTGATTGGCCTTGCCGTCCTTCCACGGCGCCATGCGCACGATCTCCTCGCCGCGCATCTCGGCCTTGAAGGTGCAGCCGACGCCGCAATAGGCGCAGGTTGTCACCGCCGAATGTTCCGGTTGACCGATGTCGATGACGGAATTTTCCACCAGCGTCGCCGTGGGGCAGGCCTGAACGCAGGCGCCGCAGGAAACGCATTCGGAATCCATGTAGGCTTCGTCCATGCCCGCCGCAACGCGGCTGTCGAAACCGCGCCCGTCGATGGTCAGCGCGAAGGTTCCCTGCACTTCCTGACAGGCGCGCACGCAGCGATTGCAGACGATGCATTTCGAAGGGTCATAGGTGAAATAGGGATTGGATTTGTCCTTGGGCTTCCAGTCCTCGTTGAGTTCTCCGGCGTTGCGGGCAAAAACATGGTTGCGGCCGTCATTGCCGTAACGCACTTCGCGCAGCCCCACCGCGCCGGCCATGCTTTGCAGCTCGCAGTCGCCGTTCGCGGGACAGGTCAGGCAGTCGAGAGGATGGTCGGAGATATAGAGCTCCATAATCCCGCGACGGATGGCGTCGAGGCGCGGGGTGGAGGTCTTGACCGAAATTCCCGCGGCCACCGGCGTCGTGCATGAGGCGGGAAGACCGTTGCGGCCTTCGATCTCGATCACGCACAGGCGGCAGGAGCCAAAGGATTTGACGCTGTCGGTGGCGCAGAGCTTTGGGATCTCGATACCCGCTTCCATCGCCGCCCGCATGATCGACGTGCCCTCGGCGACGCTGATCTCCTTGCCGTCGATCTTCAGCGTCACCTGCTTTTCGGACTTGGCCGCAGGCGTACCGTAATCGATTTCCCTAATAAGCGTCATAACCGCGATCCTTGTCCACCAGAGCTGGCGTTCGACTTTCCACACAAGTAAAGCCGACGACTGGCGCGCCGGCATGGAAGCCGTCATCGCGCCGCGAGGCAGAACGAAGCTTCCTTTTCATCATGATTTTGCACAATCCGCCTCGTCATGCGGCTATAAACAGACGAAAATCATGATATAAAATCATTGCATAAACGTCTTTGCCTATCAATACGGCTTTCCCGTGGGCCTATTTGCCTTTAATATTACGATTTTTTGCAAACGCTATGTGATGTATATTCTTAATATAAGCTGATAAAAATTAAAAATAAGCTTTACTTTTTTGAATTATATGTTTGATTATAACATTTATATATATTGATTATGAGAGTGAAGAGTGACCATGAGGCTCCGTCGCGCTGTCGTCCTGCGCCATCTTTGTTTCGAGGATCTCGGTCTGCTCGATTCTATTCTTGCTCGGGCTGGCTTTGAGATCGCCTATCTCGACGCGCCGATCGAGCCGGTCGACACGCCGGCAGCTCGCCACGCCGATTTGCTCGTCATCCTGGGCGGACCGATCGGAGCCTATGATTGCGAACGCTATCCTTTCCTCCTCGACGAACTGCGCGTCATCGACCTCAGGCTGGAGCGAGATCTCCCGACGCTCGGTATTTGTCTCGGCGCACAGCTCATGGCGACAGCGCTTGGCTCCAGGGTCTACCCAGGACGCGAGAAGGAAATCGGATGGGGAGCGGTCAAATTGTCCGCAGCTGGGAACGCTAGCGCCCTTGCTCCCTTGGCGAAGGACGGGGCCAAAGCCCTCCATTGGCACGGCGACACATTCGACTTGCCGGCGCAAGCGACGCACCTCGCTTCGACCAAGCTATACGAGAATCAGGCGTTTCAATTCGGACAAAACGCCCTCGCCCTGCAGTTTCACATTGAAGCCGATCCTTTGAGGATCGAACAGTGGCTGATAGGCCATGCCTGCGAACTCGCGCATGCGGGGATTTCGCCTCAGTCGATTCGCGAAGAGGCGAGGCTGATCAGGCCAAATGCGTTGCAGATCGCGGAATCGGTAATTTCAGGGTGGATCGAATTCACTTCTAATTGAGTGTTCCGCGCGCGCGGGGCATGGGCGGTCGCGCGCCAATCACTTTATCGCAGCGTATCAGTCATCGCAGCGGGACAATCGAGAGTCGGGGACGATCGTTCGCCAGCGCGGTCTTGGTTCCTGCATGCGAAAATGCGCTGGTTCTCGCTGAAATTTCAGGCGCGCGATTTTACGCCGACCATTGTTCGAAAATTTACCCAAAGAGATTTCACTGCGGCAATCTAGTCAGAAAAGGCCGCGACCGGCCGAGCGCCGCGACAAGCTTCAACAGAATCATTAGCTTATGAAGGGACTGGAGCGGGTGAAGGGAATCGAACCCTCGTATTCAGCTTGGAAGGCTGCTGCTCTACCATTGAGCTACACCCGCGCTCGCTTCGATATGCCAAGCCCGACAGCTCTTGGCAATGGGGGAATTGCGTGTTTCAAGGTACCAAGCTGGGACAAATCGCTCCCCTACAAAATTTCCCATTTGACAGCGGCGAGCGAGCCCACTAACCGGAGCGCCCGACGAACTTCTTTCTTAGGCGGGCGTTCCCACGCCTCTGCGTCTTGAGGATTTTAGGACCGTGGTCAAACCCGAACTCGGCGCAAAGCGCCAATGCCTGTCTTGCGCGACTAAGTTTTACGATCTCAATCGGGATCCGATCCTTTGTCCAAAATGCGCGGCGGTCTTCCATGTCGCCCCATTGGCGCGCGCCGCCGCGCGGGTAGCGGACGAGGAAAGCGAAGTTGAAAAGGACGAGGCCGAAGGGGTCTCCCTCGTCGAAGTCGAGGAAGGAGAAAACAAAGTCGAGGCGATCGAGATCGACGACGACGTCGAGATCGACGACGCGGTCGAAGCTGACGACACTTTCCTCGAGGAGGAAGAAGAGGAAGACGACGACGTCGCCGGCCTCATAGACGGCGATATTGAAACCGACGAGGAAAGCTGAAGCGCTTCCCGACTTTCGCTCTCATGCGCTCCCGGATCCAAGATCTCCAGCTTCCCCAGAAAGAGAGCTAGAGATCTTTTATTTTATGAGATTCGGTTTAGGAGACAATTTCCGCTAATCGGGCGGCGGGCGTCTTTGCGCCGTGAATTTGCGCTAACTACGCAAAACGTTTCCTGACCGCTGACAGTCCGGCGCGCAGCCCCGAATCCCTCTTCAGGATCGCCCGCGGCGAGGCCATGCCGGCAGACCGGAAAGTAGAGCCCGGGTAATCCTGAAATATCAGCTTCTTAATACGATCATGCATCAAAATCGACTGCTTTCTCCGGATCTGGAACAATACAAAGCCTGATGGACTTCAATTCGAGCGGCAAAAAAAGGCCAGAAAAAAACGCCCCACGAATCGCATTTTCGGAGAACTGAAAGGGGATGAAGGACTCGCCTCACCCGCCTTACCGCGTAAATACTACCCATCAAACATATTTGATGGGCGAAGAGAGTTGCGGGAAAAACCCAAGCAATTCTTTGACGGCGGGTTTTTCTTGTTCTGCATCTCTCGCAAAAAGCGTCATGCGTTCAAAACGCCATCAAAGATGGAAGAATTACGCCAGAGAGCTTTTGAGCGTGTATCGCCCCTCGCCAAAAGGCGCTTCTTGGC
>Ga0182013_10005429_pt1 | contig 14813 bp, 13 predicted proteins | sample 612S2MmetaG_FD_120487 | JGI IMG/M metagenome (GOLD analysis project Ga0182013, IMG submission 120487) | Permafrost microbial communities from Stordalen Mire, Sweden - 612S2M metaG | ecosystem: Environmental > Terrestrial > Soil > Wetlands > Permafrost | place: Sweden: Stordalen | collected... | reverse complement strand
GTGCGCGGAGTGGATGTGTTTGTGGTGCAGCCCACCTGCTATCCGGTGGACCAGCACCTGGTGGAGCTTTTGGTGATGATTGACGCGCTCAAGCGGGCCTCGGCGGCCAGAATCACGGTGGTGGTGCCCTACTACGGGTATGCCCGCCAGGATCGCAAGGACCGCCCCCGCGTGGCCATCAGCGCCAAGCTCATTGCCGACCTGCTGACCACGGCCGGCGCCAATCGAGCCCTTTTTGTCGACCTGCACGCAGCCCAGATTCAGGGCTTCTTCAATATTCCCGTCGACCATATCTTTGCCAGCCCGGTGCTGGTGGGCTACTTTAACCAGCTCAAGCTGCCGAACCTGATCGTGGTTTCGCCCGATGCGGGCGGCGTGGAGCGGGCACGGTTTTTTGCGCAGAAGATTGGCGCGCCGCTGGCCATTGTGGACAAGCGCCGCACCGACATGAACGTCGCCGAAGTGATGAACGTGGTGGGCGACGTCAACGGCAAGACCTGCCTCATCATCGACGACATTATCGACACAGCCGGCACCCTGGTGAAAACCGTGGACGCCCTTTATGCCGCGGGCGCGGCTTCAGTCTATGCCTGCGCCAGCCACGCCGTGCTTTCGGGCCCGGCCATTGACCGCATCGCCGCATCGCGCCTCAAGGAACTGGTGGTAACCGACACCATTCCGCTGCGCGAGGCCGCACAGAAGTTGCCCAAGATCAAGGTGCTCTCCATCGCCGGCCTGCTGGGCACAGCGATTGAGAACATTCATTTGGAGACCAGCGTAAGTTCGCTGTTCAACTAGAAAGACAGTGGTCAGTGAACAGTGGTCAGTGGCCAGTGTTCGCCGTCCTGAAACTTCAACCAGGAGTCAGTCGCAATCAGTTCAAGGCAAGTGATCGGCAGTCGCGTTTTTCCTGTCCACTGTTCACTGTCCACTGACCACTGGCTTTTCACAAAGGGAGCGGACCCCAAAAAGCCCGTGCCCGATACAAAGAAACGAGAGACCGCAATGCCTGAAGTAGTCGTAGCCAAGCCCCGTGAGGGCAAGTTCAACAAAAACGCCGCGCGCCGCGTGCGAGTTGCCGGCAAGATTCCTGCTGTGCTTTATGGTTCCGGGCACGATCCGGTTGCTGTTGAAGTGGAGCCGAAGCAGATTGCCCGGATTCTTTATTCCGAGACCGGCCATAACACCATTTTCGATGTGGAGATTCCCGGCAAAGAGACTGCCAAGGCCATGATCGTGGACTGGCAGCGCGAGCCGATCAACGACAAGCTGATTCACATCGACCTGAAGCGGATTGCTCTGGACAAGGTTCTGCGCGTGAAGGTGCGCGTGAAGCTGCTGGGCATTCCGGTGGGCGTCAAGACCTCCGGCGGCATTCTGGACCAGGTGATGCGCCAGGTGGAAATCGAGTGCCTGCCGGCCAACATTCCGAGCCACATCGATCTGGACGTGAGCGGACTGGAGATGCATGGGGTCATGCGCGTCAGCGATTTGCCGCATTCAGATGAGATCAAGTTTCTGAATTCTGCCGATGCGACCGTGGCTCACGTGGTCTCGATTCGCGAAGAAGCGCCGACGGCTGCTGAGACTGAAGCAGCAGCGGTGGCAGCGGCGACGGCAGCGACGGCTGCAGCCGAGCCTGAAGTTGCCAAGAAGGGCAAGGCCGAGCCGGAAGCGGGAGCCAAGAAGGCTGACTCCGGCACAAAGAAGTAAGCCTTGGCCGGAGAAAGTGAGATCGGCGAGCGTCGCAGCCCCTTTTTGGTGGTGGGGCTGGGCAATCCCGGACTGGAATATCTGTGGACCCCGCACAACGCGGGGTTCATGGCCATCGACCGCATCGCCCAGCAAGAAGGGGTTGTGGTGCAGAACCGGCGCTGCCGGGCCGTGACAGCAACCTGCAGAATTGCAGGGCGCGCAGTGGTCCTGGCCAAGCCGGAGACGTTTATGAACCTGAGCGGAGAGGCAGTGGCCGCGCTGGTTCGGGAGTTTGAGGCGGACCCGGCCCGGGACCTGCTCGTGATTCACGACGAGCTGGACCTGAAGCTGGGGACCTTCAAGATCAGGGAACGCGGTTCGCCGGCGGGGCACAACGGAGCCCGCAGCATAACTGGCGCCCTGGGTAGTCAGGAGTGGTTGCGGCTGCGCATTGGCGTAGGCCTCGACCTGGCCCCTGAAGCGATTGCCGCTGGTGGCGGAAGGCGTCCGGGCAGGGATTACCTGCTCTCGCCGATGCGCAAGGCGGAGTTGACGGTGCTTGACGAGGTGCTGGACCGAGTGGCAACCGCCACGCGGCGCATTCTGGAACAGGGGCCGGCAGCCGCGATGAACGAGTTTAACCGCAAGGAAGAGAAAGACAGGGATCAGGGAGCAGCGACGTAGAGCCAAGGGACTGCGTACCAGGAACTGTGAGAACTAGGAACTGTGAATTGAGAGTTGAGGGGCTGGGGCAATAAGTTGCTCCGGCGGAAAAGGAATTGAGATGTCCCGTGTGTATGAGGTTATGTTTATCGTTCGGCCCGATGTGACCGAAGAGGATACCGACAAGCTGATTGCCGGCTTTAGCACCACCATCACGGCTGGCGGCGGCTCAGTAAAGACGGTCGAAAAGATGGGCCGGCGCAAGCTCGCCTATATGGTGCGCAAGTTCAACGACGGCAACTACGTTCTGCTGACCATTGAAGCGAATGGCGCCGGAGTGCTCGAACTCGAGCGCCGCCTGCGCGTCACTGAGCCGGTGATCAAGTTCATCACCGTCCGCATCGATGAGGAAGAGAAGCGCCTGGCCAAGGTGAAGGCCTTGCGCGGAGTTCGCCGCAAGGTGGAACCGGCTGCGACTACCGTGGCTGCGGCAGCACCCGCACCCGTGGCTGCACCCGCACCGGCGGCAGAAGCTGCCGAGCCCGTTCAGGCCGCCGTCTAACGGCATTTTTGTTCATCGCCGCCGCCTGCCCTTTTTGTAGGGAAACGGCCGCGGCCCGATCCAGTGTTCTGCCGCGCCCGCAGGGGCGGAGGCGGAGACGAAGAGAGTAAAGAGGAAACACTATGTCTGATGAGACTCAAGGAAAGGCGCCCGAAGCGGGCGCAGCACCGCAGGCTTCCGAATCCGGCCATGGTCCCAGTTCGGGTCAAGGATCGGGTTCAGGGCCAAGTTCAGGTCCAGGTTCCGGTTCAGGGCCTCGCTCCGGCGGGCGTCCTTCAAGCGGTCCCGGCGGCCGTCCCTCGGGTGGTCCCGGCGGACGCGGCAAATTTTTCCGCCGCAAGAAGGTCTGCAAGTTCTGTACCGAGAAAATTGACGCGATTCCTTACCGCGATGTCAGGCTGCTGCAAGGGTTTGTGGCCGAGCGCGGCAAGATCGTGCCCCGTCGGCTCACCGGCGTTTGCACCACGCACCAGCGCCGCCTGACCCGCGCCATCAAGCAGGCCCGGAACATCGCCCTGCTGCCGTTTGCCACACGGCACTAGAGCCGCTGGCTTTGAAGGGCAATTGCTTTTGCTCGTTTTGAGGCTAGGGGCATTTCAGGCCGTGGGAGAATTTAGACCCGGCCGTAATTAGTGTCAGGACACGACCGGGGTACCCTCTGGGTCGCGTGCCGGAATAGCTACAAAACGCGCGCGGGCTTTAGCCCCTGCGGGTTTGCTCGCAGTCCGATTCATGAAACACGCGGTGCGCCACCAACACCGGAGCGCGCCGAGAAGTATTGGAGAGTTTCACATGGAAGTCATTCTGAAGGAAGATGTAGACAATCTGGGTCATCGCGGAGACGTGGTGAAGGTTGCTGAAGGCTACGGCCGCAACTTTCTGTTGCCCCGCAAGCTTGCGATGCAGGCAACTGATGCCAACAAGGCCGTCATCGAGCAGATGAAGTCCTCGGCGGCGCGCCGCTCCGCCAGCGAGAAGGCCGTGGCCGAAGCATTGGTCGCCAAACTCGAGCCGGTCGTGCTCAGCTTTACCCGCAAGTCGGGCGAAGAGGGCCGCCTGTTTGGCTCCGTTACCTCGGCCGACATTGCCACCGAGCTCGCGTCGAACGGTTTCGAGATCGATCGCCGCAAGATCCAACTGCCCGAGCCCCTCAAGAGCGTCGGCGACTTCAATGTAGCCATCAAGCTGCATCGCGAAGTCACCGCGCAAATCAAGGTAAAGGTTGTGGCTGAAGCTGTTGAGGCGGAAGAAGCAGAAGCAACGATCTCTGAGCCAGTCGCAGAAGCTGCCGCTGCCGAGTAGCTATCGACCTCTTCGTTTCCACGCCGCCTCTCGGATGCACCGGGGGGCGGCGCGTGTTTCTGTCTGGCCAGTTCGCGGCGTTCGTTATAGCGGTTTCAGGATTGCTATACCCAAGGGCATACACCCTAGTCGACCCGACCCCAAGGAGGGGCGACCTGGCATTGAAGATCGACAGGGCACACCTATCCTGAAACCGCTCTAGGCCGCGGGGATTCCCTAAAATAAATCGTGCTCCGGAGCGCCCCCGCTCAACACGATCAACTTTTTGATGGCCTTGGTCATCGTGTCCTGAAATTTGAGCCGTTGATCCGCCTTGGCGAATGAGAAGAGCAAGCGGACGCGGTTCGCCTGGACGGTGGGATCAGCCTCATTTGCTTTGTCGTAGCAGGTTCTTGCAGTTTTGCCGCTGGCTGAGACCATAGTGACGCGCACCAGCCTTTCCCGCGTATTGCGTGAGTCGCTCGGATCGAAGTCGTCCCATACAACGTCGTTTGCATCGAGCGCGCCAAAAAACTCATCACAATGGCCGCCCGGCTGATTGACGGTCAGAATCCCCTTCGCCACATCGTACGTTACATCGACGTTGTCATTGATCCCATCCTGAGGGCTGAGCGAAAGCAGCGCGCCGCGGATGTACTCGAACAGCTCGGGTGCCGTGGGCTCGGGTTTGGGGGGAGCCTTCTTTTTGTGGGTCGCTGTTTGCGCGGAGCACGCGGGAAGGATGGCGAAAAGGGCCGCGGCAAAGATCGAAACCAATTTCGCGGTGTTGATGCGTGTGCTTTGCGTCATCGTTTGCATTCTCCTAGTCCTTTGACTTTCCGTCCTCTGACTTTCTCCCGGCCGGCATATTCACTCTGCGTGCGAAGAGTATATCCCTCATGCATCAGGCGAGCCTGCGACCATCGCCAATGGCCTGCTTCTGTCGGTTCGCAAGGTAGGAACCGCCGCCAGCAGGCTGCGCGTGTAAGGGTGCTCGGGCGCGGTCAGCAGTTTTGCGGAAGGTCCCGTCTCTACCACCTCTCCCGCGCGCATGACGGCAACGCGGCTGGCCACCTCGCCCACCACCGCCAGATCGTGCGAGATAAAAAGCATCGCCAGTCCATACTGCTGCTGCAAGCCGCGGAGCAGTTCCAGCACCTGCGCTTGCACGGTAACGTCGAGCGCGGTCGTGGGCTCATCGGCGATGAGCAGCCGTGGCCGATTGATGAGCGCCATGGCAATGAGAATGCGCTGCCGCTGTCCGCCTGAAAACTGATGCGGATAGTCGCCGTAGCGCCGCGCCGCATCGGCAAGGTCGACAGCTTCCAACGCCTCGATTGCTTTCCGTTTCGCCTCGCGGCCGGTCCAGGAAGAAGAGTGCGCTTGCGCCGCCTCGGCGACCTGGCGGCCAATCGACATCACCGGATTGAGCGCCGTCATCGGCTCCTGAAAGATCATGGCAATCTCGCGCCCGCGCAGTTGCCGCATGGCACTCGCCGATTGCACTAGCAGGTCAGTGCCCTTCCATCGGATTTCGCCCGCAACCTGAGCCGCCGGTCCCAGCAGCCTCAGGATCGCCAGGGCCGTTGCGCTTTTGCCCGATCCCGACTCGCCGACCAGGCCCAGCACTTCGCCCTCATCCACCTGCAGGCTGATGCCGCGCACGGCCTCGACTGCTCTGAAGCGAATATGCAGATCGCGAATGTCGAGAAGTGCGCCCATGCAGCAATCGTAGAACATCCATGGCGTTGGTGCGGAGCGTGAAATGCGCCCACGAACCGGAGGAAGCATGGAGATTTGGAATTTGAATCGCACCGGTACTGAACAGAGGATCATCCCGAATAACCAGGTTGACATCCCCATGACCGCAATCAGCCATTGCCCTGCGGCGGCGTTTCAATTAACTTCAAATACTATCCACATTCCCCGGAGGCGGCGTAAATGACCCGTGTTGTTCGCTGTTCCATCATTCAGGCTTCCAATGCGGTGCCGGCGACAGAGCCGCTGGCAGTCCAGAAAAAGGCCATGATCGAAAAGCACCTGGGCCTGATTCGCAAGGCGGCAGCCGACGGCGCGCAAATTGTTTGCCTGCAGGAGATATTCAACGGCCCGTACTTCTGCGCCGAGCAATCCGTGAAATGGTACGAGACGACTGAGCCGGTTCCCTCGGGGCCGACGGTAACGCTGATGCAGGCGCTGGCGAAAGAACTGCGTATCGCGATGGTTGTGCCGGTTTACGAAGTGGAGCAGGAAGGCATCTTTTACAACACGGCCGCGGTCATCCAGAACGATGGCGCGTATCTTGGCAAGTATCGCAAGACGCATATTCCGCATGTTGCGCCAGGCTTCTGGGAGAAGTTTTATTTCCGTCCCGGCAACCTGGGCTATCCGGTCTTCGATCTCGGCTTCGCGAAGATCGGCGTCTATATCTGTTATGACCGGCACTTTCCCGAAGGGGCACGCTGCCTGGGATTGAACGGCGCGGAAATTGTCTTTAACCCTTCGGCGACGGTGGCCGGGTTGAGCGAATACTTGTGGAAGCTGGAGCAGCCGGCCCATGCCGCGGCGAACGGATATTTCATCGCCGCCATTAATCGCGTGGGAACCGAGCCGCCGTGGAACATCGGTGAGTTTTACGGATCGAGCTACTTCGCCAACCCGCGAGGACAGATTATTGCCCAGGCCGGGCGCGACAAAGACGAAGTGCTGACCGCGGATTTGAATCTGGACGAGATTGCGGACGTACGGCGCACGTGGCAGTTCTATCGCGATCGGCGGCCAGATCTCTATGGGCCACTGGTTGCCTCCTAGTGCAATCTTCACAATTGTTGTGATGAAAACAGCGAGACCCATTCTAGAGAGACCCTGAAGCAAGAGAGTTTTTCGCGAGGTCTGCATGAGCACCGCAGCTATACCCGACGATCCGCAAATGCGTGCACGCTTCAGTGAGTTGAAGCCGCCGCTTGCGTCTCAGGCCGCGGTGATTGAGGCCGACCGCTGCCTCAATTGCTTTGATGCGCCCTGCACCGCTGCCTGCCCCACGCACATCGATGTGCCCGGCTTCATCAAGCGCATCGCCTCAGGCAATCTACGCGGCTCGGCGATGCGGATACTGGACGCCAACATTCTCGGCGCAAGCTGCGCGCGCGTCTGCCCGGTGGACGTGCTCTGCGAAGGCGCCTGCGTGCTGCATCGCCAGAATCGCAAGCCAATCGAAATCGCGCTTTTGCAGCGCCACGCCATGGACGCCTTTCATGCCTCGGGCGAATTGTTGCAGGCAGCGACTCCTGGATCGCGCAAGCTACGCGTAGCCTGCATCGGTGGTGGGCCCGCATCCCTGGCATGCGCGGCGGAGTTGTGCAGGCAGGGTGCGCAGGTCACCGTGATTGAGCGCCGTCCGTTGCCCGGAGGCTTGAACACATACGGCGTGGCCGAGTACAAACTACGCGCCGCCGACAGCCTGCGCGAGGTGGAGATGATTCGCAGCTTGGGCGTCGAGTTTCGATTTGGAGTGAGCATTGAGTCTTCCGCCTCGCTGGAGGCGCTTGAAGAGGAGTTCGACTCAATCTTTCTCGGCCTCGGACTGGGTGCGATGCAGCGGCTTGGCATTCCAGGAGAAGACAGTAATCGCGTGATGAATGCGCTCGAGCTGATCGCCGCATACAAGACCGGCCACATCCGCGAGCTGCACGGAACGGTAGTGGTGGTGGGCGCGGGCAACACGGCCATCGACGCTGCGAACGCGGCGCGGCGTCTGGGCGCCGAGACTGTTTATCTGCTCTACCGCCGCGGCGAGAACGATATTTCAGCCTTCGACTTCGAGTACGAACATGCCAAGCAGGAAGGCGTGCAGTTTTTGTGGTGCAGGCAGCCGCTTGCCATCCGTAGCAATGAGCGTGGCCGCCTGTTGCTCGACACCGTGCAGGTGCGGCAATTGGATCAGCAGCTGATTCCTGTTTCCGATTCTCAATTCACTATCGACTGTGACCTCGTCGTTCCCGCAATCGGCCAGTCTCCATTGGCGCTGCTCATTCAGGGGTTGCGCGGCGTAGAAATGCGCGACGGAAGGATCGTTGCCGATCGTGAGACTGGACAGACCGGAAATCCGCGCTATTTTGCCGGCGGCGACTGCGTCAATGGCGGTCGAGAGGTAGTGGACGCTGTTGCGGGTGGCAAACGCGCAGCGCTCACGATGCTCAAGACTGCGGAGGTGGCCCATGCCTGATTTGCGCGTTCGCAATTTCGCCGGCGGCATCAACTCGCCCAATCCTTTCTGGCTGGCATCGGCGCCGCCCACCAACTGCGGCGAGCAGATAATGCGCGCCTTCGACGCAGGCTGGGGCGGAGCGGTGTGGAAGACCATCGGTGAACCGATTACAAACGTGAGCTCTCGCTACTCGGCCACGGATTGGAACGGCCAGCGCATCATGGGCCTCAACAATATTGAGCTCATCAGCGACCGCAGTATCGAAGTGAATTTGCGCGAAATGGCTGAAGTAAAAAAGCGCTATCCGCAGCACGCTGTGATTGCCTCGTTGATGGTGGCTTCGAAGCGCGAGACATGGCACGACATTGTTGTGCGCGCCGAAGACGCTGGCGCGGATGGGCTCGAACTCAACTTCGGCTGCCCGCATGGGATGAGCGAGCGGGGCATGGGCTCGGCAGTGGGACAGGTGCCGGAGTACGCGCAGATGATTACCGAGTGGGTGAAGGAAAAAGCGCGCACGCCCGTGCTGGTCAAGCTCACTCCGAACATTAGCGACATTCGCATGGTGGCGCGCGCGGCGAGACGCGGAGGGGCCGATGGACTGTCTGCAATTAACACCATCAATTCGATTACAGGCATCGATCTCGACACGCTCACGCCGCGGCCAAACGTGGATGGAAAGAGTTCGCACGGCGGCTACTGCGGACCGGCGGTGAAGCCCATCGCACTCAACATGGTCCAGCAGATCATGTCGGATCCTGAAGCTGCATTGCCGCTCTCAGGTATTGGCGGCATCGGATCGTGGCGCGATGCCGCGGAGTTTATTCTGTTTGGTTGCGGAACCGTGCAGGTGTGCACAGCCGTGATGCACTACGGCTATCGCATTGTTGAGGACATGGCCGAAGGGCTCGACAACTGGATGCGATCGAAGGGGTTTGCAACCATCGAGGATTTTCGCGGGCTTTCGCTGCCGCGCGTTACCGAGTGGAAACATCTCAATTTGAATTACAAGATCGTCGCGCATATCGATGAGCAGAAGTGCATCGGCTGCGACCTTTGCCACGTAGCCTGCTGGGACGGCGCGCACCAGTGCATTCATCTCGACCGCGTTTCGGGTCCGGTGAACGGTCACGTGGAGCTGCATCCGATTCCGGCAACGAAAGAAGCGCAGAGCCGCGCAGCAATTACGGAAACGCCGGTGACACGCAAGGAACGCGAGGCCTTGGTGCTGGGCCCGTATCCAACGCCGCTGGCGCGCATTCCGCGCGTGGATGAAACCGAGTGCGTCGGCTGCAATCTCTGCTCGCTGGTTTGTCCGGTCGACGAGTGCATTACGATGGTGCGTGTCGACACGGGCCTTTCGCCTGAAACCTGGAATGAGCGCACGCGCGGCTCGGCGTGCGCCGCTCAGCCTCAATCCTGAACTTGAGTGAACGTAAGAATCGGGAGAGTGGAATCGACACTATGGCAACAGTACTCATCCAGAACGGGACCATTGTCAACGCAGATTCAACGACGAAGGCTGACCTGTTGATCGATGGCGCGACGATCAACGAGATTCGTGCCGGCATTCCTGCAAGTTCCGCAGACAAGGTCGTCGATGCGAGCGGATTGCTGCTGCTGCCTGGCGGCATCGACGCGCACACGCATCTCGATATGCCCTTCGGCGGTACGCAATCGGCCGACGATTTCCTGACCGGCACACGCGCAGCGGCCATAGGCGGCACAACGACGATTGTCGACTTTGCCATTCAGGCGCGCGGAACCAAAATGCGCTCGGCGCTCGACACGTGGTGGAAGAAGGCCGAAGGAAAGGCCTGCATCGACTATGGGCTGCATATGATCGTCACCGATTTGCCCGATGCGGGCCTTGAAGACATGGACGATATGGTGCGCGAAGGTGTGGCCAGCTTCAAACTCTTCATGGCTTATCCCAACGTGCTCATGGTGGATGATGCAACCATCTTCAAGGCGCTGCGGCAGACGGCGAAGAACGGCGCGCTGATTTGCATGCACGCGGAAAATGGTTCGGTGATCGATGTAATTGTGCAGCAGGCGCTGGCCGAGGGAAAGACCGCGCCGATTTATCATGCGCTGACGCGGCCCACCAAGGCTGAGGCGGAGGCCGTGCATCGCTCCATCGCCATGGCAGAGATGGCCGGCGTACCGATCTACATTGTGCATCTCTCGAGCGAAGACGCGCTCAACCAGGTGCGTGAGGCGCGCGACCGCGGCCTGCCTGCATTTGCAGAGACCTGTCCACAGTATCTTTTGCTCGCACTCGAGGACGTTGCTGACAAGGGTTGGGATGGTGCGAAGTACGTTTTCACTCCGCCCCTGCGCGAACGCAAGAACCAGGCGAAGCTTTGGGAGGGTCTTCGCAAGGATAATCTGCAGGTGGTCTCGACCGATCATTGCCCATTCTGCTTCGCCGATCAAAAGGCGCTGGGCAAGGATGACTTCACTAAAATCCCCAACGGCGGGCCCGGCATTGAGAACCGGCTGCAACTTCTGCATCACCACGGCGTGAGCCAGGGACATTTCTCTATCAACCGTTTTGTGGAACTGGTTTCGACCGCGCCGGCACGCATCTTTGGCATGTATCCGAAGAAGGGAGTGCTGGCAGCGGGTAGCGATGCCGACCTGGTCTTGTGGGACCCGCATGAAGAGCACACCATCTCGGCCGCGACTCATCATATGCGCGTGGACTACTCCATGTTTGAGGGCTTTCGCGTGCGCGGCAATGCGCGCGATGTTTACTCGCGCGGCGAGTTGATTGTCTCTGGAGGCGAGTTTATTGGCATGCCGGGCCGCGGTAACTATCTGCGCCGCGCAGCACGCGGAGGCGCGTGGAAGTAGGCCCATCGCCTGAATAGATGTCGTATTCTATCTGGAACCTTTTTGCACAACCACGACCGCGGAGGAGGTCCCGTGAGCGTTACCGATCCGTCTCTCTCGAATCGCGATTTGTTGCCAACCACGCCTGCGCAGCGCACATGGGGCTTCTACAACTACACCGCGCTGTGGTTTTCAATGTGCATGGAGATCACAACCTATCAGCTTGCCTCCTCGCTCATTGCCAAGGGCATGGACTGGAAGCAGGCGATAGCCACAGTGCTGCTCGGGAACCTGATTGTGCTAGTGCCCATGCTGCTGAACGCGCATGCCGGCGCGAAGTATGGCATTCCCTTTCCGGTCTTTATCCGTGCGCCGTTCGGCGTGCGGGGCGCCAACGTGGCTGCAATTCTGCGCGCTGTTGTGGCCTGCGGATGGTTCGGCATTCAATCGTGGATCGGCGGAACAGCCATTGATGCGATGCTCGCGGTGATCTGGCCTTCAGTCGCCAACAGCAGCGGTATTCTTTGGGCCTGCTTCCTCGGCTTCTGGTTGCTCAACATGGTTGTGGTGTGGCGAGGTGTTGAATCCATCCGCCGCCTGCAAGCGTTCGGTGCGCCGTTCATGTTTGTGATGGCCGCGGCGCTGCTGATCTGGGTGCGCATGAAAGCCGGCAGCTTTGGCACCATGCTTTCGACACCGAGCCATTTCCACTCTACGAGCGAATTCCTTGCGGTCTTTTTTCCGTCGCTCACCGCGATGGTCGGCTACTGGGCGACGCTCGCGCTGAACATTCCCGACTTTACCCGCTATTCGAAATCACAGAGCGCGCAATCGTGGGGCCAGGGATTCGGACTGCCTGTTGCGATGGTGCTTTACACATTTGTCGGCATCTCGGTGACTTCGGCGTCAGAGGTTTTGTTTGGTCACCCCATCTGGAATCCGATTCTGCTGATCGGCGCTTTCCATCAGCCTGTTGTCGCCTTCATCGCGCTCGTCGCGATTCTTGTGGCCACGCTCAACGTGAACATCGGCGCGAATGTCGTCTCGCCCTCAAACGATTTTTCCAATCTTTATCCGCGGCTCATCAGCTTTCGCACCGGAGGCCTGATCACTGGCTTTCTCGGACTGGCGATGTGTCCATGGAAGCTGCTAGCGACACCGGACGCCTATATCTTCGGATGGTTGGTGGGTTACTCGGGGCTGCTCGGCCCGGTGGCGGGCATCATGGTTGCGGACTATTTCCTCATTCGGAAAACAGAACTCGACGTGAACTCGCTCTATCACAGCGAAGGCGCCTACCACTACACCAAGGGCTTTAATCCGCGCGCCATTGCCGCGCTGGTTCTGGGCGTGACGATTGCGCTCGTCGGACTGCTCTATGAGCCGTTGCACTTCCTCTACGATTACGCGTGGTTCGTAGGCTTCTTCACGGCGGGAATTGTTTATCTGGCGCTGATGAAGCTGGCCGCGCCGGCCGCAATTCCGGAGCGCGCGGAAGAGGTCGCGTAGAAACTTGTTCTCAGTTCTCAGAAAGGTTAAATCATTTCTTACGCTTCCACCAGCGCATCGGCGATCGACAGGTTTTCGTCCAGCGCGGCGATTCCCAGATCCAGTTCTTCTTTGCTGACAATCAGCGGCGGCGCGATGACGAAGTGGCTGACCCAGGCCTGGATTGAAACGCCCTGCGCCATCATCTTGGCGGCGATCTGGTCGACAACCAGCGGCTTGCCTTCAACCTTGTCGCGCATGGTGTTGAAGAGCTGCTTGGTCTTGCGGTTCTTCACGATCTCAACGGCAAAGAAGAGGCCAAGGCCGCGCACGTCGCCGACTGAAGGATGTTTCGCCTTCAACGCTTCAAGCTTGGCTCGCACGTAGGGCTCGAGCTCTGCTGCGCGCTCCACCAGTTTCAGCCGCTGCATTTCTTCGATAGTTGCAACCGCGGGGCCGAGTGTAAGCGGGTGCGCCTCATAGGTATGGCCGTGCGAAAAATAGTGGTCTTCAAAGTAGTCTGCAATTTTGGTTGTGGTAGCGCAAAGGCCCAGCGGTATATACGCCGAGGTAATGCCTTTGGCTGTGACCAGAATGTCGGGCTTCACGTTCCAGTGATCCACTGAGAACCACTTACCGGTGCGGCCCCAGCCGGCCATAACTTCGTCGGCAATCATCAGCACGCCGTGACGGTCGCAGATTTCACGAAGGCGCGGGAAATACTCGGGCGGTGGAACAAGAACGCCGTTGGTGCCGACGACGGGCTCGACGATGATGGCAGCCACGTCGCTCTCGTTGCGGATCATGTGCTCGATGTAGTCGGCGCAGGCTATGTTGCAACCCGGGTAGGTGTGTTTGATGGGGCAGTCGTAGCAGTTCACTTCCGGCGCAAATGCAATGCCGCCGCCTTTGCCTGCGGGCTCCATGGCCCAGCGGCGCGGATCGCCTGTGGCTGCAATAGTGCCCATTGTCGATCCGTGATAAGAGCGATAGCGGGAGATGATTTTGTTTTTGCCGGTGACCATGCGCGCGATTTTGAAGGCTGCTTCGTTGGCCTCGGTGCCGCTGGTGGCAAAGAAGAATTTGTTGAGACCAGCGGGCAGCACTTCCAGCAGTTTCTCGCTGAGGCGGGCGCGTGCCCTGGTGGCGTAGCCGGGAGTGACATAGGCGAGCTCGCGGGCCTGTTCCGCAATCGACTCCACGACGCGCGGATTCTTGTGGCCAAGGTTGACGCACATCAGTTGCGCTGAAAAATCGAGATAGCGGCGGCCGGCGCCATCGGTAAACCAGCAGCCTTCGGCATCGGCAACATGCATCGGCTTCCAGCTCTTCTGGAAGCGCCAGGTGCCGTAGTTGGTTTGCCGCGTAATCGTGGAGATCTGCTCGGATGTGAGTGAGTTCGAAGGGGAATTGTCGCTCATTGTCGCCGCCCTCTCAATGGATGTTTACACATCCTATCATCGCGGCGGCGCACACTGGCCGTCACGTACCCGGCGGGTAAAGGGCGCGGAGATCTTAGTAGAAGTCGTGCGAGCGCACTTGGGCGCTGGAGATGTCAAGAGGAAGAATTTCGCGCGCTTTGACGTGAGTGACGCCATCCTGAAGCTGGAGTTGTCCGCCGATGCGCAAAATGCGGCTGCGGGTGACGACGATGCGATTGGCCTCGAACACGTCGGGCGTGATGATGATGTTGGCGATGCCGGTTTCGTCCTCAAGCGAGAGGAATACAAAACCCTTCGCAGTGCCGGGCCGCTGGCGCGCAATGACGCATCCGGCGATGCTGACCCATTGCCGGTTTGCGCATTGCTCAAGTTCTTTTGCGGACAGGATGCCGTCGCTGCGGAAGGCGGCACGATGATAGGCCATGGGGTGCGGGCCGGTGGTGACGCCGGTTCCGGAATAGTCGGCAGACACGCGCTCTTCGTCATTCATCTTTCTGAGCGGTGTCTTCCTTCGAGTTTCATCTTGCGCATTTTGGTTGCCGCGTAGCAACGGGCCCACAGCCCGCGCTGCTTCTTCTACCTGCCACAGCGCATCGCGGCGATGCTCGACTTCTCGAATGGAGTTGAGCGCGCCGAT
>Ga0182013_10005426_pt1 | contig 14820 bp, 6 predicted proteins | sample 612S2MmetaG_FD_120487 | JGI IMG/M metagenome (GOLD analysis project Ga0182013, IMG submission 120487) | Permafrost microbial communities from Stordalen Mire, Sweden - 612S2M metaG | ecosystem: Environmental > Terrestrial > Soil > Wetlands > Permafrost | place: Sweden: Stordalen | collected... | reverse complement strand
GCCAGCAGTTCGTGCGCCTGCTGGATCTCCGTCACCACTATCCCGTGCTTGAAGAACACCGCCGCCGCCAGCACCAGAATCGCCAGGTTCACAAACATCGCGCCGTTCAGCGCCACCGCCGAATCGATCAGGTTGTACCGGCACGCCGTCCGTTTCGCCTGCTCCGTCCGGCTGATGTGCCGCGTTTGTACCAGCGCCGAGTGCAGATAGAGATTGTGCGGCATCACCGTGGCGCCCAGAATTCCGATCGCCACGTACAGGCTCTTACGGCTCAGTTGCGGAATCAGCCCGCCGGCCATCTCCCCCATTGACGGCTTCGCCCAGATCACTTCGATCAGGAAGCAGCACGCAATCACCGCGATCAGCGAGAGCACGAACGCTTCCATGGTCCGTATGCCGAAGCTCTGAAACCACAGGATCAGCAGCGTATCCGCCGCCGTCAGCAGCACGCCCATCAGCAGCGGAATGTGGAACAGCAGGTTCAGCGCGATCGCCGCGCCCAGCACCTCGGCCAGGTCGCACGCCGCAATGGCCACCTCGCACAGCGCCCACAGCGCCAGCGACACGCGCCGTGGATACGTTTCGCGGCACGCCTGCGCCAAGTCCCGCCCGGTCACGATCCCCAGCCGCGCGCTCAGCGTTTGCAGCAGGATGGCCATGGCGTTCGACATGACCAGCACCCACAGCAACTGGTAACCGAACCGCGCCCCGCCCTCCAGGTCCGTGGCCCAGTTCCCCGGGTCCATGTACCCCACGCTCACCAGGTACGCCGGACCCGCGAACGCGAACATGCGCCGCCAGAACGTGAGCTGCTCCGTCCCCACGCTGGAATGGACTTCCGCCAGCGATCGTTCCCGATTGGTTTCGGAGGAGCGGATCATGCTTTCTCCACTATAATGGCGCGCAGCCCGCGCGGACAACCTCGGGGCCGATTCTCCTCCCTCAGGGCAGCGCCTCCAGCGCCGCCTCGCTTGGCTCCAGTTCCTCCACATGGGGCGGTACCGTCGCCCCGGCCTCCAGAAGCGCCCGAATCGTCCCGCCGTAGTCTCCCGTCTCGCTGTGCCAGCCGTTCCCGGACCCGAACACGGTCCACGCCAGCGCGGTCCCCGCATACTCCCTGGATTTCAACTCCAGCGCCGGATGGAACCGCAGAATCGCGCGCGCCATCTCCGCATTGCCGTGGAACCCGGCCCAGTGCAGCGCCGTCGCCCCCATCTCTCCCGGCTCATCCACCGGCCATCCCGCCTCCAGCATCAGCCGCACGGCTTGCGTATTGTTCGTCTTCGCGGCGTCCGGCAGCTTGCGCCGGTCCGCCTCGGAGAGCGTCTTCGCCGCATCCGGATGCTTCGCCAGAAATTCGCGGAACGCCGTTTCGTCGCCCAACTCGCACGCCAGCGCCAGCTTCAGCTCCTCCGGAGTCCGCTCCAACAGCAACTGGAATACATCCTCGTGGCCGAAATCGCGCGCCACCGCGTGCGCCGTGCGGTGCGCCCCTAGCGTCCAGATGTAAATCGAGCCGCCCGCGCGCGGGTCCTGTTTCGGCAACCACTCCTCCGACACGCTCATGCCAATGCACGCCGGATCGTTGTGCAGCAGCCGCCGCGCCAGGTCCGCATCGCCCAGCGCCGCCGCCATCAGGATGTCCGTCCGGCATCCGCGCGAAACCAGGCGCCGCGCCACATCCTGGCGGTCCCGCGGATAGTGGCGCTTATGTTCCACGCGCAGCATGTACTGCGCCGGCGTCGATTCGTGATCCACGTCGCGCGCATCCATCTCCGCGCCGTTCTCCAGCAGGAACTCCGCCACCTCCACGGTGGAGGCGAAGTGCAGCGGAGTCTGCCCGTCCCCGCCCCGTGCATGGACCACGCTCGGGTCGGCCGCCACCAACTCTCGCAGGTTTGGCATCATCCCCAACCGCGACGCCGCATGCGCATCCACCACCGCCCCGCGCTCCGTAAGAAACTCCACCATGCCCGGATCGCACTCGTCCAGCACGCCGAATCCCCCCGCCCACCATTCGGTCCGCTTGCGGATGTTCGCCCCCGCGCTCAACAACGCATCGACCGTCGGCCGGTCGCTCCGCTGCACCGCCGCGTATAGCGCGTGTTGACCGAAGCCGTAGCCCGGCAGCGGATCGTCGATCTTCGCCCGCAGTTCCGGGTGCTGCTTCAACACCGCGCGGACGCGCTCCGCGTCGCTTGCGCACACCGCCGCCTTCAACGCCTCCGCCACCGTCTCCGCGCCATGCCGCCGCTCGATATACCCCAACCCCGCCTCCGCCAACGCCCGGTTAAACCCCTCATCCTTATGCACCCGAGCCAGCTTCTCCGCGAACTCCGCCGGCGACTTCGCCACCAGCCACGCCAGATCGTCCGGCAACTCCAGCCCCTCCGCCGCGACCCCGTTCATCACGCACGGCAGCCCATGCGCGAAGCTTTCCAGCACCTTGCCCTTGATCCCGGCGCCATAGCGCAACGGCACCACCGTGCACCGCAGCCTGTGCAGAATATCCGCCAGCACCGGCACGAACCCCAGCGGAGCCACCCCCGGCACGCGCAGATTCAGCAACGCGTCCGGCATTTTGCTGCCCACCAGATATACCGTGCAATCCGGCGCCAGCGGCCGCAGCAACGGCATGATCTCACCCACCATGTATCGCACCGCGTCCGCGTTCGGCGGATGCCCGAACCCGCCGACGAACGCCGTCCCCGACCTCTCCTCAAACGGCCGAGCCGCCGGCCTGGGCAACACCGTCCACGGCACCACCCGCACATCCAGCGAGGGCTCGATCCCGCGCAACAATTCCGCCTCCACCGGCGAGTGCACGATCACGCTATCGACGTTGCGCATCACCCCGGTCTCGTCCCGCCGCTGCGCCGCGACCGCGGCGGCCGACGTGGACGCCGGATCGACTTCCGCCTGGCGTTCCATGCGCAGGAAGTGCAGATCGGCCACGTTGTAAACGATCCGGCATTCCGGAAAGTAACGCCGCACCATGGTCGCGTATTTGGAGGCATTGGTATAGCGGTGCAGATACACCAGATCGGGCTTGTTCAGCGCTTTACGGAACACTTCCTCGACCGACCAGAAATACGGGTGATACAGGCACTCGATCCCCAGTTTCTGCAAATTCTCCGTGTAAGGCTCGATGTTCGCCATGTTGTCGGCGGCCAGGAAGGTCACCTTGTAGCCCAGAGCCATCAGCGCGCGCATATGCTCGACCGCGGCGTTGGAGCCGGCGTCCTGATCCGGCGTGGGCACCGTATCGTCGATGAAATACGCCCGCCGCCGCACCAGCCGCTCGGCTTCCTGCTCGGGAAGCTGGCCGTTGAACCGGTGCGTGATCAGCGTGTCCTTCCAGCGCCGGTAGAATTTGGCGTGATTGACCACCTGGAACCGCTTCATCCCCGGCCCGGAGGTATCGGTCCCGGCGCTGACTCCTTCCAGATGCACGATCGTCGAGGCCGGCTGCACCACCACCCGCTTGCCCAACGCACGCACCCGGAACGCCAGATCGGTGTCCTCGTAATACGCCGGGGCATAGTATTCGTCGAAGCCCTTCAATTCGTCGAACAACGACCGCTCGATCATCAGCGCCGCGCCGGACACCCAGTCGGCGTCGCGAAGATACGAAAACGCCGGTTCGCCCGGATCGCGACCACGGCCCCAGTTCCAGCCATCGCCCAGTCGCCAGATGATGCCGCCGGCTTCCTGGAGTTTGCCGTCGGCGAACAGGAGCCTGGATCCGGCGATGCCGATGTTCGGCACCTGCTCGAACGTTTCGACCAGCTCGTCGAGCCAGCCCGGTTTCACCAGCGTATCGTTATTCAAAAAGAACAGATATTTCCCCCTGGCCAGCGCCGCCCCGGCGTTACAGGTGCGCACGAACCCCAGGTTCTTCGTATTGCGGACGAGCCGCACCCCGCCCGCGAACACCAGCGCGCCGAACAGCGTTTCGTCATCCGAACAATCATCGACGATGATGATCTCGAACGTGCGCGTCGGCGGCGCCGCCAAAATCGATTTCAGGCAGTCGTAGGTATAGGAAAACTGGTTATGCACCGGGATCACGACCGAAACCTCGGGGGTCTCGGCGGGCTCGAAATACAGCGGCGGAAACGCATAGCGCAATTGTTCGACCAGTTCGCGGGTGCGGTCCGTCAGATGCAGCGCGTCGGCCGCTTCGGCCGGCGGCATTCTCGGCGTGTCGGCGCGCGTCCGGGCCAGTCTCTCCTGCGCGTTGACCAGGTCGTTGAGCAGGGTCAGCAAATGGCCCAGAGGCTCGCTCAGGTCGTCCGGCTTCTTCGCGCTTTCGATCGCGGTGAAGATCACCTCGTTCATGAAGTTCGCCGCCTGGTCGTCCAGCACCGGCCGGCTGATCCAGGCCGGAGAGCCCGGCAGATCCCAGCCATCGACGGCTCGCCGCACACGCACCAGATGGCGCGAAAGGGAGAATATTCCGCCCAGTTGCGGGATCGAAAACCCGTGCCGACCGTTGCCCAGACCGGCCTCGGCCAGATCGGGCCGGAAACGATCGGCGCTCAGTTTCAGAACGACCGAATCGCCATCCAGGATCTCGATATCGACCGGTTCGTCCGGGTTGTCCGGGTCCCACACCCAGCCGGCGATCTCATCATAGCCGACACGATCGACATTGCCGACCGCCGGCGCCGAGGGAGCCGCCACGGTGCGTTCGGCGCGGCCGGCCGAAACCTGCTCCGCGACCGGAGCCGCGCCGGGCGAGTCGGCCACCGGACCGCCTTCTTCGGCGCCCGGCAGCGGGCGGGTCACGCTGACCGGGGAGCCCGGAAGATCGAGCCGATCCCGTGCCCGCCGCACACGAACGACATGGGTCCCGGGGGACACGAAAGACGCGAGATTATGGACGAAGAAGCCATGGTGGCCGTTACCGGCGCCCGCCTCCACCAGTTCCGGCCGCGCCAGCTCCGCCCGGGTTTCCAGGACGACGGCGTCATCGACCAGAACCTCGATCTCGATCGCATCGTCCGGCGTGGGGCGGTACCATGCCCAACCCAGGATATGGCGGAAATCGATAGAATCGATCCCGCCAACCGCCAGCATGCGCCGCGTTGGAGCGGTGCCGTCCCCGGGATCGTCCTGTTCGGCGACCGAATCCGAACGGGTGCCGGAATCAGCCGGACCGGGCGGCGACCCTGCCGCGGCGTCATCCGACGGCACCGCTTCGCCGGTATCCTCAACGAGAATCGTTTCCGCCGCCCCCGCTTCGGTCAGCCCCGCTTCACTCATCACCACGCCGGGAGCATCGGCGGCGAATGGCGTCTCCGCCTCGACAGACAGCGCACCCTCGGTCCCGGCCACCGCAATCCGCTCAGCCTCATCCCCTTCGCTCGCGCCATCCGATCCTGGGCGTGTCACCTGCCACGGCGAACCGGGGAGGTCCAGCCGGTCCCGCGCCCGTCGCACCCGTATCGCGTGACGGCCGGACGGGATATGGACATCGAGTTCGCGCACCGAAAAGCCATGACGTCCGTTACCGGCGCCAGCCTCCAGAAGCTCCGGACGCTCCTCATCCGCGCGCGCCTTCAGAACCACCACGTCGTCCACCAGAATCTCGACCTCGATCGGCTCATCCGGAGTTGGCCGGTACCAGGCCCAGCCAACGATGTGCTCGTGATCGAGAGAGTCGATACCGCCGACGGCGAGCGTTCGTGTTCCCTTCCCGGCCGGACGCGCCGCGTCCCGCTGGCCGCGCTCCGCCCGCGCCTCGGCCGTTGGCTCCGCCGCCGCCGCGTCGTCCGCGCCGGATCCGGTTAAGCGCAACGCGGGATCACCAGCCAGGCGCGTCCTGTCACGCCGGCGAGGGCTCTCTCGGTCGGCCATCGCCACGACGGCCGGGCCCGCGACATTCGCCACGTCGGACATATCCGCGATATCCGCCACGATGGACGTATCCGCGACATTCGCCGAGACGGGAGATGGATCTGAAGGCATGCCTAAGTCTCCCGCCGAACCGAGGCCTTGGCGGTTACAGCTGAATGCGGTGGATGCGTCACGGGATCGTCTTGAACGTAATCGACGTCAGGTAAATTCCGAGCTCACGCATGTCTTCGCTCAGGTTCAACTCGTGGGGCGAGACCGCGTTCGGAATCACCAATGACAGTCGCGTCGCACGTCCCGAAACAACGTTGCGGTTGACCGGGAAGGATAGAATGACATGACCTTTGAGAACGTAATAGCCGACGAACATGCCGCCGAGAAAAATGAATACTTTCTGCGCGGAAACCGCCGTCGGCTCAAGAAACGGCGACGCTTCCAACTGGATCGCGACATCCTGCCGCGCGAAGGGCAACTGGATATCCATCTCGGCGACCGGAGCGCAGGTCCAGGACCGGCTGCCATCCTCGGAGAAATCGATGCCGGTGCAGTTCAGGCTCACGGCACTGCCGCCGCGTCCAAAGGTTATCGGTTCGTTGTAGCTGACAGTCATCCGTTCTTCCTGCCGCGCCGGCGCGGCCGGACGGACTTGCGTTGCTAAGCTTGACCCGCGACGCGCTGGCGCAAAGCCTTTTTTGGCGCGCGGAGCGTCTCCCCCTCTCAGGTCACGTTACGATGTTGCATCGCACGATAGGACGGATGCCGTATTGACGTCAAGCACGACAAAATGAGACACCCTGACCATCCGAAATGACGGCCGGGCAACCGAAACAGCCTCCGTGACAGGTCCCGGCCAAAACGTCCCCCGCTCAATCGGCCGGCCCGCGCGAGGGCCCAAGCACGGCACCGAGCGCGGCCCGATAATCGGTCGCGTTGTTCTCCAGCCGCAACCGCTCCAACGCCGCCTCCCGCAACCGAGACCAAAGCACCGCATCCCGTTGCAACGCAATGGCACGCCCGGCGAAGCCCGCTGGATCGCCGGCGTCCGCCGCCAACAATTCGACGCCGTCGGTCCAGCCGAGTTGCCGCCGCAACAAGTCCGTCGCCACCACCGGAAGACCGAACGACGCCGCCTCGTGCACCTTGTACGGCACGCCGGCGGCGAACCGCGTCGGCGCGACAAAGACACGATGCGAGTCATACAATGGCGCCAGATCGGTGACCGGCCCACGCAACGTGACCCGCGGATGATCGCGGAACCGGTCCAGCACGACATCCTCACCGGTATAGCCGACGACCGTCAGCCGGGTCCGCCACGTCAGTTCACGCCCGATCAGCGGCAGGACCTCATCGATGAACCAGCACAGACTATCGTAATTGGGACTGTCCATGCGATGGATCGCCCCCACAAACAGCATCCCACTCCGATCCTCGAACGGTCTGGGCGTCGGTTCGAGCGTCCGCCGATGGCCCAGTACCGCGACGTCGGGAAACCCGGTCTCCCGCGCCAGAACCGCTTCCGCCTCGTTGATCGCCACGATCGTCCGGCAGAACGGCGCGTCCCGCAGTTCGTGCCGGATCGCGGCGTCGAGATCGAACGGCGCGCCTTCCAGCGCCGCCTGCCCCGCCTCCCGGACCGATGCGATCGCCTCGGTATCCAAAATCACCGGCGGCGGTGTGCCGTCCACCCCATACACGCGGTCAAGCGCGGCCCGCACGCCGGGGAGGTTGTGCGTCCGCGCCACCCACATCACGTCGTAATAATCGCGCCGGGCGGCGAGGAATTCGTCAAACCGCTCCAGCGTATGACCGTGCATGACCTCGACCTCGGCGGGCATGTCGGCATACACGGCGGCCAGGTCGAAGCGGCAGCCGTTGATCGGATACACCGTCACGGCATAACCCATCGCCGACATCGTCCGGACGATGTCGTTGGAGCGCACGAACCCGGACCCGATCATCCGCAACGGTACCGTGTCCTCGATAAACAACACGCGCCGGCGCGCGGGATCCACCACGCGGGCGAACACCGCGGAGCGCGCCTCCAGCGGCGGCCGCCCCGCGAGATAATCCGCGTGCCTGGTCGCGAACAGTTGGCGGACTCGCGCGATCTCCTCGCCGGACGTGGCGTGGGATGTGGCGCCGGACGTCGGGCCGCCGCGGTCCAGGTGGCGCACCACCGCCGCCGGATCGTAGACCACGCGATGACCCGCCCGCCGCATGCGAACACACAGGTCGGCGTCCGCATAACCAGCGGCGGCGAAATCCGTGTCGAAGCCGTCCAACGCGTTTAACACCGCGCGGCGTGCCAGCAGAAAGACACTGGAGCAAAACGCGGTGTCGCGCGCGCAATTCACCTCGGGCGCCAGGGACGACGCGCCCCGGCCATCGGGCGCGATCGAACCGTCGGACCCAATGAGGCCACCGGCTTCCCACACCGTTTCATCCGGCCCCAGAACCATGCCGCCGACCGCGCCCACCCCGGGATCTTCGTCGAGCCGCCGCGACGCCGAAGCGATCGCGCCCGGCGCGAGCTCGACGGCGTTGTCCAGAAACAGCACCGCGGCGCCGGTGGCGAATTGCAGCGCCGTGTTCTTCGCCGGCAGCAAGCCGATGTCGCCGTCGAAGCGGAAATATGTCGCCCCCTGCACATATCTCTGTATGTCGCGCGTTTCGTCAGCCGATCCGCGGTCGATCAACACCAACTCGATCTCGCCGGAATAATTCGCCCGCAGCGAGCCCAACGTCATCATCGTCAGGTCAAAGCCGTCACGCGGGGTGACGATGACGCTCAGCGCGGGGGCGCTCGGCGCGGGCGCGCCGGAGGTCGTGAAATCCAGCCCGGTCCGCGCGTGCAGCACCGCCAGCGTGCGCGCTCGTTGGTGAAACAATACGCGCGCCGTGCGTTCGAGATACGGTCCGTCCAGCCGCTCGTCCGTCCGCGCGTCCACTGGGTCACCCACCGGCACGTCCGCCCGCGTGCCCGCCGGCGGCGCGGACGCAAGACCTTCGGGCTGACCGATACTCAGCCAATGTGTGAAGGCGTCCTCGGCCAGTCCCTGTTCCAGGTCCCGCTGAACGGTTTCCTGGCTTGCGTACCAGGCCAGATCGATCGACGGGCCGGGGGAGCGGCCTTCAGCCACGCCGTGCCGCAGAAAATGCGCGAAGCCGTTACGGATTTCGCCCCGCCGCACCATGCCGGCCGCGTCCTCATAACGCGCGAGATAATACACCTCGGAAAACGCCGGTGACGGATCGAATTCGGTGGGCGTGGCGTTGCACGAATAATGTTCGATCGCCCATCGCCAGGCGCCCTCGGCGATCGCCTGACGCACCGCGGGATAACGCTCCAGATACCAGACCGGATCGAACCGGACGGAGGCCGGGACTTCCGGCTCGCCCCGGTGCAGGCGTCGCAGAAAATGCCAGAACGGACCGTCCGCCGCGGCCGCGCCGGTTTCCTCCGGGCTCAGTCCGGCGCGATACACGGCCGGATCGAACAACGGGTGCGCGATGCGGCCCTCGGCGTTGCCGCGCCAAAGATAATGGTCATAGCCGTTGACAAGACCATTCCGCTGGAGGAACGCGTCCGTCAGGTCGGGATTGCGCCGCCGGTATTCGCCTTCGTCAAACAGCCAGTGCGGCGAGCGTTCGCAACAGCCGCCGCGGCACCAGGCGTCGAACGCGGAGGGAAACGTCCCGGCCTTCACCAGCGCGGCGATTCCCGGATAGGCGCGCCGGTGCCACGCCTCGTCGAACAGCATGTTGGGCGAATGACCCAGTCCCTGACCGGTGTCGAACCAGAACGACAGCACCGCTTCGGCGCTCGCCCCCGAGAGCTGCGCGGTCTCGGCGGGGTATGTGGCGCGATACCAGGCGGCGTCGAAGACGGCCCAGGGAATGGACGTGGCGCCGGGAAGGCGGAGCACCTCGCGGGCGGGCAGGTTGAGAGGCCACATCGCGGTTACGCCGTCGCCCCCCCACCCGATCGACAGCTCCTGGGGTGCCAGATCCCGGTTCGCCAGATCCCGGGGCGCCAGGTTATCGACCGCTGCCTCGTGGGCCGGTCAAAGCGGCATGGCGGCACCGCGCCGGTCACGATCGATCCATCCATGCGACGGACTGCTCCTGATTGCGGTTCGAGGCCTCTGTTTAGGGCAACCGTTCCGCGTCCGCCAGGGTTTCTCCGTGCGGATCGCGACGGCGGGCGCCCATAAGCACCAGCATAAGCCCCGTGAGACGTCGAAGTGACCCTCGTCGTCTTGCTCGGGCTCGACCCAGGCATCCGTCGATGCACCCAGTGGGTCGAAAATCGGCCACGGTGCGCGATGCGAGCGATCCTCGGCTCGAGGCTACGGCGACGGCGACGCCCAACAATTATCGCGTCGGATTACCGTCCTCCCCCCCCGTCATCCCCGGGGATGACGATACACGATGGTTCGTCAGGCGACTCGTTTAGCGTTGGCCGTGGCCTAAGGATAACGATCGGGCGAGAATCCCTCAGTGGCCGGCGCTCATCCTGCTGCGCACCGGGCACCCTCCGTCATTCAAACGGCATCCTGCCCGACTCCTCATTGAGTTCACCACTGGGCTTTCCAATGGTGAGCCCGCCTGGCGAGCCTCACGACTCCAGGCAAATGAACTCGACGCGCCGCACCAGAACGCCAAGCGGGCGAAGGTCGGACGGCCCGAAGCGGATCGCCTCCCCGGTATCGAACCGGATGCGGCAGAAGCCCGAGCTGCGCGCGAGTTGCGCCCGATCGATGATGAATTCGCAGCGATACCCCTCATCCTCCGGCCAGAGCTCGATCGGGACCGGCACATCGTTCATTTCGACAGCAAGCTTGTCCGGGCCGGACGGCCTGGGATCGTCGAACGTCATGATGAAGCGGTAGGAGGCGTCCGCGCGCAACGGCACCTCGATCGTGAAATGCGGATCCGGTCCGGTCCAACGCCAGACCGCGCCGTCCTTACCGTGCTCAGCCCCGTACCAACCGGAACCCGGAATGATATCGGACAGCAGAATTTCGAACGACTCCGGCGGCGCCTGGTAGACGCCGCTTCGCACCATGCGATGCATGGAGCGAACGAATTCGCGCCAGTCGATCAGCTTTTTGGCGTATTCGTAAAGTTGCAAATCGATCGCGTTGTATTCGCGGACCAACTCCAGGTCTTCTTCGGTCAGTCCGCGCAACGGATCGACGCGGTCCGGATTCCCGTTGATCAACGGGAAATATGCCGGCGGATGATAATTCATCTCCCGCGCCATGGCCGAAACCACGGCTCCCAGATTTTCCGTCATGCCGACGAACTCGATGGTTTCCAGCCGATCGGCGGCCAATTGCAGTTCCGGCGGCGATTCAAGATCGCCGGCGTCGATCTCCTGGCCGGGATCCGCCTGCCGGAAATGCGCCGCCACCGCCTCGGGTGAGATCGACGCGCACAGGAAGCGCGCCTGGATGTCCCGCTGAAACGCCATGATGTCGGGATGCCTGATCATCTCCGCCACGCTCAGGTCCCTGGCGAGCGTCCAGGTCGGGTGGAAGTTCGGATCGCGTTTCAAATGCCGCAGCGCGGACACCGTTCGCGCCAACGGATCCCGCAGCACGACCAGCATGCGCGCTTCTTCCGGCACCAGCGCGCGCATGTTGTAACGGAAATGCCCGCGCACCAGGCGGAACGATCGCACGTCCGGTTCGTGACCCACGATCTCACGCCAGGACTCCGCCGGACAGATGTCACTCGGGTGATATTGCTCGCCCAGATACATGCGCATGCTCATTCCCGCCGTCTTCGGAATGTGCATGAAAAACAATGGAACCCGGTCGCCAGCCTGGAAATGATCCATCAACGTATCCACCCGGTCGCCATCATTTGGCGAGAGCATTCATTCGCGTCCGCGGCGAGCCGACGCATCGCCTCGTTCCTCTCCCGATTCATTCCATCCACCTCGCGGTCAGCCTCGCAACCGGCACCCGACGAGAAGAATCTCCGATATGGATATCGCATCCCGGCGGCGTGAGATGTCAATAAAAATTGCGAATATTATCAATTGCCAAACCCGCCTCTGGCCAGGAAAACGCCGGGCGCGGGCCATTTTCCGCGCCCACACAACGGCTCGGCCGCGGCGCCATCGCCCCATGGCGCGCAACAGATCGCCGCGGCATCATGGTCGTCCTTTCAAAACGATGGCTTTCGCGATGACCCCTCCCCCCATCCGATTCGGCGTCTGGGCTTTGGTGCACGGCAGCCGCGCCGCGTTGCAGGATCCGGACGAGCCGTACGACGCCTCCTGGGACCGCAACCGCCGCCTCATTCTCGAAGCCGAAGTACTGGGCTTTGACAGCACGCTGGTGGCCCAGCACACGATCAATCCGCATCATGCGCCTCAGGATCAGTTGGAGGCATGGACCGCGGCGGCGGCGCTCGCGGCGCTGACCGAGCGGATCGAGATCATCGCCGCGATCAAACCGTACCTGTATCATCCGGTCGTGCTGGCCAAGATGGCGCTTGGCATCGAGCATATCAGCCGCGGCCGATTCGCGATCAATCTGGTCAACGCCTGGAATCGGCCGGAGCTGGAAAAAGCCGGCATCGGCTTCGCGGAACACGATGAACGTTACACCTATGGCCGCGAATGGCTGTCGGTGGTGGAACCGCTGATGCGCGGGCAGACGCTGAACCACCGAGGCGCCAACTTTCATGTCGAGGACTACACGCTACGCCCGGCCGATCCGTGGCGGGCGCGGCCGCGGATTTATATCGGTGGCGAATCGGAGCCGGCACGCGCTTTGGCCGCCGATATGGGCGATGTGTGGTTCATCAACGGCCAGCCGCTGGAGGACGTGACGGCGCTGATCGAAAATCTCGCGATTCGGCCACGTCGGGGCGCGCCGTTACGCTACGGGCTGTCGGCGTTCGTCATCGCCCGTCCGACCGAGGCCGATGCGCACGCGCATCATATGCATCTGTTCGCTCTCGCATCGAAGGACATCGAGATCCGCATGGCGCAGCATGCCAACACGGATCCGAAATCGGTCATGGCCGCGACGATGCGCCGCACGCCGCGGGTTGGCAGCAATGGCGGCACCGCGGCGGGTCTGGTCGGCGGCTACGATCAGGTGGCGGAACGGATCGTCGCGTTCAATCGTGCCGGAGTCGAGACGTTCATGCTACAGTATCAGCCGTTCGAGGCGGAGATGCGGCGATTCGCCGAGGAAGTGATGCCGAGGGTGCGACGGTTGGTGAAGCAGACGTTGTAGCCCGGCAGCCGCTACCGCGAAGCACCGGGCTCACGCCTTCCTTAAATTCCAGAACAACGCGTACCCGCTCAACACATCCGTCACGTTCCGCTGATACACCGTGCGCGGCAGGAACTGCCCAACCGGGATATACGGCACATCGACGAAGACCTGGCGCTGAATGTCCTCGGCAAGACGTTTCTGCTTTGTATCGTCCGGCGCGAGCAGCCATTCGTCGCGCAACGCCTCCAGCCGCGGACTGTCGGGCCACCCGCGCGAGGCCGCGCGGCCGTTTCCCCTGATCCACACGTGCACCGCGGGATCGAACTGATCCAGGCCCGACCAGTTAGTGTGGAACGCGCTCCAGCCGCCTTCCTCCACCGGCCCGGTCTTCGCCAGCAGTCCCAGCATGCTGCCCCAGTCCGTGTAACGCGGCTCCACGGCGATCCCGGCGCGTTGCAGCATGTCCACGCCGACATCGCCGAGAGCCTTCAACGATGGAAAGTCCGAGGGAACCAACACGACCGCGCGCTGCCCTTTATATCCGGACGCCGCCACCGCGCGACGCACCGCGGCAAGGTCGCGCGGCCCGGTCAGCACCGCCATCCCCGCCGCGCTGGCCATCGGCGAAGCGGGACAAAACACGCCCACGCCCGCGGCCCAGTTCGCGCGATCGGTGCCGGCGACCGCGGTCATGTAATCGTCCTGGCTGACCGCCCCCAACAGCGCCCGCCGCAACGCCGGATTATCGAACGGAGCCTGTGTCTGATTGAACCTGATCCCACTAAGGTAACCCAACGGATCGGGCGGCGCGATGGTAACCGAGGCCGCCTGGCGCAGCATCGGCAGCAGATCGAAGGTCGGCGCCTCCCACCAGTCCCGCTCCCCGGTGCGCATCGCCGCGGCGGCGGTGGCGGGATCGGGGATGACGTGCCACTCGACGCGATCGACATGCACGAGTTTCGGTCCGGCGGTGAAGCTGGCGATGCCGCCTGGGCGAGGGACATAGGCGGCGTTCCGCTCATAGGCGATCAGCGAGCCCGGAACACGGTCGCCGGCGACGAAACGAAACGGCCCGCTGCCGATCATTTCGGTGACCTGTTTGAACGGATCCGTCGCCGCGAGCCGCTCCGGCATCATCATGCAGACATTGGAGCCGGCTTTTCCCAACGCGGCCGGCAACAGCGGAAAAGGTCGTTTCAAACGAAACCGGATAATGCGGTCGCCGGGCGCCGACAACTCATCCGTTACCGCCATGAGGGTCTGGCCGAAACTGTCGCGCGCGCCCCAACGGCGAATGCTGGCGACACAATCCCGCGCCAGGACCGGCGGCCCGTCGTGCCACGCGAGGCCGTCGCGCAATGTGATCAACCAGGTCTTGCCGTCGTCCTCGACCCGGTAACCGTCAGCCATCTGCGGCTGGATCCGGTACGACGAGTCCATCCCGAACAGCGTGTCGAAGATCATCATGCCATGGTGGCGGGTGACGTAAGCCGCGGTGAAGACCGGATCGAGGATCGCCAGGTCCGATTGCGGTATGAACGTCAGAACCCGCGCGCCGGACGCCGCCAGGCCGCTTCGGGCAATCGACGGGGTGGCCAACGCGGCCGCCGACACGGATAGCAGGCGGCGCCGGCGGATGTCTCGATGACGCATAGCCATCCCTCCCTTGCAATCGCCGTTTGGGCCGTAGCCGTCTGAAACCGTCGCTCTCTGAACCGTC
>Ga0182013_10005423_pt1 | contig 14822 bp, 12 predicted proteins | sample 612S2MmetaG_FD_120487 | JGI IMG/M metagenome (GOLD analysis project Ga0182013, IMG submission 120487) | Permafrost microbial communities from Stordalen Mire, Sweden - 612S2M metaG | ecosystem: Environmental > Terrestrial > Soil > Wetlands > Permafrost | place: Sweden: Stordalen | collected... | reverse complement strand
TAATAAAGGATGCGCGAAAGCTGTTGAAGTGATGCGCCTGGAAGTTCATTCCGAAGCGCGCGACGAGTTTCTGCAAGCGGTTTCGTTCTATGACGCGCAGGTGCCAGGCTTGGGTCTGCGCTTCATAACCGAGATCGATCGTTGCCAGAAGGCAGTGCTCGAAACCCCGTTGATTGGTCATTCCTACGGCAGGCGGTTACGGAAACTCACAGTCGGCGACCGGTTCCCATATTCCATCGTGTATGCGGTTCTTGCAGATGTCCTATTTGTATTAGCGTACGCTCATGGCTCGCGACGTCCAGGCTATTGGCGGACGCGGTCCATCCGCTAACAATCGGTTGGAGCGATCGCGGGGCGGCGTCTTCGGCGGGCCAAGGAGGGGTTGATGATTGGGATAAAGCATCTTCGTTTGACGCCGCCGCAACCCCGCGTCGCTCAACCTCATCGTTAGACGACGTTTGGGGTGCACAGGTGACTCGCGAATCGAAATATTGGTTTCCTGCAAAACGTTATGGATGGGGCTGGGGACCACCCTGTAGGTGGCAGGGTTGGGTAACCCTGTTCGTTTGGATCGCCGCTATTGCTGCCTCAGCATTTGCGTTTTTACCAAAGCGAATGGTTGCCTTTCAGGTCGCCTGCGTGCTCTTGGTGCTCACACTGGCATTGGTCTGCTACATAACGGGCGAACCGCCGGCTTGGAGATGGGGTAACCGCAAGTGACCCGCGTCACCACTCGTCTAACAAATCATTTAGGCGCACGACAACTATGACGCGAGTCGCCTTTCGCGCCGCCTTATCGTATGGTCGAACGTCGGAGAAGAAATTCCGGTCCGAGCCGTTGCAGAGGACGTTGCTTCTAGGCTCCGCCGGCACTTCGTCGCGCCGGTCGCTGATCCGTGACAAGACCACGGTGGCCAAGGCGCTCGGCGTGATTGTCAATTGACGGGAGCGCTGTGGCGCCAAGCGCCGTCTAACCTGCGTTGGAGCGGAGGCCTCGCGGCGTCGCCACCCGCCCGGGTGACGACGCCGTGTGGAACCACGACTGATCCGTCAATCGACTGTGATCGCAACGCCCGAGGAGGCAATGCCGTTCGCAACGACCACCAAAACGCTTGGACCTGTTTCGATGTCTCCCGGCACCGTAAAGGTCGTCGAACCGTGGGCCCCGGGCTTGATCGACATGGTGCTGTGATTCGCTGTGCGTGCGTAGAACACGTGACCTGTCGCATTGTTGGTGATGCGCACCAGCGGGAAATTGGTTGCCATTTGCGCATCGTCACCGTAATCGGCACCTTGCGACAATCCGTTGAACTGGATGCCGCTTATCTGATAGTAGCCACCCGGGTTGACGGAGGCCGGGTAGTCGATGATCGTCGGCGCCCAAGCGGGATTCGGAGAGCCGGTCGGGGTATATACCTCGGCTATCTTGGAGAAATCAGTGGATAGGATCTGGCCGTTCGGGAGCACCAAGAAGTTGTAGTAATAGGCGCCGGATCTTTCCGAATAGAACACGTCGTCGGCCACCTGCTGAATCGTATTTTGAGCGGTGAACTCAAAGAAGTGAGTGGGCGACCCGCCGTATCCCGCGCTAGCGGCGAACAGGATGTTGCCGTTCGGCAGAATCGCCGCGGGCGCATCCGGGAGGGAGCAATGCTTTAAGCCAGTCTTGCCGCAAACCGCTGGCACATCCGGCCCTGCGCTCCAAGTGCCGGAGTTGGAATCGAATATGGCCGTGGGGTCCACCTTGGACGGGGCTTCATTGCAGCCCGAATTACCCCCGAACGCAACCAGCGTTCCGTCGGGTCGCACCACGGCGGGGCCAATTTCGAAGTTGCCGCATTCATAGGGATCGACCAGCGAAACGGGAGTGTTGCCCGCGCTTATCCAAAGGCCCGATTGGGGCTCGTATTGCTCCGCATTGGTAGCGTTTCCGCTGGAAGTGAGCGTGTTGAAATCGAAATCAGTCCATATGTCGAGCGTCAGAACCCTGCCATTAGGCAATAGGTTGTAGCCCTGCTCATCCTGATAGAAGTTCCCTAGCCGAGGTGCGCCCGTGTTGTTCCAAGTGAGGCTCGCCGGGTCGAGCAGCACATCGCCATCGGGTAGCAGACAGCAGGCCGACTGCATGAACGTGCCGTCAGCCAGAACGACGCTCACGGAGTCCCCGATCACCCCGGTTCCGTTGGGATAGTAGCTCCAGCCGGGAGGGGTCTCTACGGGAGTCCAAGCATTGGCCACCGGATCGTAGATCGCCCCGAGATTGGTCCAGACCGGTGTGTTGCTGCCATTGTATTCACCCCCCATGATGATCACCCGGCCGTCGGGCAGAACCGCAGAGGAGTGATACAGCGGTGCGTACTGCACCCCATCAATCACGGGCAGCGGGGCGATGTGCGACCAAGTTCCGTTCGCGTAGCTGCCGTTGATATCGGGCGTCAACTTGAACCACTCCTTCGTGTCGACCTTCGAAACGATTACCGTGCCGTCGGTGAGCAGCAACGGGTTGGCAAGTGCGCCCGGCGCCGCCGGCAGAGCAGTCCAGGTTCCGCCGAAATTCGGCGTAGCCGTGGGGGCGGTTGGAGCTGCCGTCTGCGGCGCCGCCGAGTGTTGCGGAAGCTCGGACAGGAATTTACCCCAAGCTTCAGGATTGCTCTTAAAGTATTCCGCGCGCGGAACTGACAGCGGCGGCGGAATCACGCCATCCGATTGCGCCGAGGAAGTGGTCGCCGCGAACAGCATGGCCGTCACTCCGGCCCAAAGCGGGACGAAGAATTTTGAATTCGGAGCTCTCATTGTGAATCCCCTTCTGTTTGTGTATTGGCAAAAAGCGTTTTTGACATAATCTCCAGATGAACACGAACGCTTATGATAAACGACATGAGCCGAGGCCTCTCAATAACTCAGCTCCGGTCGGGACAACGCAGCCACGCGCCGCGCAACTCGGACATTTGGCTAACAATTGAGTGTCGGTGGCACATTGATCGATGACCCGAGAATCGAACCGGTATGTCGCACTTCTCACGACCGCCTTGAGAAGTTCAATTGGATCGTCCAACCCTGGAATGGGACGCGTGCGTCGGGGTACAGATCGATTGGCGGAAAGCTTAGTCAAATGGGCCAACGGTAATTGGTCGGAGGACAGGGATACGTGCCCCCCTAAATTGCGTTGGAGCGGGACACGCGGTAGCTCCGTTTTGAGCCGGAGGCAATCGATGGATTGGAATACAATAGCTTCGGTCAAGTCAGCACGGCCGCGCGCCGCTCAGCCTGGACGTTAGAGGTCAACATGCAAGGCCGGGCAATGTCGTTACAGTGTTGAAAACGATTGCGAAAATCACCGGAACCATGGCCGTTGTGATCAGATCGCGCGATCTAACTTACCCTGGAGCGGACGCGCGACGCCGTCTTCGTTTTTCGTCGATGGGAATCGATGATTGAAACAGAGCACCATCGTTGGTCAGTCGGCGCAACCCCGCGTCGTCCCACCTCGTTGTTAGGCAATTAAGTCATATGAGGGCGGTATGATCATCCAGGGCAGATGTCATTGTGGAAACATAGCCTTCGCGCTCGACTGGCCCGGCGCTCCCACCGAGGTCGTCGCTCGTGCGTGTAGCTGTACATTTTGCGTGAAGCATGGAGGGGTTTGGACTTCCAATCCATCCGCAAAGCTCTCGATTGCTTTCCAACAGGCCGACGCCGTCTCGAAGTATTCATTTGGAACGAAGACTGCGATATTTCACGTTTGTAAATGCTGTGGTACCGTGCCGGTTGTCACAAGTGAGATTGATAATCGACTTTACGCTGTCGTAAACGTCAACACATTTGAAGACTTTGATTTCGCCCGCTTGCGCCGGCAAGGTGCCGATTTTGGGGGTGAGGATCACCGGTCGCGTCTGCTACGCAGACAGGGGAAATGGATCGCCGATGTCCGCATCGACCAGGGCACTAGATAAAAACTGGTTCGAACGCCGCGCGCCGCCCCAGTTACGCGATAGCTACCGATGAATGTCACGACTCTGTATGGACCGGCGAGTCCCGCGGAACTCGACTTGATTCGAGCTTCCGGAACACGCATGCCCATCGACTCAATCGCGGCAACCGATCGCGGCAGCAAATCATGTCGGCGGGCCCACCCCTGACGAAGCATCCGGTATTTTCGCCGCCGCGCGCGTTGCGCAACGGTCAGGTGCAAACGACGATCGGAAACCTGCCACCCATGCAGTGGCTCGTTCGCCGGCGCGGCGCGATGCTGCTTGCGAACGCGCGGGAATGGCTGCTCGATTGCGGCGAGGGTGTCCGGCTGCTGGGATTACTGAGTCCGGCGAAGGAAAGTGGCCGATCGAGGGCGGCGCCCCACGAAACGGGAGAGAAACGGATCGCGCTGGTTTTGCACGGCTGGGAGGGCAGCGCGGAGTCCTGCTACGTGGTCTCCCTCGGTGCGCAGCTGCTCGCAAGCGGATTCGACGTGCTGAGGCTCAATCTACGCGACCACGGGGAGAGCCACCACCTCAACCGCGAGATCTTCCACTCCTGTCGTCTGGCTGAGGTCGTCGGTGCCACCCGGGCAGTCGCAGATCGCTTTCCCAAGGCGCAGATCTTCCTCGCAGGCTTTTCACTCGGGGGAAACTTCGTGCTTAGAGTGTCGGCCGACGCCGGCGCCGCCGAAACGATTGCCGGCGCGGTCGCCATATCCCCCGTTCTCGATCCGGCCGTCACGCTCGAGGCGCTGGAGCGCGGTTGGTCCCTCTACCGACGCTACTTCGTGCGCCGCTGGTCCCGTTCGTTGCGTCGCAAACGCCGCGCCTGGCCGGACCTGCCCGACTTCGAGTCGCTGCTGCGCACCCGGGATCTGCGTTCGATGACCGCGGGGCTCGTGCATCAGTTCACCGACTTCGATAGTCTGGATGCCTACCTCGATGGATATGCCATCACGGGACAGCGGCTCGCGACCCTGCGGTTTCCGGCCGCGATATTGCTCGCGGAGGACGACCCCATGATCCCGGCCGGCGACCTCGCACGGTTGGCGCGGTCGCCGCATTTGACGGTCGTGCGCACCCGCCACGGCGGCCATTGCGGCTTCGTGGAGCAACTCAACGGGCCGAGCTTCGCGGATCAGTTCGTGGTTGCACAATTCGAGCGGTTCGCAGATCACGGCGCGGAGCCGGCGTCGGGCGACGCAGCGGGGTTCCGAACCGGGGAGTCGAGTTAAGGCTGGGAACGGCTTTTCCAGGTATATTCCTCCTCGAACGATATTCGACTCCGCACGAAGACATCTGGGAGGCCTCCCGATGACCCTCACCATCCTTCGGGATTTTTTCATGTGGAGCGCCATCGTGAATTACGCGGTGCTGCTCGTGTGGTTTCTGGCCTTCGTCTTCGCCAAGCCATCGCTTCGCCGACTTCAAGCCAGGTGGTTCCAGCTCTCGGAAAATCAATTCGACGTCATCCATTATTCGGGAATGGCTGTGTACAAGATCGCGGTGCTCGCGCTGAACGTAGCGCCGTATGTTGCACTGCGCTTCGCAGTCAGCCAGGGCACGTAGTATCCAGCCGTGCGCTCGCGGGCCGCGCCGCCGGCGCCACGCCGGCAACCCTACGCGTCGCGTAATCGACGGAGGCTGTCGACGGATGGGACGAAATAATACGATCCGCTCTGAGGTTCGGTGAAGCGGGTGAGCGCATCGCGCGTGCCGCCGACCAGGCCCGCCATACTGTCGAGCATCCTGGAGAGCCGCTTCTGGTCCGCGCTCAGCCCGACGAACATGGTGCCGTGCTCCTCGACCGAGCCATACGGCATGTTGCGCCGGAAAATGTCCCCAAATTCGTCCTGATCGGTGCGGGCGACATGCGAATCCGATGGCTTGTTGTCGAGCTCGACGCTGTCGCGCTTGGTGCGGCCCATAATGCGCTCCTGCCGATCGACCGGCAGAGCCTCCCACTCGGCCACCTTATGCTTCCACTTCTGGAGCAACAGCACAGAGCCGGCGGCGCCACGCACCCCTTCGGGCAACAGGGCTGCGGTAGGCGCGTCGAGCAGCGTCGGATTCTCGGAGCCATCGATGAATCCGGTGAGGTCGCGGTCGTGCTGGTAAGACCAGCTCGTCGTCTCTTGTACGAGTGAGGCCAGCCCCTCGAGGTCGCGGACCACCGAACGGGCCATGTCGAACACGATGTCGTAAGCGCTGCCGGAGAGCCATACGAGCGCATCATGCTGAGTGCATGGCATGACGAAGCCTTCAATTCCCTGGATCCGCTTGTTGAAGCCCTCCACTCCTTCCGGAGCGTCGTTTGGAAGGATGTCGCGCCACAATTCAGGCCGAAATCCGATCACGAAATTGACGCCGCCGGTCGTGGTTCGCGGTTCCCGGATTGCGGAAATGGTGGAAGCGAATTTTGCACAATTTTTTGCGTCGAGGAGATCGAACTCCAGGTACGCATGAGACGAAGTTCCAAGAGCGAAGATTCCGGCTTGGGGCGTGTACATACACAGATTGTATCAATTAAGATTCCGAGCGCTAAGGGACCCGGTCAGGAAGAGAATCTGGGAGACATCGATGACTTCGCACGACATTCGCGCCCTATGGCGCCCCACCGCCGTTCTCACGATGCTCATGACGCTATTGACGCTCATGGGCTGTGGTAAATCCACGGGCGGCGCGGATTCGACGCCCATCGCGTCGCGGCCGGACGTGACCGTGAAGTACGACGGCAAACGCCACAAGTGCGTGGTCGCGCTTCCCACGGAGACACAGGGAAGCGTCATCGCCTGCGAGGACGTGGTTTCTTTCGTCAAGGACGAACTGAGAGTGCCGGGCAATTCGATCTACGACTTGGGCGCGATCCCCGAATCGGATCCTCACCCAGCCGAGATTGCCAAGGTGCGTGCCGGCTTGGACGGCGCCGGCTACCGCTTCATCGGCGGCCCGCACAAGGGCCTCTGACGCCCGATCGCGAATCCGACCCGCTACGCTCGAGCGGTCCCGCCCCCATCCAAGCCGACATCCGCGGCCTCCGCCTGCCGCCGATCGGCTTCGACATCGAACGAGCGGCAACTCCAAAGGTACACGATCGTCGAGACCGGCAGCCCGATCACCATGGCGATGTCCGCACCCCCGAGCATCTTCGTCACCGGCCCGACGTAAAGCCCCGGCACGTTGAAGAACGGAATCATCGACACGAAGCCGACGCCATAGGCGAGTAGCCCGCGCCAGTTCCAACGTCCATACATCCCGTGCGGGTTGAATATCTCGCGGACGGAATAATGGCCTTTTCTCACCCAGTAGAAGTCGACCAGATTGATGGCGGTCCAAGGTGTGAACAGGTACAGCAGCACCGCGAGGAATTCGCCGAACTTCTCGACGAAATTCTCCGTGGACGCGAGCGCCAGACCGGTCGCCGCCAGGGTGGCTATCATCAAGGTCAATATCCGGCGTGCGAGCGTCACGCGGCCGGGCTTCACCGAATCGATCACGCTCAGCAGCGTGAGCGATGCCCCGTAGAAATTGAGGGTCGTGATGGTGACGAGCCCCACGAGCGTGCAAAGAAGCAGTGGCGCGCCGAATCCCGGAATCGCGGCGTCCGCCGTGGCACGCAGTGCCGTGACGAACTCGAGCTTCGGATACAAGGCCGCAGCCACGGTTCCCACCAGCATGGTCCAGGAGCCGCCGATGAAAGCGCCGAGATAAGTCCACCAGAACGACGCCCCCACACCCACCTCTCGCGGCAGGTAGCGGGAGTAGTCGGACACATAGATCGACCAGGATACCTGGTAGGCGGCAGCCGCGAAGAACTGCGCCAGAAAGGGTACCGGATGAAATGTGCCCAGTGCGAGTTGCTCCGCCGGGATGGCCGCCCTGAGCGTCACGGCAACGGTGAAAATCAACAGAAATACAATGGTCACATAGGCGACCCAGCGCTGCGTGACGTGGATGATGTCGTAGCCGAGCACGGCGAGCGACACCGACAACAGCGCAAAGATCACCAACGTGGGGGTGCCCGGCAGGTCATACAGCGAATGAAGCGTCTGCGCCGCGAGAATCTGATTGAAGGCGTTGTAGCCGATGTAGGCGATCAACGCCACGCCCCATACGAGGAGCGCACCGACATATCCGAACTGCGGCCGCGACTGGATCATTTGCGGCAATCCGAGCTGCGGGCCCTGGGTGGAATGGAAGGCCATGAAAAACGTGCCGAGAGCCGATCCCAGTACGACTGCGATCGCCATCCAGATCAGAGTACCGCCCATCGCGACGCCGACCACGCCGGTGGCGACGGTGGCGAGATGCGCGTCCCCAGAAAACCACACCGGCCACAGATGCCAGACCTTGCCGTGGCGCTCTGAAAGGGGAATGTAGTCGATCGACCGTTTTTCGATCAAAACGTCGCCAAACTGTGTTTGCATCAGCCGTCCCGTGCCGGGTTTTAAGGATTGTTGATCGTGAGCGCCCGGACGGAACCGGAGGTTAGCATAGTTGGAGGGCCGCCTAATGCCTTGCCTATATTTAACGATATGGTTAACATTTGCTTCTCCGGTTAACCATCGCAGCAGGAGTACCGAAGCATGAAACCAACGCCCCCCGGCTGGCCGCGCTTTTCGAGCGCTGTGGTCTATCAGGACGCCGCCGCCGCCATCGACTGGCTGTGCGACGCGTTCGGCTTCCAAATCCGCTTGAAAGTCGAGGGAGAAGGCGGCCGCATCGAGCACTGCGAGATCGAATACGGCGAGGGGGTGCTGATGATCGCCCAGGAAACGCCGGACTCACCCAGAAAATGGCGACAGGTCTTTCGCAGCCCCCGCTCGCTGGGGGGCGCCAACACGCAAAGCCTGATGTTTTACGTGGACGATGTCGATGCTCATTGCGCTCAGGCCCGAACGCGCGGCGCACTCATCGTCGAGGAACCGGCCACTCACGACTACGGACAGGATCACTGGTCCGACCGCAGCTACGGCGCGCTGGACCCCGAAGGCCACCTCTGGTGGGTCACGCAGCGCGTACGCAACCCCCCGGGCAACTGACCCCGGCCCACCGCGATGGCCGCGCACCCCGTGCAACGTTCCACGCCCGCCGATCTCGACGCGTCGTTCTCGGCACTCTCCGACGCGACACGCCGGGAAATGCTCCGCACGCTCCTCCAGAAGCCGCGCCGCGCCGGCGAGCTTGCCGAATGCGTCTCGATGAGCCCCCAGGCATTGAGCCGGCATCTGAAGGTTCTGCGCCGGGCCGGGCTGATCATCGAGGACGGTGTCGAGAACGACGCACGAGTCCGGCTGTACCGAGTGCATCCGGGTGCATTCCAGCCGGTGCAGGAATGGCTGTCGCAAGCGGAGGATCTATGGCGCCGCCAGCTGCACGCCTTCAAGAGCTACGCCGAGACCGTTCACCGAACCCGGCGGGCCAGGTCCTGATGGACGACACTGCGCGCGTCAGCGTCTCGGTATCCGTGCCCCCGCAGGCGGCCTTCGAGATCTTCACCCACGACATCGACCGCTGGTGGCGGCGTGGTCCCAAGTTCCGCCACGCCGGCCGGCGCAGCGGTTTCATTCGCCTGGAGCCCCATGTGGGCGGGCGCCTATTCGAGTCCATCGACGCCGAGGGCGGCCCTCTTGTGTTCGAGGTGGGCCGCGTCAAAATCTGGGATCCGCCTCATTTGTTAGAATTTTCCTGGCGAAATTCCAATTTCTCCGCCGACGAGTCCACCACCGTCGAAGTGCGCTTCTCGGAGACCGCCCAAGGCACCCTGGTCAGCGTCACCCATCGAGACTGGGCCGCGCTACGCCCCGATCACCCCGCCCGGCACGCCTTGGAGGGCGCCGCTTTCAACCGCATGATCGGCCTTTGGTGGGGTGATCAAATGGCATCCCTGAGAGAATATAGCTCGTGCAATTCCGTCATCTGATCTCCTATCGACATTGGAAGGCGCGCCTTCTGATGTGGCTCGCCGCCGCCGCGGTCGGCGCGGCCGCCGTGGCATTTGCAAAAATTGCCGATTTTGCGCAGCTGGGATTGAGACGCCTGCTCGGCATTTCGACCGCCATCCCGTGGTTTTTGGCGCCGCTCGGCTTCTGCACCATCGCCTGGCTCACGCGGCGCTACTTCAAGGGCGCCGAGGGCAGCGGGATCCCGCAGACCATCTTCGCGATTCGCGCCGATTCGGGCGAGCTCGGCGAGCGGTTCTTGAGGCCCGCCGTGGTGATCGGGCGCGTGGTGTTCGCCGGAGCTGCGCTCCTGTGCGGCGGTTCGATCGGCCGTGAGGGGCCGACGGTGCATGTCGGAGCCGTCATCGTTCACAGCGTCTCGCGGTGGATGCCCAAGGGTCGTATGCCCGGGCAGCGCCACGCGATGGTGCTGGCAGGCGGCGCCGCCGGAGTCGCGGCCGCGTTCAATACGCCTTTGGCCGGCATCGTCTTCGCCATCGAGGAGCTCAGCCGATCGTTCGAGGAACGGGCGAGCGGCACCACGCTCACGACCGTGATTCTGGCCGGCATAGTGGCGATCGCGCTGGTCGGCGACTACACCTACTTCGGTCAGCCCCAGGTTACAACCCACGCCGCCGCGATCACCTGGCAGGTGCTGCTCATCGCCGCCCTGTGTGGATTGGGGGGCGGTGTCTTCAGCCGGCTGACCTTGACGAGCGTCAATTATCTGCCGTGGGGTCTGCAGCGCCTCCGGATGGAGCGCCCCGCCTTATTCGCCGGCCTCTGCGGCTTGGGCGTCGCCGCGCTCGGAACCGCGTCGGGTGCCCTCACCTACGGCACCGGTTACGAGGAGGCACGATCGATCCTGGAGAACCACGCGCATCTGTCGTGGGTATACGCACCGGCGAGAGCCGCGGCCACGTTATTGTCCTACTTGAGCGGGATTCCCGCGGGGCTTCTGGCGCCTTCGCTATCCGTCGGAGCGGGTTTCGGTCAATTTCTCGCCGACCACCTGGGCCAGTCCTCCGCGGTTCCTTTCGCCATCCTTGGGATGTGCGGCTTCCTCGCCGGGGTGACTCAGGCCCCCCTCACCTCCTTCGTCATCGTCATGGAAATGACGGCCCAGCATGCCATGGTCCTGCCGCTCATGATAACGGCGGCCATCGCAACGGCGTTGTCGCGGTTGGTGTCCCGACCGCTCTACCAATCGCTCGCGGATCGATACGCCCCCGCGCCGCGAACCAGTTGACCCACGCGCTGTCCGAAGTGAGATGGATCTACCCTCGCCCACCAAGGGAAACCTCGAGCTTCTAACCAAATTCGACGACAGCACGCAGCCGCTGTCGGTCGCGCAGCGGGTCATCGAGCGCATCAGCGCGATCTTCGGGAGCCCCACCTATTTCATATCCAGCGTCGTGTTCATCCTCGGCTGGGTCTGCGTCAATGCGTGGGGCGTGCATCATGGATGGCGTCACGTCGATCCGCCGCCCTTTTCCTGGCTTCAGGGGCTGGTGAGCTCCAACGCGTTGCTGCTGACCGTGGCCGTCCTCATCCGGCAGAATCGGATGGCGCAGATGGCCGAACATCGTTCGCATCTCGATCTTCAGATCAATCTTCTGACTGAGCAGAAGGTGACGAAGATGCTGGAGCTGGTCGATCAAATGCACCGCGGAGTCAAAGATCGACACGGGGATCCGGTCGATCATCCGCGCGAGCCGATGGAAGAGATGACCAAGCCGACCGATCCGCACGCCATCCTGGACGCCATCAAGGAGAAACAGGGCGGATCTTGAGCGACCCCCGCTGCGCGCTCCTCAGTATTCGATCCCATACGAAAGACCGATGCTGCTCCCCGGATCGTTGTCGGGAGTCGTGCCCTGGATCGCGGTGCCGTTGCCGAGCCGCGTTTGCAGCTTCAAATGTTTGGTAAGGTCCACGTCCACCTGCACCTGGCTGGTCCCCGTCGTGCTCTGCTTGCCCTCGACGTAGACGCGCTTCGAGATGTAGCGGCCCGCCTGAATGGCCGCACCCTGATTTTCCGTGCCCCCGGTCGGGGTGGCCACGGTGTTCGTCCCCACGTTCAGCCGATCGAGCCCCAGCAATTTCTGAACCTTGGTGAGCGGATTGCCGCCGCTGCCACCGACGCCGCTCAAGGTCGCAAGCGCCGCCCCCACCTGCGCGACCTGCAGAGCGGACAGCTGCGCGGCAGGCTGTCCGAACAGCAGCAGCGCCATGATCTCGTCCTGGGCGAGCCCCGTGGTGCTCGAGAATTCGAACTTTGGCGCGTCCGCGTACCCGGATATCTGAAGTTTGACCGTGGTGTTCTGAACCGTGCTGGTGGCCGTGAAATCGAGCGTCGGATCGAGATTGCTCTTCTTGAGGCCCGCGCCATCGAAGCTCACCCGGCTGGTATTGTCGAACACCAGCGTGGAGCCCGCGAGCGAGAAGGTGCCGCGCAGCAGGTCGAACCCCGGGCCGCTGACCACCGGCGCATCGGTGGTCCCGCGAATCTTGAGGCTCCCGCCGAGTTCCGCGTCCAGGCCGCGCCCCTGCACCAGAATCTCCCGTGGTGCATCCACCGAGACATCCAGGCCCACTTCCAGCCGTTTTGCGGCAGTGGTCTGCGCATGCTTGCCACGCCGCCGCACATCGAGCACCGCGACATCCGGCGGCAGCGAATCCGGTATCCCGATCACGGCTCGATTGATGTGGATCGTGCCCGCGACCACGAGCCGCTCGAGCGCCGTTCCCTTGACGCTGAGGTCCGCATTGACGTTGGCGGTCACCAGGGCGCTCGTCACCAGTTGCGCCTTGACGGCGGTCAATTGCAGTTCGAGCGGAATCTTGGGTTGAAGCGCTCCGATGCTGCCGCTCATGCTCACCGTCCCCGACGCCGCCGTCGCCTTGAAGGTCTTGATCTGCAAAGTTCCTTCGCTGCCGTCGACTTCGGCGGTGATGGCGGTCAGGTTCATTCCGCGCACGTAATCGCGGAAATTTCCGGCCGCGAGCTTGACCGACCCCGTGATCTGCGGGGTCTCGAGCTTCCCGCCCACGCTCGCGTCCACGGCCAGATCTCCCCCCACGTGCATGCCGCGCGCCTCGAACAGCGGATTGGCAACGGAAAGATCGAGCTTGCCGTTCAACTTGAGGTCGTAGTCGCCGGCGGCATCCAGCGGCGTTTTGCCCGTCATGGTGAAAAGTGACGCTTTGCCGGCGCTCAACCGAACATCGAGCGAGGCCGTATCGCCCGCGAGGTCCGCGTTTGCGGTCAAGTTCAACGCGGGCAGCCCGAGCGCCTGGTCGCTGGCGAATCGAATGTCGTGCGCATTCAGGCTGATGCGGCCGGTGGGCGCGGCAAGCGAGCCCTGGATGTGGGCGTTTCCCTCGATCGCACCCTCAGAGATCAAATCCGGCAGGAATACGCCGATCAGCTTGGGGTCGACGTGCTGCAACGAGGCGTGCGCATCGAGAGTCGGAAGGATCTCGCCCTCGATCTGCAGGATCGCATCCTGCGCGCCCAGCCTGAGCTCATCGACCTTGAGCCCGTCCACGTAGGAGACGCGCGCGGGAGACAACAGCGCGAAATCTTGTCCGCGATAGTCCAACGCGGCTTGATCGATGCGCACTCGACGGGTGTCGAGATTCACGGCCGCATGGGCCGAAAGCTCGGCGGGAAATCCGCCGAGATTCGCCGACTGAATGTGCAGTTGCGCCGCCACTGCGCTCGTATCGCCTTCGCCCGCCACGTGAATCGTGCCCGAGAAGCGGCCGGCAGACAGGTCTTGCGCGTCCAATTGGAATTTCGCGCGGGTATGGCCCCCTCGGGGCGTGAAATCCACGGCGCCGTCCAAGCTTCCCTCGAGCTCGGTACCCACCAGGCGGTCGAGGTCCGCTAGCTGGCCGACTTCCAAGTGCAGATGGCCCCGCGCATCGTCGATGCCCGACGTCATCGACATTTCGCCGTCGGCGTGTGCGCTCTTCCATTCGCCGCGTCGAATCGAACCTTCAAAGCCCCTTCCCCCGTTGCGCTTCAGGGAGACGGACAGCGTGAGCGGAGAGCCGTCGACCGTTCCGCGCACATCGACGCTCGCGCTCGGTGTGGACGGCAGCCCACGTGCGTGCAGCTCGACTCCAACAGCGCCCGGCGCAGATCCGCGAAGCGAGAGCGTACTCTTCGCTTCGGCGTCAGCATTGAAGGAGGACGGCGCGCCGTTCAAGCTGCCCGACGCCTGCATCGAACCCGCCAGTTCCGGGCGTAGGATGCCGAGATCGGCCACACGCAGATCCCACCGTGCCTTGATGTCTCGAACATAGGCATCAGCCGCGGCGAGCGCAGATTTCGCAGAGGCCGCGCCGCCGCCGCTCGATGTCGGTCGGGCCGCCGTGCCGCTCGCCGTGAGCACGATGGAGCGAGCGTTTATCACGGCGCGATCGAGCGTGAATGTCGAATCGGAAATCTTTCCCGCCACGTTGAGGACCGCGCGGTTGCCGAGAATTCCGATCCAGGACGCCCGGCCTCCCGAAAGCCCCGCCGTCGCATCGAGCGTCAAGCCGATGTCGGAATCACGGAAATCGACCCGCGCCTTGATGTTCCCATTGCCGGCCACATCCTCACCCGCCAAGGCCGCGAACGGCGCAAGGCTCGGCACCTGCACATCGAGCACGACGCTCGGCCGGCCGGCGGTGATCGCCTGAGCCTTGAGCGACAGCAGCGGATGCGTCGCCTCCAGGGTGAGCGGCCGCGTGTCCTCGGCGACGCGCATCGAGGCGGAGATCTTGATCGGATCTTTCTCGAAGAGCGCCGCCTGGGGCCCTGGGATGCGAAACCCTTCGATGGAGCCCCGCACGGAAATGGAGCCTTGACGCGCCGTGAGATCGGCTTGGAGCGCCGCAATCGCCAGATCGC
>Ga0182013_10005419_pt1 | contig 14833 bp, 15 predicted proteins | sample 612S2MmetaG_FD_120487 | JGI IMG/M metagenome (GOLD analysis project Ga0182013, IMG submission 120487) | Permafrost microbial communities from Stordalen Mire, Sweden - 612S2M metaG | ecosystem: Environmental > Terrestrial > Soil > Wetlands > Permafrost | place: Sweden: Stordalen | collected... | reverse complement strand
GCTGATTCGACGATCTTGCGCAGTCTTGTCGTCGAGCCGTTCGCCCAAAGGGGCGCGGGCGCGGCGAAAACCGGTTCGCACATCGCGACATACGTCCACGGCAACACAACGCAAAGAACACGCAACGGCGTCGAAGTCTCATGCGAACACGCGCCTCCAAACTTGTTGGGCCCGACGCATTCCGCCGTCTCACAAAAGGTCCTGGCCGAACACATCGTGGATGAAGAAAGCCCGTCTTCACGAGCTTTCTTTTATCGCTGCGAAGGTGCGGTCAATGGGGCCCGCGGAGCCTTCAGGCCTTCAGGCGGCGCGCTCGAGTTCGAAGGCCGCGGCCGGCGCGCGGCCGCGGCGCAGCACGAGAAAACCGCCGCCGCCGAAGACGAGAAAGATCGCGCTGCCGACCGCCCAGCCGATCGCATCGGCGTTCGACGGCGGCGGAGTCGCGACGTCGAGCGCGACGGGAGTCGTCAGGGTGCGCAGCGTTCCATCGCGCGCGGCGAGTTGCAGCCACCAAGTGCCCGCGTCGCTCAGCGACATTGTTCCGCCAAAGCTACCGTCCGTGCCGCGGGCGAGCGGCATGCGAAGCAACCGGCCGGTTGGGCCGGCGGCGACGACGCTCAACTCATCGGTTCGTTCGTCGTCGGCGGACACGTTCACGGCGATCGGGACCTGCGGATCGTACGACGGCAAATGGGTCGCTTCCACGTTCTCCGCCCGGACCCGGAGCGCGAGCGGCTGCGGTGCCGGACCTGGTGCCGCCAAAGCGGGCTCCGCGCTCGCGAGGCTCAAACCAAGGACAGCAACCAGCAGCTTCATACCCCGTCGTTTACCCTCGGCACGCCGCCCTCATGCCTGAACTCGTCCAATGTGTTCCAAGCCGGACGCGGGCGACGGCTGCAGGGCTACTGGCGGTTGCCGAACAGGGAGCCGATGACTCCGCCGATATTGCTCTGACCGCCGGCCTGCTGGGCCCCCTCTGCGGCGGGTTCGTGGTAGGTCATGGATTGCAGGCCGACACGGCCCGGTCCGTATAAGCGGTTCATTACGAGCGACGCGCCGCCCACGAGTGCCCCCAGCGCGCCCATGAGTCCGCCGCCGCCCGACTGCAGGACGGTGACCGTATCCATCCGCACGTTGGCGTCTTTCCACAGCCAGGCGCCGGGTTCGACGTCGATCATCTCGCCCGCAACGAGCGTTTTCTCGAAAACGTTGCCGTAGCCGTGCAGCAGCACGACGCCTTCTTCGCGGCCGGCGGTGAAACGGTCGATGAACAGACCGGCGCGGGAGAAGAACACGTTGGCCAATCCCGTCTGCCAATAGAAATTGTAATCGACAGCGCTCGTCGCCATCAGGAATTGGTGCTCGCGAACGTCGACGGATTGGCCGGGCTGGAGCCGCAAGGCGACGATCTGTCCGGGCGCTTCGCGCGACATCGCAATGTTGCCCGGGCCTTGGGCGGTGCTGATGAAGATCTGCAGCCCGGCGAAGAAGCGCTTGGCGACGTTCTGCATGCCCATGAAGCCCAGCGTGACGTTGGGCTGCTTCCACAGCAAAATATGATGCTCGAAGTAAATCGTCTGACGCGTTCCGAGTTCGACATCAACGACCGGGACGAGTTCACCCTCCACCTTGATGGTTATGTCGCCGATCTTGATCGGCGCTTTGGGATTGCCGGCTTCGGGGACGGGTTCGGTGTAGGTACCGACCGTCGTCGGGCTGGGCGCTGCAGCGCCGCAGTTGGCACAAAACTTCGCGCCGGGCACAAGCGGCGCTTGGCACGTCGGACAATTCATCGTTATTCTCCGAGACGATTGGGCTCGCGACCTTCGCCGGTTGTTTGCCGCTGTCCCGGCGTACATTTGGGTACGAACGTCTCAATGCACACGCGCGAGCCGGACCTAGCGGGTAGGGCCAACCCTCCGAATCCTGGAGCAGGCAGCGGCAGTCACCAGTGAGATCTCAAAGTCGTGGGCTGGTCAAAGGATTGTATAGATCAGCACACTCTGTTGCTCCGGTATGAAGTCGTTATGGCTAGCAAACGCTAGCGCATGACGTCGCGCCTTCCAGATCATCCAAGATTGCCTGTTGTCTAGCTGGAATCGCCGCTTGATCGGCGCGGTCGACGTCCTGGCCTTCCTCAAAGCCGAGGATGGTCTCAATGAAGCACGTTGCGAGCGTCGCCGGATCGTAACCGCCTTCGAGCACGAAGAGGGCCCGGCCGGCGCAATAGTCGGTCGCAATTTCTCGCATGATCCGGCCAAGCTGACGCACAGCCGATGCGGTGACACCGAGATCGCCGATTGGATCGCCGGCGACGAAATCATAGCCGGCGCTTACGACGAGCAATCCGGGCCGCACGGTCCGGGCCAGCGTACGCAGCGTGTGCGTCCAAATCGCCACGAAGGCCTCGTTAGCGATCCCTGATACCGGCAACGGCAGGTTTACGAGCGCTCCGCCACTTCCGACGTAATTGTCGCCCGGATCACCCGTTCCGGGATATTCCGGGCTGGCGTGCGTCGAGGCGTATGATAAGCCATTGCCGGCCAGCGCCTGCGTGCCATTGCCGTGATGAAAATCGATGTCGGCAATGAGCGCCTTCGCGCCGGTCTTTAGGCTGAACGTGCGTGCCGCGAGCCCCGCGTTGTTGAACACGCAGAAACCCATGCCGCGCGCCGGCTCTGCATGGTGCCCGGGCGGCCGGACCAATGCGAACGCCGAGCGGTGCTCGGCGCAGACACGGTCGAGTGCCGCGAGGGTGCCGCCCGCAGCGCGTGCCGCCGCATCGTAGCTGCCCGCATCAATCGCGGTGTCTCCGGTAGAAAGCAGCGCCGCGTCGTCCGATTCGAGCGACAGGGCACTCGCGCTGGACCAGCTCAATATAGCGCCGCGTATGGACGCGTGCGAGTTCATCGGGTCGTGCGACGGCGGTGTCGATGCGGTTGTTGAGCATTCCGCGCCGTTCGAGTTCGCGGGCAACGACGCGCACGCGATCGGGCCGCTCGGGATGCTCCAGCCGGGCGAGATGTTCGGTCAGTCGATCGTCATATGCCACGAGCATGTTCGGGCCTCGCTGGCGCCTTGCTCGCGCCGGGATTCGGCTTCGCCCCGTCTTTGATTTCGGGTCTGGCGATTTTGCTTGCAGTCGCGCAACCGGCTGTCAGTGGAACGCGAGTCTAGCACGTCACGTGGTGCTTTACAACTAAGGTGTTCGACGCCCGATGTCGATGCGACACGAGCCTCGGAAGAGGTTTCTGGTTAAGGCATTACCAAGCGTGGGCCAATTAACTCCCAGCTCTTCGTTAGAACGCTGTATGTGAGCAAACCGAGCGGCGTCATTTTGGGCCAGCGCACCATCGTCGCTCGCCATTCATCGTTAAGGGCGGGTTTCTCAAAGCCAATAATCTGTTTTGAGACGCCGTCTAGGCAAATGCCGTGGCTGGAAACGACCTTACTTACCGAGATAGCATACCGATCGGTCCTATTCGGTTTCTGCTAGCTAGCCTGGATTTCCACGGGGCAGGTTTGACCTAACGGCGGCGGCCCGAGGCCAACTGCTTCCCCTCTGGGTCCGATCCCATGGCTGCTTGAGTGCGTTAGGCGCTTGGTGCGCCTGCCCGGACCTTTGGGTCGACAAACGCGATCGGCTGCTACACGCAAACACGACGGTTCAAAGCCTGGCATACCCAAATCCATGGGCTTCGCGGCTACCACAATGGATTGTGGCCCAATACGGCTTGTATGTAGCAAGCTCTGTATGTGAAGCATCGGCGCACCAAATAACCGAGCACGATGCCGCTATTTCGCGGGGGGCCGTAAACCGCGTGCGCCGATCGGCCGATACGGTCTACAGTGAGACTGAGCGCTCGGCATCATCGGCCAGGGCTAGCCATCCTCCAGGTTGGGCCGGGGTTGCCGGAAAGCGCCGAGACGTTGGCGCGCCGCCTCGTGCGTTCTCTCAGCGCGCCCTATCTCGTTCGATGCTGCGCGATGACGGTGGGTGCGTCGGTCGGCATCGCCGTGGCCGATCCGGGTCACAACGACGTCGACGCACTGTTGCGCAACGCCGATGTCGCTTTGTATCGGGCCAAGAACCAAGGCCGCTCCACCTGGCGGATCTACTCACCCGACGATGATGCCGCCGGCGCGATCGATGGCGACGGTTCGCTCAGCCTCAGCCGAGCCGACTCGGCTTCGCCCAAGTCGCCCGTCGGGATTAGTCCGACTTGCCGGACGATCTCCTAGCTAGGAGCCGGCGGCCGGCGCGGTTAGCGCGCCGGTCATCAGACTCACGGCTTCCTCCATCGTTGCAACTTTGGGATCGAGCGTGCCGACGCGCGAACCGTGGCGGAGGACGATCATGCGATCCGCCGCCTCGAATACCTGCGGTAAGTTGTGGCTGATCAGGACGACGGGCGTCCCCGCGTCGCGCACGCGTTTGATGAGATTCAAGACGAGGGCGGATTGCGCGACGCTCAATGCCGCCGTCGGCTCGTCCATGATGACGACGTCGCGGCCCCAGAACACCGAGCGGGAGACGGCAACGGATTGACGTTGGCCGCCTGAAAGCGTATCGACGCTCTGGTCGACCGATTTGATTTTGACGCCCAGCGCATCGAGATGCGCCGCGGCGCGCGCGCGCATCGCGGGCACGTCGAGCACGTCGAGCAGCCCGAGCAATCCGGGCCGGCGCAGTTCACGTCCCAAGAACAGGTTCGCCGGCACGTCGAGGTCGGGCGCCAACGCGAGATCTTGATACACCGTTTCGATGCCGGCGGCGCGCGCATCGCGCGGACTGGCGAAACTGACCGGTTTGCCGCGCATGAGCAGCGTGCCGCTGTCGGGTGCGAGCGTGCCCGCCAGGATCTTGATCAGCGTGGATTTGCCGGCGCCGTTGTCGCCGATCACCGCGACGATCTCACCGGGATAGAGCTCGAAATCGATGTGCTGCAACGCGATGACGTTGCCGAAGCGCTTGGAAACGTCGCGCGCGGCAAGCACGGGGATGGCGGTCGCGGCTGTCTTTTCCATCACGCCGTCGCCAAGCGGCGTTTACGCCAGTGGTCCATGTACACGAACGCGATGAGCAGCGCACCTTCGACGATGCGCGCGACTTGCGGGTCGAAGTTGAGCAGGTTCAATCCGTTGGTGAGGATCTGCACGAGCAGAACGCCCAAGAACGTGCCCAGAATCGAGCCCCGCGCCCCGAACAAACTCGCGCCGCCCAGAACCGCGGCGGCGATCGCGTCGAGTTCGTAGCCGGTGCCCGCGTTGGGATCGCCTTGCGCTTGACGCGCCGTCAGCAGCAGACCGGCGATGCCCGCGAGCAAACCGCTGATCGCATAGACGAACAGCGTCACGCCGCGCACGTTGATCCCGGCGCGCCGCGCGCCTTCGAGATTGCTGCCGATAGCAAAAACATGCCGGCCGCGGCGGGTGAGGTGCAGCAGGTACGCGGCGAGCAGCGCGATGATGACGAGCATCCAAAACAATTGCGGGATGCCCAGAAAATTGTCGGCGGCGAAATCGGTGAACGCGGAGTTGCCGAAGCCGATCTGCTGGCCGTTGCCGAAAATCTGGGTGAAGCCGCGCAGGATGCCCAGCATTCCCAGCGTGACGATAAACGGCGGCAGCGCCGCCGTGTCGATGAGCAGGCCGTTGAAGAGTCCTAGCAGCGTCGCGATGACGAGCACGGCGCCGAGGGCGAGTGGAATGGCGATGCCGTGACTGAGTGCGAGCGCCATCAGAATTCCACTGAACCCGAGCATCGATCCGACCGACAGATCGATACCGGCGGTGATGATCACGAACGTTTCCCCGATCGCCAAGATACCGATGACGGCCATTTGGCGCTCGTTGTTTTCGAGGTTCTGCGGGCTCAAGAATCCGGGCGCTGTCAGCGTGAACACGATCGCGAGCGCGATCACGATCAGCAGCAGGCCCAGCCGCAGCGCCACCTCCCAACTCAGCCGCGGGCGCGCCGGGCGGCTTTGTGCCGCCGGCGCGCCGCTCACGATTTGCGACATGCGCCCCTAACTGAAGCCGAAGTGACGCTGCGTCATCGGGTTGAGCAGCGCTTGGGTGAGGCTGGAGTTCGCGTTGTCCGGGGTTGCCGCGGTAACGCCGGTGTTGAGGAACTTCGGCACGTTGATCCCGGCCGCCGCCACGATGCCGTACATCACGCCGCCGAAGCCCATCTGGTAGGGATCCTGCAAGATGATGCCGTCGACCGCGCCGGCCTTGAGATCGGCCACCAGCTTCGTCGAGGGGTCGAAGCCGACCAGCGAGATCTTCTTGGGATCGGCGTGGTTCTCGCGGAAGGCGGTCGCCGCGCCTTCGAGCGTGTACAGGTTGTCGGCGAAGACGCCGGCGAGTTTAGGGAAGCGCGTGAGCAGATCGGAGACGACGCCGATCGGCTTCTGCGATTGATCGCCGCCCGCGTCCTGATGGCCGACGACGGTGATCTGCGGGTAGGCCTTGATGCCGTCGAGGAAGCCTTGGTCGCGCTGGGTGAGCGAGCCGACCCCGCTCAAGAACGTCACGTACGCCACCTGGCCCGCGGCGGCGCCGGTTTTCTTCTTGATCGCCTCGGCCAGCGTCTTGGCCGCAAGCATCCCGCCGGCATGGTTGTCGGTCGCCAAAAACGCGTCGAAGCTTTCGGTGTTGGCGCTCGAGTCGATGAGGATCGTCTTGATCCCGGCCTTGTACACCTTGTCGATCGTGGCGTCGAGGGCGTTGGCGCTGGTCGGCGCGAGCACGAGGAAATCCGGTTTTTTCGCCAGCGCGTCCTCGACGAGTGCGATCTGGCCCTGGATATTGGCCTCGGAGTTGGCTCCCGTGAATTGCAGGCCTTTGAGTCCGAGTTGCGCTTGCGCGGCTTTGCCGCCGGCGATGCAGGTCTGCCAGTAGTCGGAATTCACGGTCTTGACGATGAAGACAAACTTGAGGTCGGTGAGCGATTTCTCGGCGGCGGAGGCGGCGGATGCCACCAACGATCCGCCGCTGACGCTGAGTGCTCCGAGTGCCGAGCCCAGGCCGATAAAGCCGGCGCGGTTAAAAGTCCCGTTTCGATCGGTCATGTGCGTTCTCCAGAAGCAAAGGGCGAGAGAACATATTTCCGCCGAATATCCATGGCGAAGGAAAAGCTTTACTGCGACGTTAGCGGCAGCATTACAAGCTTGTCAAGCCATCTTTTCCTAGCTAGCAACTCGTCGGGCTTTGACGCCAGGGGGACGACGGGCGGATCGGCCGTAGCCCAACGCACGGGTTCGTCGAGCGAAGTCGAGACGAACCCATCAGATTCGACGAAGTCGAACCCCGAGGAATGTGTCGGGTTTACCCGGCACGTCACGACGGGCGGCTTGCGGCGAAGCGGCAAACGCAACCCAGAGGCCCGCTGCCGCGAAGCCGGTGCCGGCGATCGTTCCCGTGAAATTGAGGCAAATGGCGACCCTGAACATCTCATCGGATTCCGTGCGCGCAGCCGCCGAACGCATCGCGTCGGGCGTGCTGCGGACGCCGACGGCGCACTCGCGCGCCCTCTCGGCCGCGACCGGCGCGCAGGTTACGCTGAAAATCGAGACCCGCCAAACCACCGGCTCGTACAAGGAGCGCGGAGCGCTCAACGCGATGCTCATGCTCGACGCCGAAGCCCGCGCGCGCGGCGTCGTGACGATGTCGGCCGGCAACCACGCGCAGGCGGTCGCCTATCACGGAACGCGGTTGGGCATCGACACCACGGTCGTCATGCCGCAAACGACGCCCTTTCTCAAGATTCGGCGAACGCGCGACTTCGGCGCTCGCGTCGTCCTCACCGGCGACACGTTCGACGAAGCGGCCGCGTATGCGCGGTCGCTTGCCGGGCGGACGGGCGCGACGATCGTTCACCCCTATGACGACGCGCACGTCATCGCCGGCCAGGGCACGGCCACGCTCGAATTGCTCGAGGACGGCGGCCAGTTCGACGTTCTGCTCGTCCCCGTCGGCGGCGGCGGACTCATCGCCGGGGCCGTCCTGGCGAAGCTCGCCGCTCGTTCGGGGGCCGAGATCGTCGCCGTGCAGTCGGCTTTTTATCCCAGCGTCGTGACCGCGCGCGACGGCTTGGCCGACGGCGTCGGCGGCCCCACGATCGCTGAGGGCATCGCGGTCAAGCGGATGGGCGCGCTCCCGCTGGCGGTGATCGCGGACGTCGTGCACGACGTCATCACGGTCTCGGAAGCGGCGATCGAAACCGCGATCGTGACCCTCATCGAAGAGGAGAAGCTCGTCAGCGAAGGGGCCGGTGCCGCAGGCGTGGCGGCGCTGCTCGCCGATCCGGGACGCTTTGCGGGCCTGCGGGTCGGCACGCTGATCTGCGGCGGCAACATCGATCCGGGGATGTTGGCGTCGGTCATCGTGCGCCACCGGATGCGTTCGGGACGCGTCATCCGCATTCGCGTGCACATGGTCGACAAACCGGGCGAACTCGCGACGGTCGCCACCGCGATAAGCGCCGCGCGAGCGAACGTGCTCGACGTCGCCCATCACCGCGTGTTCGGCAGCATCTCCGCCAAGCACGCGGAACTCGATCTGACCGTCGAGGTCGAACGGCCCGAAGACGTCAAGGAAATCATGGCATCGCTCAAAGCGTGCGGGTTCGACGCGCAAGTGGTGACCGAGTAGCCTCTTTTGGGCGGCGCGCGAACTCGACGGTCAGGGCTTACACCAAGTGGGAAGCAAGCACGTTCGAGTGCTCGCTGACGCTGTAGCGACCGTGGCGCACACGCCATTCTGCGGGCAGTCGTGATGCTCAGCCGCCGCTCGCTGCAACGTTGGATGCGTTCTCAGAAACGAAGAAGAAGCTCTCGCCCCACTAGCTGCGCCATGCTCGCCGATCTTATGCGCATCAGCGCGACGCGCCTGCGGCGACTATTCGCGACACGCTCGGACGCCTCACTAAGCACCGCGGACTCTTACTTCGGCTCGGTACTTGGACGGCTCAAGTCTGTATTTGAAGTTCTGAGAGGACGTTTGGGCGGCTGGCGGCCAGCTCGCGGTAAATCGCTACCGCCTCCTCGGTCGCGGCCAGCGCCGCTTCACGTTTCCCTAGCGCGTCCAGAGGAATGCCCATATTGTCCAGGCTGCCGGCCAGGTCCGGGCGGAAGGCGTCCGGGCGGCTGGCTCTCGAAAGAACCATACGACCATCGACACCTTAGCATAGTGGACCCGTTGGATCACGGCGCTGCGAGTGAGCCTCGTTCGAAGACTCCCATGATGCGTTGGTGCGTACCATCCCATCGGTAAGTTAAATAGCTATGAGCGTAGCACGCCGAGATATTCCGAGCCCGAAAGCATGCAAGGCACTCACCCCGGTTTGCATCGCGGACACTCGGGTAGGCGATCCCGTCGACGACATTGCCGTGGTAAAGCGGGTGTGCGTACTCGCGCGCAGCAGTGTACGAGTCGGGATCGAGCCGCGGATCTGCGGCCGACGCCGATCGTAACTCGTCGAATGACCCAGCAATCGCGGACGCATAGACGCGCATGTCGATATCGGCGCTCGGTTCACGCGTGGAGCGGTAAAGCTGCTCGGCATGGTAGACGGTTTCGCTGATCGCGGTCGCGCGCACGCGTGCGGCGTAGCACACGCCGTAGGAGCCGTCAGAAAATCTGCTTGCGCGGGCATGCGTAAAGGCAGCCATGATTGGGGTTGAACCCGGACCGGCGATGCGGTCTTCGGGTCGAATCAAAGCGAGTTCCCCGACTTCATCGCGGACACGATCGTTTGTGCGTCGTTCAAGTTCTACAATCGCATCAATGTCGCTGGGGTCAGCAATGTCATCAAAAATGCCGACAAACGGGTAGCGCGAGTGTATGATTCGGTAAGCTTCGTCCCAGTCGATCGCTATTACCACGCTCCGCGCTGGCCGTCGAGGTAGCGCCGTACGCGTATGAGGTCCTCCATACGGCCACTGAAGAGCACTTCAGCTGCTGGTTTGCCGGCAAATGGAAGCGCGTCATTCGGTCGACGAATCCACGTGTCGGCCTGCTCAGGACGCGCAAAGATGATATGGAGCGCCTTGTAGATCCCGAGGACGTAGGAGATACGGTCCAAGAGGTCGTCGCTCAAGCGCACAGCGGTCGGATGCTCCCGCCAATTGTAAAGCGTCTGCCGGGAGACATTTCCGAGTGCGGCACGCTGTTCTGCAATGCTGAGCTCCCACGCGTCTGCGATGCGGAAGAAGCTTCTGATTCCGGGTTCTGAGAGCCGGACGCGGGCCTGTTCCTCGAGCGTGGTCCTGCTTTGCGATTCCATTGTACAATTGTAGACGCTTTGTGGCGAAATGTCCAACATTTGGCACGCTCGGTAAGATAGCAGAAGCCTTAATTAGGGTCGTGTGCGCAGGCTCGGTCGGGGCCCTCCGGGGTTAACCGAACCAAAGTACGACCCAGCCGCGCGCCAAGGCGCGCTTCAAGTAGCGGCGCCGGGACTCGAACCCGGAACCTCGGGTATAAACCCGTCCACCGATCTGAAATGTCCGACCTCGCGCTTTGTCGATCAGATGGATCTCCGTCCGACGTGAGGACATAGGCACAAGCCTAGAACCACACTTGGACAAGGTGAAGAAGATGCGATTCATGCTCCTGATGATCCCCGGCGGATATGCGGAAGCCGCGCCCGGAACGATGCCTGATGCCGCGGCCGTCGCTGAGATGATGAAGTACAACGAGGCACTGGGAAAAGCGGGCGTGCTGCTGGCCCTCGACGGGCTCCATCCGCCCTCGATGGGTGCCCGGGTCACTTTCGCCGGCGGAAAGGCTACGATCATTGATGGTCCGTTCAGTGAAGCCAAAGAAGTCATCGGCGGCTACTGGATGATTCAGGTTCGCTCTCGCGAGGAGGCGCTCGAATGGGCTGCGCGCTGCCCTGCCGGCGAACGCGACACGATCGAAGTCCGGCAAGTCCAGGAATTCGCCGATTTTCCAGCTGACGTTCAGGCGGCGGCCGGATCGCTTCCCGATTTGTTGGCACGCTCGGACGATCGACCCAGCGCGTGAGTGCGACCGCGACGGGCCGGGCGATCGACGCGGTGTGGCGGATCGAATCGCCGCGCCTGATTGCCGGCCTCACACGCCTAACGCGCGACGTCGGCGTTGCCGAGGATCTCGCACAAGATGCGCTCGTGGCCGCGCTCGAACAGTGGCCGGCCTCGGGCGTGCCGGTCAATCCGGGGGCGTGGCTCATGGCGATCGCCAAGCGTCGCGCGATCGATCGCTTCCGCCGCGAGGAGCTCGGCGAGCGCAAGCGCGATGAGTTCGGTCGTGTCGAACTGGCGCGCCGAGAGGCCGCGCCAGGTTTTGACGCGTCGCTCGACGACGACATCGGCGACGACCTACTGCGGCTGGTCTTCATCGCATGCCATCCCGTACTCTCGCGGCAGGCGCGCGTCGCGCTCACGCTACGCCTGATCGGGGGCCTGACGACGGCGGAAATCGCGCGCGCGTACCTCGCCTCCGAGGCCACGATTGCGCAACGCATCGTGCGCGCAAAGCGCACGCTGACCGAGGCACGTGTTCCCTTCGAGATGCCGCAGGGCGCTGATCGCGCTGGACGGCTCGCCTCGGTGCTCGAGGTGCTGTATCTGATCTTCAACGAGGGCTATTGCGCGACGGCCGGCGACGATTGGCTGCGGCCTTCGCTGTGCGAAGACGCGCTACGCATGGGCCGCATCGTCGCTCAGTTAATGCCGCGCGAGGCCGAGGTGCATGGCCTTGTTGCGCTCCTTGAGATTCAGGCCTCGCGCACCGCCGCCCGGGTCCGACCAAATGGCGAGCCTGTCCTCCTGCTCGACCAAGATCGTTCGCGCTGGAACCATCTGCTTATCCGTCGCGGCTTCGCTGCGCTCGATCGCTCGGAGCGATTGGGCGGCACGCTCGGTCCCTACGCTCTTCAGGCCGCGATCGCGGCCTGTCATGCGCGCGCCAGAATCGCGGAAGAAACCGACTGGGTGCGCATCGCCGCGCTGTACGACGCGCTGCTTGAGGTCATGCCGTCGCCCATCGTAGCGCTTAATCGCGCGGTCGCCGTCGGATTCGGTTATGGACCGGCGGCGGGGCTCGAAGCCGTCGAGGAGTTGCGCTTCGAGAAATCGCTCGAAGGATACTATTTGTTGGCGAGCGTGCGCGGCGATTTGCTCGCGCGCCTCGGGCGGGGCGCCGAGGCTGCGTTCGAGTTCCGGCGTGCCGCAGCGGCGACGGCGAACGCACGCGAACGGGCCCTCTTGCTCGATCGGGCAAAGGCTGCCGGCGATGTCGATTCCGCGCTCGCGGTTCGACGCGGTCGTACAAGGAGACATCAGGCATGAGAATTCTCTCGATCGTAACCGGCCGGAAAAATCCAGCGCCGATTATCTTGCCGTCTAACGAAATAGAAGAAGCAGCCAGTTGTGCCGCTTTGTTAGTCGTCGTCGCGTGGATCGCGACCCGGCGCTTGCGGCTGACTCTATGCATCCCGAGGTGAACGCCGATGCCCGAGGAGATCGTCCCACTTATCAGCTCTAGCGTGGCGGGCCCGCTCGGCATCCGGCACTTACCGCGTTTGTGGCTCAAGATCTTGCTTTACGCCTTCGGCCGGCTCCCGGAGGGCTACCGGCACGGCGCCGGCGGCTTCGACGAGCTGCTCACCGGCAGCCTGGGCATCGACAACGCGGGCTTTGTCGCCTATATCGAGAACGAGAAGCCCGGCTATCTGCAGCTCGAAGCATGGGTGAAGGAGCACGCGCGCAACCTCACGCCGGAGTCGGTCGCGGCGTTCAACCACAAGATCCTCACGCGCGACATGAACGCCGAGATGGCCGGCGAGCGGCGCGAGCGCTTCGGCATCGGCGACCCCACGTTCGCGCACGGGGTCAGCCTCAACGATCTCGACGACTGGGACCAGGCACACCGCCGGCTCACGAACTCAGCGGCCCCGTCTCCCGCGGGCTGAGGCCGCTACCTGCCCGCCCGACCTGAGAAATCCAGCGGCGATTATCCCTCATTCTGACGACGCTACTTTGCCCAAAGCTGCCCGACGTCGCTGGGAAGGCGCAGCGCAGCCGCATGAACGGGATCTCGAGTTATGCTCAGTCCCTTCAATAGATCGCGTTCCCAGCGCCCTTAAGGCGGTATCTTCGGCAAATCGCGCAACGCGTCGAGCTGCAGCGCCGTCGTTAGTCGTCCGTCGAAAGAAGCGGCGTGCGACCGGGCGTTCGCGGAGCGGATCCATCCGGCAGTCGGCGCTGTCTTGCGCGAACGCGGGATCACGGTGAGCGGCGAACCACCGCGGGCGCTGCTCGACATCGTCGAGTTGTCCGCAACTCGCAGCTTGACGTTGACCGAGCGATGACCGCGCTTTCCCGGTTCGCTGACCGGAGAGCTGGTCGGATGCTGGACTCCGTCCTCGCCGCGTCCCGACAGTTCGAGCGCGACAGACTTCAGCGCACTGCCGCCGGGATGCAAGCCGCGAAGGGCCGCGCGAGCATATCGGCCGTCCTGCGGCGCTGACGCCCGCGCAGGTTCGCGAAGCGTATGAAGATGCTCGATCGGAGCGAGAGCCCCAATCAGGTCGCGCGTCAGGCAGCCCACGTTGGATCTGCGCGGTTCTGATACAAAAAGAAGACGACGAAATTCGCAGGCCGGCATCCCGAGGGCGCAGCGGCGACCGCTACTTGCTCGAGGACCGAATGCTTGCGTCGGCGGCACACGTCACGAGCACGTATCGATACGAGCGGATCGAAGGCGCAGGCCATTGGATGCAGCTTGACGCACCCGAACTTCTCAGCGCGCTGTTGGTCGAATTCCTAACTTCGAGCTAGATGGAGCTGCTACGGAAGTGAATGTCGATTGTTGACTGAGCGCTCGAGCAGCGCTCTCACGCTGCAATTCTTAGCCCGCGCAGTACATCACTTCGGCTTGCACCGGGGAAGCGGGTTCCGAAATCTGGTCAATGAGTCAATGATGCGCCGACTGGCTTTCATTGCACGGGGTTACGTTAGTCGACGTGTCAGCCCGCGGCCGCAGCGAATGTTGCGAACCGACGTGGTCGCCGCACTGTAGCTTTACCGGCTGCATGACGTTGGGGGCTTGACCACATCGACTCCTATTGTCAACGAACGCGTAATGCGCTCGCGGCACACCACACAGAGGACTTGAGGCAAGCGAGAGTCTATGAATTTCAGCACTATGGTAGAGAATGGCAGCTTCCACGACTTTCAGGTCCACGGCGCCGACCGACGCCAATATTCGCGTCTTTCACTGGCGGCGTCGAGGGAATCGCTACTGAAATATCAGCTAGTGGAATTCAATTCCTCTTGAGGGAAAAACTTCCGAAACGCAAATGCACGATTGCGTTCCAAATCGACGATCGAAGGATGTTGGCAAAGGTCAGCATCGTTCGGACGACGCAGGCGATGCATGACAATCAGTGCTGGAATTGTTATGGGGCGAACTTCGAGGAGCTGCTCGAGAGCGCTTTTGACTTTATAGTTGTCCTGAGCTACGCCGGTGCAAAACCGCATTCCGAAGCCGGACGGGCCGGTTCCCCTTGGGCGCCGCTGGGAGAAGTGCCGCCGATCGCGTTGGTGGTGTCGATAAGCAGCTTAAAACCGAACGAGGAACTGTTGCCCGATGTAGCTCGGGAACAGATCGTGCAGATGCTCGTCCTCATGCATCGCTTGCAAGAGGTGGAGAATATAAACTTTGCGCCCATTGCGATACACTATGTTGGGATACATCCGGCCGAAGCCGTTGAGATGGCCAAAGCCGTTGGGATACATCCGGCCGAAGCCGTTGGGATACATCCGGCCGAAGCCGTTGG
>Ga0182013_10005415_pt1 | contig 14837 bp, 11 predicted proteins | sample 612S2MmetaG_FD_120487 | JGI IMG/M metagenome (GOLD analysis project Ga0182013, IMG submission 120487) | Permafrost microbial communities from Stordalen Mire, Sweden - 612S2M metaG | ecosystem: Environmental > Terrestrial > Soil > Wetlands > Permafrost | place: Sweden: Stordalen | collected... | reverse complement strand
GTCGAGCGATTCCATTGTCGCGGCGATCCGTGGTCCGGCGGGGCACTTCGTGCGCTGGCGCCTCAGCTCGTCCGCGAGCCATGCTAGTACTTTTCCGGTCGCGTGGGAACCGAAAAGGGAGACCAGACCGCCGTTGGGGGCCACCCGCGCAAAGGTCCAACGCGAAGCCGGCACGACACCGAGCATCCCTGAGAGGATCGGATACGCCGGATCCGACTCGGGCATCGCTTCGGGGGCGCGAGGGTCTCCCATCGCGGCGGTTTTGGGCTGGGCTGGCTCCGGGCGGCTTACAAGCATCTATCCGCCTTTCCGATCGGCTTTTGCACGATGTCGCCGGCCTCGGGGCCGTTGCTGCATCGTCATAAGGACCACGTTAGCCGCTGCGGTCGAAGAGCCGATGAATATCCAGCGAAATCGAGCGGGACGGCACGAGTCCCGTCACCACGACAATCATGGACCTGTCATCCGCGAGGGTGCAATCGGCTACGTCGCAGAGATTGATCGATCGCGGTTCCGCTGGAGTGCAGGATGTCGGTTCGGCCGCCGGCATCAACCGCAATGATTCGCAAGAGGTTCCTCGGTAGTGAGCGAGATGCGAACGGCCCGTCCGCGAGTTTCGCGAGGATGAAGTCGCGAAGTCCGACGCAGCGCGTACTCATCGAACGGACGCGAAAAATCTTGGTGGCTGTGACAGGCGTCTGTCACAGCTGAGCCGCATACTCATCGTGTCGGGCGAAAACGCCACGACAGTCGCCCGCAAAGACCGCAAGGTCGGAGCGCGGGGGACGGGCCGAGTTGCGGCCCATGAGTGAGGGAGGCGCATGCCGGTGAGGAGCCGGTTCTCGCGCAGGGATGCACGGTGAAGCCACACACAACGAATGACGCTAGGCTTGTTGGGCTTTGCCCGACAGGCGACGACGGGCGGCTTGGGCGAAGCCGCTCGATCGGCCGGTCCGCTCCTGCCGATCCCCATTCTCCCCGATGTGCTTGCCTTGCTCCGCGTGATATGTTGGGATCGAGCCCGATTCAAGGACTGCGATTCGGTTGTCGCTCGAAAGGCGCGGTGGAATGTATATCATCCCCAGCTCGGCAAGCATCGAGGGGCGCTTCCTGTTTGACGTTCCGTTTTGAGAACGGCAGGCATCATACAATGACTGGCGCCATGCAGCGAATCAATCAAGTGCGCAAAGTGCTCGGCCGAAACGATCGGTGGACCCTGATACAGGCAAGCGATTCTCCGTCGATCCAGCGATGGACCTGGAAATGCGGCTGCCTCATGGAGTGTATCGGCAATGGCCGAAACCATGAAGCAGTCTTCGATTGGAACCCCTGCGGCCGTCATCCGAAAAGCGGCGACGTCGAATGCTTACGAGCACAACAATCGCCGCCATCGTTCTGACGCGCGCATGCGCGATACTCCTGTTCTTGTGGATTATCCCTGTCCTGGTCGGCGCGCAGCAGATGCCGAGTCCGCCGCCGACAGTCTCTCCCGCCCGAACGCTCCGCCCCGCGCCGCTCGGCGCGGCGCAAGACCTCGACCGTTTCGCTCGGGCGTGGGCCGGTATCGCCGCGTACAGCGCGACCGTCACGGTGTTCGAGCGAAAGGGGACGCAGGTCGAGAACCTGGTGTTGAACTACCGTTTCCGCAGGCCGTCGAGCGTAATGGCGCATGTCGTCTCTGGACCGAATGCCGGCGGGACACTCACCTGGGACGGTGGGGCGAACGTCGTTGCTCGGCGCGGAACCGGTCTGGCCGCGCTTTTCAAGAAGACGTTCTCGCTACACGATCCGGTCGTGACGACGATCCGCGGCTCGTCGATCGATCAATTAAGCTTCGGAGCGATCCTCGCCCAAGCTCAACAGGGCGGCGGCACGCTGTCCGAGGCGGGCTCGGATGTCATTGACGGCGTCGCAACTGATGCAGTGGCACTGGTTCCCGCGGACCCGGCGGCGGACGCCGGGCTCAGTCGCGAAGTCGTCGAATTCTCAGAGCTCACACATTTGCCGGTGCGCGTGCTGGGCTTTGACGAAACAACGCTTGTCCGCGAGATCGACTTCTCAAGCGTCGCCGTCGGATCCGTTTAGAGCAAGTCGGACAAACTGCTTGGCTCGAACACGCAGCCGAAGGCGCTGCGTTACTCAAATTGAAGCGCGTCGATCGGATTGAGGCGCGATGCTTTGAGGGCCGGATAGTAGCCGAAGAAGACACCGACCACCGCGGAGAAAGCGACCGCTGCGATCGCCACGCCGGGTGACAGAATCATCGGCCAGTGTGCGATGAGCGCAACGACGAAGGTGATCGCCGCCCCGATCGCAACGCCGATCAGACCGCCGCCGGTGGAGAGGGTCACGGCTTCGACCAGAAATTGTTCGAGAATCGCGCCGCTGCGCGCACCCACGGCCATGCGCAACCCGATCTCGCGGGTTCGCTCGGTGACGGAAACGAGCATGATGTTCATGATGCCGATGCCGCCGACGAGGAGGGAAACGGCTGCGACGCCGGCCAGCAGATATTCCATGACCGACGCGGTCGCCGAGGCCGCGTTTGCGATGTCCTGGAGGCTGCGCACGTTGAAGTCATCCGCTTCGCCGCCGATGATCCGGTGACGTTGCTCGAGCAGGGCGGTGATCTGCGCCTGAACCGGGGCGATCGAAGCCGCATCGTCGGCCGAGACGAGCAGCACGCTCACGAAGGTGGTCCCGGTGAGACGCTGCATCGCCGACGTGTAAGGGATCGCGATCGTATCGTCTTGATCCTGACCGGACGCGCTCTGGCCGCGCGCGGCCAGGACGCCGATCACGGTGAACGGGACGTTGCGGATGAGAATCGTCTTGCCCAGCGGCGAGCCGTCGGGGAAGAGATTGGCGACGACGGTCTGGCCGAGCACGCAGACTTTCGCCGACGCGGACGTGTCGGCATCGGTGAAAAACGAACCCGACGACAGATCCCAGCCGCGGATGAACGTGAAGGTCGACGCGACGCCGGTGACGCTGGTGGACCAGTTATTTTTTCCGGCGACGACTTGGGTCTTCACACCGACCGCCGGCGAGACGGCGGCGACATGGGCGAGCTTCGCGATCGCCAAGCCGTCATCGGGCGTCAGCGTCGAAGCGGCGCCGGTTCCGCTCCGCACGCCGTTGAGCGTGACGTTGCCGGGGATGACGATGAGCAGGTTACTGCCCAGGCCCGTAATCTGCGCCGCGACCGATTCGCGCGCACCGGCGCCGATCGAAACCGTGATCATCACCGCCGCGACGCCGATGACCACGCCGAGCATGGTGAGCAGCGAGCGCATCCCATTGCGAACGACGGCTTCCCAAGCGATCTTCAGCAGGGTGCGCAGCGTCATACGTTCAGCGCCTGTCGGATGACCGGTTCGTCGGAGATGGCCCGGCCGTCGCGGAACGTGATGATCCGTTTCGCCGCCCGTCCGACGTCCGGCTCGTGCGTTACCATCAGGATCGTGATCCCGCGTTCTGCGTTGAGTTTTTGGAACAAACGGGTGATTTCGGTCGATGATTTCGAGTCGAGCGCGCCGGTCGGTTCGTCGGCCAGGATCAGACTCGGATCGTTCACGAGCGCGCGCGCGATCGCGACGCGCTGCTGCTGGCCGCCGGACATTTGATTGGAAATATGCTCGGCCATGTTCGCAACGCCGACGATCGCCAGCACGGCGAGCGCCCGCCGGCGACGTTCGGCGTCCGCCACGCCGGCGTACATCATCGGCAGTTCGACGTTCTCAACCGCCGTCGTGCGCGGCAGCAAATTGTACGCTTGAAAGACGAACCCCAGCCGCCGTGAACGCAGATCGGCAAGATCGTCGGCGCCGAGTTGGGCCACGTCTTGGTTCTCGAGCAAATAGCGGCCCGATGTCGGCCGGTCCAGCAAGCCGATCATGTGCAGGAGCGTCGATTTCCCCGAACCCGACGCGCCCATGATCGCGACGAACTCGCCGCGTTCGAGCGTCAGGTCGAGGCTGTCGAGCGCGATGACTTCCTGGCCGCCCATCTCATAGACTTTGCGCAGCTTTTCCAGCCGGACGACCGGCAGAGAACCGGCCATCAGTGGGTCGCCGGCCGCGCGGCGGTCGCGGCCGGTGCCAGCGAGGTGACCGCCGACGCCGCCTTCGTCGCGGTGTTCTGGCTCGAGTCGCTGATAACGATGCGGTCGCTCGTGCCCAGCGAACCGGCAATCGGCGCGACGGCGGCCTGCGTACCGCTGACGAGCAGGATGCGGACGCCCACGGCGCGCGGCACGTTCCTTTCCAGCACGAAGAGCCGGGCGTTGCGGCCGGCGACGACGGTCCGGGTGAGCGACGCAGTCGTTGTCCCCCAAGGTGAAGATACCGTCGCGGCGCCGGACCCGCCGGTGGTGCTCGAAGCTACATGCGGGGCCCACTGGAGCGCCTGGAGCGGAACGACGAGCGCGTTCGCGACTTTCGCTACGTGGATGTTCGCGTTCGCCGTCATTCCCGGAAATAGGGCGCCATCGCTGTTTTTTACGTACACGACGGTGTCGTAGGTGACGACGTTGTTGAGCGTGGTCGGATTTTGTCGCACTTGGAACACGGTGCCCGTGAAAGTCCGGTTCGGAAAGGCGAGGACGGTGAAATCGGCGGCCTCGCCCGCGTGAACGCCGCCGACGTCCGGTTCTCCGGCCGCGATGTCGACTTCCATCTTCGAGAGATCTTGGGCGATCGTGAATAGCGTCGGTGTCGTAAAGCTCGCTGCCACGGTCTGCCCGACCGACACGTTACGTGCGATCACCGTGCCGCGAACCGGCGAGACGATAACGCTCTGGCGAAGATTGTAGGTTGCTACCGCGACTTGTGCCCCATAGACGCCGATCTGGGCTTGATCGGCGCGGGCCGTCGCACTCGCGCTGCGCGCTTGCGCCTCGCCGGCGGTGACGACCGCATCTTGGGCGGCTGCTTGCGCCCGCGCTTGATCGACGGCCAATTGCGCGGCGGCGAGCGCCGCCTGGGCAGCGACTCGCGCCGAGGCGTCGGTATCGTATTGGTTCTGCGCGACGTATCCGTGCTTAAGCAACGCGGCATCGCGTTGTACGGTGAGCGCGGCGAGCGCGGCGGCGGTTTTCGCTTTCGCGACCTGCGCTGCCGATGAGGCGAGCGTGGCGCGAGCCGCCACGGCATTCTGCTTGTCGGTCGCCACGTTCTGCGCGGCGCTTTGCGCGGAGGCGACGGCGGCTGCATATTGGTTACCGTATTGCGCGTGCGACGCGGCGGCGGCATCGAGCGCATCCCGGAATGTCGTCGGATCGATCTTCGCCATCACCTGGCCGACGCGGACCGCCGAATTGTAGTCGACGTCGAGTTCGGAGATCGTCCCCGAGACCTGCGTACCGACGAGAATGAGGTTTTGCGGGTTGACGGTTCCTTCCGCGGTCACGGTCTGAACCAACGTCGTGCGAACGACCGGCGCGGTCGCGTACGTTATCGCCTTACCGGCGCGCAGCCGCACGAAGAGGACGGCGGCGACGGCGACGACTACCAGCGCGAGTCCGCCCCAGACTAGCGGGGACCTGGGCCGCTTTCGCACCGGCATGGCGGAAACGGGTTGAGGGCTGGGCGGCGTTTCGTTCTGGGTTTGGATCGTCGTTTTCATCGATCACGGGTGTCATGCGGCGGCGGATTCGCGGGCGGCGGCACAGCCGGGTCCGACGGATCGATTGGGGTCTGCGTTACGGTCATCGCGCGGCTTCGCGGCCGGCGGCCTCGAATGCCCGCGGCTTCTCGCTGTCGAACATATTTTTCCTAACCTAACAGGCCGGCGCCCGTCGCGGCGGCACCAGCGGCAGCCCAGCGGTTCTGGCGATCAGGAGATGATCGTGAGATTCCGAACGTTGCTAACGCCGGGAATCGAGAAGGCTGCGTTCTCGGCGTCTTCCCGCTCGGCCCACGAGTGCACCGTCCCGCGCAGTGTGACGGTACCCTCGGACATCTCGATTTTCACCCGGCCGGCATCGACCTGAGCGCTGCGCGCGAACGCACTGCGGATCTGGGCCGCGATATCGCTGACCGCATCGTGGGAGCGCAACGTGATCCGGTTCGACACCGCGCGCACGCCCTCGAGCGAAGCGACGGCATGTTGGGCCGCTTCACGTTGATGATGCCATTCGACGTTGCCGGTCAAGGTCAATTCACCGGCCTCGGCGCTGACAAGCACGGCATTCTTCGGAACGTTGACGTTCCAGCCCAGCGCGGCAACCGCGGATTTCACCAGATCGGCGTCGTTGCGAACGTGAAAGACCGGAAGATCGATCGTCAACTCCTCGGCGATTCCGCGCACGCCGCGCACGCGTTTGACCGCTTTCTCAGCGGCTTGTTTCTGCGAGAAACTCTTCACGAAGCCCCGCAGGGTCACCACATCGCCGCTGACGGCAACGGCAATCGCGCGCTCATCGATGCTGGGATCGAATGCCAGTTCTTCGACGACGTGTCGGTGCAGATCGATATCGAGGTCAGGCTTGAGCATAGCGTCCTTACGACGGCAACGTCGTGCGGCCCAGGAGGAGTCCGGGGGAAATCGCTTCAGCGTGCGAAGAAGCGAGAGTTTCGGCGCAGCGTCGGTGCGAATCCCAGGCATTCGTGCGCGTATCTTCGCTCGTCATAGCCGGTGTCGGTTTGCACGTGGACCAGCACGTCGTGCGCATAAACTTCTTTGACAATTCCTTGTTCGAAGGCGTTGTTCTCAAAAACTCCGTCGATATAGACGCGGTCTCCCGGTAGCAACATTCGGTTCCCTTCGGCGCGACGGGTCTTCGTCGCGCGAGCAGTGTCGCTGCTGCTTGAAGTCTAGTGCAGAGCGCGGCGACGCGGTACCGTGAAATCAAGGGAACAGCGAGCGGCGCGTCGGTGAGCAAGGCGCGCGTCATGGCGTGCCCGGACGCGCGGGAGCCGGCACGCTGCTGCGCCCGCTGACGCACCAGGCGTTATAGAGCACGGCCACGATGCACGAGAACAGACGCGATCGCGCGTCGTCGGCGCGGCTCGTGAGCATCACCGGAACCTTCGCGCCCAGGACGATTCCCGCGCCTTCGGCCTGCGCGGCGTAGATCAGCTCTTTCGCCAGGATGTTGCCGGCTTCCACGTTCGGCACGACGAGCACGTCGGCGCGCCCGGCGACAGCCGAGACGACGCCTTTCGTCCGCGCCGACGTCACGCTGACCGCATTGTCCATCGAGAGCGGACCGTCGACGACCCCGCCGCGGATCTGCCCGCGTTCGGCCATCTTGGATAAGATCGCGGCGTCGAGCGTCGAGGGGATTTTCGAGCTGACCGTCTCGATCGCCGAGAGGATCCCGACTTTCGGCTCGACGATTCCAAGGGCAAGCGCGAGGTCGATGGCGTTCTGCACGATATCGACCTTGTCGTCGAGCGTCGGCGCGATGTTGACGACTGCGTCGGTTACCAGCAGAAGCCCGGCCAGCGCCGGTGCGTCCATCACGAACACGTGACTGATTCGCCGGGACGTGCGCATCCCGCCTTGCGACTTAATCACATGGCGCAGCAACTCGTCGGTATGCAGAAATCCTTTCATGACGGCCGAAACACGACCCGCGTGCACCAACTCCACGGCGCGGGCGGCTGCCGTATCATGATCCGGCACATCCTCGAACGCGCATCCGTCAAGCGAGAAACGGCCCGCCGCGGCCACCGCGCGGATCTTTTCGATATTGCCGATCAACACCGGCTCGATCAACCCGCGGCGCGCGGCTTCGAGAGCACCGCCCAAAGCCAGCTCTTCCTCCGGCGCGACCACCGCGGTTACCAGCCGTGGAAGGCCGCGGCAAGCTGCCAGCAGCCGCTCGACGTTGGCGTGCCGGGCAACGGTCAGCCCCGGGAGAACGCTATTCGTTAGTGCGACTCCGATCGCCGGCGCGCGGACTTCGGCGACACCGTCGGCGATCGTCTCGTCCTCGCGTTTCACGCATGTTTGCAACACCACCGTATGCGGCGGCCGTTTCTCTTGGACGCGAACGGTCACGGTGAGCGTGTCCCCGACGAGCGCCCGGGCATAGAATCGCAGCGTCTGGGCGGCATAGGTCGAACCGGGTCCGGGGAGCATGTTTCCGAGCACGGCGGAGAAGAGCGAGCCGATCCACATCGCGGGTGCCGGCGAACTGCTGCCGGCCGGCTCGCGCTCACCGCTGCTGGGAAGATTCAGCGGGTTCAGATCGCCGCTCACGTGCGCGAAGACGTACAGGTCGTCCGGCGTGACGACCCGCGTTATCGAGGCCTCATCCCCCACCTCAAGATCATCGTACGTCTTGCTTACGAGCATCATGGCGTCCAAAACCCGTTCGTGCCGGCAGCGCTCGCCTACAAATCTTGCGCGTGACTCGAGTGCTCGTTCACTTCGGGCCGCTGTTCGAGCGACAGCGGAAAGCCGGGGTAGAGATAGTCGTTGCCCCAAAACGGCGGCAGGCCATAATACCCGTAGAAGGGCTCCCAATACTCGCGCGCCGGTTCGGGGACGAGCTGCGGATCGTAGACCGGTGAGTGGATGATGCGCTCGCGCGTTTCGTTAACGTGGACGACACCCGCGTCGACGCTCGTGATCGCTTCCACGGGGAGCAAGAAATGCTTGTCCCCCAGTCCGAGGAAGCCGCCGGCGCGAACTTCGAGCATTCTCACCTTGCGTTCGCCCGCGTCGATGAAGAGATTGCTGATGTGCCCGATCGCTTCGCCCGCCCCGTCGACGAGCCGGCGACCGCGGATGTCTTGGCGATCGTCGTCGAGGGTGAGGCCGGTGTCATCGAGTTTTTGAAGTTCGTTACTCGTCGTGGTCGAATGTGAAGTCACGGTGTGCTCCTATGCTATGCTCGGGCGCTTTTGGCGTGGAAACGGCGCAGGCGCGAACAGCTGGTCCGGCAAGCGAGTGAGGAACGGCAGCTCCCAGCCGAGTTTGAGCAGTCCGGAGATCAGACCGCCGAGCGCGCCGGCCGCGATCGCGGCTCCTGCGTACCTGCGGGAAGACCGGGTCATCGTGTAACGCCTATCTGCGGAAGACCGGAGGTGACCTCTGAAGGTTAGCATTCGGACGCGCCCGGAACCATCGTGGAAAAGGCCGATCGCCGGTGGTAAAGGCCGATCGCCGCGCCGAGGCGGCGAGCGGGCGAAGCTATGTCCTGGCCATCGCGATGACTGCCGCTCCATCGATTGCGTCGTTTTTCACCGCGCGCAGCGCGTCGTTCACGCCTTCGAGCGGAAATGTCGTCGCTGAAGGCTTGAGTTCGATCTGGGCTGCGAGCGCCAGGAAGTCGCGCGCGTCGGCGCGCGTCATGTTGGCGACACTGCGAATCTCCCGCTCGCCCCAAAGCAGCGAGTCGTAGTCGAACTGCGGCATGCGGTCGAGGTGGATCGCGTTGATCGCCACGACCCCGCCCTTGCGCAACGCACCGAGCGCCGCGACGACGACGTCGCCCGACGGCGCGAACGTGATCGCCCGGTCGAGCGGTTGCGCCGGCCGTGCCGTCTCGCTCGCGATCTCGTCGGCGCCAAGCTGCTCGGCAAAGGCGCGATGCTTGGCGCCGCGCGTCGCGACGAACACGGAGCAGCCCCAGTGCTTGAGCACCGGCAGCGCGAGATGCGCCGACGCACCGAAACCGTACAGCCCGACGCGTTCGCCGGGCGCGACGCCCGCGACGCGTAAGGCGCGAAAGCCGATGATCCCCGCGCACAGCAGCGGCGCCGCGTGCAAGTCGTCGAGCCGATCGCTGAGCGGATAGGCGAAATCGGCGCGCGCGACGACCGCCGTCGCGTAGCCGCCGTCGCGATCGTACCCGGTGAACGCCGGCTCGTCGCAGAGATTTTCGCGGCCCTCGGCGCAGAAGCGGCACGTTCCGTCGACGCCGCCCAGCCAAGAGATGCCGACCCGCGTCCCGGCCGCGATCGTCACGTCCGGAGCAGCGGCCGACACCGTGCCGACGATCTGATGTCCGGGGACGATCGTGGGGTGTCGCGGCGCAAGCTCGCCTTCGACGATGTGCAGATCGGTGCGGCAGACGCCGCAGGCCCGAACGTCGACAACGATCTCGCCGGCTTCGAGCTCCCGCAGCGGGCGTCGTTCGATGACGAGCCGGTCCGTGGCGATCGGCCCAGGAGTGTGCAGGACGGCCGCCGTCGTTATTGCGCTCATCTCAGCGGGAGCTTTTGCAGACACACGATCGATTCAGTCCAAGCGAGTGTTCGTAACCGCGCGGATCGAACATGTTCATCGAAGGAGCTTGACTCTGGTATTGATTTCCTAGATCAGGCGATCGTGAGGGTCCGGACAGCCGGCTGCGTCAAGTTTGTTTTTCATCTTTGCGCCCGGTCGCCGTCGCAGCCACTCGGGCGCCTCGAAGTCTCGAGAACGGGTCACTCGCGCGTTGATAGTCCCCAGCATCATATGCAGCCTGACCAGCAGCCTCCGCTCTGCGCACGTCCGCAGTCGACGGATTCGTCGTGCGCGCGCGCCACGCCGAACCAGTCATGAGCGCACACAATAATCCGACCGCGATCGCGCGCACAATCGACCCTGCCAACACGGCGGTCACATTAGTCAGCTAGAGCTGAGCAGCCGGGTAAGGTCCGAAGATGCCTCTCGCGCTCGCGGCGAGAACGCACGCGAAGAACGCGGTCGGCCCTCACTGGCACATGACGACGGAGTCCATGTCGCCCGCCGCCTTCTGCAAGTCGCCGGTGGAGGTACCGTTGCCCATTGGCTTGCCTGGCGTCGGCAACGATGTCGCGAGTACAGCGTCGGCCGAGTTCACCGTGCTGACCGCGTTCGTAAGCGCCGTTGCGGGCTTGAGAACGTCCGTCGCTTGCGCGTTCCGCAAGCCGGTCAGCTGAGTCCGCATCGCATCGAGGGCGGCGGCTTCCCGGTTGACCAGCCTTTCTGCCAGCGTCTGCAACTCGCCGCGGCGGTTTTCGTGGCCGGGCCCCTTCACGAAATCGGCCACCGACTGCAATTGGCCGTGCATTTGCGCCCACTCGCCGTAGGCCTTGTCGAAGCCGCGCCAGGCGACACGGCAATCCGCTGACCCGAGCACAGGCCAAGCGTAACGATCCGGCCCCCCACTAGCCGGGCCGCGCGTGCCCGGGCTTCGTACCGTGTCGACGCTTACCGGGGCCTTATTGATGATCGGCAGCGCCACGGTCATCGAGATGGCCCCGTTTGCCCAGCTCTGCGGCACCCCCTCCGTCAACGCCGCGACTACCACTCCATAGACCAGGCCGGTCTCGCGATCGAAGAGCGGCCCTCCGCTGTCGCCGTTTTCCGCCTTGGCGTCGTAGAGGATCCAGTACGCCCCTTCCTTGAGCTTTGCGTTAACCTCACCCGTTCTCAAGTCGGGCTGCAGCTGGTCCGGGCTCGCGTGCGGCAGCGCGTTTCTCGCGCCGCACATCGCGGCCAGCCCGCAGACCTCGGTAAACGGAAAGCCGGCGATGGCGATGGGGGTGCCTGCGGCGGGAAGGGTCGGAGCCGCCTTCACGGTCGCATCGCACGGTAGGTCGATCGAGACGACCGCCAGGTCGTTATCGGAGTCTTGGCGTACGATCGAGGCCTTGTACCGTGTCTTCGGGTCCTTGGGGAAGATCGCGAAGAGGTTCGGAGCAAGCTTCCCTTGCTCGTCGGTGACGACGTGGTTGTTCGTGACGAAGAACGACTTCGAGGGCGAGGACGTCACGCAGAAACCGGTACCGAAAGCGATCGGGAGATTCGTGTCCTTGGTGGGATATCCGATCAACGCGAGGCTAGGCTCGAGCTGTTTGTACCCCGACTCAGCTCCATGGGCGGACTGAGCCACGAGCAGGAACGCCGCAAGGGAGACACTGACCCTGCGGAGCACATGAGCCGCTGGAGCGAACACCTCTAACTTATTTCGAACGAGCGTTAACACTCCCTCCGGGGCTCGCGATCGATCCCCAGCGCGTGGGCGAACTGCTGCGTCACTCCAAGTGGAATGCGATACTCCTCCTCAAGGATTTCAGCGGGGCGAATCGGCGCTCGCTTTTGCGGCTTCGCGGCGGTTTCCGTCGCCGAAGATGACGCTCGGGGCCCAGGCGTACGGATGGCGGAAACGCGCCTCGGGCGATTTGAGCATCGCGAGCTTTGCGTTCTGTAGTGACTCGGCTGCCGTCAGCTTTCCGCCGTGCATCCCGGCGAAGAACGCAGGGGTGATCCGCGGCGCGGCCTCGTCGTAGACTTCCCAGAGCGTCACCGAGATCGCCGGGGTGCCGGCGTAGAGAAAGGCGCGCGTCAGTCCGCTGATCCCCTCGCCGCTCGCTTCGCCCTCCGCGACGCCGGTGCTGCAGGCCGACAGCGTCACGAAGTCGGCGTCGAGTGTAAGGCCGAAGACGTCGGCCATCGTCAAGAGGCCGTCGCCGCGCTCGGGGTGGGCCAAGACGATCGCCGGTTGGGTGAGGCCCTTGATTTCGTTCGGCAGCACCGCGTGCGTCGCGAAGAGGACGTACCGGTAGGCTTTGAGCGAATCGGTCGCGTTGAGGTCGAGGACGCGCCGGCGCGTCGCGGCATCGCCGGTGACGAGGCTGGCGGCGGGCGCATCGAGCGCGGCACGGACCGCGGCCGCTTCCGTTTGGGTTCCCGGAAGCGGCGGGAAGTCGGCCTCGCCGATCGCCACAGCACCCGGTCCGTCGCGGAAAGCGGACCGCGCCGCCGCCAATTGGAGGCTCGCATACCGTGAGAGTCCGCGCGCCGCTCCGGGTTGATCGGCGCCGAAGGCCGGATTCGCGAACGCCAGCAGCAAGCTCGGAGCTCCGATCGCTTGCGCGTACGACGTGCGCACGACCGAGAGGAGCGAGGCCGAGGGAATGTACGAGATCGGCAGGTCTTCGATGAGGTAGTGCGGCTGTGGCGCGGCCGACGGGTCCCGGCTGACGAGCGTCTCGAAGGCCAAACCGTAAAGCGCTCCCGAGGGCACGACGATCAGATTCTTCGCACGCGCGATCGCGGCGGCCGCAGTATCAGGGACGAGCAGCTGGTAGAGTGCGTGGCTGTCGGAGGCGAACTTCGGAAGGTCGTCTGCGGCACCGCGCTCGAGCTGCGCCGTTCCGGCGTAACCAGCCTGCGCCACCTTGGCAACGTGCGCTCTGAGTTGCTTTACGGCCCGAGCGATGTCCGCGCTTCCGGCCAGCGGGAGCAGCTGGACACGATCCCGATCGATCAGCCACAGCGCGCTTTGTTTTTCGAGCAGGTCGTAAACCAGCATTACTTCGCCCGGCCGAAGGACCGACTGCTGAAAGCCGGCGATGGTCGGGCACGGCGGCTGTTGACACTGCGCCGCCAGCGGCTGGGGATGACGCAGTTCGTAGTACGCGGGATACTGCGCCTTGATGCTCGCGTCGAGCGTCGCGACGCGCGCCTTCGCCGCGGCGAGGTTTTGCTCGGCAGATGCTATCGCGGTTTGATCCGATCCGGTCGTCGAAAGCAACTTTGAGAGCGTACTCTGCGCGCGATCGGCCGCGACGCCGGCCTCCCGTTCCGATGCGACGACGTCGGCCGGAACGCCGCGGAAATGCTGGGCGGCGCTCTCGCCGACCTGCTCCAGGACAGCCCGCGCGCTCTTGCGTTCGAAAATCTCCAGGGCCTTTCGGTCGTGACCCTTTCCGGGGAAGCGCAGATTCAATTCGAGGAGATAGGCAATGTAAAGATCATAGACAGCGAGTTTCGTTTCGAAGAACGAGCGACGATTGCTCTCGTCGGAAAGTTCACCACGCAGAGCTTCGATCCGATCCGCCGCGGCTTCGAAATACGTGAGCGCGTCCGTCTGCCGATTGAGTTTAATCTCGTCAATCGCCAGTCCACACAGGGTTCGCCAAATGTCCAGCGTCCCGAGCTGACGCCCGAGCGCGAGCGACTGCTGATGGATGGGCAGGGCGTCGGCATAGCGTCCGAGTCTCTCGTAAACATTTCCAATGTTTTGAAGTTCAGTCACTTCGTCGAGTTGATTTCCAAGCTGACGCTCGAGCGCAAGCGCTTGCTGATGGGAGGCGAGCGCCTCGTTGAAGCTTCCTTGTTCGGCGTCGACATTGCCGATGCCGGCAAGGCTTTGCGCTTCGGAGTACAAATTCCCGATCTCGCGAGCGAGCGCAAGTGCCCGCTGATACGAGTCTAACGCCTCGGGGTAGCGCCCTTGGTCACGGTACACGTTCCCGATGCTGCCAACCGCGTACGCTTCACCGTCTCGTTTTCCGAGTTGACGAAAAAGCGCAAGCGCCTGCTGGAGGAAGGCCAGCGCCTCTTCATAGCGCCCGAGGTCGTCGCACACGATCCCATTATTGCCGAGATCTGCCGCTTCGCCGAGTCGATTCCCAAGCTGGCGATGGAGCGCAAGTGCCCGCTGATAGAAGTCCAGCGCCTCGGGGTAGCGCCCTTGGTGATGGTACACATTCCCGATGCTGCCAAGCACGTTCGCTTCGCCGAACCGGTTTCCGAGCTGACGATCGAGCGCAAGCGCTTGCTGATGGGAGGTCAGCGCCTCGGCATAGCGCCCAAGGTCATCGTATACGATCCCGATGTTGCACAGCACACTCGCTTCGCCGAGTCGATTTCCAAGCTGACGATCGAGCACAACCGTCTGCTGAAGAGACGCCAGGGCCTCGGCATTGCGCCCAAGATCGCCGTACACAGCCCCAATTTTGCTAAGGTCTTGAGCCTCGCCGAGTCGATTTCCGAGCTGACGATCCAGCGCAAGTGCGCCTTGAGAAGACGCCAGCGCCTCGGCATCGCGCCCAAGGTCGAAGTACACAATGCCGCTGTTGCGAAGATCGCTCGCTTCGCCGGGCCGATTCCCGAGCTGACGATCGAGT
>Ga0182013_10005411_pt1 | contig 14844 bp, 13 predicted proteins | sample 612S2MmetaG_FD_120487 | JGI IMG/M metagenome (GOLD analysis project Ga0182013, IMG submission 120487) | Permafrost microbial communities from Stordalen Mire, Sweden - 612S2M metaG | ecosystem: Environmental > Terrestrial > Soil > Wetlands > Permafrost | place: Sweden: Stordalen | collected... | reverse complement strand
CAGTTCCACGTCAAGATCAGGAACGCTCTCCAACGCATGAACGCCCTACTCCGCTGCGCCTCAATCGAGGAAGGGCGAATGACGTGTCGCGAGGGCGGCGTCCCCATCTTGTCGCATGGCGTGGAACTGCCGCGCCCGACGCTTCTTCCACCAGACGTAGACGCCAGTGACGGACAGCATCGCGACGACGAGGCCGAGCGCACAGACGACAATGCGGTAGGGCATGCCGAACACGCGCGCCATATGCAGAGCATAAAGCCAACTCTCGACCGTATTGCCGACGTGTTCGCCGGTCGGCTGCGACAGTTCGATCAGAGCGCCGCCGTCGCCGTCAAATGCGACATAGGTGCCACCACCTTTCGGAGAACGCTCGAAAATGTCGCGGCTGCCGCGAACTTCGTAAATGTAGAGATTGGGCGTCGGAAAATAAGCTAGACCGAGCGCCGGTCCCGCCGTGAAATTTCGGCGCGCCGACTGTTCGGCGACGAGCCTCTCGCCCGTCGCCAGCGCCTCCCGCCAGCCGATCTTGGGATCATGGGCCGGCCCCTTGGCCTGCGTGACAAGTGCGTCCACGGGCGAGTCATGATAGTCGAATACCCGTTTCATGACCCACTCATAGGCGGGCCGGATGTCCATCATGACGCTCGACCAGGCGAAGACGAAGAGCAGAGCCCAGAACCAAAGCCCGCCGGCGCGATGCAGATCGAAGTTCAGCCTATAAAATCGAGCGTTGCGCTTGATCAGCCATGCCGGCTTCCAACGCCGCCAAAACCCATCGAACTTTGACGGCAGCGTGAGATAGAAGCCGACGAAGCAATCGATCGTCCAGACCAGCGCCAATATGCCGAGCGTCCACTGACCGAAGTCACCGAGCGCCAGTCGCCAGTGCAGGTCGTAAAGAAACGGAATGAGATTGACGAGGCCCCGCGTCAAATCTCCCCTTTTGCGGCGTCCGAGCTCCGCGCCGGTCCAGGGGTCGACATAGAACTCGTCGAAGCCAAGATCATTGCTGCCCACGCTATCGCTCGTGTCGCGCGGTTCGAATCCGATGCTGACCTGATCCGGCTCGGCATAGGCCGCTCCGGTGACGCGCGCTTGCGGCAGTTGCGCTTGCGCGCGTTCGATCAACGTCGCGAGATCGCGCGGCGCAACCCCTGGCCTCGGCCGCGCGAAAAGCTGGGGCGCGAAGACGCGCTCCAGCTCGATGTTGAACGCAAGCAGGCTCCCCGTCAGTCCGACGACGATGAGGAAGCCGGCCATGGCGAGCCCAGCCCAACGGTGTAGGAAGGCAAAGAGTGGACGCAACATGATTAGAATTCGACCCGCATAGTGCCCTTGAAGCTACGCGGCCTGCCGTTGTCCAACGAGAATGCGCTTGGTGAGACTACCTGAACGTACCGGGTGTCGAGGAGATTATCGACATTGATTTGGAAGCTGGTCTTCCGGCCATAGATTTGCGTCGTATAGGACGCCATCAGGCCGACGACCGCGTAGCCGGGAAGGTGGAAGCTGTTGAAATTATCGCCCTGCGTGAGGTCTCTCGCGACGGCGCCGCCGCCGATCTTGAATCCCTTAAGCGGGCTGTCGCTTTGGAACTCGTAGGTCGTCCAGAGACTCCCCGCATTGCGCGGAACGCCGCCAAGGCGCTTTCCTTCCGTGCCGATGATGCTGAGCAACAACGGGACGCCGAGCGTATAGGTGCTATAATTGTCGACGATGCATCCGCTGGGCTGGCCAGCGACGCCATTCAAGAAATCCGAGTACTTGTTAGGGTCGCAATGCGCGTCCTTAGTGATAATCGAGGCGATGTAGGAATAACCGCCGATCACTCTCCACCCTGGCAGGATCTCGCCGGCCAGGTCGAGCTCGACGCCTCGGTTGCGCGCCTCGCCGAGCGCGAGCTGCCGCATACCGGTCGGGTCGGTGGGATCGGCATAGGCAATGTTCTTTTTTGTGAGATCGTAATAGGCGATCGTCGTCGTCAGCTTTTTATCGAGAAGCTCGGTCTTGACGCCGACTTCCCATTGCTGAGCAGATTCCGGCGGCAAGGGAGCGCCCCGGTTGGCCACTGGAAGATTGCCGAAATTCGTCAGATAGCTGCCATAGAGGGCAACCTGTTCGATCGGACGCCAGAGCAGACCGAAACGCGGCGTCACGCGCTCTGCATCCGTGCTCACCTGATTGGTCGTCGGATCGATGATCTTTAAATGATCGTAACGCCCCGCCGCCAGAATGAAGACGTTGTAAGGCAGCTTGATCTGGTCTTGAAACGAAACCCCGAACCATGTTTCGTGAAATCCATAATCCACGCGCTGGGTCGGATCGAGGAGATAGGTCTGGAACGGACTTAGGGTCAAAGCCGGAAAGAGAGGATTAATCGTCTGCATTGCCCCGAGTGGGACACCATACACCAAGCCCTGATCGTTGAAGTGCTGATAGTCGACGCCGAGGAAAAGGGTGTGATCGACGAAGCCGGTCTTGACCTTGCCGGTCAGCTCCGTGCTTGTGAAGTAGCTTTGAGTCGACGATGAGACCAGCAACTCGGGAGCTGTGGTCATTTCAAATGGCGTCGCATTATCGTACGCGGAGGGAAACAGTGCGAAATGTGTGAACGAAGTGAGCTGCGCGTGGAATCGCTGCTTGATATTCCAATCCTCGTTCAGATCGTGGGAGAAAAGGACGCCCGCGTTACCTTCGTCGCTGCTCTGACGGCCCCAGGGCTGCGTGAGGTTCTGGCTGCGCGGCAGAAAGGTTAGGGGCGCACCGCCCGTTCCCCATGCGAAAGCCCACCAGGGCGTCGAGGAATTGGGGCCGGGTCCGGTGAAGGCTTCGGCGGTGCTGCCGTCTTGGCCGACGAACTTCCGCCATGTGCCGGTGAAGACGGCGTAAGTATGCTCGTCGATATTCCAGCGCAGCGTCGGCGCGAAGTAATAGTCGCGCGAACGCGCATGATCGATGAAACTATTGCCGTCGTCCCAGGCGGCATTCACGCGGTAGAGTAGCGACTTGTCCTGGGTCAGCGGACCGGTTGTGTCGATCGTTGTGCGCTTGGTGCTCCAGGAGCCGATCTGCGTCTCGACGGCCGTATAGGGCTTGTCGAGCGGCTGCTTGCTGACGAGATTGATCAGGCCGCCAGGGTCTCCATGGCCAAAGAGGATGGACGCCGGACCCTTCAAAATTTCGACCCGATCGATGTCCGCCAGATTTGGGGTCGAGTTGCTGGAGTTCTGATCGAAGCGGACGCCGTCTTTGTAATAGTTGGTTGTCCCAAAGCCGCGAATATAAGTGCCGAAGGTGCTGGGCTGCGACGCATCCGGCGCGATGACGCCGCTGACATTGTTCGCTGCCTGGCTGATCGTGGTGACCTTCTGATCCTCAAGCACTGCACGCGGCACAACTTGAACGCTCGCAGGCGTCTCCATGATTGGCGTGTTGGTCTTCGTCGCCGAGAAGCTGTTCTCGGGCCGATAGGTGACGTTGTCTTCCTTGGGGGGCTGGGAGACCGCGGCGATGGGGCTTTGCGGTGGCGCCTGCGGGGTTTGGTCCGACGCCTGGAGGGGGCGGGCGGGCCCGCTTGGAGTCTTCGGTTTGCCCTCGGTCCTTTGGCTTGGCGCAGCTCTTTGGGGCTTCGGCTTGCCTACCTCGATAGTCGGCAGTTGTTCCTGTGCTCGCACCTGGGTAGCGAAGACGGCGAACGCCAATGCGCCGGCCGACACGCCGCGCAGGAAATTGCAAAGCTTCATATTAGCCTCCTGATGCCGCAAGCGGCCTGCTCGAACGAAATCGTTGCGAAAGGGCGCTTTCCGCCGGGACGGCGCCCCTCATCGGCGGTCTATCAATATTTTGCGAGGACAGGAGCCGCAGCGCCCCAATGGAAGTGGTAGTTCACCCCGACGCGGACGATGTGGCCGTCGAAACGCGTGGAGCTGTTCAGGGCGGCAGCGTAAAGGGCGGCGCCAGCGGGATCGACCCCGGCGGCGCCGACATAGGTGTTCACATTGCCGAGGTCGTAATAGAGATATTCGAGCTTGGCGCTCCAATTGGGCAGGAACATCCATTCCGCGCCCGCGCCCGCGGTCCAACCGGTGCGCGTGTCGTTGAAAGCGCCGACCGTCTGCGAGGCTCCGACTCTTCCAAGCGGATCGAGGCCAGTCTGGAAGAGGCTGTTGCTCAAGCCGACATTCGCCCAGGCAAGACCGCCGGTCGCGTAGACGAGCAAGGTCGGCGTGACGAGATAGCCTACCCGCCCGCGCACCGTGCCGAGGTAATCGAGCTTTCGCGAATAGGTCGAAGCCGAAAGGAAGGGAACGCCGGTCGCGCCTTCGACCGCGCCGCCCAAAGCCGTCGTCGTGCTGGAGAGGTTCGTGCCCTGGATATCCGCTTCGAGGCCGGCGACGAAGCGTTCGTAGAACTGATAGTTGTATCCGATTTGGCCGCCGCCGATGATGCCGGAATTATTCAGTGAAGCCGAGTTCGAAGCGGCGGCAGCCGAAGCGGCGCCGAACGCCGTCGGTACAGCGAAGACTGAGAGGCCCACCGAATCGTCGAAGAGATCTCTGGCGCTCGACGACACATTGCCGCCGCCGAAGGAGCCGCCGATGTTGATGCCGCCGTAAAAGCCCGTCCAAAGCGGTGACGGCGGCGGAATGATCGCAGGTGCCGATTTGACGCTCGGCAGATCGGCGGCGAACGCCGAGCCGCAGAACAGCGCCACCACGATCGCGGCGGCGGAAGTCGTCATCTTATACATAAGAAGTCCTCCAATTGAGTCGGGAGATCGTTCCGCGACCGCGCGATGCGGGAACGAACGCAAGGCTAACCGCGCTCGCGGAACGAGCGCGCGCAGGCGAAGGGGCGACGCGACCGGGCTAGGCCGCGCGAGAGATGCGTGGAACGCGACTAAAGTCGCGACGCGCGTGTCAGGAAGAGGCCGGCGGAGCCTGCGAGGACCAGGAACTTCGCCAGCCGACCAATGGTGGGTTGCTGTCGCTACCACGCAGCTCCGAGAGAGCCATTCCGCGCGCTGGCTCAACGAACGCCACGATTTGCGTCACGACGAAAGGCACGAAGCCGGCGAAGTTGCGTGCGCCGCAAAACACGCAGCATTGCGTATGGCCATGTTTGTGGAGAGGAAGCTGGCCCCCATCTCGGTGATCGGAGTCGCAGTCTGCGGTTGGCGCCACGGCGGCTATGCTCGCTCCTCCTGCGCCGACCGGGGAGTGTCGCGTCGATAGGCCGAGCGCGGCCCAGCCCTGCAAGAAGAGCAGGAAAACCACAAGCCCGGCGTTCATTGGGCGGGCCCAATGCGTCAAACGGCGGATGGATTTCCTGCGGTCGATCATCCTACTTGCTTCAAGTCGCCGAAGGACGAATTTGGGGGTGTCATCCAGGCTGTGGAAATCATTCGACGCGCGCTTTACACAGCCGCGAATCACATCGAAGCTACAAAAACATAACCGCCGACTGTCTCGTGAAAGTTACATGATTTATTGATGGATAAAAACATCTGGACTGTGGCCTAATGGCAACAGTCGGGGATTCGATGGTGCTCCCTCCTTGCGCCCCTTGACGGCCTCGTTCGGCATTGCTCGTATCACAATATGAAGTGACGGCGGGCAGCGCGTTTCGGGGCGAAGGAGCAGAGGATCAAGGATAAAGTAAGCTGAGAGCGGCGCCCATGCGAATACTTTTGGTCGAAGATCATACGGAATTAGCGAACCGCGTTGCGCGCCACATCAGGCGCGCGGGTTTCGCCGTCGATAGCGCGCCGACGATCCAAAGCGCCGAGGCAGCACTCGAAGTCAACGCCTATGCGGTCACATTGCTTGATCGAAGATTGCCGGACGGCGACGGCCTGTCCTTGGTCAAACGGATCCGCGACAAGCAGCCGGGAAGCCGGATCTTGATGCTGACCGCGGTTGACGCGATCGACGATAGGATCGAGGGGCTGAATGCGGGCGCCGACGACTATCTGACGAAGCCGTTCAACCTCCATGAAATGATGGCGCGCATCCGCGCAAGTCTTCGACGTGGCGGCGGCGAGCGGACGCCGCCGGTGGAAATCGGCGCGTTGTCCTTCGATCTCGATTCACGCACGGTTTTCGTCGCTGGCGCGCCCGTCGTGTTCCTGCGGCGCGAACTGGCGCTGCTAGAAGCGTTGGTCAGGCGGGCTGGATGCTTGACGCCACGCGAGACGCTCATCGATGGCATCTACGGCATGGACGAAATGGTGCAAGAGCATGCTCTGACGACGCTCGTGTCGCGGCTACGCACTAGACTTGCAGAACTCAACACGGGAATCGAAATCCACTCCGCCCGCGGTCTCGGCTACATGCTCGCCAAATCCCCGCCCAAGGCGGGGGACCCATGAAGAACCCATCAATTACGCTGCGCGTCGTCGGCGTTCTCGTCGCCGCGCAACTGTCCGCACTGATCGTCACCTGGGCGCTTACGCTCGGTATCGGCCTGTCGGACTTTACCGAAAACAGCATGTCTCTAGACGAACTCGCCATTGAGCGCAGCGATCGGTTTGTGATCGATTCCCTTGTGAAGGAAAGCGATGGTCGCCTCGTCATCACACCAACGCCCGCGCTGCGCGCCGAGATGTCGCGGGTGCCCAGCTTTCGCTTCGCGGTGTTCGATCCTACAGGCGCGCCGCTCGCCGGCTCCTCTCCGGAATTGGTGGAGAACTTGAAGGGCGTCGTCAAGACGAGCCCCGCGCATCTCCATTTCGCGCGGGAGGGCGCGCGTATGGATTACATCGGGCATCTGGATATGCAGACCACCCCTTTCGGTCTGCTGCAAATTGCGACCTTCGGACAGAAATTTCACTGGGTCGACCTGCTCTATTCGATCACATCCTACCTGCCGTGGAGCGCCGTGTCTTCCTCGGGTGCGATCATCCTCACGGTAACGACCGCCTGGTTCGCTGTGCGCCGAGGCCTCGCGCCGTTGACCGTCGTCATGCGAGGCGTGCGAGGGATAGACATGAACTCGCTTGATAAGCGCTTACCGCTCGATGGCGTCCCGACGGAAATCAAACCGCTCGTCGAATCCGTGAACGAAGCCCTCTCACGCCTTGACGCCAGCGCCGCGCGCATGCGTCGTTATACCGCCAACGTGGCCCATGAATTGCGCACGCCTTTGGCGATTATGCGCGCAAGACTAGAAGATGCGGAGGAACCAACGTTCAAGGCCGATTTGATGCGCGACGCAAGCCAACTCAGGGCCATCGTCGAGCAAATGCTCATCGCCGCGAGATTGACCGAACATCAGGTAAGGCTCGACCAAGAAGTCGATCTCGTCGCGACGATTAGGCAAATCGTCTCCGACTATTTGCCGCTCGTCGTCGAATGCAATCGCACCATCGCGTTCGAGGCAGAGGCCTCGCCGGTCGTCACGCGGGGGAATCGACGCGCGATCGAATGCGTCGTGGCGAATTTGATCGACAACGCTCTCCGCGCCGAACCGAGAGAGGGAACGATCATCGTGCGTGTCCGCGCCGATGCCGGCATCGAAGTGATCGATCATGGCGAAGGCGTTGCGCCGGAAGATCTAGAGATGATCTTCGAACCCTTTTGGCGCAAGAACGAAACGACACAAGGGACGGGATTGGGGCTTTCGATCGCCAAGGAACTCGCGACCCTTCTTGGCGGTACGGTATCGGTCGAAGAAACGCCCGGCGGCGGGGCGACCTTCAAGCTCGGCCTGCTTCGGCTCGATCGCGCGGCGGAACCGATCCACCTCCAACGAACTGGTCCATCCTGAGCTAAAGGCGCGCCCTTCACGAAACGCCCGTTGACGACCGACGCGTTGAAGCCCGTAGCTTGAGGGTTCCAGCCAGGAGGCGCTTAGTTTGGCCGCTGGCAATGACCGGTTGTGGCGCAAGGCTGCCGTCGGATGATGCGTCTGGCCTATCTATATATTGAGGCTGTCGGTCCAAACCGGATAGGCAGGGAAGGAACGAGGGCGAGCGGGGAGCCATTGGCTCGGCCAAATCCTCTGTCAAGCCCGGCTCCGATAGCAGGTCCGAATTGAAAGCCAGGGGCATCTCACTGGCCGATTGTTGCGCCGCCGCGCGCACATCGCGAACCGGCTCTAGCTCCGCACTCGGTCAAAGTCTGCGTCGGAAACGGGTGAATCGATATTGAAAAGCGCGCCTGCCGTATGGTCGCCGCGACAGGAGGCAGAGCGTGCCGCGCGTCAAACGATGAGGCTGGTCGCAGCGTCGATTTCGATGAAATTCACCGCGCATCCTGAGCGCCTTTCGCCATGGACTCCGCCTTTCGCCAAGGCTGCGTCGGGAGGTTAGAACGCGGCGATTTTCGCTTCGCGCCGTCGTTGCTGGCGCCACCGCCATCTTCCGGCCATCGCGAACGCGTCAACATGAAGCCGCGCTCGATCATGCCGGAAACGATTTTTTCGCTGTAACGGGACCGGTAACTGGCGATCCACGCCGCCCACTCCTCGCGTTGGGGCCGGATCACGAAATAGCCCTCGCGGTCGATCTCCGGCGCTCCGACGAAATCGACAAACGATTTTTCGCGGAGATAGGGGATCATCAGCGCCACCGTGCTCTGACCTGCGCGGATTGAGCGAAAGGCCGTCGCGAATTCGATCGCCGATCGTCGCTCGTCCAGCGGCAGCCGGTCGAAGAGGCGCTCCGCCATGTCGCGATTTCGTGGACGCTCGGCTTCGGGCCAATCTCGCCAAAGTTCGGAAAAATCCCTCCCCCCGCGCGCTCGCGCGCCCGCAGGTGGTTCCCTTACAGGTTCTATTACAGGGTTAGAGTCGCAATCTGAGACACGGCTTTCTTCGGATTTGAGACACGGCTCGGTCAATTTTTGAGACTCGGCTCCGTGTCCAGAATTGCGACACGGCTTCACGCCGCGCCGGGGCGCACGAGCAAGCCGCTCGCGATGGCTTTCGAAATCGGCTTCGCAGGCGAGATAATATCGGGTCGGCAACTGGCGCTGCTTGTCGGTGTCGAAACACCGCTCGCGAAGAATCAGGCCGCGTTGTTCCAGGATCGCGAGATGCCGATTGACACTCGCGCGCGAAAGCTCGCTACGGTCGACGAGATAGGCCTGCGTCGGGAAGCAACCCTGCGCCGGGTTGTGACAATCGGCGAGGTGCCACAGGAGCACCTTGGTCGCCGCGTCGAGCCCGCGTTGCTGGATCGCCCAGTTGGTCGCGAAATGGCTCATGGCGCGCCGATCGCGAAAGCATGGCGAATCTTCGCGAGAACGCCGCCAGAACGGATTGTGCCGACTTTCGTGCCGAGGCGAACCGCTTCCGTTCGCACGCGATGCGTCCTATGCGCGGCGGGCGAACGCCTCAATACCCATTGAAAATACGGGATTCTGGCGGAAGGGGTGGGATTCGAACCCACGGTGGAGTTTCCCCCACGGCGGTTTTCAAGACCGCTGCCTTAAACCACTCGGCCACCCTTCCAAGCCGCAAATGCGATATAACACCTTTCGCGCCCGCGCCAGAGCCCATCGCCAACTCAGGGCGCATTGGCTTGTCCCTCCCCGGGAGACCCCTTTCAAACGGTAGCCTGTCGTGCCGCTTTACTTCGCCTATGGCGCCAATATGAATGTCAAAGCCATGGCGGGGCGGTGTCCCGGTTCGCACCCGCTTGGACGCGCCAGGCTCGCGCGCCACCGTTTCTTCATCATGACGGAAGGTTTCGCCAGCGTAACGCCGGATTCTCGCGCCAGCGTGCATGGAGTATTGTGGGATCTCGCCCTCCGCGATGTCCGCGCGCTCGACCGGTTTGAGGACGTCGCCCGCGGACTTTACCGTAAAATCCACCTGCCCGTGCTCCGCGAGCCAGCGGGGTCGGCCCGTGCGCTGGTTTATATCGGCAATTCGGCGGAGCAAGGCCCCCCGGCGCCGGATTATCTGCCGGAAGTGATCCAGGCCGCGCGAGACTGGAGCCTGCCGCCTGCTTATTTGTTATTTCTGGAAAATATTGGCCGTCCCGCGCGCGAGGGAATTTAATTCGCGGCTGGCGTTGTCGTAGAATGCAGAAAGGATAAAGGGCCCGGAATGATCATTTCAAATTGTCCCGGGTTCGCAGCAGGAAAGACGCGTTCATGACCGCCGACACAGCCGTCGCTCATCGCATTCAGGAGCTACGCGGAAGCGTCAAGGATTGGCGGGCGGCTGGCGAGCGGGTCGCGCTCGTGCCGACGATGGGCGCGCTACATGAGGGCCATCTATCCCTGATAGAGGCCGCGCGCAGCCATGCGGCGCGCGTAGTCGTCACGGTTTTCGTCAACCCCACGCAATTCGGCCCGTCCGAGGATTTCTCGAAATATCCGCGCACGTTGCCGGCCGATCTCGAAAAACTGCGGACGGCCTCCGCCGATTTGTGCTTTGCGCCCGCGGTCGACGAAATTTATCCTCAGGGCTTTGCGACCCGCATCGAAATGGATGGTCCCGCGCGGGCCGATCTCGAAGACCGCTTTCGTCCAACCCATTTTTCGGGCGTCGCGATCGTGGTCGCCAAGCTCCTGAACCAGGCGCAGGCGGACGTCGCCCTATTCGGCGAGAAAGACTATCAGCAACTGCTCGTCATTCGCAGGCTCGCGCAAGACCTCGACATCGACACGCAAATTCTTGGCGCGCCGACGCTGCGCGAGGCGGACGGTCTCGCGATGTCCTCGCGCAATGTCTATCTCTCGGCGAACGAGCGCCGCATGGCGCCGACCCTTTACGCGACAATGGCCGAGGCGGCTCGGGCCATGAAGCAAGGCGCCTCGATCGAGGCGGCTCTCGAAACCGCGCGCGCCGCGCTTGTGGAAGCCGGATTCGCGATCGACTATCTGGAAGCGCGGCAGGGGCAGACGCTTGCCCGCGTCGCCAGCTTGCGCGATGGCCCTTTGCGCCTGCTCGCGGCGGCCAAGCTCGGCGTCACCCGCCTGATCGACAATATCGCGGTGTGAGAGCATGGACCGGGCGGATTGGAGCATCCAGAGGTTTGTCGTCACCGGCCGAGTGCAGGGCGTCGGCTTTCGGATCTTTCTTGCGCGGGAGGCGACCCGGCTTCGGATCTCCGGCTGGGTCCGCAATCGCGGCGTCAATCAGGTTGAAGCCGTGGTCGCGGGCGATCCTGGCGCCCTCGCCGTGCTCGCCACTCTGGCGGCGCGCGGTCCGTCCGGCGCGCGGGTTGACGATTTTCATAGCGAAGCGTCGGACCCTGCCGCGCTTGCCAAGGTCGAGGGCGCTTCGGAGCGCATCGTGGTGGCCCCCAGCATCTAGAAATGCGCATAAATCACGCGTCTACAGTGCGGCCGAAACGCTCCTCGAAGCGCCTGCGCAACGCGGCGTCGACAATGGACATTTCGCTTGGCGCTCCAAGCTCCTTGAGGCTGGTGACGCCGTAATGCGCGGCGCGCATGCCGCAGGGCGCGATGCCGGAAAAATGCGAAAGATCAGGCGCGACATTGAGCGCCACGCCATGAAAGCTCACCCAGCGGCGCAGGCGCACGCCAAGCGCGGCGATCTTGTCCTCGGCGGCCTCGCCGCCGGGCCCCGGCAGCTTGCTCGGCCGTTCGACCCAGACCCCGACGCGGCCAGCGCGGCGTTCGCCCTGGACGCCAAGGTCGGCGAGGCTGGCGATCAACCAGCCTTCCAGCGCGCAGACAAAAGCGCGCACGTCGCGCCGGCGTCTTCCCAGATCAAGCATGACATAGGCGACGCGCTGGCCGGGGCCGTGATAGGTATATTGGCCCCCGCGTCCGGTCTGATGCACGGGGAAACGCGGGTCCAGCAAATCGACGTCCCGGGCCGAGGAGCCGGCGGTGTAGACAGGCGGATGTTCAAGCAGCCACACTTCCTCATCCGCGGCCCCTGTCGCTATGGCTTCGGCCAGCGCCTCCATGCGCCCGACCGCTCCCTCATAGCCGACGTGGCCTCGCGAGATTCTCCAGCGGACCGGGGGAGCTCCGCTTTCCGGCAGGAGCGAATGGTCAATTTCCAAGCTGTCTGGTGTCATGATTCCATGGGAGAGCGGCCCCGACAGGGGCGGGGTGGACAAGGCTGAACAGCGACAAATAGTGGAAAGGTGAATGACCGCAACTTTTCCCGAGGCGCAAATCTGCCCTGCGAGGAAGGCTGAATCAATCGGCCGCCCAACTTTAGCCGAATGCGCAGCTATGATAAGGCGCGTCTGACCGCCGTCCCCAACCAAAGATGACAAGCTAAATGATTCTCCGCCCGACATCGCGCATTGCGCTCGCCGCGCTGCTCTTGGCTGCAAACACCGCCGTCGCAAGCGACGATCGCATGCAGATCGCCCAGATTTACAATCGTCCCCCCGGGGACATCGACGAGCCGGACACACCCGTTCCGACGCACGACCAGGGCGGGCTCGGCTCGCGCGTCGATCGACTTGAGCGCGAATTGCGTAACATGACTGGAAGAGTGGAGGAGTTGCAGCACAGCGTCCAGGTGCTCGAAGAGCAGTTGCGCGCGGCGAGGCAGGATAGCGCGCGCGCCGCGACTTCGCCTCAGCCTTCCAGCGGCGTCCGACGCGGCGACGCTTTCGATCCCGCAAGCAATCCCGCCGCCCCGGGAGCTCCGCGCGAGATTGGCTCGACTATTCCATCGGCGCCTCTGGCGGCCCCTTCGCATCCCGTGACCGGAGGGCCCGCGCGCGAACCGGGCGCTCCGCTTGATCTCACCCAGGGACATTTGGGCCCAACGCCGCCGGTCGCAGCGGTCGCGCCCGACGCGCAGCCGGCTCAGTCAACCGTCAAGGAGGACTATGAACAGGCCGTCGCCATGATGCGGGCGGGCCAATATGAAAATGCCGAAAAAAGCCTGGCGGCCTTTCTCGTGAAGCATCCAAAGAGCAAATACACGCCGGCCGCGACCTATGGCCTTGGCGAAAGCTTTTACCAGCGCGCCCGTTATCGCGAGGCCGCGGAAAAATATCTGGAGATCTCGACCAAATACGCGCAGTCGGCGCAAGCGCCCGAAGCCTTGCTGCGGCTCGGGCAGTCGCTGTCCGCTCTCGGCGCGCGCGAACAGGCCTGCGCATCCTTCACCGAGATCGGCGCCAAATATCCGGGCGCCGCGGTCCGGATAAGGGACGCCGCCGATCGCGAGAGCAAAAAAATTCAATGCTGACCGGCGCGCTGGCGGCGGATGAACTGTTTGCGCCGCTTGCCGAGGAGCCCGCCCTGTTGCTCGCCGTTTCCGGCGGACCGGATTCGGTGGCCCTCATGCTGCTCGCCGCAAAATGGTCACGGCGGCCGAAGGCAGAAAAAATCGCCGTCGCCACTGTCGATCACGGACTGAGGCCGGAATCGCTAGAGGAGGCTTTGCGCGTCGGCGAATGGGCGAAGGCCCTCGGCTTTCGCCATCATCTTTTGCGTTGGGAAGGCCCGAAGCCAGCGACACGGCTGCAGGAAAGGGCGCGCGAGGCGCGCTACGCCCTGCTCTGCGGCTGCGCCAGGGAAATTGATCCGGAATGCGCCATGGTCACGGCTCATCATGCGGACGATCAGGCGGAAACGATTCTGTTCAGGCTGACGCGCGGCAGCGGCGTCGCCGGCCTTGCCGGGATGGCCCCGACTTCGATTCGTAACGGCGTCAGACTTCTCCGGCCCCTGCTGAATATTGCGAAAAGCGAGCTGGAGGATGTTTGCGCCTCCGCGGGCCAAGCCTTTGTGCGCGATCCGACGAATGAGAATGAAGCCTTTGCGCGCGCGAGATTGCGCGCTTTGAACGCCACGCTGGCGGCGCAAGGTCTGGACGCTCATTCCCTGCTCCGGCTTGGACGCCGCGCGGCCCAAGCCGAAGAGGCTCTGAACTGGTGCGCCTTGCGCATGCGGGAGACGGTCGGCGCGGTCGTCGATGAAGCTGAAACCCGACTAGAATCCGACGCCCTGCGCGATATTCCAAAGGAGATTCTTCAGCGTCTGTTGACCATGGAGTTGCATCGTCGCGGAGGCGCGATTCCGAGGCTGGATCGGTTGGAGCGCGCGGCGCAAACGATTTCGGAGAGTCTTGCCTCGGGCGCGGGCGCGCGAATCACCCTGGGGGCGTTCTCAATCAAAATCGACAACCGCACAGTTACGTTAACGCCGGCGCCGCCACGAGTTCGGGGCCGCGCTCAATCCCGGCTGATATCGCCTCAAGGGGAGGAAATTATTTAATTCCAGCTGATTAGCGGCTAATCTTAGGCTTTCGGCCTGCCTCGGGGCGAAAGGAAGCGATCCCTTGGCAAGTGGGCCCTGCGCGCCTAAGTTACACTCAACAGGAACGTTCCCGGGAATGGTCCCGCGTCAGAGCGTCTCCGCATGACAGGCTCGATATGAACGCACACTTCAGGAACTTGGCCCTATGGGCGATCATCGGCCTGCTGGTCGTGGCGCTCGTGATGCTGTTTCAGCAACCTGGGCAGCGCACGCCTATTCGCGACATCTCCTTCAGCGAGCTGTTGACGCAGATTGATCAAGGCCGCGTGCATGACGTGACCATCTCCGGAAATGAGATCAACGGTCACTTCTCCGATAATCGTCCCTTCGCGACCTATATGCCGAACGATCCCAGCCTGGTGTCGAAGCTCGAAGCGAAGAATGTGCAGATCAGCGCGAAGCCGCTCAGCGACGGCAACGGCTGGCTGATGACGCTTCTGCTCAACGGCCTTCCCTTGATCGCCTTTCTCGGCGTCTGGATTTTCCTGTCGCGCCAGATGCAAGGCGGCGCGGGCCGCGCGATGGGCTTTGGCAAGTCGAAGGCGAAGCTGCTCACCGAGTCTCAAGGGCGCGTGACCTTCGAGGACGTCGCCGGCGTCGACGAGGCCAAGGAAGACCTTGAGGAGATCGT
>Ga0182013_10005409_pt1 | contig 14846 bp, 13 predicted proteins | sample 612S2MmetaG_FD_120487 | JGI IMG/M metagenome (GOLD analysis project Ga0182013, IMG submission 120487) | Permafrost microbial communities from Stordalen Mire, Sweden - 612S2M metaG | ecosystem: Environmental > Terrestrial > Soil > Wetlands > Permafrost | place: Sweden: Stordalen | collected... | reverse complement strand
GGCGGGACCGTCCGGATGTTTCACTTCGAATGTCATACCAGGAGTCTGGCATGAAAGCTGGCTCGAAGTCTGCGGTTGACGACAGGCGGTTGGCGCTCCGTACCAGCGTTACATTGAGGATCTCAAACCGTTAATCGACGCCCTCAACAACAGCCTGGCGGACACGATAGTCACGTCGAAATACTTTTCCGGAGCGTCGGTGGCGACTATTTGGACAGTCGACGCTCTACCGCGCGGATGGAGGTGGCCTGGTTTGCTGAGTTCAGCACGCCCCGGTCATTCGGATTCAACCACTATGTACACACGCTTGAGCAGTCGCAGCTGCTTTACGTTCACGCTCTCGTCCTTTGCGAGACGCCTGTAAAACCGTCGGGCGTCAGCTTCGTCCGTTGGGCCAAACGCGACGCTCTCCCACTGGCCGTCGCCCTGCCCGCGGTGATCGCAGCGTGGCTCGGCCACGCCGACGTGGCGTTCACGATGCGCACCTACGTGCACTCCCAGCCCGACGCCCTCGCCGAGGGCGCGCGCAGTTTGGCGCGGATTGTGACACTTCGTGACAATTCTCCCGGAGGCTGACCCGGGCTCAGCGTGTTTCCGCTGCTCAAGAGTGCGCCCCAAGAGATTCGAACTCCCAACCTTCTGATCCGTAGGCACGGGCGGACGGCGTGACCAGGCACGACGCGAGTTCAACTGTCGCGTAGTTGAGGGTGTCTGGAAGCCCGGCTGTCGTCATCGTTGTCGTCAAAACTGTCGTCAGGTCACGGTGCGAAATGGCGGCAATCCCAACTCATACCCCGCGATCCTGCGCTGACGATCGGATACGTCAAGGGTGACGAATCCATCAACGTAGTGACGTCGAAGACGCCCTTTACTCAGCCGATCGGTACGTCAGACACTGCGGAATGGGGTGGCTGGGAATCTTCGAGGCCGAGCACATACGCGGCAGCTGCCGGCCTGGGCCGCTGGGATCGCCACGCGCTGGGAGCACTTGTTCCCCTGCTGATGATCTTGATGTTCGCCGGCCTCACCGCTGCGGCTATCTGCACCAACGCCAGCCAGAACGCCGCACCTGATCGGGGTCGTAGGCGACGGGTTGCCGGTCGGACTCGAAGTAAACCGAATCTTCGAGCGGATCGCGGTAAAAGCGGTCATGAACATCACGCGGCCAGTCGGCGGTTGTAGCGCTCAGGAGTGTCCAGTCGTCGGCTGAGCCGTCGCCTAAACCAAGAACTCCGACCCGCATTCGCCCTTCGTGTCAATCGTCAGATCCCGCCATGGCGATCAAAATTCGGATGCCGTCAAAATACCAACCCCACCAAGGGGCATGACATCAGCAGCGTCCTAGGTTCGCGTCATGTGGTAGTAGGCACCTCGCCGGGCCAGCAGTTCGGCGTGGTCGCCCTGCTCGACGACCTTGCCAGCCTCCACCACTACAACGTGGTCGGTATCGCGGATCGTCGAAAGACGGTGCGCGATGATGAAACTCGTTCGATGCTGGCGAAGCGCAGACATCGCACGCTGAATGCGCAGCTCGGTGCAGGTGTCCACCGAGCTGGTCATTTCGTCGAGGATCAACAGTTGTGGGCGGGCAAGAAACGCTCGCGCAATCGTAATCAGCTGCTTCTCACCGGCGCTCATATTCCCACCGTTGTTACTGACCTGCGTCTGGTAACCCTCCGGGAGTGCACGCACGAATCGGTCCACGTGGGCTGACTTGGCGGCTTCGACCACATCCTCGTCGCTCGCTCCTGGCCGCCCGTAGGAGATGTTCTCAGCGATCGTCCCGTCGAACAACCACGCGTCCTGCAGCACCATACCGATCCGCGATCGCAACGAGTGTCGGCTCACCGAGGCGATATCGACGCCGTCAATCAGGATGCGGCCGGTGTCAACCTCGTAGAACCGCATAAGCAGGTTCACCAGCGTGGTCTTGCCCGCCCCCGTCGGCCCGACGAGGGCCACGGTGCTGCCCGGTTCGGCCACCAGCGACACGTCTTTGATCACGGGAGTGCCTGGGTGGTAAGCAAAGCTCACGTGCTGGAACTCGACCCGTCCGGGCAGGCCGTGGCCATTGAGCCGCGGCAGCCTCAGTTCGGTATCCGGTGACTCCTCGGGTTCGTCGAGCAGTTCGAATACCCGCTCGGCGCTGGCCATTCCGGACTGCAACGTGTTGTACATGCCGGCGACCTGGTTCACCGGTTGGTTGAACTGGCGCACGTACTGGATGAACGCCTGGATGCTGCCCAGCGGGATCTGGCCGGTCGCCACCTGCACACCGCCGAGGGCCGCCAGTGCGACGTAGCCGAGGTTGCCGATGAACGTGGTCGCCGGCGACATCAGACCTGAGAAGAACTGGGCCCCGAAACTGGCCTCATACAACGCGTCGTTGAGTTCGCGGAATTGTTGTTGAGCCTGGGCTCGATGACCGAACGTCTTGAGCACCGTGAAGCCGCTGTAGGTCTCCTCGATGTGGGCATTGAGCCGCCCGGTGTTGGCCCACTGCGCAACGAACAGCCGCCGCGAACGTCGTACGATCGCTCGAGTCACCAGCAGCGACAGGGGTACGGCCAGCACAGTGATCATCGCCAGCATTGGCGAGATCGAGAGCATCATCACCAGCACCGTGGCCATCGTCAGCACCCCGGTCACCAACTGCCTGATTGTCATGGAGATCGATGTCTGCATGTTGTCGATGTCGTTGGTAACCCGGCTCAACAGTTCACCGCGCTGCAGGCCGTCGAAGTAGGACAGCGGGAGTCGGTGCACCTTATCCTCGACATCTGAGCGCAGCGCCTTCATGGTCCGCTGCACGGTCACGTTCAGTATCCTGGCTTGGAGCCAAATCAGCAGTGCGGCTACGAGATACAGGCTAAATGCCAGCGCCAATGTGCGGCCGACCGCGCTGAAGTCCACGCCTTTCCCGGGTATCAGGTTCATTCCGGACAGCAAGTCGGCGAAGGTATCCTCGCCGCGGGCGCGCGCGGCCGCGACGGCTTGTTCCTTGGTAATTCCGGCTGGCAGCTGCCGCCCGATGACGCCGTTGAAGATCAGGTCGGTGGCGTGGCCCAGGACTCGCGGGCCGACCGCTGAGATGGCTATTCCGGCGATGGACAGCACGATCACCGTGGTGACCGGCCCGCGTTGCGGGGTAAGGAGTTTCAGCAGACGTATCGCCGAGCCAGTGAAATCGCGGGACCGCTGCGCGGGAGCTTAGAGCCAGTTTATGACCGTCCACGAACATGCCCGAACCGCCCCAAATTTCGTACCCGTTGCCATCCGCGTTGCTATCCAACGCCGTCCGTCGCTATCACGTGAAACCTCAACATCGACAACGCAATCCACCGATCCACGCGGGAACCGAACCAGGAGCCACTCCCCCCGACAACGCGACCACCCGGCGAGACGTGGCCGATCAGCTGACACCCGAGCAGATCGCCGAACTTGAACACTCTGAACGCGACCAACTTCGGCCCGGTCTCGCCGGCGCCGAGTACCACCTGCACGGGACGACGGCGAGCATCAGCGCATATTCACCGCGTGGACCCAACCCCGGCTTGCGACATATCGATCACGGGTTGCCTAGTTCAGCGAAGGCCGCGTCTAGCGATACGGCAAAAGGCCGACTAGAGCAGTTTTATTGCCGCGGTTCGCTCGGCTGGCACCCGGCGTGTACGCGGTTGCCGTTTGCGGTCAGCTAACGGCATCCCGCGCATGCCGGTCGGCCGTCTGACCGACGCCGCCGGTTGCGAGGTGCTATAGCTACTCGGGGCAGCCGAACACGGCCCAGTTGTCCTCACCCATTGATGCAGTACCCGTGTCAGCGTCGTGCTGCGGTGCGGGTGAGGTCGAGTGCGATGTCGACGAGCATGTCTTCCTGGCCGCCGACCATGCCACGTCGGCCGGCTTCCTCCAGGAGGGTGCGCACGTCGATGTCGTAGCGGGCGGCGGCGGCCTCGGCGTGTCGCAGGAAGCTGGAGTACACCCCAGCGTAGCCCAGCGTCAGGGTTTCCCGGTCAACGCGCACCGGGCGGTCTTGCAGCGGGCGCACCAGATCGTCGGCGGCATCTTCTAGGGCATGCAGGTCACAACCGTGGTTCCAGCCGAGCCGACTGGCCGCAGCGATGAAAACCTCGAGCGGCGCGTTGCCTGCACCGGCACCCATACCCGCGAGGGAGGCGTCGACTCGGTGAGCACCGTGCTCCACGGCGACGATCGAATTGGCCACGCCCAGTGACAGATTGTGGTGGGCGTGGATGCCGATTGCCGTTGTGGGGAGCAATGTTTGACGAAGAGCATCGACGCGATCAGCGACGTCGCGCATGAGCATCGCACCCCCGGAGTCGACGATGTAGACGCACGTGGCACCGTAGCCCTCCATGAGCTTGGCCTGTCCGGCCAGTGCGTCGGGTGTGGTCATGTGGCTCATCATCAGGAATCCGACGGTGTCCATGCCGAGTTCGCTTGCTGCGGCGATGTGTTCGGCGGAGATGTCGGCTTCGGTGCAGTGGGTGGCCACTCGCACCACGCTGGCCCCGGCGCGGTGAGCGTCTTTGAGGTTGTGGACGGTGCCGATTCCCGGCAGCAGCAACGTTGCGACCTTGGCGCGCTTGACGACAGCGGCGACGGCCTCGATCCATTCCAGATCGGTGTGCGCGCCGAACCCGTAATTGCACGTCGATCCGGCCAGTCCGTCGCCGTGGGCCACCTCGATGGAGTCCACACCGGCGGCGTCAAGGGCGCTCGCGATGGATGTGGCCTGGGCGATGCTGTATTGGTGCCGGATGGCGTGCATCCCATCGCGGAGTGTGACGTCGCTGATGTAAAGGTCGTGAGTCATGACGCGGCTCCGGCGGTTTGGGTGGCGTGGGTGGCGATGCGTTCTGCGGTGGCCTTCGCCGCCGATGTCATGATGTCGAGGTTGCCGGCGTAGGCGGGTAGGTAGTGCGCTGCGCCGGTTACCTCGAGCAGCACGGTGACTCGGGTGCCGCTGAACTTGCCGGTCTCGGGGATGAAGAGCGGGTTTTCGGCGGTGAACGTCTCGAATTGCACGCGCTGCTTGAGGTTGTAGCCCGGCACGTAGGCTTTGACCTTCTCGACCATGTCGTCAATCGACCGTTCGATCGAGCCGTGGTCGACGTCGCCGTCGACGAGGCAGTACACGGTGTTGCGCATCAGGATGGGCGGGTCGGCGGGGTTGAGGATGATGAGCGCCCGTGCGCGTTGGGCTCCCCCGACGGCTTCCAATGCAGCAGCAGTGGTTTCGGTGAACTCGTCGATGTTGGCGCGGGTCCCCGGCCCGGCGGATTTGGACGAGATCGCCGAGACGATCTCGGCGTAGGAGACGATGCCGACCTGGCCGACCGCGGCGACGATGGGCACCGTGGCCTGCCCGCCGCACGTGACCATGTTGAGGTTGGGGGCGTCGAGGTGGTCGTCGAGGTTGACCACCGGCACGCAGTAGGGCCCGATCGCAGCTGGGGTCAGGTCGAGGACCCGCACGCCGGTGTCTTTGAGCTTGGCCCAGTTTGCCCGGTGCGCGCTCGCCGAGGTGGCATCGAAGACGACTTTGATGTCGGCGAAGTTCGGCATCGCCAGCAGGCCGTCGATGCCCTCGGCGGTGATCGGAACGCCGAGGCGTTTAGCGCGGGCCAGGCCGTCGGAAGCTGGGTCGATGCCGACCATCGCGCCCATCGTCAGAGGGCCGTCGCTGCGCAGGATCTTCATCATCAGGTCGGTGCCGATGTTGCCCGATCCGATGATCGCCGCAGGCCACTGTTGTTGTGTTGACATGGTTTTCCTCAGCTGAAGGTGAGCGAGACGGTGCCCAGGCCGCTGATGGTGGCCGAGGCAGCGTCGCCCGGGTGGACGAACGCGGCGGTAGTGAAGGAACCGGACATGATGAATTGCCCGGGCAGGATGGGGGTGCCGAACGCGGCGAGCGCGTTGGCCAGCCACGCCACCGCTGCGGCAGGATCGCCGAGCACTGCGGAACCCAAACCCGAGTCGATCTCAGATCCATTGAGTCGAAGCGATGCTCGCGCGCTGGCGAGATCGATGTCATCGGTGAAGGGCACCCACTGCCCGAGCACCACCGCTCCGGAGCTGGCATTGTCGGCGACGGTGTCGCGCAGCGTGAGCTTCCAGTCGGCGATGCGGCTGTCGACGATCTCCAGCGCGACCGCGACCGCTTCGGTCGCAGCACGTACATCCGCAACGCTGACCCCAGGACCATGCAGCGGATTGTGCAGCAGGAAAGCGACTTCCGGCTCCACTCGGGGTGCGCAGAACCGGGACTGTGGCACAGCCGAGCCATTCGGAACAACCATGTCGTCGAGGATGTAGCCGAAGTCGGGTTCGTCGACGCCGAGCAGGCTCTGCATGGGCTTGGAGGTCAACCCGATCTTGTGGCCCACCAAGCTGGCGCCGGAGTTCAGCCTGCGGCGCAGGTTGACTTGCTGGATCGCATAGGCCTCGGCGAGGCTCATGCCGGCATAGCGTTCGGTGAGCTGGCCGATCGGGATGCAGTCTGCTTGAGCCGCATCGAGAAGCTCGGCGGCTTCAGTGACCATGTCCTGCAATGTCATTGGGCGTCGTCTTCGGAGATCATGCGCACGGCGGTTCGATACAGCGCCTGACCGTGCAACTCGAACAGAGACACAAGATCGACGCTGTCCCCACCGATCTCCTTGGCGATGAACAGACCGTCGGCACCGGCGATGGCATAGGTGGCGAGCTGGTGGACCTGGGCCTCGGACAGCCCCAGGTCCAATTCCCGGATGCTCACCGACAGGGCCTCGAACGCCTGCTCGCGGACGCGTATGTACATCGCTCGCGCCCGGGGTTCGACCGGGCGGCGTTCCAGAGCGAGCATGAGGCCCAGCCGAAGGAAGTCCGGGGAGTCGAGCACCGCCTTGGCCGTGCCCACGGCCACTTCCATGAGACGGTCGAGCGCCACGACGTCCTCGGGCACCCGCCATACCTTGAGCCAATTGTCGAAACTGCGCTCGATAACGGCCGCGATGAGATCGTCCTTGTCCTTGAAATGCCAGTAAATCGAACTAGCCGGTAGTCCGCACTTGGCACTGACCGCACCGATGCTGGTGCCCTCGTAGCCGCGTTCGGCGGCGATCTCCGTCGCGGCATCAAGGATCCGGATGCGAGACAACTCCCCGTCGGCTCGCCGCGGCCGGCGTTTGGGTTCGTCGGTTTGGACCATCTGATTCCTGACTCTTGACGCCGTAGTGATCACTACATTACCGTAGTGGTCATTACAGAACAAGTCCCCGGTCAACGAGGACGCGGACAGACGAGAGACAGCAATGAGTGACGCCTCTACCTATGACGTGGCGATCGTCGGTTACGGTCCGGTCGGCGCCACCGCGGCCAACCTTCTCGGACAGAGCGGCCTCAAGGTCGTAGTCATCGAGCGCGATCCCGATATCTACTTCCGGGCGCGCGCCATCTCCACCGACGAGGAGGTGGTGCGCATCTGGCAGCAGGTCGGGTTGGCCGACCGGCTCAACGCCGACATGCAACCCGGCGCGGGAGCCAACTTCGTCGACGCCAATGGCGTGCCCTTTGCGAAGCTTGCGCCCATCGACCGGGGTAACGGGCACCCACCGCAGCAATTCATCTATCAGCCCGCGGTGGACAAAGTCTTGCGCGAAGGGGTCGACCGCTTCCCGAACGTCTCGGTGCTGCGCGAACACGAGTGCCTGCGCCTCATTCAGCACCCCGACTGTGTCGAGTTGATGCTCGCCGACCTGACCACGGACGAATTCAAGCGAATCCGCGCCTCGTATGTGGTCGCCGCCGACGGCGGATCGAGTTCCATCCGCGGGCAACTGGGTGTCGGTTTCGGCGGACGAACCTACTCTGAGCGCTGGATCGTGATCGACACCAAGGTGCTCAAGGAGTGGCCCGGCCATGACCGGCTGCGCTTCCACTGCAATCCGGAGCGCCCCACCGTCGATTGCCCCACTCCGCTCGGGCATCACCGCTGGGAATTCCCCGTGCGCGACGAGGAGAACGAGAAGGACCTGCTCCACGAGAACGTCATCTGGAAGGTCCTGTCCGGACAGGGACTCACGAAAGCGGATGTCAAGATTCTCGGCTTCGCCTCCTACAGCCACCACGTCCGGTTCGCCGACCGCTGGCGGACGGGCAGGATATTCCTCGCCGGCGACGCAGCTCATGCGATGCCGCCGTGGATTGGGCAGGGCATGTGCGCCGGTGTGCGCGACGTCGGGAACCTGTGCTGGAAACTGGAAGCGGTGCTGACCGGGTCGCTGCCCGAATCGGTGCTCGACACCTATCAAGCCGAGCGGCTGCCCCACGTCAAGGAGGTCACCAACCGCGCGGTGAAGACCGGCAACATCATCATCGAGCGCAGCCGTTGGCGTGCTGCCGTGCGCAACCAATTCTTCCGCACCGCAAGCAAATTGCCCTACTTCACCGCCTGGCTACTCCAACACCGTTGGCTGCCCGACGCCCGCTACCGCGATGGGCTCCTGGCACGCAACGGCAACCCCGCAGTCGGCTGGCTGATCCCCCAACCATGGGTCATCGACGAAAAGGGCGACCGGGTGCGCTTCGACGACGTCATCGGCGGCAGCTGGACGGTCCTGCACACCGGTCCGGCAGGCCCGTGGCAGTCGTGGCGATCAGCCGGCGTGCCGATCATCAGAATCGCCGCGCCCGGTAGCGCTGCGGCTGCTGATTCCATCGTCGATCACGATGGAGTGCTGACCCGCTGGCTGGAGACAAAAAAAGCGTCCGTCGTGGCCGTGCGACCCGACGGATTCATCTACGCGGCCGGCGGCGAACAACCTCTTCCCCCACCTCCGCCCGGATTTCTGGCCAACGCAGTTCGTCGAGCCGAGGAGCACGTATGAGCAGCGAGACCATGCCCAACGGCGAACGGACGACCGTTGGCTCGGAGTACACCGTGCGCGTCAAGGGCACCGAGATATTTGTGACCGATACCGGCGGAGACGGGCCGCCTGTGATCTTGCTCCACGGTGGCGGACCCGGCGCGTCAGGCGTCTCGAACTACGCGAGAAACATCGACGCACTTTCCCGGCAGTTCCGCGTCCTCGTGCCCGACATGCCGGGATACGGTCGCTCCAGCAAGCATGTTGACCAAGACGACCCGTTCGGTTTTCTGGCCGACAAGATTCGCGGTCTACTCGACGAAAGGGGTTTTACCACAGCGCATCTGGTAGGCAACTCCTATGGGGGAGCTGCCGCGCTGCGCCTGGCCCTGGATACCCCGCACCGGGTCGGCAAGCTGGTGCTGATGGGTCCCGGCGGCATTGGGACCACCCGCGCCCTTCCCACCGACGGTTTGAAAAGCCTGCTGTCGTATTACGGCGGCGACGGGCCCAGCCGCGAGAAGCTGGCGAGGTTCATCCGCACCTATCTGGTCTACGACGGCTCGGCAGTGCCCGACGAGTTGATCGACCTGCGCTATCAGGCCTCCATCGATCCCGAAGTGGTTGCCAAACCGCCGCTGCGCCGTCCATCCGGGCCGCGCACCCTGTGGCGCATGGACCTGACCCGCGACAAACGGCTGCGCCGTCTGCCAACGCCGACACTGGTGCTGTGGGGCCGCGACGATAAGGTCAACCGCCCCTTCGGTGGGCCGATGCTGCTGAACCTGATGCCCAATGCCGAGCTGGTCATGACCTCGCATACTGGCCACTGGATGCAGTGGGAGCGGGCCGAGCTGTTCAACCAACTCGTCGGCGAATTCTTGCGCCCCGATTCGAAACTGGCGGCATCATGACCGCCCTGGAGACATCCGTATTCGGTGCCGTTCACCTCGGCTACCTCGTGGTGGAGACCGAAAAGTTCGCCGACTGGCGCAGATTCGGCCGCGACGCCATCGGCATGCACCTCGACGAGACGCTGCCCGACGTCATGCGGTTCCGGCTGGACGACGACGAGTGTCGCTTTCTGCTGCAGCGAGGGCCCGCCGAAGACGTCACCGCGTTCGGCTGGAAGATCGATGACCACAGCAGTTTCGACACCATCGAGGCCAGGATCCGCAGCCACGGCGTTCCGGTGACCCGCGGCTCGGCCGAGCAGGCGGAGCTGCGGGGCGTCGAACGGTTCCTTGGCTTTCCCGGCCCCAATGGCGTGCATCAGGAGATCTACGTCGAGGCCCGTCGTAAGCAGTCGCCCCTTCAGCTGGGGGTACGGGGCGGTTTCGTCACGGGCGACGCCGGTATGGGCCACGTCGCGATTGCCACCAAGAAGCCACACCAGATGCGGGCCTACTACAACACCGTCTTCGACGCGCGGTTGAGTGACTACATCGACGAGACGATCAGCGGGCTCAAGTTCAAGATCCGGTTCCTGCGAGTCAACGAGCGCCACCACACCGTCGCGATCGCGTCGGTTAACCATCTGCCGCTGAACCCGATCCGCACCCGCGTCCAGCACTGCAACGTTCAGGTCGCCGAGCTCGGCGATATGACCGCGTCCTATCAGCGGGTGAAGGAACTCGGCTTTGATATGGCGTTGTCGGTGGGCCAGCACACCAACGACAAGGAGCTCTCATACTACGCCGTGACGCCGTCGGGTTTCGAGTGGGAGGTCGGGTGGAATCCGATCGTCGTTGACGAAAGCACCTGGGAGATAACGACCCACCAAGGCATCAGTATCTGGGGCCACACCCCGGAGGGGCACACCGTCAGCCAGCTTCTCGAGCGGCTCAAGACAAGTGCACAATCGGTATTGCACGCCGAGGACAGCGTGCCGGCGCTCGCGGGTTCCGGTATCGCCGACGACTAGGGGAGGCGACCGTGCCGCGCATCGACACCCACCACCACGTGATCCCACCCGACTATCGGGACGCATTACAGCGGGCTGGTATGAGCGAGGCCGGCGGGCGCGCGTTGCCCGAATGGAGCCCACAGGCGGCGTTGGAGGCCATGGCGGAACTCGAGGTCGCCACCGCAATCCTGTCGGTGTCGACCCCGGGTACGACGTTCATGCCGAGGGCCGCCGACGCGGCCGCAATGGCCCGAGATCTCAACGACTACACCGCCGCACTGGTCGCCACCCAGCCAGACCGGTTCGGGTTCTTCGCCACCGTGCCAATGCCCCACCTGGAGGAGTCGGTCACCGAGGCGGTACGTGCCCTCGAGGAGCTCGCCGCCGACGGCGTCGTGCTGCTGGCCAACAACGCCGGCACCTACCTCGGCCAGGACGGCCAAGACCAGCTGTTCGCCGAGCTCGACGCGCGGTCCGCGGTCGTGTTCGTCCACCCCGCCGATCTGCCCGGCCCGACTGTGCCCGGTGTGCCGCCGTTCGCCGTGGACTTCCTGCTCGACACCACCCGGGCCGCATACCTACTGGTGCGCAACGGAATTCGGCGCAAGTACCCGAACATCAAGTTCATCCTCAGCCATGCGGGTGGGTTCGTGCCCTACGCATCGCACCGGATGGCGGTGTCGATCATGGGCGAAACCGGGCGCAGCCCAGCCGACAGCCTCGACGACTTCTCGAGCTTCTACTTCGACACCGCACTGTCGTCGAGTGCTGCCGCATTGCCCACATTGCTGGCCTTCGCCAAGCCCGGCCACATCACGTTCGGTTCGGACTTCCCGTTCGCGCCGATCGCGGCCGGCAAGTTGTTCGCGGCCGGCCTGGAGACCTATCCGACCCTGGACTCCCAGACCAGGCAAGCAATCGAGCACCGCAATGCCCTGGCCCTTTTCCCCCGGTTGGCCAAGATCCCCGCGGTGCCAGCCAAATCGCGGCTTGACGGCGTCCGCATTGGCGCCAGCCGGACGATCATGCGCGCCATCGCACGACTCATCACAACCAACTGACGATGACCGGGTGATGGCGCCACGTAGTTTCCCAAACCGCGGTGATGTGCTTTCCGGATCGGGGCGTGACCGCGGCGCCACCCAGCTGCTGCTCCGCCAGCCACACTCTCCACTTGAAAGGGACAGCCATGGCAAGCGTCGAGCGCTTCGTGCAGTTCCCGGGCCCCAGCGGCCCTAGCACCGGAGATCTACACCACCGCGCAGATCGCACACTGCCGATCGAGTCAAACACTGTGCAACGAAAGGACTTTAGCCACTTGTGAGCCACGCTCACACGCAACACTGTTCTGCGGGTTCAACAAGGGTTAGCAACCATTCTGGAGGTTGGTCATGACTACGGCCACGCAGCAGACTGCCCGCTGGCCAAGTTCTCCCATGACGTGCTCAAATCCGTCGAAACCGAGAGGCAAGACCGCGCTCGAAGCGCTCAACATCGCGCGGATCGAGTTCGTGCGCGGTGCGGGCCAGACACTGAGCCAAGCATGACTGGCCAGTTTCGAGGTGCCCAAGCCCGTGAACATCGCCCCCATACGCACTTTAGCAAGTCACTTAGGTTATCGTTCTTTGATTCTCAGCGGATCTGTGCGACACACTCATCGAACGCGTCCGCGGAATCGTCGACGAACACCGTGTAATCGGCGGCGGTGACCATGCCAGGTGACGTGTAGCTGCGGCGCGCGAGGGCTTCCCGATCATTCTCTTCATGTCGCCGAGCGGCTCGTCGACGGCTTAGACCTCAAGGCCGATGGTGTCGACCACATCAAAAAGCAAATCCCACAGGTGGAATGCGTGCTACGAGCGATCCGGAAGGACCGAAATCGGCATGCCTGGCACCTCGCCCTGTACGGGCTGCGCCGCGGTGAGATTGGCGGGCTGCGGTGGACCAACGTCGACCTCGAGGCCCGGACATTGACCATCGGGCCGACCCGCATCAGCGTGGACGGTAAGGCAATCGAGCAGGACGACGCCAAGTCGGAAAACTCGGAGCGGACACTTCCGATCCCCGATCCGCTGCGCGTTGAACTGAAGGCCGCGCGCAAGCGCCAGGCGGAGGACCAGCTTGCACGGGGTACCGCCTATCACGACGGTGGCTACGTAGTGTGCAACGAGGCCGGCGAGCCCTATCACCCCGACACGCTGTCCAAGATGTGGACCAAGGCGGTCGCCGCCGCGGGCGTGCCACATATCCGGCTGCACGACGCGCGGCACACCTGCGGCACCACCATGCACCTGCAAGGCGTCCCGCCCGCGGTGATCGCAGCGTGGCTCGGCCACTCCGATGTGGCGTTCACGATGCGCACCTACGTGCATTCGCAGCCCGACGCGCTCGCCGAAGGCGCGCGCAGTTTGGCGCGGATTGTGACAATTCGTGACAATTCGACCGGGGGCTGACCCCGGTTCAGCGTGTTTCCGCTGCTAAAAAGTGCGCCCGAAGAGATTCGAACTCCCAACCTTCTGATCCGTAGTCAGATGCTCTATCCGTTGAGCTACGGGCGCCTGTGTTCAGTTTTTCTGTATGGCGGAGGCGAGAGGATTTGAACCTCCGGTCCCCCGTAAAGGGGACAACTCATTAGCAGTGAGTCCCATTCGGCCACTCTGGCACGCCTCCATTGGACTTCCTGAGGGTACCCGACCCCTTTCCGCTGTCCCGGAACCGCCGGAGGCATAGCGTACACAGCGGCGACATATGCTGTCGAAGTGAGCGCCCGCCTGCGGCCCGAACTGGCCGGGCTGCCAGTCTATGTTCCTGGTAAGACCGTGCCGGGCGCCATCAAGCTGGCCAGCAACGAAACCGTGTTCGGACCACTGCCCGGTGTCCGCGAAGCCATCGAACGAGCGACCTACGCCGTCAACCGGTACCCGGACAACGGCTGCGTGGAACTCAGGGCGGCACTGGCCAAACACCTGGGTTCCGATTTCGCTCCCGAACATGTCGCCGTCGGTTGCGGCTCGGTCAGCCTGTGCCAGCAGCTGGTACAGATCACCGCCGCGCCGGGCGACGAAGTGATCTTCGGCTGGCGCAGCTTCGAGCTGTACCCGCCGCAAGTCCAGGTCGCCGGTGCGACCGCCATCCAAGTGCCGCTGACCAACCACACGTTCGACCTGGACGCGATGCTGGCCGCGGTCACCGACCGCACCCGGCTGATCTTCGTCTGCAACCCCAACAACCCGACTTCCACGGTGGTCGCCCCGGATGCCCTGAGCCGATTCATCGAGGCGGTTCCGCCGCACATCCTGATCGCCCTCGACGAGGCCTATGTCGAGTACATCCGTGCGCCCATGCTGCCCGACAGCCTTGAGCTGGTCCGCGCCCATAGCAACGTCGTTGTGCTGCGGACCTTTTCGAAGGCCTACGGGCTGGCCGGCTTGCGCGTCGGCTATGCGATCGGCCACCCCGAGCTGATCACCGCGCTGAATCAGGTGTACGTGCCGTTCACCGTGACCGCCATCTCGCAAGCCGCCGCCATTGCTTCGCTGGACGCCGCCGACGAGCTGCTGGCCCGCACCGACGCCGTGGTCGCCGAACGCGCTCGAGTCAGCGTCGCGCTGCGTGCTGCCGGGTTCACGCTGCCACCGTCGCAGGCCAATTTCGTCTGGCTGCCGTTGGGACCCCGGACACCGGATTTCGTCACGCAGGCCGCCAACGCGCGCATTGTGGTCCGCCCGTACGGCACCGACGGTGTTCGGGTTAGCGTTGGCGCGCCGGAGGAAAACGACGCCTTGCTGCAGTTTGCCTGCGACTGGATTACCCGCACCGAATCGTAAGGAGTAGCCGATGAGCGCGGCCCGTAAGAAGTTCACCGAGTTCAAGGATCGCGGCGACGCTATCTCCGACGCCGAGCTCGACGATTTCTGGGCGACTCTTGCGCCCGCGACGATCGACGGGATGATCGGCGAGTGGAAGGGCGGCGAGTTCCGCACCGGCCACAAGATGAATGGGCAGTTGGAGAAGGCCGGCTGGTTCGGCAAGTCGTTCAAGTCGGCCGGCGACGTGCAGCCGCTGGT
>Ga0182013_10005405_pt1 | contig 14850 bp, 15 predicted proteins | sample 612S2MmetaG_FD_120487 | JGI IMG/M metagenome (GOLD analysis project Ga0182013, IMG submission 120487) | Permafrost microbial communities from Stordalen Mire, Sweden - 612S2M metaG | ecosystem: Environmental > Terrestrial > Soil > Wetlands > Permafrost | place: Sweden: Stordalen | collected... | reverse complement strand
CAACGAACTCCGGGCAATGCCCATCGATGCCCTGGTAGCCACGCGCCAGCAGAAGTTCCGTAATGTTGCACAGTTCTACACGCAAAGCTGATTTCCCGGCTGGAAAGTCCAAACCATCGTCATTGTGCAGGGGCAATTAAATTTGTCCAGAGGGCATTTTATTTGTCCAGGAATGCTGTCGGGGATAATTTATTTGTCCAAATGCGCCGCGCTGCTCTTGTTTATTGCTTCGAACGAATCTCCTCGTCCGCCAGGCTCCATTGTCATTGTTCACTTTCACAATCGGGTGTTGCGCCCCAAATTGAGCTATCGCGATCACGTCGCCCCTGCTGGTCTAGCGGCCATAAAGACGAGCAGGGGCGTGCGAACGGCCGTCCGTCAACCTATGCAGACCCTCCTTTCAACGGGTTCCGGCTATCAACTCCCCTATCCTGAGATCCAGCCATCAGTGCTGGGCAGTCGTTGACATTGTGAGTTCATGGACCGAGCACGCAACGTGCATCGAAAGACAAACCCAGCTCAGTTGCGACCTTGACGAGATAGGCACGATTCTCAACAAGTGGACGGGGTTTAAGGTTGGTCAATCGACACAGCTGAGTCATTGAAATGACCTTTGGCCCCCGAGCCAATTCATTCAGCGCCCAGCGGATGATTCGGCGCATAAATTGCTCCTTAGTCTCGGCTAAACGTTCTGCTTCGGCCAGCGTTGAAGGATACCGATCTCTTCCTCGATCGGAGAGAGCAGCCAATGCGTCGGCTGCCGTAAGCAAACGGGTCCGCGTAAGCCGCTTTGGCCGATCGGGTCTTTCGAATTCCTGACGTGCCATTTGCCTCACAGCCGCGGATGCCGCTTGATCGAGTGGATGGCGGTCTCTAAGCGCCTTCTGTTTTCCTTTCCTATGTCCCCATCGAGGTGCGGGAAGATGGCTCCGGAGCCAGGCTCGGTCGTACTTCCGCAGCCAAAAGTAAGATCCTGCGTGGCCTTCGGCAAACTCATTCCGCGACTCGCCCGGGTTATTGCGCCGGAATTCTAGAAGGGCGTCGCGGTGCTTCCCACGCTGTCGCATAACGCTTGCCTCGCGATGAGCGTCGCAAAGTTCAGGCCGATCAAGTTCAATTAGAAGAATCGACCAGGCTGAAACGTCGTACTGTCGCTGAACTTTACTTTTTGGAATGCCATGCGCTAGGGCATCCCGTATCGCAGCGATGCGCTTGGCCCCGAGTCGCTTCGATGTGACTGTCGATAGGGGCAGGTGAATGTGATGATGCCGAAGATCGGCTGCCAGCGTGCAGAGACTTACACCGAGGCGCTCTGCGGCGACTTTGAGCCTTCCTTTTGCGGCATCGAGAGCTGATTCAATTGCTTCTTTTTCGATCCGCTTTCGTTTCAAGCTAAAGGTTGTCCGGTAACCTGAGGGCAGACGAACTCTTTGCTGTGCAGGACTGGATGCCACGGGGCTCCAAAGCGAGCTAATGTCATCCGTCACGAGTCGTGCGAGTAGCAGCATGCGCAGGAGAGATGGGATACGCCGGCCGTCGATCACATTGCGAGATAGAGTCCGACCTGCCCAGTAATCACGGGAGTTGCGCCAGTGCCCAACGCCTAATTGGCTGAGAACCGGTTCGCTAAACCGATCGAGGATTGATTCGGAGATCAAATTCTGATTCAGACCACCGTGCAAAGACCCAAAGCCTTCACGCCTCAACGCAGTGAGAAGGTTGGCTGCAATGTGCACCTTCGGCATGAGGTTTGGATTTTCGAGGATCGTTGTGACCTGCCGCGACAACCAAAGCCAGTTCTCTTCCGATTTGGCATCGAGATCCGCTTCTAGCAGTTCCGGCGTGCGCGGCTCACTGCACCCGCAACGGCCGGCCATCTGCCACCTGCCAACTGCCTGACGGGAACCTCGACCACACAAGCAATTGGAACAAAGGCGGCGGGCATGTGTGGCACACATGGTCACAAATAGTGGTTGATGCTGTCGGTACAAAACCGGAAACCCATAGGTCCTAAGGTCATGTGCGATGCAGTCTGGGCAGAATCTCGTCGTATGCCAAAAGTCTCTAGATACCGTGGCAGAGATTCCCAACGAGGCAGAGGGGTTTCCACTGCTTCCGGAGATGATGGTTCTGAGAACTGCGGCCGCACGTTCAGGGTGAGCAAAATGCAACAACAATGGTAGGAGCGTGTGGTCTTTGGCGATCAATTCCGGTGCGCCTTCCCAGGGATGGCTTGGCGGCAGGATTGATGCGAGTTGACGCAGGTCATGAGGGATTACGGAACTGGGCGAGGCGAAGTACAATCCGAACAATTCCAGGAGTCGAAGCCTCGCTCCGGCGCTGCGCTCCAGATAACGCGCAATGACCGAAGCGAGCGTCTCGCCACGTTGTGCAACAGGGAAACCGGGCAGATTCATATTCTATTCACCTTTTGAACCTTGGATTTCGCTACAGAAGAGAAACCTCTACTTGTTTGCCGGAAGGCGCTGACCAGAGTAATGCCGAACGAAATCGCTCCGACGCTGACAATTCGGGCATGTCTGCTAAGCAGGCTGGGCAGAGATTGGGCTGTTGAAGCTGATTCCACGGGCCGATGAATACTCGACCGGTTCAGCTTTTTCGGACGTCTCAAGGCAGGGAATTCCAACTCCAATCGTCTGGTTGTTGGTTAAAATGCAATCCCACTCCTTGTGAATCCTGTCCCAGGCGATCAGCAACTTGCCGAGCAAGTGGTGCAGCAGATAGAAAGGAAATGAGCTTCGAGGGGCGCATGGCGCGGAGAATCATGCGAAGCCGGTTCTACCACGTTTATTCTCGCCATGATCAAAGGCGTTTTGCTTGGAACGGGCATTGCAGCATTGCAGGCGGGATCTGTCTTTTCGGCACTGAAGTGTGGCCGCGGTGAGGCCGCTCGCTCAGTCCGCCCTTATCGCCGAAAGTGATGGTTCCGGCTATCCGCCGAATGAGATCTACATGGACGAGAAACGAGGGTTAATTTCAACCACCGGCGGTCAGGAAATGACAATGCAGATCCATTCACGCAGGCGGGGCTGAGTATGCCTTCAAAAAGACCGACCAACACTATTGGGAGGGAGAAACTCGATGGCCACTCGCAAGGACACGAAGCTACTTGCAAACCCAAAGCCGAAACAGATTAAGGGAAGCAAACAAAAGACCGTTCTCGATCTAGCGCGGCTCAGCGCTCGGGAACGGCTCCCAGTTCATGTTGCGGAGTGCTACCAGGTGGCGACAGGCACGAGTTGGGAAATCTTAAACTGGTTGAAAGGCGTTCCGGAGAATGAGCGGCAAATTCTGATTCCATTTCCGAATGAGGCTAGTTACCAAAAATACGGCCCGATCTTCTGGCAATTGGCGCAAAGGCTGCCAGAGATCGTCGAGAAAATTCAACACCGCAGGTTCGAACAAATTGTCGACGCTCTGACTCTGGAATTGCCGACAAAGCCGTGAGCCAGGTGGGCTAATGGGTTGGCTAAACCGGGCGGTTCGCCCAGAATTTTGGAAGGTTATGGAAAACGTCTGCAGGAAAAGGGGAATGGTGGGAGTGAGCGGAAAGGCTCTCTGCAACGACGATGAGTTTCGCAAGCATAAAGGCGAAAAGCACCTTACGCAAAAGTCTAGGTCCAGTTTTCTTGGCTTCGAGTATGAGATCACCCGGCAGACGTCTGCAATTCCTGGAATTCACTGGCGAGGACCACAGCGATCCTGACGCTCGGGGACTGGAGCGATTCTTTGGAATATCGATGATGTCTGTCCTGACGGGGGAAACGCCGTGACATGAGTTTTCGCGGGTGGGTATCGGAAGTTGGCGCGGGAAGGAAAAGAGACAGAGACATAGATCCTCCTCAACAGGTTTACTACGCGTAATCAGAGGGCAGCGATAGTTACCCACTGAACAAGGCAGTTTGCGACGACACTCATTGCGTTCCAGCCGCCCGACCCTTGAGAGTCTCAATCGTCACCAAAATCCGGGTCGTCAGGGCGTATTCCCCTTGATCTAAGGAACAAAGCATAGACAACAACGGGCCAGATAATAAGCAGCGCCGGCGAAACCAGCAGAGCCAGGAATCTCGTTTCCGGGCGCCAGCGGAAGAAGAAACAGTTCTTCCGCGGCGCGGTAAGAATCATCACAAACAGGCAAGATGCGCATGCAACAAAGCAAACGATGGCTGCCTGAGCAATGATGGGCAGCTGAAAAAACAGGTCGATGCCGTTCATCGGCGCTCCTTCGTAAAGACTGAAGTCAACGGATGCTGAGCCAACAGGGCGGGAAGATTTGAGAGGTTATTCACGGGACCGCGCTCGTAGGGAGGAGATTCGAGCCAGGCCGGGAGTCGTCCCGGCCCGTTCACTCTTGCCTCTTGTACTCGATCTGGCCGAAGAATCCCGGCGCCAGAATGGTGTCAGTCCGCTTGACGTAGGTGAGTTCCGCGGACAGGAGCGCTCCCTTCACCTCAAGAGCTCCATCTTTGTAGATGGCTCCCACGCCCGGCTTCTGTTCCTGGCCGATAATGAGGTATTCGTCGCCATTCCGCGTGACCTGGAACGTATCGTTCGGATTCTTCGTGTTGACCCATTTGCCAAGGTACTCCGATCCCTTGGATGCGCACCCAGTGAGGGTGACGGCACTCAGCAGGAAGATAGATATGAAGCGAAGGATTAAAGTTCTCATTGGGTGTCTCCAGTAGTTGTTTTCGAAGATAATTCGGCATTGCGGGTGCAGGATCACCTGCTGCCGAAGTCATTGAGGCGAGATGCCCATTCCATTCGTTTCTGGCCGGTCCGGCTTCGAGTTGCGGTGTCCTACATTATGTAGGAGTTCTCGAAGATCAGCTCCATCTCGCCAGGCGGCAGAGTTTCTTCGTCTGGGTCATAAAGTTCCGGATCTAGGTATTCGCATTGTTCGTCCTCGAGATAAGCCTCGAAGTCCTCAGAGGGATGGGCATCTGCCGGAGTGTAGGCCCTCCCCTCGTCCGCCATCTCGTTGAATCGCCTAGCACCCTCGTCACTCCAGAAGTCGAAAGCCGGTTCGACACTCTCCTCTCTGGTTTCTTCGTCCGGCGCGTTGTCGCAGTTTGTTTTCACTCGATGATTCCTTTCCGGGCCGTGAATCTAGACGAACCGGCCCGCTTTTTCGATTGTCGTAGAGAAACGCCGGTCCGGAATGCGAATGGGTACTTTGGATTGTTCCTGATGAGCACATCTTTCGATAAAAGGCCGTCGAGGTTAACCACGGCAACTCGATTTCGGAACTGTCCGGGGCTTGGGCACCTCGAACCGCAGGATCACGGCGGTCAGTCCAAGGGACCGAGCGAGGGGCAGAAGTCTGCCTAAGGGTAGAAGCGCAAGCCCGCACTCTGTCTTGGATAGGTAACTTCGGTCGATTCCAGGTGGCATCGATGCCAGCTGGGATTGGCGAAAACCGCGCCGCTTGCGTAAGCTCCGGAGCAGAACGCCGATCCAGCGAGCGAGTTGCTTGGAGTAAGTTTCCGGGTGCGGATCGAGCAAAGTGCCGACTTGAAAAAATAAGTACTCGACACCAAGAGAACAATGGCAGCGGACACAGTTGCCATCCTTTGGGTATTGGCGCGTTTTGCAGCGCCGGCAGGTAACGGTTTCGCTTTCGCGAATCGAGGGCAGAAATTGAAGAATGGGCATGGAGTTCCTTTGCGCATGCTGTAGGTGAGGTTGTCGGGATGGAGGGCGACCAACTGCTCAGGGTTGGGCAGGAAGCGTTGAGTGGTGCTTGCTCGGGGACGGTGAGTCCAGCAGCTCGGAATAACTTGTCGTCTTCGTATCCTGACCGCTGATCGTCAATTCGTGGGGATCTCTCCGCGCTCTTCGAGGATGGCTTCTAGATCGAAGTCACGCGCATCGGGGACATGTGCAGACCAGGACGACGCGCAGGTGAAGATTGACGGCGGCACGTATGGCCTATAGTTCCCAAATTGGATCGATTCTGGAGTATGGACTCGGTACCCCCCGATCCATAGGCGGTCACTGAGTGAAACCGCGTAGCCGAATGCGGCCAACTCGCTCTCGATTTCGTCGCTTATTGATCCCGGCGGAACATCTGCGTAGCCGTGGTCACTTCGCTCTGCGACGGCTATCAAGTTAATTACTGAGCGATTCATTTCGTTCCTTTCTGCGGACTTCCGGCGGCGACGACTGCACTCAGGGCTGCGCCCCCAGTCGCCAAATTGGTCCGAACCCCGGGGAATTCGCTCGGCGCAACGGAGATGACTCCTCCGGCTGAGTTTGAGTTCTGTGGTATGAAGGCTCCGCAGTTTGGTTTGGGCAGCCAGTCGAAGAATTGAGGAAGGTTGTGACCTCTGCGGAGAGGAGATTTCCCAGGACCAGAGAATCTGCACACAGACCCAGACTCGCGTTCTCGCGGAACAGCTCACTCGGGCAGATGTACCGCCGCGAAACGCGCCGCGATCGGTGGCGCGTGGTTTTAGCGATGGAACGCTCGGAAGATCCGTTCAACCCTGCATGCGTCGCCATGCCGGCCCGGACGCTGTGGCCAGCGATGTTGGTTGCATCAAGACCTGCGGTGGCGGCAGTATTCTTGAGAATCGCCGCGATCGAGTCACCTCGATGGCTGCGTGGAAGTTGAAGCGGCTTTCTACGGAGCTCCGCCGGGCTGGATCGGGTGGCAGGTTCATGTGCAGTGGGATGCGATGTATGTTCGGCTGCTCGATCCGCACACCGGCGAGCTGTTGCGCGAGCATCTGGGCCAGAAGCGTGGCGGCCATCGCATCCGCGATGCGGACCGTCCGCGGCGCACGCCGCAACACACGCATCAACTGCTGGCGCGGGCGCACAAAGCCGGAGCCAGCATCGGCGCGGTCTGCGACGCCATCCATCAACGTCAGGACGAGGCGGGAAGGCGCGACCCCGGCGGAGCGAATACAACCTTAACACGCATCCAGAAGCCTTGAATATCTCGCAAAGCTGCAACAGCTCAAACCACACCTTGCCCAAATACGCTGCGGCAAGGTAAAACAATCACGTCTTCGGCCAATCCCGTTGGCCGGTTTTGAACTGATAACGTATGGCCGGTTTTAAGGTGATCACCGAGGAGTCTGGAGAAGTCTAGCGATCCTGTCATGTGTCTTTAGGCAGAGTGATAGACGGGGACTAACAGTTAGGACGGATTATTGAAAACTTCTATTCATTGTGCCAGGGCAGCAAAATCCGCCACAGGTACGTTCATGTTCATCGATGCTGAGCGTTGCGCAGTAGTTCGGAACATCCTCTAAGGTGCGAGCAGAGAACGGCCGTCAAAGGTCATGTCCAGCTCGGCAGCGACCTTGAGGATATAGCTGCGGTTTTCCTTAAGTTCTTCACGCGACGCGCTCGCCAATGGCTCCAGCCGATGTTGCGAAATAGCAAGCTTTTGCCTAGCTAGTTTCTGTAGTGCCCAGCGTATAGCCCTTTTCATGAATTGCGATCTAGTTTCAGCTAAACGTTTTGCTTCGGCAATGGCTGACGGGTAGCGATGTTTTTGATGTGAAAAAGCCGCCGACGCGCCGGCAACGAAAAGTAAACGGCTCCGCGTGAGCCGCACAGGCCGATCAGGTTTTGCAAGTTCTTGACGTGCTGCTTGCCTGACGCCCAAGAATGCCTCTTGATCAATTTGTTGCCAATCTTTGAGGGCCTTTCGCTTTCCTCTCCCTCGCCGCCCCTGGCGAGATTCAGGAAGATGGCTATTGAGCCAGGGGCGGTCATGCTTTCCGAGCCACAGGTAGGATGCGGAATTGCGTTCGGCAAACACTCGTCGCGACTCACCCGGGCTATCGCGAAGGAATGATAAAAGAGCGCCGCGGTGCTTCTCTCTTTTCCGGATAACGCTAGCCTCGCGATGGGCGAAGTAAAGTTCAGGCCGGTCAAGTTCGATCTGAAGAATTGAAAACTGTGTGATATGGTATAGCCGCCGAATTTCGTTTATTGGGACCCCTTGCACTAGGGCTTCACGCACAGCAGCGATGCGCTTGGCCCCGATCCGCTTCGATGTGACCGTCGATAGGGGCAGGTGAATGTGATGATGCCGAAGATCGGTTGCCAGCGTGAAGAAACTTACACCGAGGAGTTCTGCAGCGACTTTGAGCTCCCCTTTTGCAGCATTGAGTGCTGATTCAATAGCTTCTTTTTCGATCCGCTTTCGTTTCAAGTTCAACCTTCTCCGGTAATCTAAGGGCAAACAATCTCTCTGCGGTACAGGATTAGGTGCCACTGGGCTCCAAAGCGAGCGAATGTCATCCGTCACGAGTCGTGCGAGCAGCAGTATGCGTAAGGGGGATGGGATACGCGTGCTTTCAATCACGCTGCGATGCAGAATATGTGCTGCGTGCAAACTAGGGGTTTCGCACCACCTTGCAAGGCCTAGTTGCCTAAGAAACGATTCGGCAAACTGGTCGAGCAAGGAATTGGCCAACGCATTAGGATCAAGGCCGTTTCTCTTATCACTCGCGAAGCCGGCACGCCTTAGAGCGACGAGAAGATTGGCTGCAATCTGTACTTTCGGAGTAAAGTGTGGCTCGGCGAGAATAGCCGCGACTTGCCGCGACAACCATAACCAATTCTCTTCCGATTTAGGATCGAGATCAGCCTCCAGGACTTGAGGTGTGCGCGGCTCACTGCACCCGCAACGGCCAGCCATCTGCCATCTGCGGATTGCCCTGCGGGAACTTTGTGCACATAGACAATTGAAATGCAGAGGACGGGCGTGTATGGCACACATGGTCACGAATGGCGGCTGGTGCTGCCGATAGAAAATAGGAAATCCAAAGACCTTAAGATCATGTGCGATGCAGTCTGGACAGAATTTAGCCGTATGCAAAGAATCTCTAGATCCGATAGCAGGGGTTCCCAATGATGCAGAGGTATTACCGCTGTTGCCGGAGATGATAGTTTTCAGTACGGCCGCAGTACGTTCAGGGTGAGCGAAATGCAATAGCAACGGCACGAGGGTGTGACCTTTGACTATCAATTCCGGTGTGGCTTCCCAGGGATGGCCTTCCGGCAGGACTGATGCAAATTGGCGCAGGTCTCGGGGGACTACGGCGTCCGGCGAAGCGAGATACAACCCGAGCGTCTCCAGAAGTCGAGTCTTAGGCGCGGCGCTGCGCTCTAGGTAACGCGCGATAACCGAAGCGAGCGTCTCTCCGCGCTGTGCAACGGGAAATCCAGGCAGTTTCATGGGCGATCCAGAAAGGAGACAATACTGCTAATGGAGTCAGCTGTAACAAGTTTCTCGATTTGTTCGTTCGTCAGCGTCGAATTCCGTTTCTTCGTCGGAGATGTATGGCGGGTGCGACGGCCAGGTTTTGACGGACTCCCAGTGTTCTGAGTTTCGGCGGATGGCTGCGCCTCAGCTGCGGCCGAGTTTTCCGCGCCCATAGGCCGTTGATCTGCACCGATGTCATCCTCACTGCGGTCAATCGTTGGGTAGGCGTTCCGATAAAGATCGTCGAATTCGTCCATCAGCTTTGGATCTCCTGACTTAAGAATTCGAATTGCAGAATGTAGCGGGGTCATTCGCTCTTGATAAACCTTCCGAATTAGGTCGGCGTCGACTGTTTCGGCGCCGTCCCCTTCCATCGCCGCAAGTTGCGCAGTAGTCAAGACGGAGAGCATGATCCCGCTGATGCCCTGACTGACCTCATAAAGAGCCGCGGTAATTTCGGAGGAAAATTTTGCAGGTTCGCGGACCCACATGTACTTCCAAGCCGCACCGCAGAGCAGGTTCCACGCTTCGTCCTCGGATGACAACGGACGCTCTAGATCGAAGTAGCCACCTTCGCACAAGCGTCGTGCCGAACTCATGGTTCCCTCGAGTAGCCGTAGTGCCTTATATGTGCCAACCAAAACAATGGGAACACCCAGTTCGTCTCTTAAATTGACGAGAAGCGCGATGATTTTTTTCGCTCCAACACCCATTAACGAAAGATTCTGGAATTCGTCAAGCACGAGCAGCCCAACGTGATGGTCCGTAATAATCTTGCGGATTTGTTTCAGGTACTGACTACGGTCGGCCCGCACTTTGGTAAAGGCTCCGCTGTAAAGATTCGTGCCAAGGACACGGTCGGTGTGATCACCAAAAGTCGCGCACAAAGTACCGAGTGTGCAGTGCTCTGGCAGATTGCGCCTCAGCCACAAGATTTGCTTCTCTGGGAAACTATCACCCTTGAATTTTCTGTGTTGGCAAACCTGGTGACCGGGATAGGCAAGGATCCGGTCCATGAGAGTCGACTTTCCCATCCCAGAATGTCCGGCAACGAAGGATATAGTTGAGCGGTAAGGTGCGTTGGCGGGTCCTCCATACAGAATTGCCTGGCCCTCCGGGGTCATCGGATTGCGGGCCGAGTAACTATCAAACATCTGGGAACTAATATCGATGAGAGCCCGGCGGTGAGCGGGTAGCACCGGAACGAAGAAGCGACGCAATCGATTGACTCGGATGCGCCTGATCGAGGTAGGCAATTCGCGCTCGTTCGGGTCGAAATTCGCCCCTAAGCCGAGGGCAAGAAATGCATCATCGTCCGTCTCTGGTGGCAGGTGCAGATGAGCTAATAACGGATTGTCGTCGATTTCTGGTACACCGATGGTATGGTAATCGGGGTTGGTTTCAGGTCTTGCTTGTTGCATCTATCTTGCTCCAAAGCTGTTTGAGCTTGTCGGTCCCGCTAGACTTAGCTGAGTTATCTGAAGTATTGACGATTGACGACTTGTCGGCCAGCTCCGACGGCTGTGGCAGAGCGCCGTTGAGCCTGGCAGTACGCTGGTTTGCACGCTCTTGGGCGCGATTCTCGATGATATTGGCCTTGGCTACGCTGGTCTTGAAGGGGGTTTCTTTCTTCTCCTTAAGCGCGTTCATAATGGTTTGGCGCACGAATGGTAATCGTTTGCGGCGCCTTCCGTGTGCGTTGAAAGCCGCCTGTCGAGTGAGCGACTCCTGCCAGCCGCGATAATTATCGGCCTCTGAGAACGAAAACTTTAGGCGGTAAACTTCAGGGTCGATATTGAAGGCGGCTGTCCAGGTGTTGCGTTCTCTGTCATAAAAGTAGACTTCGGACGCAAGTATCGGATTGTAGGCGACAGTGAGTTTGACCTGGTTGGCGACAGCCGCGACAAGGTAGCCGAGTTCGCGCAAACGATCGCAGTTGAACACCTCACCTTCGACATGAATACCGTTAGGCCTCACGGTGGCTTTCGCCTTCGTGAGGAGATGTTCATAAACGAAGTGGGGGCCCATTTCACGAGTGAATCCTGGGCGATGCGTGAGGCCCCATTCGTAAAAACCGATGCGGCTCGCCACCTTGGCACCCTCTACCAGCGCGTCCGGCGGAATCCGTCTTGATTCGACGGGCTCCCGATTGATATCCATGATGATTTCAACCAAGATTCGCTCGAATTCAAATATGTTCAGGGCAGCTTCCTTCTTGCCGTCAGGGTCGCGGCGCTTGCGGATTTTGGCAAAACGCCCAGGCAGATCAAACCGGCCTGCCTGCGGCCTCTTGATTTCGGCATGCTTGCCTTCGACGGTCCCCTTTGCTTGTGGATTCATTGGGGGTGGCGTTTCGACGCGGATACCGGAAGCCGGAAATTCCTGACCCATGTTTGAAACCAATTCAGCACGGTCGGCCCGCAGCATATTGGGCAATTCATGGCACGGCCAGTCTCTAGCTTCGTACGGCAGGCCCAGCCTTTCGAATACCGCCGCTTTATCGCTGAAGCAGTTGTACAGAGCTAGCGCGGCCGTAGCCCAACTGGGATTTTCCAACGTGACAGCATAACCGACGATGGCATTGGAAAAGATATCCACGATCAGATAGACGGTCGGCCTGCCCACCAACTTTCCTTTCGTCAGCCTAGATACTAGCTGAACCTGAAAATGCGTGGCATCGATTTCAAAGAATCCCGGGCCGAATGCATCGTCGGTAGCCCTGCCTCGTTGGCCCTGAGGTAGTTCAGAATCTGCTTTGAATGCAACTCTCTTTAACTGGCGAAAGCGATACCTGGTTTGCAGCCAAGTCGGTGCGCGGTACTTTTCGATTAGGTTGGGATCTAGGAAGTACCCCCTCTCAGCGGGTGAAAAGGCCTCCTCGGGTATGCCGTATATCTCGATGAGCATGTCATGGTAAGCGTCAGACCATTTCCTGTCCTTCCCGACAATGTATAGATCCCAGGCGCGTTTGATTTTGTCCTTAACTTCGGAGGAAGGAACGTCCGAAGCGAACTCTGGAACTCTGCTTTTGACTCCTCGCTTTTTCCCTGTCGTCTGCGGATTCACTGATTGATCGCGCTCTCTCTCAAGAAAAACGCGGACCACTGCGGCCGGATTTCGGCCGAATCTCAGCCATTCGCATACCCAGCGCTTGATCGTTCTGCAATTCCTTCCTGTGGATTGGGCGATATCCGCGATGGCACTCGCCAGCTTCTTTGGACCGTGCAGGAGCGATGGGTCTCGCGCGAGAGTTCCGGTGACCTCTAATACTCTCTTGTAGCGTTCAGCCGCACCTTCAGGTAGATCGCGTGCTACCGAGGAGAAATTCAAGTAGGGATCGGTGGTTTTTGTGAGAGCGCCGGATCTAAGGTGCTCAAGCCAGTCTCGGTAGCTTACTGCGAACGGCAAGGAGTTGGCCTTTTCGCCGATCGGGATCAGTATGACTTCCTCCGAACCAACCATATCGATCATCCGTACGAGTCCTTTGATCTTTGGCAAAGGTACGGTCGGTTCGAAGACGTCATGGATTGCAAACATTTCGCCTCCTTATGTAGCAAGTGCGACTGGAGCACGGTGACCAAGCTCCACGGCATCGATATCGATGCGGCTGATGTGCTTCCAGACTGCGGTGCCCAGCAGCGCAAAGCCGGTCTGCACATCGATACCCAGATCGCGACTCGTTTTCTCTAAGATTTCGTTGAAACGAAGGCCCTGTGCATGGTTTGCCTCAAACCGGTGGCTGAAGAGGGCCGGAGCAATCCCGGATTTACTCGCCCGGTCATCGTGGCGTGCCAGCTCGAAGAAGTGGAGATTTCCAGCACGCAATTTCGGGATGTTCTTCTCGGTTGCGAGGAGCCAGGAAATTCCCCGGCGGTTCCAATAGAGGCGCTCGATGAGCAGTTTTTCCAAAGTCTGAGGAGTCAGATGCTTGCTAAGCGTCGCACTGACGGCAATCAGTTCAATGCCATCTAGATGCCTCTTTGTCAGAAGGAGGTCAGTTGTAATAGCGGTCGGTGTTGTGGTCCCTGGATATCTCGGATGTCTAATGCCAAGCTTGCTAGCGATTGCTTGCGTCTCGTCCCAGGGCAGGAGTGCAAAACGTTCCCGTATGTCGATAATGGTTGGGCTATATTCGGCTAACAGATGTACTTGGTACTCCTGTCGCGTTATGTAATGGTGAATTCGACCGCTGACCGGGCTTTTGACGGTGTTGGACAAGCCGCCCGAGGGGATGTCCCGGACGAACATGAATGGTTTGTACGCCGCGCCTTCCCCTTGCCCAAAGCCAGCCCTAATCCATCCTTCTACGATTTTCGGTGTTGGCCTGCGAGCCTTCGTTCCAGCCATAGGTTTTTAAGATTGTTTCTCCTTCGGTGAGCAGATTTTTTGCGTGGTTGGCATTGTGGGATTCACCTCGATCAGCGCCGACCGTACACACCCAACTTTTGCCTGTTGACTCGGGTTCTCCTTTCGGAGTAACGTAATCTACGTTAAATGCAGTTACAGTGTAACCGCATGTACGTCACTTGACAATACAATGGCTAAATCAAATTCTGCGTCGGCGCAAACCGAAGTAACTCGTCGCGTGCGAAATCTTCGAGTCGCGCTGAAGCTGAACCAGGAACAGTTCGCCGCCAAGATGGGGGTGGGGCGTATCGCAGCCTTGTATTGGGAGAGTGGGCGCTCTCAGCCTTCTGCTGAGGTTTATGTACGAATGGCGAAAGTCGCGAGGGAAATAGATCTGGAAAGTGCCGTTTGGTTTTGGGAGCAAATCGGCGTAGATCGAGACGCGCTTAAGGATATCCTTCCTGAACTCAGGAAATCCTATGATGAAGCCGAACAGCGCGTTCGCGTTGCGTCACAAGAATCTGCGAAGGGCATCGTCAACGTTCCAATCCTCCGCGGTATAGGATCTGCGAAGGAGCCGCTGGTTGCAGGGCCAGAGCAAATCGAAGGATGGTTCCCATTACCTGCGGTACTCATCCCAAATCCATCAAGGACAAGTTGCATCCGTGCCCCAAAGGGCATGAGCGCACTCTTCGGAGATGACCTCGTTATCGTGGATGTTACGCCACTCCCCCTCGAAAAACTCTGGGGTAGGATAGTAATTGCGATTCGTCATAGCACTGGGACGGCGTATGCCGGTTTTCTACAGAAGCTCGAATTGGATAACCGCCAAATAAGTGCTCTGAGTCAGATTCGACTCAATGAAGATTTCGATCTCAAACACACCACGCAAATCACTGACATGACGAATTTAGCTGCCCGTCAAAGAAAGCAAAGTAAACGGACAGCCACCGATCTTCTCCAGTTACCTGGAATTCTGCTAACCATGACGCCGAGTTCAGACTGGGATTTGTTAGGACACGCGATTTGCTGGATCAGCTACAAGGACCAGGGCTGGCTTACCGCCATTGAGGGGACGCCCGATCCAATGTAGCATGGACGAATGTCAGAAAGCGGCTCAATCTCCGTTTTCCGGGGCACAGATCGGGCCGCTCGGAATCGAAATTCAAGGCGAACCAAATTCAGACAATGGAAAAATAAATTGTCCTTCAGAGGAAATTGGACAAAATGTTTTGTCTCTGCACCGCCAGAAT
>Ga0182013_10005400_pt1 | contig 14854 bp, 10 predicted proteins | sample 612S2MmetaG_FD_120487 | JGI IMG/M metagenome (GOLD analysis project Ga0182013, IMG submission 120487) | Permafrost microbial communities from Stordalen Mire, Sweden - 612S2M metaG | ecosystem: Environmental > Terrestrial > Soil > Wetlands > Permafrost | place: Sweden: Stordalen | collected... | reverse complement strand
CCCTTCCGCGACGTACTCCCCGCCGTCTGCAAGATCGTATCGAACATCCCGGAGCATGGTTGCCGTCCTCGGGCGGCGGGCCGGAGTCCTGTCACGCTCACTGCCTCGCGGGGCTGAAGGCGTCAGGCATGTTCCGGGACCACAACCCGTGGCTGTTTCTGCTCATCTGACCACTACTGGCCCGGGCGCGGCGAGGGTGAGCGGATGCCAGGCGCTAGCAAAGCAGCAGCGCTATCCATCGGCTTGAGCCTGCCCGATGGCCGTCTCGTCCGCAACACGGCGTGGTTCCCCTGATCGCAGAGCGAGCCGCGCTTGCGAGTGAAAGGCACGCCAGCTTCGCTCCCACTGCCCCTCACGCGGCGTGGCGAACGCCAACCTGCGAAGCAGCCCAGCCAGCGACTGCTCACCCTCGCGATCGACGGCGGCCCGCGAGCGCTCGGACTCATACGAGGCCGCATCCACCCAGTCGGCCGGACCCCAGATGCAAACATCGATGCACGGCTGCGGAGCATCAACGCCCCCGCAGTCCTGACATCGCCAGACGATCACGGTCTCCGCCGGCGAAAGCAGCTCATCATCGCCGCCCCCATCAGCGGGCCTCAAACGTCGCAGCGCCGAACGCGCCGATCGCTGAAGCGCCTCGTACGCGACCCGCCACTCGCCCGGGCCTGGCTCTGTGCGCGCCAGCTCCCCGACGACAGCCCGGAGCCCCTCGATGCGAACACCACAGGCCGCCGCGGCCGCCGTCAGCTCGTCGTAATCGCCGCCGCTGACGAGCTCAAGCCTGCGCTCGCGGCAGACCCCCACGCAGCTCTCATACTGCCTCATCGCCCCGCAGCCGATGCAGCCCGGGATCGACAGGCGACGAGGCGGCCTCACGGAATCACTATAAGCCCGGCGGCTGGCGGCCGGCAGCTGGCCAATGCCCGGCCCGGCGCGTTCCTGCCCGGCACGGCCATGTCGCCGGTCCGGCCGCCTGGCGAACCTGGGCGGCACGAGGAGGCCGTGGCCAAGACCGGGGAAGCCGCCATCGGGCGGCCGTGGTCACGGGTGCAGGCATGCCGTTTCTCAGCGAATTGCTGCCCGAGCTTGATGGCGGGCACGACGCGCGGCAGACCGGCGTGCAACGGGGGAGGTCAACCTACTCCCGGTTCCCATGAAGGACCCGGGCCTCGGCTCAGTGCCCGTGCGAGCCGCGGGAAATGCCCCAGGGTGAGCTGACCTATGGTTGCGTCCACGTCGAAGAGCCCGCCGTAACGTCCCAGTCGAGGCGGGGCCACCAGAGGCGGGCGGATGGCTCTGGCTCACGCGTCCCCTGCGCCCCCTCCGCGAGCCGTCGAGCTGCAAAGAGCACCGACGACGCGTCACCCGGCGGACGCTGCCCAGCCGCGCAGAACATCCCGATCGGGACGCAACCTTGCGTTCGTCACCCGAGTCAATGGCCCGCACAAAATCGGCGCTCGGTGCCCTTCATGCGAAGGTGGTAACCGGGCTCCCGCCACTCCGGTCACGGCCGCCGGAACGAACCTGTGAGAGCTGACGGTCGAGCCGCAGCTGGCCGGTGGCGCGGGCTGGGCGCCGGTTCAGCAATCGGCATCGAGCCATGGCGCATCTGCCCGCGCCGCCCAGAGCCACGCTTCCTGCGCGGCCGTGTCTCCACGGAAATCCCGCAAGTCCGGCACTGGACTACGGCGATCCGCGTGCCTGGCCGAGATGCTGGAACGGTCACGAGTCGCCTGTGTCCGAAGTGAAGGTCGGCGTGGCGCCGTCCAGGCCTCGCATCAGGTAAGAAGTGATCTGCTCGCCGGAGGCGTGCTCGTCGCGTGGGTTTTCCGGGAGGGGCCAGCGCTGGCTTCGGTACAGGAGGCTGCGATGGATGTCGAACGCCGATTCCAGCAGGTCGGCGAAGACCCCGGCCCGGTCGGGAATCCAGTACAGGTACATGGCGAGCACCACGACAACCGCGACGGGCAGCGCCCACCAGGCCAGGACGGTGAAGCCGATGAAGAGCAGCCCCCAGATGAGGGACGCGACTGCGGAATCCAGTGCCGAGCGGGCCTGGGACAACTCGCTGCGGGTGTCGGCTGGCAGGAGCAGCCACAACCGGGGCCACACCACTACGGCGTCAAGCCCGTACTTTTCGGCTGGGCGGCGCTCACCTGCCCGCAGGATGTTGCCGGTCTTGGTGGGCAGGTAGTCGCCGTCGGCGGGGATTCGCCTCAGCTGCTGGTCGATTTCGGTGAACTCGGCGCGCTGGGCGGCGGTAGCGGACTTGGATTCGAGGACGGGTCCGGCGAGATCCTGGAACTTCCCCTCCAGGTTCTCGGCTTTCGCCGCGATGCGCCCGGTCCGCCAGCGGGACAGCCGGCCTGCGAGCGGCGGCCAGTATCCCTCGATCAGGCGCAGCCCCACGACCGCGAGCCGCTGGACGATGACGCCGGACGCGGCGACGCCCAGCAGGGCCGTGATCAGGATGACGAGCTGCACCGGGGCGGACTGCCTGGCCGCCCAGCCCGCCAGCTTGCGCAGGTCGCTGGCGCCCCCGTGGCTCGAGATCCAGCACAGCAGCCCGCCCAGCCAGAAGATGATCGCGGGTACCGATGTGCTCGCCCACCGGTCGGCGAGTTTCTCGCCGGCCGCTTCCCAGAATTTGTCGAGCATCGCGCCGCGCTCAGTGACAGGGGACAAGCGCGCCGTGGGACGGGCAGGACGGTACAGCCTGCCCGGCGGATCTGCGCCACCACACAAAATCGTCTTGGGGGCAGCAGTACTTGGCCGCCTGGACTGGGCCGCCCGCTCCGGGCAGCGGCTCGAAGCCTAGCTCGAAGGCCGGCTGGAGGTCCGGCGGCCGGTGCCGTTCGTCTTGCAGTACCTGCGCTGCCCATGCGTGCACCGCAGGGGACTGCTGGAGCGCGGCGGCCAGTTCCTCGTCAACGTTCTGGCCAGACCGGGCGGCTGCGAGCAGCCCGGCGATCCGCTGGTCGCAGGATCGCGCTTCGCTTCCCAAGAGGTCGGGCAGGTAGGACCGGATGACCCGGGCTACCTCAAGAAGATCTTCGTCCATGATCCTTCCCCGGGTAAGCCGGGTCATGCGCCGGTGTAGGTGAATCCGGCCCACCAGTACGGATGCTGGTGGGTTCGGGCGGACAGCCACATCCGGTGCGCAGCGCCGCCGGTGCGGCCACGGTATGCGTCACCGTACCAGGGGTAATCCCCGGTCTTCTCGCCGTTGCTGCTGTCCCGGACCCAGCGCTGCGCCTGGCGCAGCGCCTCCGCGGGCGGCTGGTCATCCGCCTGCCACAGTTCGTAGAAGCGGGCCAGCAGGACCGCGGTGACCAGACGGTCAGGTATGGCCCACGCGGACGCGATCACTCCCGTCACGCCGGCCGCTAGCAGCGCCGTGGGCAGCCCGAGGGCCTCGTCCGGCAGGCTGCTGCCCGCCACCCCGGTCTCACAGCCGGCCAGCACTCCCAGCCGGGCCTGGGCGGCCGGCGCGCCGAAGAGATCCCGGACCGTCATGGTGTCGTCGCCGGCCAGCAGGAACGCGCTCTCCATGGGCCGGGTGACGTTCGCCGCAGCGTGGCACGACAGGTGGATGACGTCACAGCCGCCTTCGGTGATGGTGCGCAGCACCGTCGCACGGGTGGCTTGCGGGCCGCGGACGGCGATGCACTCGCCGAAATAGCGCGCCAGCAGCGCCTGATCCAGGCGGGCTTCCCGGATCGGGAAGGTCGACGGCCGCGGATCATCGACCAGGAAGACCCGGGAGAGGTGGGCGGCCTCCGTGGCGGGCTGGCTCTGCCGGACCGAGGCGATGTTAGGCGCGTGCCTGATCCGGACCTGGTCGAGGAGATACCGCCGCCCGCCCTGAGCGGTATCGGGCAGCCGCGCGGCATGCAGCGGAAGCAGGCCCAGCGCCCCGCCGCCAATGACCACGATCTCCGAACCGGCGGGAATAACCTCTAGGAGGGCCTGGCCTACCTCGCGGCCAAGCCAGCCGGTGACGTCCCCGAGCGCCGTGTGCCAGGCTTCCGGTGTCGCCTGCCGCTGTTCGTAGCCTGCCCGGAAAGCAGTGAGCTGCTGCTCGAGCGCCGCCTCCGAGGCCCCGGCGAGCGGGATCAGGGTGACCATCTCCGTGGCTGGCGGGGAGACCAACGCGATGCTGGACTGCGGTCCGGGGGCGAGCCGGACAACCCACGCGTCCGGCAGGTAACCGGTCGTGCTGTCCGGCGGGCTGATCCTGTCGCTGGCTTCGCCGGCCAGCAACTGAACCTGTGAGAACACCTCGTCGAGTGCCCGGTACACCCCCTCCGATTGCCTGTTCGCCTGGGGGCCGGCCAGGGGTCTCGGCGTTACCGTGCGGATGGCGCCGGCCATCACGTCCGCGGCCGCGATGGCGTCTCGGAGCCGGGCGTACAGGTCCGGGTGCTCTTCCTGGAGCTGGTGCCGCCACTCGGCCGACTCGTTCAGCAGGAAGCCGCGCCCCCGCTCGAACAATGCCGACGCAGTGGCCGGGTCCCCGGCCATGGCGTATGCGTACGCGACCCGCGACGGGACCTCGGCCGCCGGCTCCAGCCACGTCTCCTTGTGGTGCCGGGCAGCGTTTCCGGCTAGCAGCACGATGATGCTCTCCAGGCAGCGCCGGTACGCCAGCGCGGATTCTCGCCACGCCTGACGGTCCAGGGCCCAGCGGCCCCATTCCAGGGCGGCCTCGGCGATCTGGCCTGGCCCTTGTCCCTGGCCGGGCCGGATCGCCCGCTCGTACATCTCGACTGACCGGTGAAGGTCGTCGTCTTCGTGCCGGTCGGCCCAGCGCAGCCGGTAGGCACGCGCCAGCCGGTCAGCCAGTCCCCCTTGCCCGGTCTCGCTCGACGACCGCCAGGCCTGGTCGAGGAGCTCGACCGCCGTGTCGAGATCGGCCGGGTCGCCGGCTCGCCGGTACCGGGACAGTCGCGCGTCACCGAGCGCCCCCAAGAACTGCGGCCGCATCGCGGCCTCGCCGGGGGTGAGGCTGAGCGCGGACTCCAGCAGGGCGATGGCATCGCCGATGTCGCTGTCCTCGGCCTGGATGTCAGTGGTGAGCGCGGCCAGTTCGGTGCGCAAGATCAGGGCACCGGCCAGGGCCGCCTGGCAGTCCGGGCGCAGGGGGGCACCGGGGGACAGCGCGATGGCAGCTTCGTAAAGAAGGCTGATCCCGTCGTTGACAGACGCGAGCAGACCAGTCTGGTGGTAGGCGTCGAGGCACAGCAGGCCGCGGGTGGTTAGCAGGGCACCCCAGCCCGGTGCGTTCGGCTCTGTAAGGGCGATCGCCTCGTCCATGCTGGCGATCGCCCGTTCGAGATCGCGGAGCTGTCCGGCGTTGAGGTACCGGAGCCGGTAAACGGTGCCCAGGTCGGACAGGTAGATACTGCGCTGGGGCGCCGTAGGCGAGCACGCCTCCAAGGCTCGCGAGTACAAGTCAAGGGCGGCCTGCAGGTGCGCGGCGTCGCCGCTGCGGCGGTAGCGCTCGATGCTCACGGTGCCCAGGCCGGACAGGATGTGGTCCTGGTCGCCGCCCTTGGCCAGGGCCGCTGCTCGTGGGTAAGTCTCGGCGCATTCGGCGAGGTCCCGCTCATCTTCTGCATAGGCGTAGCGGTCGTGCAGGGCGTGCCCGTACATCGCCAGCCAGACGGCGGCGTCGGGCGCGCCGCCGGGAAGGTCTGCCACTGCTGCCCGATGGCAGCCGACCGCCCGGTCGAGATCCGCCGGGTCCCCCGCCTGAGCGAACCGGGCCCGCAGGGCATTGCCCAGGCTCGTCTGCGCGGCGCGGTAGTCCACCGAGCCCGCTGGGTTCCGCGCACCCGCGGACTCCAGCAGCCCTATAGCGTCAGCCAGCCGCTGCCCGGTCCCGTCTTGCTGGTAGGCGTCAAACAGCGCAGCGCCGTAGCTCAGCGCGGCCCGCGGGTCATCGGGCAGGCCGTCGGCGGCGGCGCGCAGGTGCCCGAGGGCGTCAGCCAGGTCCTGCGGATCGCCGGAAAGGCCGAACCGGGAAATAAGCGCATCCCCGACGTTGATCCGGGTCTGCAGCGACTCGCGCACTCCCGGGCCGCTGTCCAGGGCCTGCCCGTATTCCGCCAGCGCGCTGCTCAGGAGGGCCGGGTCGCGCGTCAGCCTCCACTGGTCGAGGTAAGCGCTGCCGAGCCCGTCCCGGTACCTGCCTTCCGCTTCCTGTCCGTCCGCAGCGCTCAGGGCGACCGCGGCGCGGAACGCCTGGAGCTCCTCGTCGGCGTCGTCGGCGTCGCCGCCGCGCCCGAACCGGGTGGCGAGCGCGACGCCGAGGGCATAGGCGCGCTCAGCCGCCACCGCCGCCGCGGTCAGGTTGTCGAATGGCGCGGCCGCTTTGAGGACCTCAATCGCATCATCAAGGGCGGCCCGGTCCGTTGTGTCGAGTGCCAGCAGGCAAGCCGCGAGCTCGACGCTCGCCGCCACGACATCGGTTTCGGCCGGGTGATCCCTGACCTCCCGCAGCAGGTCCGCCGCCTGGCGCAGCTCGTCCGCGTCACTGGTCAGGTCGAAGCGGTCCCGCAGAACCATCGCGAGTAGTCGCGTTGCGTCCCGCCAGTCCTCTGCTTCCGCAGGAAGAAGCGCCCGGGACTCCTCGAGCACGGCAACGGCATGTTCCGCGCTCTGGAGGTTCTCCTCGTGCAGGACTTCTTCTCGCAGTGCACGTGCGAGGTTGAACAGGACCCGGGCGCGCATGACAGGAGCGAGCTGTCCGGCAAACTGCGGCTGCAGCACAGCCTCCCAGGCCGCGACCAACTCGCCACGCGTCCGCGTTCCCGGATCGTCCTGGTAGTGGTCCCAGGCTCCGCTGGCTCGCTCAATCGCGGTCCGCAGACGGTCGGTACCACTCGGACCGGCGTGATTATCGCTTGCCACGTGACCCCCTCGGTAGAGAGCCCTAGGCCATGACACCATACAGGCACCACCTAGATTAGGGTCCCAGCCGATGGGCCAGATCGCCTTGCGTCCGCGGATTTACCGGTACCGCCAGGCCTGAGCGCCCGGGCTTTCAGCGGCGCGTTCGCAGCTGCCCTGCCACGTGGCCTGGGCACGGCCGCGACGGCGGGCGCGTGCTCCCCGCGCTGCAGGCGGCACGACCGGCGACTGTCGGCAGCCGCCCAGGTTGCGAAGGTCAGTCCCGACTACCATCCGTTATGAATCTCGCGACGCGTGCACGCAAATCCGCCGTTAGGCGTGGCGGTTGCTCCGGGGCGGAGCCGTCTGAAGTCCGCGCAGAGCCGGGCGATCTGGGTGCCCCTTGCCGATTGCGGACGCCCCTCATGCCGATGTGCGCGCTGGGACGGCTCGTGACCTGCGTATGCGCGATGACTTACGCGGTCGCCGCGCGTCTTATCTGCCAGACGCCATTAGCAAGGATGCCCGTTGGGCAAGGAAGGGATGCCTTATGGAGATCACAAACCTGGGTAAGGCGGATGGGCTGCCGCCGGTGGATTGGGCCGCAGTTGCTGCCAAGCTCGATGCGGGGTCAGCGCCGGCTCCGGAAGCGCTGAACTCCCGCACGACCTGGCTGGCCACGGTCAACGAGGACGGTAGCCCGCATGTGACTGCGGTCGGTGCCCTGTGGCTGGATGGCACGTTCTGGTTCCAGACGGGCGCAGGCACGCGGAAGGGGCGCAATGTCGCGCGCGATCCGCGGTGTTCGATCGCGGTGTCGATCCGCGACGCGGACGTCGTAATCGAGGGTGACGCTGCGCGAGTGACCGAGCCGGGCGCACTGGCGCGAATTGCGAAGGCGTGGGCGGACAACGGCTGGCCGGCCGAACCCGACGCCGGCGGGGCGGGCATCACTGCCCCGTTCAACGCACCATCGCAAGGACCGCCGCCGTGGAACGTGTATCGCATTGACCCACGATCGGCGGTCGTGACCTTGGCGACGGAGCCGGGCGGCCTGACTCGCTTCCGGTTCTGACACTGCTGATCGGTTGGGTCACCCGGGTTGCGGACTTGGACTGGCGGCTGGCCCGGGTCTACTTCCTGGCCTTCTTGAACCCCATCAGGGGACAACCGGTGCCGGCCCTTGCCGCCAGGTTGGCCAGTCTCTGTCACCATAGGTGAGCGAACGGCGGAACTCGACTGATTTACCGCTCATGCCGCGCTGAGGAACGTCTGCCCACGGCTCCTGCCCGTCACGATCCCCGGCGGGAACAGGGCGACTTTCCAGGCAATGTCGAACGCGTCGGTGATGCTCATGTGATGGCCGTGCTGCGGCAGCGGCCACACTTCAGCGAGCAGGCCGACCGCTAAGCCGGCAGCCACCGACCAGTACACCCAGCTCCGCGGGATCTCGCTGCCAGCGGGACGGCTGTGTCGCCCGGGCCGGCGAGATACGGGTGCCCGTGTCGCACGCGAAAGGCTGATCTGAGCGCGGTTTGCGGTGCCGCTGAGTTGCTCACGCTGATGAGCGGCCCGTGCCGGGATCATTTTGCGGGCTGGGCATCCCGGTGCTAGTAGGGGCCTTGATCGATAACCGGCCACGACTGGTCGGGCGCCCGGGCGAGTGCGGTGGACAGGCGGGCATCACCGGGCCGCCACACTGCGATCTGCCATTCAGGCTGCCCCTGGGTATCGGCGGTCACGTCGGCGATCAGCTGGCGGGTGCCCGGCCGCCAGCCGAAGTCAACCCCGATCCCGCTGCCAACCGTACTTCCGGGGACGGCGGCGATCCGCCCGCTCGCGACCGTCGCGACCATGAGCTGGTTCGCGGCGGGGTGGCCATCCGCCGTGACCCCGGCCGTCACCAGCAGGGCAAGGAGCCGCCCGTCCGGGCTGAACGCGCCTTCGCCGGCCGTGCTCCGCCCGGGCAGTGAGATCTCCCGGGTCCGGCCGCCGGGCAGGTCCAGCACGTGCACCAGGCAGTTGCCCGTGCAGGCCGGCATCCAGGCGATCTGCGTCGGGCTTGCCGCGATCACGTTCACGAAGGAACGTGTCACCCGCTGGGTGCCGGGATCCCACAGTTCGTACCTGACAAGGCCTGAGCTTGCCTGTTCCTGCACCAGCAGCAGGCCCGCGCGGGTTCCCTGGTCGATCACGTACCCGGCCGGCAGCCTGAGCCGGGGCCCGAGCGCGGCGCCGGCGACGCTGACCTCCTGCGCAGTGCCGGCCGCGGTGCTCATGTCCGCGCCACGCCGGTAGCTGACTAGCCACAGCGCGCCCGGGGCCGCGGCCGGCGCGGTGACGTCGGCGGTGCCGATACGGCTCGCGGCCTGTGACCCGCCTGCGATGTAGTAAACCGGCAGCGGCGGGGGCGCGCAGTTTCCGCAGACGGCGGTACCGGGGGGAAATTGCTGCGCGGTCCAGCCGCCTGCGATGGGGAAGAGCTGGTAGCCGTTGCCGCGCCCGGGCAAGCCGCTGATCGGCTCAGTCCGGCCGGAGGGCACCAGGAGCCAGGCAGGCCTTTGGCCGCCGAGCAGCAGCCGCAGGCTGGCGGCGCGCGGCAGCGGCTGGCCTGTCATCAAAGCGGGCCTGGTCGGCAGCGGATCCGGCACGGCATCCGAGCCGTCTTGCTGCGCCGCCGGGCTCGGGCCGAGGGCACCTGGTCTGGCCTGACCGCCGTGGTGGCGCAAGCCCGGCAGGGACCAGATGAAGGCAGCGGCCAGTGCCACGGTGACGCAGGCCGCGACGACCGCCAGCCGCCACCGCCGCCAGCGGGGCTCGCGGTCCCTGCCGTAGCTGATAATGTCGTTCACTGCCACCACCAGGGACAGCCTCGGTACTGGGCACAACGATAGCGACCGTGCACCGCAAAACGCCAGGGCGCCGGCAACCGCCGCCCTGCCGGCCACTGCCTGAACCCCGGCCGGCCACTTCCGGCTGCCCGGCACGCAGACCAGCTCCCAAGCCGGCAACCGCCGCAACAGCAGGCCTGCCAACCATCAACCATGCACTGAGCGGCCGGCAATCACACCCTGGCGCCCAGACTCCATCCGCGTCCCCGCAGCACGGATAGCCTGCCAGAACGGAATGATATGCGCGTCGGCACAGGGCCGAGCGAGAGACCGTCGACTAGCTCGTAATCGGCCGTCGCTGAGATAGGACCCCTTATCTGGTTACGCTCCGCGGCAACTGACGGCCGGAACTGGCAGATACCCGCTCCCAAGCCGCCTCAGCCCCGAGCATTGCCAAGGCGGGAGATCCGGCAATCCGGCGCGTCGTCTCGCCGTGTGTTCCGTCACTTTGAGTGATCCTGCTTTGCTATCGGCGAAGGGCGGGTGCGGGGACGAAAGGCCCTTCTGGCCGTGCCGGACGGAGGCTAGCCTGCTGCGAGCTGGCCGGGAAGCCGCGCTGGCCCCGACCTTCGGAAGGTGACCCGGCCCATGACTAGCCCAGCTGCGCTGGCCCGCGCTGTGAGTTCGCGGTCCTCGGTCGACTTCAGCCAGCGGCCGATGCTGGTGTTCTGGGAGACTACCCGGGCCTGCCTGCTGGCCTGCCGCCATTGCCGTGCCAGCGCCACCACGCAGGCGCCGCCGGGGGAACTGAGTACGGCTGAGGGCCGCGCGCTGATCGAGCAGGTCGCTGCCTTCGGCCGGCCGTCCCCGATCCTGGTGCTCACCGGCGGCGACTGCCTGCTCCGGCCTGACCTGTTCCACCTGGTCGATTACGCGGTGTCGCTCGGTGTCCCGGTGTGCCTGTCGCCGTCGGTCACCCCGCGGCTCGACGCGGCCATGACCGGCCGGATCGCGCGCAGCGGCGTGCGGGCCGTCTCGGTCAGCCTGGACGGCGCCTGCGCGCAGACCCACGACGGGGTGCGCGGCATCGCCGGGCACTTCGAGAGCACGGTCGCAGCCATCGGGCAGCTGGCCAGCGCAGGCCTGACCGTGCAGGTCAACACCACCGTGATGGACGGGAACGTTGATGACCTGCCCGGCATCGCCGCGCTGGTGGCACAGGCCGGCGCGCACATCTGGGAGGTCTTCTTCCTGGTCCAGGTCGGCCGCGGAACGGCGGCAGGGCCGCTTTCGCCGGCCGGGCACGAGGACGTGTGCCATTTCCTGTACGACGCGTCGGCGTACGGCTTCATCGTCAGGACGGTCGAGGCGCCGTTCTTCCGCCGCGTCGTCAGGGCGCGCCGCGCTGGTGCCCCAGCGCCAGGCAGCGCGCTGTACCGCAGCCTGTCAGCTCATCTCACCGGGCTGCTCGGCCCCGGCACCGGGCGCCCCAGCGCCCACACCGCCCCCACTCGCGACGGCAAGGGCATCGTGTTCATCTCACACGACGGTGAGGTCTACCCGGCTGGCTTTCTGCCGCTGGGCCTGGGCGACGTCCGCGACCGCCCGCTGCGCGAGATCTACCGGGACGACCCGCTGCTGCGGTCGATCCGCGCGGCCAGGTTCACCGGGCGGTGCGGCGGCTGTGAGTACGCCGACCTGTGCGGCGGGTCCCGGGCCCGCGCCTACGCCGCTACCGGAGATCCGCTCGGCGAGGACCCGGCCTGCCCCTACCAGCCTGGCATCTAGCGGTGATCACAGGGAGGCGGCCGACCGCCGGGAGCAGCCAGGCGCGGACCACCGACCTGCGCGGGGGGCCGGTTCCCGCGCAGTTAATACTGGCTGCCCCCAGGCCTGGGGCCCTTCTGCGCCGCCATGGGCGGATGACAAGCGCTCACGAACTCGTCAACTCGATGCTTCCGCTCGCACTGCGTAATCGATCCTCGCCTCGGCGATGCGCACACTCCCGCCGATCTGGCCTGATTTTCAAAGTCGGCTCTGAGTGCTGAGGCTGGCACCTATGTGGCCGTTATGCGTGGCGGCGGGCATGTGCCGCCTATTGCGCAATCGTGGTGTTCACGTCGCTGCGTGGACCCGGGTCTCCGCGGTTCCGCCTGGTTATGAGTAGTCGGCGGTGACCCGGCGTGCGGTGCCGTCGACGGTGATGGTCCCTCCGTGCGGGAGGATCCACTGCGGGCGGGTGTGGCCGAACGGGACACCGGCGCACACGACAGCATCCGGGTTGTACCGGCTGATGATCCCGGTCACGACGTCACGCTGCTCAGCGCGCAGACGGGCACGTTCTCCTGCTGGGGGACGGCGGGTGAAGTCCGATACCGGCGGGCGGGCCACCAGGACCGCGTCTACCGCGGCGAGGATGCCGCGTTCGCCCAGCGCACGGACGATCCACCCGACATGCCGGGCGGGAAGGAGTTCTTCCGACGTTTCGAGAAGCAGGACCCCGCCATCCAGCACGTCGGGGGCGAACGAGAACCGGCCGGCGATGAAGGTCTCCTCGATCACCTCCACGCAGCCGCCCCAGGCCCGGCCGGTGACCGTGCGGGCCGGGCCGTGCCAGCTCCACGGCCCGGCCGGCTCACGCTCACCGAAAAAGTCCAGGGCGCGCGGGTCGGCCCAGTCCACCCCGAAGTCCTCGGACTCGCCCGGCTCGGTGATCTCGATCCTCTCCCCGGTGACCAGCGCCGCGCGCAGCGACCGGGCATGTACCTCGTCCACCCCGGGACCCGGCCCGAGGTGGACCTGGGACGACCCGCCGTAGAAACTGGCGATGCCGTTCGCCCACAGCCAGTGATGCATGTTGGTGTTGTCGCTGTAGCCCAGGAACGGCTTGGGGTCGCGCCGGGCGAGGGCGGCGTCCAGGTGCGGGATGACCGTGATCTGGTCGTCCCCGCCGATCACCGCCAAGATCGCGCGGATCCCCGGATCAGCGAAAGCGGCATTGACGTCCGCGGCACGCTCGGCCGGCGTGGCGCCGGCCTTGCGCGTGGCCGGGAACTCGACCGGGACCAGGCCGGTGACCTCGGCAAGCCGGCGCATCGCCTGCTCATGCACCGCCGGGAACGCCCCGGCCGCGGCGAACGACGGCGACAGCACGGCAACCCGGTCTCCCCGGCGGGCCTTGGGCGGGCGGACCAAGTCGTGCGGCATGCCTGCCATAGAACCACGCCCATCGCACCGGTACCTAAGTGATTTCCGCGTCCGAGCCCTCAGGCGGCCCTGGCCCGTAGTGCCGGCCGGCGACCATGTCTGTCACACAATGTGACTGCCGGGAAGGTTCAAAGCGCGCGCACTCCCGCCGCTATGATCGCCAACCTGCGCCCGCCGTGCCAGGGGACCTGCTTTGCCCCGTACCGCCGCGCGGCCGCTCCGGGATGACGGGCCTACGATCAATCTGCAGTTCCGGTGTGCTCCTGGGTGCCGGCTGGCGTTCAGGGCGTCTGGCGGCCAGGCGCGTCGGGCTGGGCGTCCGGGGTGATCATGGAAGGGATCCGGCCAGGGCGGCGATGAGCTGGCGGCTGTCCGTGTCCTGCTGGGCCGGGGTAATCCCGGCGGGGAACCCGAGTATGACGTGATCGATGCCCTGGGCGGTGAGCGACGCGATCCGGTCCGCGCAGTGGGTGAGATTGCCAGCGATGACGAGCTGGTCGATCCACCGGTCGGGAAGGTCTGCCGCGAGCCGCTCGGTCGAGCCAGCCGCGGCGAGCAGCTGCTTTACCCCGGCGGCGATGCCCAGGGGCTCGATATGGATGCTCCCGGTAGGTCCGGCCAGTTCGGCGGCCACGGCCGCCCGGACGGCATCACGGGCACGCGCGGGGTCGGGATCGACACTGACCGGTGTGCCGCCGGCCAGCTGGTGCGGGCCGGCGCGGCCTGCGGTCAGCTGTCCGTGCCCGATCGCCTCGGGGGCCTGGGCGATGTAGGGGCCGGTGAGCGGCCACGCGAGGATCGTGCCGTCGGCCAGCCGGCCGGATAGCTCCAGCGAGCGTGGTCCTCGCACGCCGGCCAGCACCGGGGGTGCGTACGCAGGCGGGTGGTCCAGCCGGACACCGTCGAGCTGGACGTAGTCACCGGCCATGGACACCGTTTCGCCGGCCAGCAACGCCCGTACCGTCTGGATGTGCTCGGCGAGGGCGGTCAGGGGCGACCGCGGGTACGCGCCGATCTGGCGCATCCACCCGGTCATCCCGTGGCCCAGACCGATCATCAGCCGGCCGGGATACAGTTCGGCCAGCGCGGCGATCTCCATCGCCGTGAACGCGGCATTGCGGGCCACCGCCGGCATGATGCCCAGGCCGACGGCCAGGCTGCGAGTGCCGGACAGCGCAGCGGATACGGCCGCGATCCCGCCGGCGAAGAAACAGTCCTCGGCCAGCCACAGCTCATCGAAGCCGGCCGATTCGGCCCGCCGCGCGTAGCCCGGAATGCCGGCCGGCGGCAGCTGCGGCGGCACGCTCAGGCCGATCCGGGCACGTGACGTGGTCACCATGAAACCACTGGCTTCCCCTCTTGGCGTTTCGGTTCCGCCGGGTAAGGAAGCTCCTCTTTCCGGGCCCTTATCACCAGCTCGTGCATGTTGTCCTCACTAGATCGGTGGCTACCGGACAAGCCTGGCAAGGATCGGCCCTGGCGATAAGATCCAACCAGGTAGACGAAAGCGGAACCAACCCCGGTTTCACCGGCCCGTCCCCGATCTGGCTGATCTGTACGGCGTACCCAGCCACTGCCTGAGCACTGCGAAGCACGCAGAGTCGGCAGGGAGGTTTGTGCACCAGTGTACGTTTCGTTTGTCACGGTACGTCATTCCCGGCCTGGCCGCAGGGGTAGCTGGACGGGCGGCTGACCAAGCCGGTCACCGGCGGCGGCCAGTCTTCGGGCCGCGGGCAGGCACGCCTGGTCCGAGGCGCGGGCGCGACGGCTGACCGGCTGCGGCGGCCAACACAGCAGTAACACACGTCCGGCTCCGGGAGGGGTCCAACACGCGAATAACACGGACGAAACGGCATTACCCGGCACACGTTGGCACGCCTGCTAAAATGGCGTCACAAGCTCCTGACAGGCCCATTGCT
>Ga0182013_10005398_pt1 | contig 14856 bp, 12 predicted proteins | sample 612S2MmetaG_FD_120487 | JGI IMG/M metagenome (GOLD analysis project Ga0182013, IMG submission 120487) | Permafrost microbial communities from Stordalen Mire, Sweden - 612S2M metaG | ecosystem: Environmental > Terrestrial > Soil > Wetlands > Permafrost | place: Sweden: Stordalen | collected... | reverse complement strand
CTCGGAAGTAGCCTTGCGCGCGACTTTCTCAGTCTTCCGCACCTGCATCGGGTCAACGCCCGTCGCCAATAGTGCGCGAGCCGCAGCATGGCGCTCCCTTGCCAGGACCAGAGGCACATCGGGATATTGTCCAAGCGCCATGAGCTTTTGCTTCGCGTCATGCCGGTACTTGAAACGCCAGAGCTTGCCACCCGTCGGGGTGATGAAGAGAAACAACCCTTTACCATCGGGTAGCCGGTACGCTTTGTCTGTCGGTTTGGATTTGCGAATTTCCGTGTCGGTCAGCAAAATACCACCTCCGCGAATACCACCATGCGGGGAGAAGTCTCCCCTCCGCTGTTTGGTCGTCTGCGAATCCATCGCCGAAAAGAGAGGCTAGCGGGAGTTCGAATCCCGACCGTCAATCGAACCCACAGTGGAATACCACCAGAGCGCAAAAGAGTGAAAACCAGCATGGATATTGGGGATGAGGGGCTTTTTCTGTAAATACCACCAAACAACAGTAGAGATTACCCCAGAAATAGCACCAAAAACCCTTGGCTTCCATACTACCGCGTTAGACGGTATCGGATCTAATAATGTTGATTTTATTGGGTGTTTCGAGAGAGGACCGGACGGCCTAGGACGACATAAAACAGGTTCGTGGTGGGCAGTGAGGGATTTGAACCCCCGACATCCTGCTTGTAAAACAGGCGCTCTAACCAACTGAGCTAACCGCCCACGCGGGCCGGCAAAGACCATTGCAGCTATCTGTCATCATAGCAGCGCGGGTGCATTCCGGGCGAGACGAAAAGCTCGTCTGCGGTGAGCGGTTTGCCCTGGCTGGTGAGCGGTCTATCCTCGCCGGGGAGCGGTTCGCCCTGAGTTGATACACTCAGCCGGTGGGCCGTCTGATTCTCAATGCCGATGATTTTGGGCTGACCTCCGGGGTCAACCGCGCCATTGTCGAACTGCATCGGGCGGGGCGGCTGACCAGCGCTACGCTGATGGCGCGCGCCGCGGCCACGGAAGAGGCCATCGAACTGGCGCATTCGACGCCTACACTGGGCGTGGGCGTCCACGTGGTGCTGGTGGACGGCGAGCCGGTGCTTGCCGCCGGGAAAATTTCCACGCTGGCCGACCCGCGCACGGGCTGCTTTCAGCCCAGGCTGGGCGCATTCCTTCAGCGTCTGCTGGCGGGGCGCATCCATTCCTCTGAAATCGAGGCCGAGGCCGCGGCGCAAATTGCCCTGCTGCAATCGAAGGGCGTCGAACTCACCCACATCGACACTCACAAGCACACGCATATGTTTCCCGCCGTGCTGCGGCCGGTGTTGCGCGCGGCGCGCGGGGCTGGAATCGGTTGCGTGCGCAATCCCTTCGAGCCGGCGTGGAGTTTGCGCGCGACACAGGGCTCACCATGGATTCGGCGGACCGAGGTGCGGCTGCTGCGGCTGCTGGAGCCGGCCTTCCGGCGCATTGTGGCCGAGGAAGGCTTTGCCACCACGGACGGCGCCGTGGGCGTGCTGGCCACGGGAACGCTCGATGCCGCCACGGTGGCTTCGCTGGTGAAAAATCTGCCCGCTGCCGGAACCTTCGAGCTGGTCACGCATCCGGGCTACAACGACGCCGATCTAGCCCGGGCGCGCACCCGTTTGCTGGCTTCGCGGGAGACCGAGCGCGAGGCGCTCCTCTCGATTGCGCTCAGCGATGAGATCGAGCTGGTGAGTTTTTCCCGTTTGCGCGCGGCCCGTTTACCCGCAGAGTGATGGACGCGGGAACCACCGGCCATGAAACTTCGTATTCTCCTGCACGCGCGGCCAGAGGGGGTTCTTTGCGCGCAAACCAACAGGTGGAGGCAGCATGAGCATCAATCTTGTGTTGAAGGTTCTGTTTTATGGCTGGCCGGTTTCGGAGATTTGCCTTGCCATCTTCACCCGCACGCACAAGAGCGGCGGCAAGCTGCGCGACCGTGGATCGATGCTGATTCTGTGGGGAACGATCTTCGCTTCCATCTTCGCCGCAGAGTGGATAAGCAGCCGGACAGAGCGAACTCTCTTGCCCGGAGCAGCCTGGCTGGGCTGGGCAATCTTGTTTCTGATGGTCGCGGGGTTGATTGTTCGCTGGACGGCGATTCTCTCGCTGGGTAATGCCTTCAGCGTAAATGTCGCGATTCGCGATGCGCAGAAGCTGAACCGCTCCGGGCTCTATCGCTTTGCCCGCCATCCATCGTACTCGGGCATGATACTCATGTTTCTGGCTCTCGGCCTCACGCAGAGCAATTGGTGGGCGTGCCTTTGCCTCTTGCTGCCCGTCACAGCAGCACTGCTCTACCGGATTCACGTCGAGGAGGTAGCGTTGAATGAGGCCTTCGGCGGGGAGTATGCCGATTACAGCCGGGAAACAAAGCGGCTGATTCCGGGCATCTATTGAACTGAGGCAAAGGGGGGAGCGCAAGCAGAATTGAGAACCCTTGCGGCGGCAATTCGCATCTATGCCTAAGGAACCTCCGATTGGAATTCATTTCTAGCGGTGCAATCCCTCAGTGGCTAAAGCCCGCGTTCATTTCGTTGCATTTGCGGCACGACTGAAGTCGTGCCCTTTCAAAACATCAAATTGTTCAGATGCACCTTTCAGATGCACCTATTAGAGTCTCATTTGACGGTCAACGGGAAAAATCATGCGCATCGGCATTACTTGTTATCCCACCTACGGCGGTTCGGGCGTGGTGGCCACGGAGCTGGGCATCGAACTGGCCGCGCGGGGCCACGAAATCCACTTCATTTCGTATTCGCAGCCCTTTCGGCTGAGCGGGCGGGACAACGGCATCATCTATCACGAGGTTCCGGTCTCGAGCTATCCGCTGTTCGAGTTTCCGCCCTACGACCTGGCGCTGGCCTCGCGCATGGCCGAGGTGGCGGAGCTGTACGAACTGGACCTGCTTCACGTGCATTACGCGATTCCCCACTCGGTCAGCGCTCTATTGGCTCGCCAGATGCTGGCCAGCCGCGGTATCCGGCTGCCCTTTGTGACCACGCTGCACGGCACCGACATCACCCTGGTGGGGCTGGACCGCGGCTATCTGCCCATCACCCGCTACGCCATCCAGGAAAGCGACGGCGTGACCAGCATCTCCGACTACCTGAAGAAGGAAACGATCGAGCACTTCGGCGTGACGAAGCCTATCGAGGTGATTCCGAACTTCGTCAACTGCGATGTGTATCAGCCCATCGAGGAAACCATCCCGGATGAGGCCGAGCGGGCGAAGGCGCGGCTGAAGCTGGCTGCGCCGGACGAGGCGATCCTCATGCACTTGTCCAACTTCAGGCCGGTGAAGCGGGTGGTGGACGTGGTGAAGATTTTTGCGCAGGTGGCGCGCCAGATTCCCGCGCAACTGGTGCTGGTGGGCGACGGGCCGGAGCGCTCGGCAGCCGAGTGGCTGGCGCACGACCTGGGCATTCACTGCCGGGTTCACTTCCTGGGCAAGCAGGAGCGGGTGAACGAACTGCTGCCTCTGGCCGACCTGATGCTGATGCCGAGCGAGCTGGAGTCCTTTGGCCTGGCGGCGCTGGAGGCGATGTCGTGCAAGGTGCCATCGATCGCCACCGGCGTGGGGGGCGTGCCGGAGCTGATCGACGACGGGGTCACGGGACTTTTGTATCCCGTGGGCCGGGTGGACGAGATGGCGGAGGGGGCGGTGAGCCTGCTCAAGAACCGCGACCGGCTGGAGGCCATGCGCGCGGCCGGGCGGATGGTCGCCAAGAAGCGCTTCTGCGCCTCGCTGGTGGTGCCCCACTACGCGCGCTATTACGAACAGGTGCTGGGAATTGGCAAGAAAGAGGAAGTGGCCGCTTGCCTTTGAGCATTGGCTCGAAAATCGCGGGTCTTGTGCCGGGGCGGTCTTTCTTCACAGTCTGCTAATACTCGAGTCGAACTTGCTTCGGAGTGCCCTGATCCGGGCCTAAAGGCCCCGATATTTGTCCCATTTTTCAGGGGGCTGAAGCCTCCTGCTCCCTCCGGAATTTTCGATCTATAACTGCAGTACCAGGACTCCGGCCGCGTGATTTCGGACCTTGCGGTGACCAATCCCAGGTTCCAAAAGCGAGACCTGGGGCACCCGGATTCATGGATACGAGGACGGAATCATCCGGTCGCCCAGCTAGCTGCCCGCGGTTAACTGCTCGGCGGCGTCGGACTCGAAGCTGGGGGTGAAGCCCAGTTGCTGCCAGAAATTGCGCACCAGTTCCACGGTCTTCGCGGAGGTCTGGCTGGTGGTGCGCAGCAGAATCTGGGTGCCGGAGCCGTTGGCCGGACTTGCTGCTCCGAAGCTGCCGGTCAGGGCGCTGGCTTCGGCGACGATGGCGACGCACTGGGCGGGCCGGTAAGTGCAATGGGCCAGGTCGGCGATGGACAGGCGCGTGGTGGGCGTGGCCAGCACGGTGTGCGGCGGAGCCATGCGGTCCAGCAGCCAGAAAATCTCGAGTTTTGACTCCAGCTCGTCCGGAACGCAATCGATGACCAGGTCGGCCTCGCGGACCGCGTCCTCGATGGTGGAGACGAAAGCGACCGCGTGGCCGGAGTCGCCGCCCAAGGCAGCGCGTCCGAGGGCGCTTCCGAGTTCGAGGCGCAGGAACTCCTGGGCGTGATGCAGATTCGAGGGCATCACGTCTTCCAGAAGCACGCGGAAGCCGGCCTTGGCCGCGGCCAAGGCCAGCCAGCGGCCCAGCGGCCCGGCTCCGATGATGGCGATGGTTGTTGTGGGCATGGGTCTTTACTTGGCCGCCAGGGCCTGGGCCACATCTTCAGCGTTGGGCTTGGCCTGCAGCAAGTGTTCGGCGACGCGCGCGCGCTCTTCGGCGGTGAGCGAGGGGATGGTGGCCAGCACACGGCGCAGGGTGACGGCAACGTCGTCAATGTAGTTCATCAGGCGAATGGCTTCTCCAGAGAGCGGCATGATTATCCTCGAATGTGGAACTTCTGCCTTCATTGTAGGCGGTGGGGCCGGGGAGGGGAAGGCTGCATTGTGGGTCGGTTTGGAAGAATATCCCCTCGGGGGGCTAAAGCCCACAATGATATTGCGGGGTTTATGTACGTGCTAAAGCCCGTACCCTTCAAACTGACCCACTATCAAAGGCAGGGCTTGGGAGCGCGGCATCGCTTGTGGGTTGATTTGCCGGTTCGAATCGCCACGGCTGCCCATGTTAAGCTGAGATTTCTGGCCGGTGGAGTGTCCGTTTGCAATCCAGCACGTTTCTCATTGCCGTTTTCGAGTTTGTTCTGCTGCTGTTTTCGCTCAGCGTGCATGAGTGCGCGCACGCCTGGATGGCCTCGCGGCTGGGCGATCAGACGGCGCGGATGCAGGGCCGGGTGTCGCTCAATCCGATGGTCCACGCGGACCCCATCGGGACGCTGCTGTTTCCGGGACTGATGATCTTCGGCCCCTTTTTCGGGCTCAGTTTCTTTGGCGGCCTGCTGGTGGGTTGGGCGAAACCGACCCCGGTCATCACCCGCAACTTCCACAAGATTGTCCGCGACGACAACCTCACTACGCTGGCCGGCCCGGCCTCGAACCTGCTGCTGGTGCTGGCGGCTTTTTTTGTGCTGGCCGTGGTCTCCGTGGCCGTTCCCATCGGACGCCAACTGGTATTGACGGCTTTCATGGGCGGGATCGCCCAGGGCGTGCCGTCGGGCGTGGAGGCGCTGGTGCTGTTGAGCTCGCTGGCTATCAAGATCAACCTGATGCTCTGCTTTTTCAACCTGCTTCCCATTCCACCGCTCGACGGCAGCCGCGTAGTGCGCAACCTGCTCCCCTACAACGCCGTGCAGGTGTACGACCGGGTTCCCATCTGGGCCAGCTACCTGCTGATGATCTTTTTGGGGCCTGCTATCCTGGGCGCGCTCTTCCATCCGGCGATGCAGGTGGTGTTCTGGGGACTTTTGCACGTATAAGACCGATCGAAGAGGCCGGATCGAACGGGCCGGATCGAACGATTGCCATCGCCTCCCGTTACAATGGGAGAAACCGCTTTCGGATTTTCCTCGAACGCGGTTTCATTCTTACGTCTCAGCTCGGAATCGATCATCAAAATGCCTGAATCCGTACCCTCATCTTCTCTCAGCGCCGCAGGCGCAGTTGGCCCCACCGCAGGTGGAGTTGGCCCCACCGCAGGTGGTCGGCCGCGCGTTTTGAGCGGAATGCGCCCTACCGGTAAGCTGCACCTGGGCAACTACATGGGCGCGCTGGCCAACTGGGTCAAGCTGCAGGACTCTGGCCAGTATGAGTGCTACTTCTTCATCGCCGATCTGCACGCGCTGACCACCGATTACGCCGACCCCAGCCGCATCAAGCTCAACACGCTCGACGTCGCTCTCGACTGGCTTGCCGCCGGTCTCGACCCGGAAAAATCCACCATCTTTATTCAGAGCCATGTGCCGCAGCACGCCGAATTGCATTTGCTTTTCTCGATGATTACGCCGCTTGGCTGGCTGGAGCGCGTGCCCACCTACAAGGAGCAGCAGGAGAACCTCACCGCCAAGGACTTGAGCACTTACGGCTTTCTCGGCTACCCATTACTGCAAGCCGCCGATATTCTGCTTTATCAGGCTCAGTTCGTTCCCGTCGGCCAGGACCAGGTGGCGCATGTCGAGCTTACCCGCGAGGTGGCGCGGCGTTTCAACTCCATGTACAAGAGCAGCATCTTCCCGGAGCCCGAGGCGCTCCTGACGCCTTCGCCCAAACTGCCCGGCATCGACGGCCGAAAAATGTCGAAGAGCTATGGGAACACGATTGAGTTAACAGAATCGCCAGCGACGGTGACTTTAAAGATTCTTGGAATGTCCACCAATGGACAACGGGTCCGGCAAACCGACGCTGGCAATCCGGATCTCTGTCCAATCGGGGATTTGCACAAGATTTTCAGCACGCCAGAAGTCACTGCCGAGATTCAGCGCGGCTGTCGTACTGCAACCAATCGGTGCGAATTTTGCAAGATAGACGCTGCAAATTCAGTTGCAGCCGTCACGCTTCCAATTCATGACCGTCGGCAGCAATTGTCACCCAAAATTGAAGAAACATGGGAGATGCTGCGCGATCAGGCGGATAAAGCGACATTGCGGGCAGAAGAGACCATGTTTCAGGTACGAACTCTGCTTGATCTATCTCGCGATCTCGGCGCTTTGAAGAGGCATTTCATGGCTTCTTCCGAGGAAGTACTGAAGGACCACGATCTCAGCAATCATTCCGACTGGTGGAATCTGCGGCAGGATCAGCGGGCTAAACTGTTGCGCGATTACTGGCGAAACAATCTCGTCCCGCGCGACATTTCGCTTTCTCAGGAGAGCAATCGAGTTTTTAACTCGCTCGACCGCGAATTGGACGAACCATTTCTCAGCGCAAAGAAAAAGCGCGTTTTTGTGACGACATCGCGAGATGAAGTGACTCCGGACGAATGGCTTTTCGAGGTTCCCGCCAAATCCTACGAGGTTTGGACGCTGCTTTGCTGGCCCAAGAAGGACTACTGGCTCAATGATTTTGTGACTCCGCAGAAATTCTATTCACAAGCCTTCGCAAAGGCCAAAAAGTCCTTGAAAAAGGACGAGAAGATTGCTGTGAAGGTTCGCCAGGAAGGCGACCGCTTTCTGCTCAGCATTCACGGCAGCGAGCCTGTCGACATTACCGAGTTGCGCAGCAACTACGAGCCACTGAAGTAAGAGAAGAAGAGCATTGACCGATCAGCCCAACCAACTCGATCAGCCGGAGAACAGCACCGGACCGGTTGCGCCCACCGCGGGGTCAGTTGTGCCCCCAGAAGCCGGAGCTCCCGCCGCTTCCACCGCAGACGAATCCGCGGCGGTCGACTTTGCCGAGCCCGCAACCGCCGTCCCGCCGCTGGTGCTCACAGCCCAACCCACGGACGAGGAGATGGCCGGGGAGAAGGCTGAAAAACGGGCCGCTGCCAAGCTGGCCGCGCGGCAGAAAAAGCTGGACGAGGGCGCCGAGCGATTTCCGTTTTCGGTTCTTGTGGGCCAGGTCTATGACGGGCCCCTCGACCTGCTGCTGGATCTGATCCGCAAGCAGGACATCGACATCTACGACATTCCGATTGCCCGGATCACCGCGCAGTTTCTGGCTTACGTGAACCAGCTCAAGGCCAGCGACGTGGATGTGGCGGGCGAATTCATCTACACGGCTTCCCTGCTGATTCACATCAAGAGCAAGATGCTCTTGCCGCGCGCCCCCTCAGGCCCGGAAGACGCCGGCGACGATCCCCGGCTGGAGCTGGTCGATCGGCTGCTGGAACACGAGCGCTTCAAGAACGCCGCCCAGATGCTGCAGCAGAAGCAGATGCTGGAGGCGGCCACCTGGTCCAATCCCGGCGTGCGCGAGTTCAAGAACGATGCCGAAGCCGAGCCGGAGATTGCCGCCGATACGGTGGATCTGGTGCGCATCTTCCGCGACATTCTGGAGCGAGCCCGCAAGCTGCCGGTCATGAACCTGGAAGAGGATTCGGTCACCGTGGGCCAGATGATCCAGTTTCTCGCCCGCCGCTTGACGATGGAAGACAAGCCCGTGGCCCTGCGCCGTCTGCTGAGCCACACCCGCAGCGAGCGGGCGCTGATTGCCATGTTCCTGGCGCTGCTGGAGCTGGTTCGCATGCAGGCCATTCTGCTCCGCCAGGACCGCGCCTTCAGCGAGATCTTCGTGAAAAAGCACGCCGGATTCGAGGCCGTGATGAACGACGGCCTCGCCAACGCCCGCGACGACTGGCGGTAGGCGGGCGGTCAAGGCGGACGGGATGGCCTGCGGTACCGTCCTCGAGCGTTGCAGCCTATCGTTCATGGACAAGTTCTTGACCGTGGCGCCGATGGGAGCGGCCAGAGCGAATTTCGTCATGGTATAGAGGATGGATCGTTCCCTCAGGGGCTAGAGCGTTTTCAACCTGACTGTTTGCGATCAAGATGCACATCTGTGCTCTCCCACCCTTTATGCAAAGAACGCACAAAGGATGGGGCACCTAAAATTTTGTTAACACTTGAACCGAAAAGGCTCTAAAGACCGCGGATTTTGCAGTTTACGGCACGGCTGAAGCCGTGCCCTTTCAAAACCGCTCTACACGAAAGCAAATTTGCCCTAACATTGGGTTTAGGAACAAAGCGCATGGGTTGTGTTGGCCCGATGCAGGGAATGATTGCAGATGTTCGTCCAGGACTCTGGCCGCATGGATTCGTTCTTTACGATTGCCAATCCCAGGTCCCAAAATCGGGATCTGGGGCACCCAAGTTGGTACAAAATCAAGCGGTCAAAGACCTAGGAACTTGTTGAAAATCGATTGAGTATCCTGGATTATGGCCCTCAGGGGCTAAAGCCCGTCTGATTTTGCAGTGTTTATGTACGGGCTAAAGCCCGTACCCTCCAGCTAAAGCCCATACTCTCCACCCGACGGGAGTATTTCAACAAGATCCTAGAGCGCAGGACCGAAACAGCCGGAGGTGAGAACAGAAACGCATGGAACTCACTTTTCAAAGCGGAACGCTGCTGCTTTTGATCGCTGCCGTAGTGGCGGTGCTGACCCGGCGGCTGCATATGCCTTACAGCGCCGGCCTGGTGGCGGCGGGAATTCTGCTTGCGTTCCTGCCCTATGCGCCGCGGATTGTGCTGACCAAAGACCTCATCTTCACGGCGCTGCTTCCTCCGCTCCTCTTTGAGGCCGCGTTCTACATTCACTGGAACCAGTTGCGGCGGGATTTTGCCGTGATTGCCACGCTGGCCACTGCCGGCGTGCTGCTCGCAGCCGGCGTGACCGCTGCGGGGATGCACTATCTGGCGCACTGGCAGTGGATCGACGCTCTCGTCTTTGGCGCTCTGATCGCCGCCACCGACCCGGTCTCCGTGATCGCAACCTTCAAGGAAGCCAAGGCGCATGGCCGGCTGCTGATGCTGATCGAGGCGGAAAGCCTGTTCAACGACGGCACGGCGGCGGTTGCCTTTGGGGTGGTGGTCGCCCTGGCTTCCGGCCAGCCATTCACGCCGGGGCAAATCATCGTCATGCTTTTCAATACAATTGCCGGCGGCGTTGCGTGCGGCGCGGCGGTCGCGGTTGCGGCCCTTTTGCTCGCTGGCCGGACGGACGACCACCTGGTGGAAATCACGGTGACGACCGTGGCCGCATACGGGTCGTTTCTGCTGGCCGACCATTTTGGCTTGTCCGGCGTTCTGGCGACGATCACGGCCGGGCTGGTGATGGGAAATTTCAAGTCGCTCAACACCATCTCCGTGCGCGGGAGACAAGCCGCCCAGGCATTCTGGGAGTACGCCGCATTCATTGCCGATTCGCTGGTGTTCCTTTTGATCGGGATGCACGAAGCCCGGGAGAATTTTTTGGCCATCTGGATTCCGGCGGGGATTGCGATTGCGCTGGTGACGCTGGGCCGTGCGGTGGCCGTCTATCCCTGTTGCCTGCTCTTCTCGCGCTCTTCGATGCGCATCCCCGGCAGGCAGCAGCATGTACTGTTCTGGGGCGGGCTGCGCGGAGCCCTGGCGCTGGCTCTCGCACTTGGACTTCCCCCCGATATTCCGTTGCGCGAGGAGATCATCACGATCAGCTTTGCGGTGGTCGCCTTTTCGGTCTTCGTGCAGGGGCTGACCATGGTCCCATTCCTGCGGCGGATGAATCAGATTCCGGGCTAGGACATTTTCAGAATGTTGTAGTCCGAAATCTCGCGCTCAAGTGGCCTTTACTTAGGGTTTATCCGTAAATAGGTAGCGCCGACCTCACGGTCGGCTGTCTTGTGGGTCTTCTGACCCACAGGGAACCTCTGGAGGCGCCGACGAGACGTCCGCGCTACAGCCGGCCGGGAGGCCGGCGCTACAGAAATCCCCCCCATTCCTTGCCCCTTTCGCTCGACTACACAGGAGCAATCGTCTCACTCGGCGTTGTCGATCTGGGCCTTTTGCAGTTTGTCGGAGTAATCGACGTAGACCGCCTTCCATGTGGTGTAGAAATCGATGGCTCCATTGCCTTCGCGGTGGCCGTTGCCGGTTTGCTTGACGCCGCCGAAGGGCAGGTGAACCTCGGCGCCGATGGTGGGAGCGTTGATGTAGGTGATGCCCGACTCCAGGTCGCGCATGGCGGTGAAGGCGCGGTTCACGTCCCTGGTGTAGAGCGCGGTCGAGAGGCCGTAGTCGATGGAGTTGGCGATCTGGATGGCCTCTTCGAAGGTCTCGAACTCGATCAGGCTGACGACCGGGCCGAAGACCTCCTCGCGGGCGATGCGCATGGAGGGCAGAACCCCGCCCAGCACCGTCGGCTCGAAGAAGTTGCCGTGGGCGTAGGCTCCCTCGGTGAGCGCGTGGCCGCCAGTGAGCAGTTGCGCTCCTTCAGCCAGGGCAATGGCCACGTACTTCTTCGATGTTTCGATCTGGCTCGCATTCACCTGCGGACCGACTTCGACGGGGGCTTCCAGCCCATTTCCCACAACAAGTTTTTTGGCGCGGGCGACGAACTCGGCGGTGAATTGCTCCGCGATCCCTTTTTGCAGCAAAATCCGGCTGGTGGCCGTGCAGCGCTGGCCGGTGGTGCCAAAGGCGCCCCAGAGCGCGCCGTCGAGGGCTAGTTCAAGGTTGGCGTCGTCGAGGACGATCTGTGCGTTCTTGCCCCCCATTTCAAGCGAGACCGGCTTGAAGGTGGCCGCGGCGCGCTGGGCGACCAATGAGCCAACCTCGCTGGACCCGGTGAAGCTGATGGCGCGCACGCCGGGGTGCTCGACCAGCGGCATTCCCACCGCCGAGCCCGAGCCGCTGACGATGTTGACCACGCCCGGCGGCAGCCCGGCATCGACCAGCGCCTCGACCAGGTTGTAGGTCGAAAGCGGGGTGTCGGTGGCCGGCTTGATGATGCAGGTGTTGCCCGAGACCAGCGCCGGGAAGAGCTTCCAGCTGGGGATGGCCATGGGGAAGTTCCAGGGGGTGATGAGGCCGACCACGCCCACCGGCATGCGGACGCTCATGGCGAACTTGTTCTGCAACTCCGAGGGGGTGGTCTGGCCGAAGAGACGGCGCCCCTCGCCGGCCACGTAGAAAGCCTCATCGATAGCCTCCTGTACGTCGCCGCGGGTCTCGGCCAGCACCTTGCCCATCTCGCGGGTCATGGCGCGGGCGTACTGCTCCTTGCGCTGCTGCAGCAGGAGGCCGGCGCGGAGCAGGATCTCAGCCCGCTTGGGCGCCGGAACCAGCCGCCAGGTGGCAAAAGCCTCCCGGGCGGCGGCCACGGCCAGGGCCACGTCTTCGCTGTGCGAGGAGGGAAACGCGCCCACTACGTCGCTGTGGTCGGCGGGATTCAGGTTGAGGATGGTCTTGCCGCTCAGGGCTGGCAGCCATTGGCCGCCAATCAGGTTGCGATACGTCGGATAGGACATGGAAACCTCGGGAAAAGCAGTTATCGGTGGTCAGTTGTCAGTCGTCTGCGAGCGAAAAATGGAACATTGTGGCGCCCGGTGGAATTTGGACCCAATCCGCAGAAAAGCATACAGCAGGGACCGGAGCCCGCGCTCACTCCGCGGCGAAAGACCCAGGGCAATTGCATGAACAGAGGAGGCCGCTTGGGAATTTGCCCCGGCGGGAAAACTCGAATTGGCGTAAACTTGAATCTAGCAGCACGAGCCAGTTGGCCCGGCTCGCACCCACCGGGTTTCCGGCGGCAGGTTTTTGGCCGCTGGGATGTCATCCGGGGTTCCCGGCGATGGTCGCTGGGGCGAAAGAGATGGGGGCGTCACGGTTTCGACGGGATTGAATGCGGCAAAGGAGTCATGCCGGGGTGTGGGCACCCGTAATCGCCTGCAAAACCAAAGTTGCCGACTACAGTCTGCCACTTGCAGCTTAATTAAATAAGCTGCCGTCTTCCACGGCTTTGCCTATGGGCTGTGAGCGGACGTCATTCAGTAGGCTGGCGGTTGCGGCTCGGTCCGTGTTGTAACCGCGAGATCATCGGACTAGTTTCTGGCGCATCTTGTCCGCTCTGAGCGTCAGGGGCGAAACCAAAAGGAACCGGACAAAGCATGAACACTCCTGGCTGACAGCGATTTCGGACGCGGGTTCGACTCCCGCCGCCTCCACCATAAATAAGTACGTTTAGAATCAATAACTTACTAAAAGGTGCTAGTCAATTGTGCTAAATCTATGCTACGATGCCCCCGTTGAATGAAAGTGAGGGCGTCATGGGCACGGCCCCGGTAATCACGATTTTTGTTAGGCATTCGGCAGACTGCAAATATGCCGGTGATGAGTTTTCCAAGCGGTGCCAATGTCGCAAGCACCTTCGCTGGACACAGGCCGGGACCCAATACCGCAAGCAAGCCGGGACGCGCTCTTGGGCGGAGGCGGAGCAAGTCAAGCGGAACTTGGAGGACCAACTCGGGGGCCGCACACCCACCCCGGTCAATTCCGCAAAGGGCATCGCGGAAGCCGTGGGACTTTTCATTGCAGACAAGAAAGTCCAAGGTCTAACTTCAGACCTCATCAAGAAGTACGCTCTTTGGCTTGGGCGGCTCCAGACGTATTGCGAAGGAAGCGGAGTCTATACCGTCCAAGGCATCACGCGGGAGATCGTGACCGGCTTTTGCGCGGACTGGCCTGAGCTGTACCCAAGCACCTATACGCGGGCCAAACTCCGAGAGCGGTACAAGAGTTTTCTCCGCTATTGCTTCGAGGCCCAATGGCTAGAGCGTGTTCCCGTATGGCCTAAATTCAAGATTGAAGAGCCTCCCACCATGCCGCTGACTGCTGAAGAATATGAAAAACTCTTGGATGCGGTTTACGTGGCTGTGAGGGACCGAAACTATGACTTTTGGGTGGCCCGCGTACGGGGACTTTTACAGCTCATGCGCTGGAGCGGCCTTGCCATCATGGACGCCTTAACGCTGAGGCGGGATGAACTAATCCACGACAAAGCGAACGGCATCTATCGGGTCATGACACAGCGCACCAAGACCGGAACTAATGTCACCGTCCCGTTGCCCCCCGAGATTGCCGGTGAGCTGCTAGCAGTTCCCAACACCAACCCGGCGTACTTCTTTTGGTCCGGGGAGGGGTCCAAGAAGAGCGTTACCGGGAATTGGGGCAAGCGGTTTATCGTTCCGGCTTTCCAGGCGGCCAAAATTGAGAGTGACGGGCACATGCGGAGTCACCGGCTCCGTGACACTTTTGCCGTGGACCTCTTGGAAAAGGGCGTCCCGCTGGAGGAAGTCTCCAAGCTACTCGGGCATGAGTCCATCAGGACCACGGAGAAGCACTACGCAAAGTGGGTCAAGGGGAGACAGGACCGGCTAGACTTGCTTGTCACCGCAACGTGGGCCACGCCCGGCAAAACGCGGAAGGCCAAGAAGAAGAGACAGACGCGGGCCGCTTAGTGAGCGGGAGCGGGCTAGGCAAAGAGCGATTGTTGCCGCTCCACCCTTATCCCGCCGTCAATAGCGTTGAGTATGGGCTGTGCGGGAATCTGTGCTAGTTCCTTTGGCTCAACCTTGTGCAATCCGCCTCCATACACGCGGCCCTCAGACAAGAGCTGTCCGGGGGTGATGCCTTGCAATGCCTCAAAGACGCGCCCGGCAAGCGCCGGGTTCGCTGTGAGCGCGTGAAGTAGTGGACCCTTGGGATAGAGCATCAGGTAGACGTTATGCGCCGTAGCTTGGGAGCGATTCCAGATGAAGCGAAATGGGGGCTTGCCGTTCCGGGAGCGGCCCATGTAAGTGCAAAGGAACGGCGCGGGCGGTCGTTGCTCTTGCGAATACCACCGGGCGCGGTGCGTGGCTAGATACGCGGTGTGCACCTTCTCCGCTCTCCCGTGTTGCAAATACTCATAGAGCCGGGGCCACTTGACCTTG
>Ga0182013_10005397_pt1 | contig 14857 bp, 13 predicted proteins | sample 612S2MmetaG_FD_120487 | JGI IMG/M metagenome (GOLD analysis project Ga0182013, IMG submission 120487) | Permafrost microbial communities from Stordalen Mire, Sweden - 612S2M metaG | ecosystem: Environmental > Terrestrial > Soil > Wetlands > Permafrost | place: Sweden: Stordalen | collected... | reverse complement strand
TTCACTTCCAGCCTGCTCATCTTCGCCATGGTTCAATTGCTCGGTGAAGGCGGATGGATCTTCAACCGGTCCCGCTCGTTTCATCTTTGGAACGGAAGCGTCATTGCCTATGTTGTCGTGGTCACCATCGCGGGCTGGCACGAGGGCTTCGATCCAACCTTCGCCATTGTTCCCGGAACCGCTCGCAACATCCTCTACACGCTTCGCCTCGTGACGGGGATCCTCATGCTTCTTGCTTCTCTTGATTGGTTTGTCGATGCCTCGACGCTGCTCCGCACCCTCGGCCCAACGTTAATTCCCGAAGAATCCAGAAAGGAGATGACCGTATGAACCGCTCACTCCTGCTCGTCTATCAGGGTCTCATTGGCCTCTCCGACACTTTCACCGGAGCATTGCTGATCATCGCTCCGGAGTTGACACTCGGCTTCATGCGCTTGCACGCGCGCTCCGGCGCATATCCCTACATTTCCTATCTCGGCGCGTTTGTCCTTTCAGTCGGCCTCGCCTGTCTTTATGGCGCAGTCCTCATCGTCCGCAGGGGAAGCCCATGCAAGCTTGAAGCCGTATGGCTACTCACCGCCATCACGCGCGCCAGCGTGGCTATTGTTGTGGTTGCGCAGGTCTATGCGCACGCGCTGGAAGCCGGGTGGCTTACGGTCGCCGCATTTGACGGCGCTTGCGTTCTGATTCAGGCGGTTGGTCTTCGCAAAGGTTGGCTGGGCAATGTCGCGCGCTAACTCAAACTTATCCGGATGGCAAGGCGCGAGCCTTGTCGCCATTACTTATGTCTATTTCCTCATCTTCGCCCAGTTTGCATTTCTCAATCGGCTCGCAAGCCTCGGCATAGCCGGCTCTCACCTCCAGGCCGTGATGGCCGCAATGGCCTTCGGAGGAATTCTCTTCAGCCTGCTCATGCCTCGGATAACCCGCTGGCCGTCGCCGAATCTCCGCCTCCGTGTTGGATTGGCAGCCTCTGCGACAGCAGCCATCCTGTCGCTCCTTCCGCTTGGCCTTGTCGCAAGCATAGCCGTGGCCTTCCTGATTGGCTCTGGACTCGGCCTGCTCACAGTCACCCTCGCGACACACCTTCGCCAATGGACAGGCAACAGGAGTCCGCTTCTGCTCGTGGGCATCGGCACGGGAGTCGGCTATCTTATCTGCAATTTTCCGCCCCTCTTCGCAGGCACGCCGGAGTTGCAGGCGTCAGTGGCGGCCCTCCTCTGCATCGCAGGAATCTGCGTTACCCTGTTCTCCGCATCCGCACCGCTCGAACCCGAGGAAACTCTGCCACGGCCCACCCTCTCGTTCCTGCCCGTGCTCGCCTGCTTCACCGCGCTGGTGTGGCTCGATTCCGCCGCCTTCTACATCATCCAGAACACACCCGCATTGAGGGCCGGAACCTGGCAAGGTTCAGCCCATCTGTGGACCAACGGCTTGCTTCATCTGGCCGCCGCTCTCGTATCCGCATGGTTGCTTCGTCACCGTGGTCTGTCATTTGTTCTCGCTGCCGCGTTCCTGGCGCTCGGCGTTGCATGTCTGCTCCTGCTCAATCCCGATCGCGCCTTCGTCGCTTCGCTCTTCTATCCGGTTGGCGTCTCGCTCTACTCTGTGGCCCTGGTCGCCTATCCTTCGCTGCTTGCGCCAGCCTCTTCCCTTGCAGAGCGCGGCCGCCGCGCTGGATGGATCTACGCCATCGCCGGATGGCTCGGCTCCGCAATGGGAATCGGCATGGGTCAGCACCTCGGGCAAGTCCCGCCCGCATTCGTTTGCTTTGCCGGCGTCATCGTTCTCCTTTCCAACCTCGTATCCTTGCTCCGCAAGCGCTCACGCGAGTTCGCGCTCACCGCCGTCGTCCTTCTCGCCGCTCTCTGTGCCAATCGCATTCTCGTTGCAACCGATGATTCGCCCCATCTCTCGCAAGTCGACCGCGGCCGCCAGGTTTACATCTCCGAGGGCTGCATCCACTGCCATTCCCAATACGTCCGCCCCAACTCGCCCGATGTGCTCATGTGGGGACCAACTGCGACCATGCAGGAGATTCGCCTGGAACGCCCACCTCTCATCGGCAATCGCCGCCAGGGTCCCGATCTCTCTCAGGTTGGCGCGCGCCGGTCCGCCCTCTGGCTCAAGGCGCATTTCTACAACCCCGCAGAAATCAGTGGTGCCTCCATCATGCCGTCCTTTGCGTTTCTTTTCCGCGATCAGCGTGGTGACGATCTCGTAGCCTACCTCGCAAGCCTGCATGGGGAAGGCGCTGCGCAGCATCTTGCAGACGTGAGTCTGTGGCAGCTCCCGGCCGTCTCCGTTCGAGAAGCCGATCCGCAACTCGGCGAACATCTTTTTAACCGCGACTGTGCCACTTGCCACAACGCGAATGGCGCCACCCGCCGTGCCTGGCAGTCAAGTTTCAAGCGACCGCCTGCCGAACTCGCGCTCGGTCCGTACTTCCATCTCTCGCCCGCCGATTCCCAACCGCAACGCATAATCCATCTAGCCCAGATCGCGAAATTCGGCATCCCGGGAACCGACATGCCCGGTCACGAATACCTGTCTGACAAAGAAATCGCTTCCATCAGTCTTTGGTTGTCGCAGCGCATCGCGCAATCAAATCAAAACCCGTAACAACCTTTTCAATTCAGGAGAAGACCTATGAAGACTCTCGCAAGTGCACTCTTCCTCGCCCTTCCGCTTTTTCTCGTCCCCATCTCGCAAGCTCAGCATCAAACCCTCGCCGTCAATCCGGACACAAGCCAAATCGCCTTCACTCTCGGCGGCAGCGGCCACCACGTGCAAGGCACATTCCATGTGCAGCGCGGATCCATTGACTTTGACCCCAGCGCCCAGAAGATCTCCGGCTCCGTCGTCGTCGACGCCGCAAGCGGCAACAGCGGCGAACCGGGCCGCGACAAGAATATGAATTCAAGCGTTCTCGACACCGCTCATTTTGCCGAAGTCACATTTGCGCCCAGCAGCTATCAGGGAACCATCGCTCCCTCGGGCGACTCCACCATTCAAGTGTCCGGCGTCTTCACCCTGCACGGTACCCCGCACGATCTCACGCTACCCATGCAGATTCACATTGACGGCGCGAACCTTGCGGCCAAGGGCCACTTCACCGTCCCTTACGTCAAGTGGGGACTCAAAGATCCCAGCATCTTCATTCTCAAGGTCGCCAAGGAAGTAGATATCGACCTGACTTTAGCCGGCCGCTTGACTCACGGCAGCTAGTTTCATGAACTCTTGTCGTTCTAACTATGGTGGCCGGCAACGCGGCTACCGAAGCAATGCGATAACAGATTGGAAACAATAACAAGGTAATCGGAACCCCCAGAAAGTTGCCCCAGTGATGCCAGATTCGCAATGATTCTTTGCGCTTCACCTTCTTGCATCATGCCCTGAATACAGAGCTCAGCAGGCAAACCTGGCTTTCTACAAGGGTTGCGTGTTGATTCCATCTCGGATGGTTGCCAACAGTCACAATCGGAATGCCTGACTCTTAGTGCAAAACTGATCAGCATTTTATTTCGAACTCATGGATGCTTAGTTCCAGTGCCTTATCTGGCGTTTATGAGGTGGCCTGTGCTCCAAAAGCCCGCGAAGCTCCTCATTGTCGATGGCGATGATTCAATGCGTTCCTCTTTGTCGCGTATCTTCTCCGATCTGGGATATCTCGTGCGATCTGGTGCGGACGGTTCCTCAGGTCTGTCAGAGATACGGAAGGAGATCCCCGATGTCCTCCTGTCCGACCTCAATATGGTGCGTATACCGGGCTTGGAATTTCTTATAGTAGTCCGCCGCTGGCTTCCATCGATTCGCGTCATTGCTATGGCTCGTACCTTTCCGCGCAATCTCCCGGCGCACGAGGTTGCTGCCGATGCTCTCGTCCGGAAAAGTGCAGGCCCTGCCCGCTTGATCAGAGCGGTGGACGCCATGACACATCCGAAGCGCTCGAACAGCCGCCTGAGTATCAGAGATTCATTTGGATTCCAGGTTCTCGAAACAATCCCATCTCATCCCGCCATTCAGCAGTTGAGGTTTCCCGCTTCTCGCACAATGGAATTTCCTGTTCCGCAGAATGAGCAACCGGGGGAAACCTTCTTCGTGCCAGCAGTCGCTCCGGCTCAGGCCGCTTCGTATTATGAATTACCTGATTTGGAAAGATCGCGCATGAGATCTTCGCGACAAGTCGGCTACCCCTCTTTGTAAGCATGCACGACAAATCGTTCCGGAGCTGCTCCGATCAGGTGAAATGGATAGCAGGTTATAAGCGTAATTGAATTTCTCGGAGCGGGGCCGAGAACATTTGTATCGTCTGGAGCAACAATCCGCACCCAATCGACGTGGTAGCGCGAAATGCCAGCCGCAGTTTGAATCCGTATCTCGTCGTTCGTGCGAATATCCTTGAGGGGGAGGAAGAACGTGTCGCGGTGACCGGCTATTCCACTGTTTCCCTGCTCTCCGGGGAAAGCAGTTCCCTCGATATGTCCTACACCGAGCCGCAGCGTCTGCGCAGAGGTCCCCTCGAGAATCGCGATCGTCATTCCCAGTCGTGGAATCTCAATGCGACCCAATACTTCGCCTTGTTTGGCAACCTCCGGATGCAGGTTGACCCTGTGCTGTTGCTGTGCAGAAATCTGCTCTTCGAGTGTGATATCTGCAGCTTTCTGGTAGAGCTTTGCATGAAGCAGCGTCACCGCAACATAGGAGATCGCAAGAGTGCCTGCAAGAACCAGAAGCATCCCCGTGCGGCGAAGGAACATGCCGCCGTGCGTTGTGAGTCTCTGCGTTTCAGGTGTGGTCGTCATCGTCTAGAGCCTCTGCCATCACAGACTGCAATGTTGGGTGCGACGCAGTATTCGATGCAGGTGCGGTGTCTGCGATTGTACGGGCAAAGGAGGCGATACTTGCGTACCGCCTCCCGTTCCGTCAATCCACTCGTGCATGCGTGAGATTCCCCAGGCACCTGCCTAGTCGGAGACTTGCGCGCGCCGTCTCATAAGGGTTGTCAGCAAAACGCCTGCACCCAGCATAAGCAGTCCAACCAATCCAATAAGTGGAAGTAGACTGGCGGTCTTAGGCAGGGTGGCAGTTGTCATGTCATGTGAAGGCGCAATTACCGGCTCCGCGGTCACTGTTGGCGCAGCAGTGACTACGGGTGCTGAAGCGACCGCCGGCTCAGCTGGTGCAACGGGCGCAACGGCAACAGCAGGAACAACCGCGACCGTAGGCTCCGCTGATACAGCAGGCGCAGGCGTCACCACAGGTTCTCCAATCGGAGTAGGCGCTGATGCGGCTGCCAGGTCTGTTGAGGCCGGCGTCGCTGATGTCGCGGGGGGGGGGATTGCAGCTGCAGGCGTTGCTGCGACGACAGGCCCCGCTGCGACAGTTGTCTCTGTTGCAACCACGGGCTCCGCAGCTGGCGAAGACGCCACTGCGACCGTGGACCCACCGGTAGCGCTCACCGCTGCTCCGCCCGCAGGCGCCGCCGCAATAGCTGGCGCATTAGTTCCAGCGGGAGGAACATCCACAACCTGGGCCAGGGCAACTGTTTCTCCTCCAGGACCCACTGCCTCAATCAGCGCCGTTTTCAGAACTGCCTCTGACGACATTGCCTGAACTACCGAAGTGGAAAGAACCGGCCCATTGGTTTCCCTGGCCAGTTGAGTGGCCCTGGGCTTTTCATATACAAGCTGGTCGCCCCACAGAAGGCCCGGGCTATACCAAGCCTTCAGAGCGACAGGGTCAGCGGCGGGACGATCTGTAAACATGACCGTAATCAAGTCGGGAGCCTTTAACCTCGAATTCGGAACTCCAAGCATCGTGGTGAACACATGAGAGCCGTCCGAGCTTGAGATCTGGATGATGTCCCGATCGGGTGTGGATTCGAGAGTCGTGAAGCGATAAGTGCCGGCCGGCAAGATTTGGGCGCCAACGCCCGGAACCTCGACAGGTACAGCGAAGGTGACAACCGCATTACTAGCCTGCTCGTTGGCCTTTGTGTTCGGAGCCACGACAAGCCAAAACACGGCGAGGCATAGTGCCAATCCCATTCCCTTGAGATTTTTCATCTCTCTCCGCGAGTTTCTCCGACTAATTTGCACGACGGTTATGGTGCATCCTCAAGATGTTGTCGGCTTCTCTGGAGGTTGCACGCCGGGGAATCCGGCAGCCTGGGGTCAATGGCGTGCCAATCAATGGCAAGTGTTGCGCATGCCTCAAGGGATTGCTGGCCAATATTGACCGCGCCAACGTAAGGACTGAAATTGATAAGCGGAGGCATAGATTCTGATGCCGGGAGGAATCTCAGGCATGCGAAAACAGATTCGCAGAGACATGCTCGACAGCCTACGCCGGAGGCGCCCTATGCACACTCTGCGTTTGATGAGCGTATGCCCGGGTGAACAAGTGAATGTAAGACTGCGCATCCCGGTTCCATACCATTTGGCGCGCATAGAGTTAGGCGCGTTGACGTATTCCGTTGCGGGCGGCATCGTTATCCAGGAGCTCAATTCCCGCGGTTGCAATAGCATCCGGATCTTCAAAGGAGACAAGACCACCGCGACCGTCGTCGAGAAGTTCGGCAGTTGGGCGTAGTGTAGATGTCGGCCGAGCCGGCCAGCGAATCCATCTCCTCCGGGCTGACAAAGCGGTCGTGGAAGATCACCTCACGCTCAACTCCGAAATCCTTGGCCTAGGCCTGCAACTGATCGCGGTACCGGTCCCGCTCGCGTGTCTTCACGTGCGGATAAGTCGCGCCGGCGATGATGTAAACAGCATTGCTTCGCCATGCGAGTATGCGCGACATGGCGTGAATAACGTTCACAAATCCCTTGTTGGGAGAAAGCAGGCCGAAAGTGAGCGGACCCCATCAATGAATGTGTGTGAATCACTCAGCACGAAAACCACTCGTCCATATGGCTATCAGGGGCGGAGCGACAAAGTCGCCTTCAAAGCTTCATTGGTGGTGAGGACCATCAGGAAGAGTGCCGCGCCCATGCCCGCCCATATCTTTGAGGACCTGCCAACGACCTGCGTGATCGATCCGATGTCCGATTCCCTTCCCCCTTTGCAATCAACTGGAATCCGCGCGCGAATGTAGGACCCCCGATAGCGGAGACAATCAAATACCCCTTACTCGGACCAACTCCAATAGTGCGGCGAAGAAGATGACCAGTCATCGCGCAACTCTACCCCAGCTAGCTTGCGTTCGCTGATCAGTTTTGAACACTTAGAGGCCCACTCTATTGAGACCGATTTAGCCTACAACTTTCGACCGCTACAAACTCACCCCTTAGCACCAACTTCTGCAACACGGGCTCTGTGTTTTTGAGCAAATTAGCTCAGACTGCTTGAGATGCAAATGGGAAACTGATTTCTAACTGGCGGCTAACTGGATATTCACATTCTTTCAACAGGACTGGCACGGAGTTTGCCAGAACGCAACCGCCAAATAACCCTCTGGGGCGGCGCACTTTGTTCCGGCCTTTGCTTCTTCACCTCGACTGCTTGCCTCGTCCTTTCGAGATTCGCAGTCGCTCGCAGAATGAATATGGACCTGAACAGTAACCTCCGGGTCCACGATGGAGGAACATGACTACCTCGACCTTTCCCATTTCGTTGCTTGATTCAGCGTGCATTTCATCGCTCGGACGCGATCCTCTCAAAGCTCGCCCGAGACCACGGCAAGTCGATGTTGTGGTTCGCGCCCAGGCTGGTGACCACGACGCATTCTCTGAGCTCTACTTGGAGCACAAGAGACGCGTTTTCGGAATTTGCATGAGGATGGTCCGGGACTTCGCCCTCGCCGAAGATCTTACACAGGAAGCATTTCTTCAGGTCCACCGGAGAATCTCCTTATTCCGCGGCGACTCGGCCTTTACGACCTGGCTCCATCGACTGGCGGTAAACACTGTCTTGATGTACTTGCGCAAGCGCGCACTGTCTGTTGTATCGCTCGATCACCTGATGGAAGACGTCCCGGAAGAACGCGCTGGCCGTAGCTTCGGCGCTCGCGATCTTATGCAAGCTGGCGTAGTCGACCGCCTCGACATTGATCGAGCCTTGGCTACCATGGCACCCGGATATCGCAGCATTTTTCTCCTTCACGATATTCAGGGTTTTGATCACACCGAGATCGCAAGTATGCTCAACTGCACCCGCGGCAACACAAAATCACAACTCCACAAGGCACGTCGCGTTCTCCGCGGTGCTCTTGCCTCGAAACGCGATACGGCTCTCCACTCAAACGATCTATTCCTCGTGCCGGCCCTGACAGTAGTGCCCAGGAAACGGACCCCGAAACGCGACACGGCTCCTCTGAGCGCCTAGTTAGAAGCAATCGAGTTGGCTACATACCGAGAACCGTCAAACGTTGCGGCCACTCTAACGTTGTCTCCCTCGTGTAATGTCTCGCTGATTGGGAACTTGGAGGTATCAAAGAGTATTTGATAGGCCTTCTCGTCCCTTGGATCGATTACCGTCATTAGCCCTGCGTGCATGTCGAGCGATGAGAGACTCCCACCGAAAACGAATGAAGATCCCGGGGTTGCCAAAATCTCAATCCGGCTGGTAATGCCTTGCCCTGCTTTGCTCGGTTCGAATGTAAGCGAGACCAGTGTTCCATTGACAAGACTTGATAGTTCCGGGTGTACCGGCAACCGATCGGCCTGCCCCACCCGGATAATAGGGGTGTTACCGGGAACGATTAATCTGATTGTTTCACGAGACGAGCCTTCTCTAACCGTCAACTCCCTGGTGTCGGCGTTATAACTAAGCACCTGCCCCTGATACTCCCCTTCGGGCGCTCGCGACAACATGTGAATACTAATTGCAAACACATTCGTTCCATCCAGAACTGTCTGTATCGACGCAACAGACTCGGAGCGCAGTTCCCGGAGTGGAATCATCTTGCCATCGAGATAGAGTTGAGTCCGCTCATCAAACAGAATAGTCATCGGTCTCTGTCCGAAGGCCTTTAGCTCAAACTGATCGCGCACGGGATCTAACTTCTGGATCTCGCCTCCGATGATGGTGCTCCTCCCCTGCGGCGCCGCCGGCAGGGGCAACGCCTTCACTGAAGCACTCTCTGTGTCCAGCGCAAGCTGTGGATTTGCACTTTGCTCTGCTCCTGCACCCGAAGCTGTGGCCAATAACTGCACAGTAAGTAACCCACTAAGTACAAATACTGAAAATGTACGATCCATTTAGCTCACTCCTCACAAGATGCAAGTTCGCTGCACTGATGGTTGGATGCATCAAGGCAGTTTCGGTGGCCTACTACAACTTTCGAGATGCCAATAATGGTACCCAGCGCGACGCCGTAGTTATATGAGTGGCATCTAAATAGATGTGCACACCTGACGCTCTCCTCCGTCGGCCGCACCGAAAGGTCAAAAGAGCACAATGTCTAAATCGCTACTAACTCTTATTACACTCGCTGTGGCAGTCTCACTTTTCGGGACGCCAGGCGCATGGGCACGTGATGGCGTCAAAATCACGATCGCAAGACGGAGCGAGCTTACACCGGTGCAGCGTCTCAATCGCGAAGGTGTCGATGCTGTACAGAGGCATCAGTACGACAAGGCCGAGTCGCTCTTCTTCAAGGCGTATCTTTACGATCCTGCCGACCCCTTCACACTAAACAACCTCGGGTACATTTCCGAATTGCAAGGACAATTGGATCGAGCCTCCAAGTTCTATGCTCGGGCATCCGAGCAAAGCTGCAGCGCAACCATCGACAAGAGCAATGCGAAGAATCTTGAGGGGAAATCGGTGGATTACGCCTTCAAGAGCCTCAGCGACGTGCCCATGCGCGTTAACCGGATGAATGTGGACGCCATCACCCTGCTTGCGCAGAGCCGTGGATTCGAGGCCATCGCACTCCTCCTCAAGACACTCTCCCTGGACCCGCAGAATCCATTCACGTTGAACAACCTGGGAGTCGCTTACGAAGCCGTCGGAGACTACGACGATGCTTTGAAGTACTACGGTTCAACTGTTGAGGCGCGCTCCTCAGAGCCGGTTGTCGTCACGCTGGATCGTTCGTGGAGAGGAAAGACAGTAAGCGACATGGCTGCGGAAAGCGCGAGTCGGCTTGAGGCGCGAATCCGGAAGATGGACCCCACTGAGGCACACGCCGTCATGTTCACTTTGCGCGGTGTTACCGCGATAAACAAAAACGATTGGCCTGAGGCAAGGCAAGACTTCCTGCAAGCCTATTCGCTTGATCCCTCGAGCGCATTTTCACTTAATAACCGCGGGTATGTCGCGGAAATGGATGGCGATCTCGAATCGGCGCAGTTCTTTTACGACAAAGCACGGAAGGCTGATGATTCGAACGCGCGTGTCGGACTTGCGAGTCTGCGGTCGGCCGAGGGCAAACGGCTAGTTAATGTGGCTGCAGAAAGTAACCAACAGGTTGATAGCGAGCTTGACACATATAGTCAGGAGCGCCATCGGCAAACAGGTCCAATTGAGTTGACACCTCGCATGAATACCCCTGGCGGAGTTTCCGGCTTGGTACCAGATAGTCCCTCGACTTCAGATGTTCAACCAGCAGTAATCCCAACAGAGACGCTTCCAACTCGCTGAGCTAAGAGAGGACCTCACCTACATGTCCAAGGCCGCCATGCATTCGCCATCTCACGAATCGATGACTCTTCTTTCCCGCTTGCTCCTGATACCGCAGACCGGTGATAACACATCCGCGTCGATGTCCGCAGGATTAAGGTCGGAGGTTCGCAACATCAGCCGCGAGCGGTTTCGTGATCTTGTGACCTTGGCCAGTTCCAATCATGTGGTTGTACGCGGCCTGGAAATGTTCCTTAGGATGATGCCCGAGGCAGAGAACGACATTCGCGCCGAATGGGCGCGGAGCACCCTTGCGGCTGAGCGAGCGCGCATTACCCTGGCTCTTAATTTCCTAAGTGATATTTGCGCAGCATTCGAAGCTGAGAAATATGACGTAGCGGTGATCAAATCGCTTGATCACTGGCCTGATCTTGGCAGTGACCTTGATCTGTATACAAATGCGCACTCCAAGGACATTGCGGAAGTCATGAAGAGGCGCTTCGATGCTCAGACTGCTCCTCAGAGTTGGGGAGACCGCCTGGCGGGTAAATGGAACTTTTCTATCCCCGGACTTCCTGAGGCAGTCGAGATTCATATGGGTCGCCTTGGGCAAACCGGAGAACAAGTCGCGGTCGCCTCGCGCGTTACTAAACGCAGTCGTCTGGTCACGATCGGCGGTTATGCCTTTCGCGTTCCATCCGTGTCTGATCGTGTGATGATCTCCACACTTCAGCGAATGTACCGCCATTTCTACTTCCGCTTGTGTGACATCGTTGATTCTGCCAAGTTGTTGGAAACTGGCGCCATCGACTTCGAGGACCTGCGATCGTCAGCAACGAATGCGGACATCTGGGAAGGAGTCGCAACTTACCTCGCGATTGTTTCGGACTATGTGAACCACTATCGAGGCGCCGCTCTTGACCTTCCGCCATTCGTGAGATCTGCTGCGCGCTTTGGCGGCGAACTGGTCTACTACGATAGCGAATTCCTGCGGGTTCCGATCATGCCGCAGTCTGCCAGGCTCTATGGATCTCAACTTGCCGGTCTATTGCGAAAGCGGCAGCTCCAGAACTGCGCCCGTCTTAGTCTCCTGCCGTGGCTTGCCACGGCTGCTGTAGTGGGACAGAGAATTACTGGAAGCGATAAGGGCATTTGGTAACGAATCCGTTCGAGATCGATCCGAGCAAAGTCTCAAGCGCAAATGCCGTTTTCTTTAGTTGCTAATTTTTCTGCGGTCAACCAAGAGAGGACATGCCGGGATTGTTGCCCGGACGACTTTAATGAATAATTCAGTTTCCACGACGTCCGATCCTATCCCAGAAAGTGCGCGGCCTTCCACGGACCCTAACCGCATAGCTCAAAGTGTCTGTGCCGCCTCGCGGCCATCAATGTCACTCCGCCCGCCGGATGGATATTACTCACCGATTCCGGTGCCGTTTCAATCAAAATCGCGGACGATTTTCACTGTCGATCCGCTGGCATGCAAGCGCGACCCGGTATCGAGCGCAATCTCGTTTGTCGTCCATGTTGTCGTTATCGTTTTGGTGCTGACGCTGGCGCTGAAAGCCCGCACGATTGTCGCTCTTCAGCCAACCGCAATCGTAACTCCTGTAGACTTCAAACTCACCATCCCCCCCATGACGTTGCCAGTGGCCAGCTTGGCGGGCGGTGGAGGAGGTGGGGGTGCCCATGAAAAGGTGGAGGTTACCAAGGGAGAGCTCCCGACAATTGTGAGGCTCCAGACCATGGCCCCTCAGATCATCAAGTTCGATCAGCCAAAGTTGGCGATCGAACCGTCAATGCAAGTGCAAATGCCGGAGAGCAACAATCTACCTTCCCTCGGCGTAGCCCATTCGCAGCAGATTGCGCTCGCTTCGCAGGGAAGGGGCAACAGTTCAGGGCTTGGCCAGGGCCTTGGCGGCGGCATCGGCGCGGGGCACGGAAGCGGAGCCGGCCCTGGTAGCGGTGGTGGATACGGCGGCGGTCTAATGAATGTGGGTGGTGGAGTGGCCGCGCCGGAAGTCCTCCATTCCGTCGAGCCGGAATTTACAGAAGACGCTCGAAGAGCAAACTTCCAAGGCAGCGTCTCGATCAAGCTTATTGTCGATTCGCAAGGGAATCCACAGAACGTCCAACTGGTTCATCATCTCGGCATGGGACTGGACGAAAAGGCCATCGATGCGGTGCGGCAATACAAATTCAAGCCGGCCATGTATCAGGGACATCCTGTATCCGTTCAGATCGTCATTGAAATGAACTTTCATCTCCATTGATAGCCGGCTTCCAATCAACAGAATTGACTGTAGGTCTGACGATCTGTCACCCAATTATTGCTTGGCGTTGCTTGCAGCCTGAGTTTGGTGGGATGCTGCAGCTGGCTTCTGAGCAAAGTATCCTCGACGCGTTCTCACGATCATCCTGCCGTGCTTTGGCGCATTCGCCTCAACGTGCACAACCCGATAGCCTCCCAGGCTAACTGGATTGCTGGAGTGATAGCCAATCGTGTACTGACCCCGAATATCGCGCGCTACTTCGGTCGCGATGGTATCCACATCCTCTAAGGAATGCGGAAAGTACGCGATGCCGCCTGTCTCCTGCGACAGCTTCTCCAGGGCATCTCGCGCTCGATCCGATTCTTCTTTGTCTATTCCGAAGAGCAGCCCGATTGTATAAACTACCGGTCCCCCCAGGTTCTGCACACGGCGGATCGCCTGTTCTAGGTCAAGTCTCGACGCGTTGTCGGCTCCGTCCGTAATAACGAGCAGCACCTGCTTGGGAAGTTTCGCGTGATTCACCAATTCATCCGCAGAGGCGGCCACAGCATCGTACAAGGCCGTCGTGCCCCTGGAGTCAAAGTGCGAGAGCCCCCGATTCAGCGCGGCGATATCAGAAGTGAAAGCCTGATCTAGAATGGCCCGATCGGAAAAATTAACAATGAATGCTGCATCTTGTGAATTCGACGCCTTCAGCAGGTCAAGAGCAGCCGCATTCACAGCAACGCGTTTGTCGCGCATCGAACCCGAGTTATCAACGAGAATGCCCAATGACACTGGCTGGTCCTGATGCAGAAACGAAGTGGTGGCCTGCTTTACGCCGTCCTCCCAAACGCGGAAGTCGCCGCGACTCAAATCCTGGATCGGCTGGCCCTTTTCGTCTACCACTGCACATGTCAGCAGAACCTCATCCACATCTTTGTGCATGGTATAGCTGCCGTCCTGGCTCTTCTGAATCTCGTCGGGCGCACCTGGGGCAAGAGGCAATGTTTCGCTCACGTTCGGGATGCTTTCAGAATCTGGCGATGGAACCGGATCGCGGTCCACATCCAGCCGCTGTTGAACCTCTGGAAGTCTTGAATCGCGCATTGCTACCCGCACTGTGGTTTGCGCCTGCGTAGGCGGTGCGGAAATGGCTTGGCATAATAGCAACCGTCCGCCAAAACCAGGCAGGGTCAGCGCCATCAAAGCGATGAGCCGAATGGCCCGCGATCCCGAAACATTTTTCACAAACATAGAAATGTCGTCAAACATAAGTAGTTGCATTTTCGGATGCACCAAAAAATTCAATTCCCAGACTATGGACCGCGATGTGTCCTCTGTGAAAACACGGTCCAGCGGAATGTTTCTATTGAGCCACGTCATCAAACTGTCCCCTCAACGCCTCGCAACTATTGTGCAATAGAACTAGAAGTTGCCGTCGGCGGCTGTATCCATGAGCCGATCTGATCCATCGGCAATTCCAACGAAAACAAAGAGGTCGACCCCTGATCGGCCTCCACCCAGATGCCGTGAAAGGCGTCATGCAATTCAGGATGGAGCGCAACAAGAGCCATCATCACCTCGGTCACCTGCTTCCGTGCGGTTGACGGATTGCGCAACTCGGCCGTCTGAGTAGTGTTAGGAACGTAGTGAACTTCGAGGTCAAGCGGGCCCAATAAATCCGTAGTGTCGATTGTCGCCACTTGAAATAGGGAGCCATGCACAGAAAGCATCAACGGCTTCGTACCAGGAAGATTGTCGGGGTGCACGCGATCCGCCTCATGTTGCAATTTCTCGAGATTGGGACTGGACAGAAACTCCACCGGTTGAAGGAAGTTCGCCGCCACACGATAGTAAAACCACGCATTCCAATTCATGCTTCTCTGTGCGTAGTCGCGCGCTGACACCCAATACCAGAGGCCATTGTGGCCCGCTTCCATTAAGGGCTTGCTGAAGAACCCGCCAAGCATCCAGTGATGCTCTGGTGCCTCAGACAGGATCAAGGAAATCTGTTGCGGCTTTGGTACGCCGGT
>Ga0182013_10005395_pt1 | contig 14867 bp, 6 predicted proteins | sample 612S2MmetaG_FD_120487 | JGI IMG/M metagenome (GOLD analysis project Ga0182013, IMG submission 120487) | Permafrost microbial communities from Stordalen Mire, Sweden - 612S2M metaG | ecosystem: Environmental > Terrestrial > Soil > Wetlands > Permafrost | place: Sweden: Stordalen | collected... | reverse complement strand
CGGCGGCGGCTTTCTTCTCGTGGAGATGGGCGCATGGACTCTTGCTGAAGCGCAATCCAAAGCCGAGCAACTCGCGGCAGCAGCAGCGCGCTGGCCTGAATCGCCGCGCGCACGCATCTACAACCACGAGGATGCAGAACGCGTGTGGGCGGTGCGTGAATCCGCACTCGGCGCCACGGTGTGCGTTCCCGGCGAGCCGGATCGCTGGGAAGGCTGGGACGACGCAGGCATTCCCCCCGAGCAGGTCGGAAACTACCTGCGCAAGCTCAACGCGCTCATGGCCGAATACGGCTACCGCAGCCCGCTTTATGGTCACTACGGCCAGGGTTGCGTCCACCTGCGCATCAACTTCGATTTCCGCACCGCCGAAGGCCTGCGCAAATTTCGCGAGTTCATCGACCGCGCCGCCGATCTCGTCGTCTCTCTTGGCGGATCTCTCTCTGGAGAACACGGCGACGGCCAGGCCCGCGCCATCCTCTTACCCAAAATGTTCGGGCCTGAATTGATGAAGGCTTTTCAGGAATTCAAAGCCATATGGGATCCCGATAACCGCATGAACCCCGGCAAGCTCGTCGACGCCGTGCGCGTCTACGATCCCGTCGAGAACCTTCGCCACGCCCCGCCGCCCGAAAACGCAAACGGCCACACGCACAAGCCTCTTGAAACCCACTTTGTCTTTGCCGCCGATCATGGATCGCTCGAAGATGCAACCGCGCGTTGCGTCGGTGTCGGCGCCTGTCTCAAAAAAGAGGGCGGCGTCATGTGTCCCAGCTATCGCGCCACGGGCCAGGAACAGCACTCCACCCGGGGCCGCGCACGCCTGCTCTGGGAGATGCTTGCCGGCGCGCTCACACAGGAAGGATTCCAGAGCGAAGCCGTGCATGAAGCGCTCGATCTCTGCCTCAGTTGCAAAGCCTGCAAAACCGAGTGTCCCGTACAGGTCGACATGGCGCAATACAAGTCCGAATTTCTTGCGCAAAAATATAGGGGCAAGCTGCACCCGCTGCATCACTACGTCTTCGGCTTCGCCGACAAGATGGCGCGTCTCGGCTCCATCACGCCCGCGCTCACCAACTTCGTTCTCAGCAACGGCGTCACCAGCCCGCTCATCAAGCACGTGGTCGGCGTAGCGCAAGAGCGCCAGATGCCGCAGCTCGCAGCGAAGAGCTGGAAAGCTTCTCGCCTCCCGGACGAAACGACGAATGTCCCCCGCCACCAAAAGCCGGACACCCCATCCACTCCGCATTCTTCAGCAGAAAGGGTGGCAGAGCACGAACCCCAGCAGGTGGTCCTCTGGGCCGATACCTGGAACAACTACTACCATCCGCAAACTCTTGCTGCCGCCGAGTCTGTCCTCACGCAGGCCGGCTTCCGCGTGCAGACCACCAAAGGCCACATCTGCTGCGGCCGCGCCCTCTATGACTTCGGCCTCCTCGACACTGCAAAAACCTACATGGCCAAAGTCCTCAGTGCTGTAGCCCCGCAAATCGAAGCCGGCCTGCCGTTCATCTTTTTAGAACCAAGCTGCGCAAGCATTTTTAAAGACGAGGCCCTTGAGCTCTTTCCCAACGACGTGCGCGCGCAAAAGCTGAGCAAGCAGGTTTGGCTTCTGGCCGACTGGCTCGCCGCCAAAGCTCCCGACTGGGTCGACGGAAGGCTCGCCGGTGCGCAGGTTCTTCTCCATGGCCACTGCCATCACAAGGCCGTCTTCGGTGGCCCAAAAAACGAAATCGCCCTTCTACGCAAGGCCGGCGCTGAAGTCAGCATGATCGACACAACCTGCTGTGGAATGGCCGGTCCTTTCGGCTTCGAAGCCGATAAAATCGAAGTCTCGAAAGCAATTGCTAACCTCGGCCTGCTTCCTGCCGTGAATGCCGCTGGTCCAATGACCATCATCGTCGCCGACGGCTTCAGTTGCCGCGAACAAATCAGCCAGCTCTCCACACGCCAGGGAATGCACGTTGCCGAAATCCTCGCCCACAGTTGCGGTTGCTCGGGGTAAGCGGCCCTCCCCATCCGGCTTACCCATCTTCGCAATGCAATCGCACATTCATCTCTCCCGTGCATACTAGGGAAATGATCTCGCGCATGCGAAAGTGTGTTTTGCTCGTTGGCGTGGCGTTGCTCGCTCTGGCACAATCCGTCCCGGCGCAGACCGGCGTCACCGCGGTTCTACCCAACGGCCGTGTAATTCATCCCGCCGGCAACTGGATCGCGCTTGCGCCCTATCCCTTCGCGCTCGCCGTTCGACCCGATGGCGCTGAAATTGCCGCTCCTTCCATCGGCTTTCCCTTCGCCTTGAATGTCATCGCCAACCCCGCGGACCCGCAGCCGTCCGTGCGCCGCATGCCCGCCGGTGAAAATAGCGACCCTGCCATTGAAGTTCACGCAGGCCTCGCCTACTCCGCCGACGGCTCGCTCCTCTACGTAGCCACAGGCGACTCCGGAAAAATCCGCACCTATAAAACATCCGACTGGACCAAAGCCGCCGAAGTCTCTCTCGACGGTCCGATTCCTAACTTCTCCAAGCCCGCCGAAGGCAGCTTCGCCGCAACCGTACTCGCTTCGCCCGACGGCAAAACCCTCTTTGCCCTCGACCAGGGCAACTGGCGCATCGTCGTCCTCGACGCCGCCAAACTCGAACGCATCGCCGAAATTTCCACCGGCAGCTATCCCTTCGGCCTCGCGCTCTCTCCCGATGGCGCGCGCCTTTACGTCACGAACACCGGGCTCTTCGAATACACCACCATTCCTGGCGCCAGCGAAAAAAATCCACTTGGCACTGGCCTTCACTTTCCACCATTCGGCTATCCGTCCAAAGCCGCGCGCGAAGGCGCCACCGTCGAAGACAAAAAGATTCCCGGCCTCGGCGATGAAAACTCAGATCGCGGCAGCTCTCTCTGGACCTACGATGTTCGCGACCGCGAACACCCCTCTGCCACCGCCAAACTCCGTCTCGGCGACAAAATTGTTGACGCCTCCGGAGGCACCGTCGGTGGTGCAGCGCCCACGGGCGTCGTCGCATCCGACGATGCGGTCTACGTCTCTTTGGCGCACGAAGATCAAGTCGTCAGGATCAGCGCCGATGGTAAGCAGGTGCTAACCTCGGCCGATCTATCTCTCTTTTCGGGTCCGCGTTTTCAAGACCCCCAAGGTCGCCCCCTGCGCGGCGTCATGCCCAGCGGACTTGCCCTCCATGCCGGCCGCGTCTACGTTGCCGAATCCGGCATTGATGCTGTCGGCGTTCTCGACGCGGCTTCCATGCAAGTCGTCGAACACATTCCTGTTGGCTGGAATCCTTCGGCTGTCGCGTTCTCGCCCGATGGCCAAACGCTCTATGTTGTGAACACCAAGGGAAAGGGCGCCGGCCCCAACGGCGGAAAGCAGCACGACCCCAACGCTCCCAGCTATGTCGGCTCGCTCGAAATGGGCAGCCTCAGCGCCATCCCGCTTGCCGACCTGCCTTCCGCCGCGGAACTCGCGCAAACCGTGCTCGCTTCCAACACCGCCGCCATCGCTAGCCGGCCTGCGCTGCCCCATCTCAAGCATTGCTTTCTCGTGATCCGCGAAAACCGCACCTACGACGAGGTCCTCGGCGACGTCACCGGCGCAAATGGCGATCCCTCCCTTGCGCGCTTCGGACTTGATGGATGGGCCGAAGAGCAGAAATCCGCCACGCATCTCAAGGTCACCCCCAACCTCCACGCCCTCGTCGCGCAATTCGCCATGAGCGATAATTTCTACGTCGATAGCGACGTCTCCGCCGATGGCCATCGCTGGGTCATGGGCATCAATCCCACGCCGTTCTTCAATACCGCATGGACTTCCGGCTATGGCGGCCGCCGCAAAGACTCTGCCGGCGCCGCGCAACCGGGCCGCCGCGCCCTCTTCGGCGGAGCGGATGCGCCCATGCCCGAAGATGAACCGCAGTTCGGCTCGCTCTGGGAGCACATCGCCGCCAGCGGCAAAGGCCTGCTCAACTACGGAGAGGGCCTCGAACTCGAAGGCAACGCCGAGCTCGAAGGCTCCCAGCCCGAGGGCCAGCGGCTTTTTCTCAACTCACCCTTGCCCAAGCCTGTCTTCGAGTCCACTGACCGCCGCTATCCCACCTTCAATCTGGGCATTCCCGACCAGTTTCGCTTCACTGAGTTCGAGCGTGACTTCCGCATCAAGCTCGCTGCCGGCAAAATCCCCGCCCTCATCGTCATTCGCCTTCCCAACGATCACACTGCCGACCCGCGACCTGGCGACGGTTATCCTTATCGCGCATCCTATGTCGCCGACAACGATCTTGCGCTCGGCAAAATCGTGGATTTTCTCTCCAAAACTTCCATTTGGAAAGACTCTGCATTCTTCGTCACCGAAGACGACGCCCAAGGCGGTGTCGATCACATTGATGCCCATCGCAGCATCCTTCTAATCGCCAGTCCCTGGGTCAAGCCGGGCACGGTGAGCCACGATCACACCAGCATGGGCTCGATCACCCGCACCATCGACGAGTTGCTCGGCCTCGGCCCCATGAATCTTGAAGATGCTCTCGCCGGTGAGATCGGCGGCATCTTCGACGCCACGCCACACCTTGAGCCTTTCCGCCTTCAGCCCTCCGATACGCGTGTCTTCAATCCAGCCGCGGCGCGCTTCGCCAAGCCAAAAACCAAAAAAGAAGCAGCCGCTCTGCGCGACGTCGACGATGCCGAAGAGATACAGAAAGAAGTCGAAAAATCCGCATCCACGCTCCGCCGGCCCAGCAGCAACAACTGATTCCCGTGCCGCCCACTCGTTGCGGCACATCTTAGATTCAAAAGAAATTGCTGGACATAACATCGTTTTTGCGGATAATGGACTGTATCCAACCCTGCTTGCACTTCCTCGGTTCGCACATCGCGCATGGGTTGAAGTGATTTTCATTTCCCCGTAACCAAAGTCAACGCACTTTTTAATACGGTCCACGTACCCTGAAGTCAAACAAAAGCTCAGAGATCAGAGCCATGTCCCCAGGTTGGCCCGCGAAAGAGTGCGGACCTCCCGCTGGTTTTAATTGGATTCCCTTGTGCCACATGCATGCTCTGGCTGCGGAACGCTCCAGCAGCCTTGAATTCCCGGTCGCATGCCATTGGCCTTCTCGGGCAGTCTTCCTTCCAGCCACTCTTCAGCTCTAACTATTCGAAATCGCTCAGATCGATTTGATTCATCGTTCCATTCAACCCAGGGCAGGTCTCATCACCTTCCCTTGCACCACTTCAGGAGACAGTGATCCATGCAAATGCTGATGCAAGTTTGTCGACAAGGGGCCATGCGACTCTTAACCGCGCTCGCGCTGCTGCTTGCGCTGTGCTCGGCCCCGAGCCGCGCGCAATCCACCCAGGGCTCCATCCTCGGCTCGGTGAAAGATGCCCAGGGCGCTGTTATTCCCAACGCCGTCGTCACTCTCACCAACACCGATGAAGGCACCGTGCGCAGCGCCAAAAGCAACGGCGTCGGCGACTACCGCTTCCAGGACGTGAAATCCGGCCACTACGCAATCCTTGTCTCCGCGCCCGCTTTTGAAAAGTGGGCCATCTCCGGTGTTGTCCTCGACGTTCGCCAGGAACTGCGTGTCGATGCCAAGCTCTCCATCGGCACCGTGCAGCAGGAAGTCCAGGTCACCGGCGACATGGTCAGCGCCATCGAGACCGATACCCCAACCATCAGCGGCACGTTCACCGCCGACGACACCAACAATCTTCCCGTCAATACACGGGCCAGTTTCAGCGGCACCAGCGCTGCCAACATCTTCAGCGCCCTGCCCGGCGTGCAGGCCGACGGCGACAGCTCCGGCGTTTCACTGCAAGGTGCGTTGCCCTACCAGGTCGATGTCACCGTCGACGGCGTTACTGTGAAAAGCGCCACCGGCGGCACCTACATCGGCGACTCATTTCCCTCCACAGAGTCCATCTCCGAAATCCGCGCCGACGGCGTGTTGACCAATGCCGAATTCGGCGACCCCGGACAGATCGTGGTCACCACGAAGGGCGGAACCAACTCGATCCACGGCTCTGGCTTCTGGTATTACCAGAACTCGGCCTTCGACGCCATCGCCTACACCTATCCGACCACCCTCACCAAGCCCAGCGTCACCGGCAACACCTTCGGCGGCAGCGCAGGCGGCCCTGTTGTCTTTCCCCACCTTTACAACGGCCACAACAAGAGCTTCTTCTTCGGCGCGTATGAGGGATGGCGTCACCCCGCGCAAACCACCATCGACGAAGTCGTGCCCAGTACGCTCATGAAGCAGGGCGACTTTTCCAAGTACACCTCCTCCTCGTTTACCGGGTTGACCAATCCCTATACCGGCGGCAGCTTTGGCACCGCGATCCCCTCCGGAAATCTCAGCACAATCGCATTGAACGCTCTCAAGCAGTTCTATCCCGATCCCAACATCGGCGACCCAACCGCCTACACTGACAACGGCGTCGCCAACTACCAGGCCAACGTCGACAACAGCGGACACTCCAACCAGTTCGACGTTCGCGGCGACCAGTACTTCGGCTCCAACCAGAAGTTCCTGCTCTGGGGTAAATTCACCTGGAAGAACTTCCCCATCACCAACCCTGAAGAACTGGATATTCCCTCCTACCTTTCCATCAGCCAGAATCGCGCGTTGAAGGTTGACACAAACTGGAGCATCAAGCCCAACCTCATCAACGAAGGCGGCTTCGGGTACACGCGCTACACATCCGGCAACAGCGATAGCTTCAATGGCCTGGCATGGACCACAGCGCAGGGCTGGCAGGGATTGCAGAACCTCTTCTACAACGGCATCCCTGAAATGGACTTCAATAACATTCAGAGCTTGAATGCCGATCGCCTCACCGAACTCACCAAGTCCTTCACCTACGACTACAGCGACACCCTCATCTGGACCAAGGGCAACCACACCATGAAGTTCGGTGGCGATATCCAGGAGCTTGAAGCCGTCACCCCGCTCGGCTTCAATGGTTCTGACAACTACGGCACCTATCAGTTCAACACCAGCGCCAGCACCGGTTTGTTCACCGGCGTTGACTTCGGCGACTTCCTCCTCGGGATTCCCAATCAAACCTTCTACGACGTGGTCAAGCAGGACAACAGCGGCGTCTCGCAGCACTACGCTTTCTTCGGCCAGGATGAGTGGAGGCTCAGCCCGCAGTTGACGCTGTCCTACGGCGTTCGCTACGAGCTGCACCCCGGCTACTACGACAAATACGGCGACATCGGCAACTTCGATCCCAGCGTCGCCCTTTCCGGCCGCGTCATTTATCCCACCGGCAAAGAGAGCCTGCTGGCACAGGGCTTCCTCGCCAGTGCCAATGCCTGCGACGCCGACGGCGTCAACAGCACCAACTCATCGGTTGTGAACGGCGCTGCCTGCATGCCCGTTGTGGGCAACCAGGCTGCCGGTTATCCTTCCGGCCTGAAGCAGTATCCCAAGAAGCGCTTCATGCCACGCTTCGGCTTCGCCTATCGCCCCTTCGGCGACGACAAGTGGGCCATTCGCGGCGGCGTCGGTCTCTACAACATCAACATGCTCGGTTCCAGCTTCTACTCGCTCACCGGCACAGTCCAGGCCTACACGCAGCAGTTCTCCAACACCTACGACCCCAGCACCCACGCCATCGGCTACCAGTGGCCGCAGATTTACGCCGGCGCAGGCGGCACATCGGCGCCCGCCTACGGCTCCGATTACTTCGGCACCGCCAACAGCACCAACTGGAAAGATCCCTACACCGAGCAATGGTCGCTCAGCATCGATCACGATCTCGGCTCGGGTTACGCGGCACGCATCTCCTACATCGGCTCTGAAACGCACGAGCTGGTTTGGGCGCCCGACGAAAACTCCCTGCCCTTTTCCAGCACCGTCTCCGCTTTCAACGCGCCCATCGCCTCGCGCCTCTTCCCCAACTGGGGGCGCATCAACACCCGCGCCACCGGCGCCAACGACAGCTACCATTCCATGCAGGTTGAAGCCAGCCACCGCCTGCAACACGGCCTCGAATATCAATCCGGCTTCACCTGGGCCAAGAACCTTGCCGACAACCAGGGTCCCAACAATACCGGCTTCGCCGGCGAAGGCGGCGGCGCGCGCTCCAGCACCATCTTCACGCGCCGCGTCGACTTCGGCAACGTCGGGGGAACCCGCAGGTTGCGCTGGAATTCGTCCGTGCTCTACGACCTTCCCATTGGCCGCGGCCGGTCCATCGGCGCCAACATGAATCGCGCTGCCGATCTCATCGTTGGCGGATGGCGCCTCTCTTCCATCTTCACCATTCAGACAGGTCCCTTCCTAACCGCCTATTTCCCCAGCGGACAGGGCGATCCCTCCGGCACAGGCTCCGGCCTCAACGGCGCATTCGGCGACGGCACCGGCAGCTTCGATACCGGCCACCGCAGCCAGCACGCCGACGATGTGGCCGGCGTCAGCATGAACCCCGCCGGCAAGAATCGCTTCAATTGGACCAACGCCGGCGCCTTTGCCTGTCCCGGCGATTCAACGTGGACCGCCGGCAACCCCTGCACGACCGGCTCCGGCTACACACCCACCTCCAGCGGAACCTTCGTTCCCAACGGTCCTTCGCCGCTGCCCATCGGCCGCTTCGGCAACAACCAGGTTGGCTCCGTTGTTGGTCCCGGCCTCGTCAACCTCTCCTCCGGGCTGAGCAAGACCTTCTCCATCACCGAGCGCTTCAAGGTCAAAGCGGAAGGCACGTTCACCAACGTGCTTAACCACACCAACCTCGGCGACCCAAACCTCAACCTGAGCTCAGGCAGTTTCGGCCTTGTCTCCAACAGCATCGGTTCCGACTTCGGCGGCGCACGTACCGGCCAGATCGCCGTCCGCGCCGAATTCTAGTTGCCGCACCATCGCCGGGTGCCCATCCATGCCGCGCTTTCTGCGGCATGGGTGGGAAACCACGAACCCGTAACGCGGCGTGTCTCAGGAAAAAATGTCATCCACGCGGCATGAACCTCCTTTAAAGGCTCATGCCGCATTTCTATTTGCCCATGCTACCCGTGATTCCTCCGCAGGGCAATCAACGCGGTTGTCGGCTGCATGTCCACAGGGCATTGCTGTATCGTCGTGAAAAGGAGCAGGGAACTGGCGCACCTGCCTCCGCGTTGCAACTCGAACAACGGAATCTGCGTCCAATCGGTGAGATTACTGCGAAGATGAAGTCGAGGTCCGAATTCACCCGCGGTGATCTTCAGTACCGGACCCGCAACATTTGCGACGCTCCGGGGAGTTTTGATACGCTCAGGCATTCTTAAAGGCCGGGCGAAAGGAGAGTTTTCATCATGGCAGAGGACAGCAAGATTCATCATCTGGGTTGGTTCCTGGCAGGACTGGGCGTCGGCGCAGTCGTCGGTATTCTCTACGCTCCCAAAAGCGGCCGCGAAACACGCGAGGACCTCGCCAAGGGCGCCCGCGAGGGCACCGAGTACGTGAAGAAAACCGCCCAGCAGGCCTCCGAGCAAGTCGGTGTTTTCGTCGACAAGAGCAAGGAGCACGTGGGCAAAATCGTCGACAAGAGCAAAGAACACGTGAGCAATCTCGTCGACATGAGCAAAGAACATGTCAGCAACCTCGTCGACAAGAGCAAAGACCTGGTAGACAAGAGCAAAGACCAGGTCGGTGAATACGTTGACCGCAGCCGTGAAGTCGTCGATCGCGGCCGTGCGCAATGGGAAGAATTCGTAGAGCGCGGCAAGGGCCTGGTCACCGATCAGTCCACTCGTGTCAGCGCTGCTGTTGAAGCGGGTCGCAACGCCTATCGCACGACCACCGCCGATCCGACGGAGCTGTAGGCAACTGCCGTTACCGGTTTCAATCCGGTGCGCCCTAACCCCCATCCATTGGCTCCTGAGTCGGGCTTGTTTGAGCGAACCATCGGCGCTCATCAGCCCACTCCGGACAGAACGCTTCCTCCGGCCGTGGGCGCGTTGAACGATTTGCTGCACACACATACCGCAGCAGAACTGCGCGAGAGCACTCCATGCAAAATCACGAAATCCTCGAGCTGGTTTTTGTTGTCATTGCCGCTTTGGCCCTGACCCTCCAGACTGCCATCCTTTTTGCCCTCTATCTCGGCGTGAGCAAATCCTTCAAGTCCCTCAAGCAGGAAGTGGAGGAGATGCGCTCCTCTGTGATGCCCACTATCGAAAAGACGCGCGACATCATCGACCGTGTCTCGCCGAAGTTCGAACAGACGGTCGCCGATTGCTCTGAGATTGCACGTAGTGTCCGCGCCCAGGCCGTCGAAATCGAAGCCGTCACTTCTGAAGTCCTCGACCGCGTCCGCAAAGAAACGGGCCGCATCGACGCCATGTTTGCAAATACCCTCGACGCGGTGGATAAAGCCGGCGCTTTCGTTTCGGATGCCGTCAACAAGCCCATGCGCCAGCTCTCCGGCATTCTCGCCGGTATCAAGGCAGTCGTTGAGACCCTGAGCACCACCCCGCCGCCCTCACGCGGAAACAATGTCCATCGCGACGAGGACATGTTCGTCTAGCCACCTGTCTCCTAATCAAGAACGGTGGGGGCCCCATCCATCGCGTTTTTCACGATGGGTGGGAAAGCACAAACCTCCGTCACGACCCGCTCTTACGCCACTGCGAATCGTCAAGATCACCGATGCACTCCCGTCTGATACTTTAAGCGTGTTGAATGGAGCGCCCCCAATGAGAAAGCTCTCACTCTGCGCGATTGCCATCGCCCTGATCGCCCACTGCGCCTCCGCACAAGTCACACCCGCCGCCAGCCTTCTCGCCCTATCCAAGCAGGACCACACCCTCTCCATCGTCGACCCCGTCAGCCTGAAAATTGTCGCCACTGTTCCTGTCGGCGACGATCCGCATGAAGTCATCGCCTCTGCCGATGGCAAAACCGCCTACGTTTCCAACTACGGCTTCGGCGCCTTCCACACCCTCGCCGTTATCGACCTTGTAGGCCATACGCGGCAGCCCTCCATCGATCTCGGTGCGCTCACCGGCCCGCACGGCCTCGACTTCAAACTCGGCAAGGTCTTTTTCACCGCCGAGGCTGCCAAAGCCATCGGCAGCTATGACCCCGCCAGCGGCAAAATCGACTGGATCATGGGGACGGGCCAGGATCGCACGCACATGGTCTACGCCTTCGCCGACGGCAAGCGCATCGTTACCACCAACGTCAACGCTGCCACCGTCACCATCATGAACAAGTCCGAGCGCCGTCCCGGCGGTCCGCCTCCCGGCATGGGGCCGGGCGGCCCTCCTCCTGGGATGCCACCGGGTGGTGGTCCGCCCCCGGGAATGGGAAATCCTCCGCCACCGCCTCCCGGCGGCTATTGGGATCTCACGGTCGTGCCCGTCGGCCACGGCGGCGAGGGCTTCGATGTATCGCCCGACGGCAAGGAAATGTGGGTTGCCAACGCGCAAGACGGCACCATCTCCATCATCGATCTCGATCAGAAGAAGGTCACCGCCACGCTCCAGGCCAACGTCCGCGGCGCCAACCGCCTCAAGTTCACACCCGACGGCAAACTGGTCCTGGTCTCGCCTGGTTCCGCTCTCGTGGTCCTCGACGCCTCCACGCACAACGAAGTGAAGCGTCTCCCCGATGTGCACGCCTCCGGCGGCATCCAGATGCAACCAGACGGCGCCCGCGCCTACGCCGCCTGCGGCCGCGACAACTATGTCTCCGTCATCGACCTCAAGACCTTCGCCGAAGTCGGCAAAATCCCCGTCAACGGCCCCGACGGCCTCGCCTGGGCTGTGCGCCAATAGGCGGGTTCCCGCCAAGCTGAATGCTGGCAAATGCGTCGCACCGTTCGCGTTTCACCGTGGCATGCCGCGTCAACAATTGTGTTCCCGATGTCGAGAGTCACGAAAGCACAACCCTCGTGCGAACGGCTAGCCAGCGTCTGTCTCACCGCGGTGGTTAACGCTCTTCTAACTCGATAACCTGGATCGCATACCCGGGCACAGTGTGCCGCAGGTGCTCGCTTACTCCATGAAGGACCGACTCCGTCGGCACAATTTCTGAGGGCCGCTGAATCGTATTTGTGGCCTGCGTCGTGTGCGCGCTCAGAGTCACGAGCTTGCCTGCCTCCGCCAGCTTGGCGCCCGCCCATTCGATCGTCACCGGCGCCGGCGCCGAAGATGCGTTCACCAGCTTCAGATAAATCCGCTTCTTCGCCGAATCATGCGTCACGGAATAAAACAGCTTTGGCCCCGCCCCCTCCAGCTTCGATTCCAGCGTCTCACTGCCCAGGTACTTCGAGAACATCACCTGCGCCCAGTAGCTCGGCGAACCATAGCTGTGCATCGTGTCATATCCGATCAGGTCGCTCTCCCACTGCATCCCCCCCGGATTGACGTTCACCAACAGTGGTGCATACGCGGCCATCACGACGATGTCGCTGTTGCGTTCCAGGCCGGTCATCCAAGCCGCGTCGCCGAGGGCCGCGCCGAAATTCGTGGTGGGTGAACCCTCCCGCGTCGCCCACTCGCCGACAAAGATTTTCGGGCCGTTGCGGTCCGTCTTGTCGTAGTGCGTCGTGTCCTTGAAAAACTGCGTCGCGCGCAAATAATAGTGGTCGTCCACCACATCGGGCTTCATATTCTTCAGCGGCATCGTGGCGATTAGTTCCAGATCTGGATACTTCGCCTTGATTGCCTTGTAGTACTGCGCATACCGCCCCTCGTAGCTTCCTGACTTGTCGAAGAAATCCTCGTTGCCTATCTCCACATAGTGCAGCTTGAACGGCTCCGGATGTCTGTTCTGTGCACGCACCGCGCCCCACTTCGTGTCTGTCCCGCCGGTCACGTACTCCAACTCGTCCAACGCGTCTTGCACATAAGGGTCGAGATCGGGTCCTGGATTCACGTGCTCCTGGGCCATCGAGTAACCGGCATACACCGCCAGCACCGGCTGCATCTTCAGGTCCTCGCACCACTCCAGAAATTCCAGAAAGCCCAACCCGTCCGACGAGTGATAATGCCACGGGCTCGGATGCGTGGGCCTGTCCACCAGGGACCCAATCGTCTTCTTCCACTGGTACCGCTCGTTAATGTGGTCGCCTTCAAGATAATTCCCGCCCGGAAAGCGAAGAAATGCCGGGTGCATCTCTGCCAGCTTCTCCATCAAGTCGACGCGGTTGCCATTCACGCGATCGCGATACGTTGGCGGAAACAGCGAAACCAGGTTCAGCCAGAGCGTTCCCGCATGCCCCACCGTAAGGCTCAAATGGTTCGACACCGAGGGCGCAATCGCGTCCGTCTTCAGCGTGAATTGAAACTGCTTCCAATCCGTCCCAATCCCAGCAATCGAAGCGGTAGCCAAGGGCTTCCCGCTGTCGTCACTCACCAGGCTCACCGTCACAGACCCAAGCTCGGCCGAGTCCGTTTTTGCGTAAAGCGACCCTTTGTAGGTGGTATTCGGCCGCAAGGGCATGCCCCACCATCCATCGTTTAGCACTCCCGCCTGGTTCTGCGCATCGGCCTGCTTCACCTCGATGCGCAGGCTTGCCTTCAATGCCTCACTTGGCCCCGTCTGTTTATCCGGCGCAAGCGCCGCCTCGGCGGTCCCTTTCTCCACCAGAAACCAATGCTGAATGCCGCTCCAGTCGCCACCGAAAGTGCGATTGCGTACCATTTCCGCATAAATGCCGCCGTCGTAGGAGTAGTTGATCTCCTCAGTCATCAGGCCATAGAGCGTAGGGCTAACCTGCGATGCAGGCTTGTCTGCGCGGATCGTCAGGACCGCGCCCGAGGTCTGGCTATGCAGGGCGAAGGGAGCCAGGCAGGCAAGCGGAACCACGATCCATGCCGCGGCTCGAGCAAACGTTTTCTTAAGCATTGAATTCTCTCCATAAATGGGTGACGGGCCAGTATACCCTGGGTCATTTGCGATCGAGGACCTTGCTTCCGTTGGCAAAGTCGAGCGTTGAAAGGCCAGACCGGGTCGTGGGCTGGTGTTGCCTGGGCCAGTAGATCAGACCTGAAGGGATTCGCATGCAGCGTTCTACCCGGGGGATCGTGACTCCCCTGGATTACCGCGCCTCGATTGCAGATAAATTCGCTGCCGAGGTGAACAATAACTCTGTGCTCACTCGTCCAATCTCGTTCGTGCAACCGAAGCTTCGTCCGAGTGTCGGAGATGCGCCCGGTCTAATCTGTCGGAGATCCTCCCCGTCCGTACCACCGGGGTCCTGACCCCCTACCCCGTCCCCTTTTTGCTGCAAACCAAATAAAACGCATCGGTTAGATGCAAAAAACACCCTGAAAAAGGGCGTTACGAGCATGGATTTCCGTGCCCTTCAACCAAAACTCGATCTGGCGTAGAATAGAGAAACGCAGCACGAGCCAGTTGGCCCGGCTCGCACCTGAGCATTTTCTGCAACGGAAAATGCTGAATCACAAAGGGGGCGTCACGGTTTCGACGGGATCGATTGCGGCATAGGAGGCATGTCAGGGTGTGGGCACCTGTAATCGCCTGCAAAACTAAAGTTGCCAACGATAATCTGGCACTTGCAGCTTAATTAATTAAGTTGCCGTCTTCCACGGCTTTACCTGCGGGCTGTGAGCAGACGTCATACAGTAGGCTGGCGGTAGCTTCTCGGTCCGTGTTGCCACCGCGAGATCACCGGACTAGTTTCCTGCGCATCTTGTCCGTTCTTAAGCGCCTGAAGCGAAACTAATCGAATCGGACAATGCATGAACTCTCCTGGCTGACAGCGATTTCGGACGCGGGTTCGACTCCCGCCGCCTCCACCAGCTTTCGCCCTCTTCGAGGGCTTCGGCTCGGCATGCCAATGAACTTACGCGAAAGCTTTCACCTGGACAGCATGGGCGAAGGCTGTCGCGCTGGCTCG
>Ga0182013_10005391_pt1 | contig 14877 bp, 11 predicted proteins | sample 612S2MmetaG_FD_120487 | JGI IMG/M metagenome (GOLD analysis project Ga0182013, IMG submission 120487) | Permafrost microbial communities from Stordalen Mire, Sweden - 612S2M metaG | ecosystem: Environmental > Terrestrial > Soil > Wetlands > Permafrost | place: Sweden: Stordalen | collected... | reverse complement strand
GCGCACCAGTCCGTTGAAGTTATAGGGGCCGGAGGTGCCGGTGTAGGTCTGGTAATTCAGCACATCGGGCTGCCGGGCAAGTTCGTCGCCGAGGGCCTGGGCGACCCGGGCTGTCTGTTCCAGCGGCGTTCCGTCAGGCATATTGATGATTACCTGCAACTCGCTCTTGTTGTCGAACGGCAGCATCTTTACGCGCACCAGTCCGGTGGGCACCAGTGCTACCGAGATCAGCAGCAGCACTGCGACCCCGATGAAGAAGAAGAGGCGGTTGCGCGGGGAGCGGATCAGCGGCGACATGATGCGGCGATAGAGCCTGGTCCGCCAGTTCTCGGTCTCGAATTCGAGCACCTTCTCACCGCCAAGGTGCTTTCCGAGAAGGCGTAGCGCGGCCCAGGGCGAAACTACGAAAGCAACCAGCAGCGAGAAGAGCATCGCTGCCGAGGCTCCCACGGGAATGGGACGCATGTAGGGCCCCATCAGGCCGCGGACGAAAGCCATTGGCAGGACTGCTGCGATAACGGCGAAGGTTGCAAGGACGGTGGGGTTGCCCACTTCGGCGACCGCCTCGACCGCGACCTCGCTCATCGGCCGGCCGTGGCTCTCCGGGAGCCGGAAGTGGCGCACCATATTCTCGACGACAACGATGGCGTCATCTACGAGGATGCCGATGCTGAAGATCAAGGCGAAGAGCGTGACGCGATTGATGGTGTAGCCGAGAAAATAGAACACCGACATGGTGAGCGCGAGCGTGACCGGAATTGCCAGCAGGACGACTCCCGACTCACGCCAGCCAAGGAAGAGTGCGACCAGCAGGGTCACGGAAAGCGTCGCTAGCAGCAGGTGCTCGAGCAGTTCGTCGGACTTGTCCTTGGCCGTCTCTCCGTAGTTGCGGGTAGTGGTGACTGTCACGTCGTTGGGTACAGTGACACCCTGCATGCGATGCAGGCTCGCGAGGACGGCATTCGAAATGTCCGTGGCATTGGTGCCCTTGCGTTTCGCCACCGTGATAGTCACGGCCGGGTATTGCCCCACTGCCGACGTACCTGCATTGCTGGAGTGTGCCGTGCCGAAGACGACGTAGTCCGCTGGGTCGGCAGCACCATCAACGATCTTGTCGGCAACGTCGCGCAGATACACGGGCTGCCCGCGAACTACACCTACAACGACGGCTTCGAGGTCTTCCTGGCGGCTGAAGATGTTGCCGACGTCGACTCGGATCTCCTGGTTATTCTCGGCGAAGTTGCCCGCCTGCAGGGTTGCGTTTGCGGCTTGCAGATGGCCAACTATGGCCATGGGCGAGATGCCGTAGGCATTGAGCTTCGCAGTGCTGAGTTCGACGCGCATGGTCCGCGGCAGTCCGCCGATGATCGTCGTTTCCGAAACGTCCGAGATCTGCTCGAAGTTGTGTTGCATCTCAGCCGCGATGGCGCGAAGTTGATAGCCGTTGTAGTGCTGGCCCCACAGAGTGAGGGCCAGAATCGGAACGTCGTCGATCGAGCGCGCCTTGATGAGCGACTGCGACACTCCGGGCGGCATACGATCGAAGTTGGAATAGAGCTTGCTATAGACCTTAATCAGCGCATCTTCCTGCTGCGTGCCGACCAGAAAGCGGACGATCACTAGGCTCTGCCCGGGAGCCGAAGTGGAGTAGACGTACTCGACGCCCGAGATCTCGTGCACCAGGTTCTCAATCGGAAGCGTTACGCGTTGTTCTACCTCAGACGGTGACGCGCCTGGCATTGCGGTGGTGATGTCCAGCATCGGGACCAGGATCTGCGGCTCCTCTTCGCGAGGAATGATCGCAACCGCGAATGCTCCGATTGCCAGTGACGCAGCGATGAAAAGCGGCGTCAGCTTGGAGTTGAGAAAGGTGTGAGCCAGTTTTCCGGCGATGCCAAGATCCTGCTTCATCGCTGGACCTCGATGCGCTTGCCGGCGATGTCACGGTCAGCGGGGTCATCCACGAGTTGTTCGCCGGGGGATACGCCCGACAGAACTTCTACGAGATTGCCCTGTGCCGCGCCGAGGGTGAGATAACGGAGTTGCGCGATTCCCTGGGCATCGAGAACATACGCACAGACCAGCGATCCGCGGGAAACGACAGCGGAACGCGGAATAACAATCGCCTGGCGGACGCCGTTGGCAAACTCCGCTGTTCCATACATGCCTGCTCGCAGTTGGCTTGAGGAAGGCAGGTCAATTTTGACAGTAAAACTATGGCTGTTGGGATCGGCGGCTGGGTCGATCTCCGCAACCGTCCCCGTGATATTCGCAGACGAAGTTCCATCGATCGTGACCTGCACCTTCATCCCTTTGTGGACGGTGGCGATCGCCGACTCATCGACCGTGGCTTGCAGTTGCAGGGCTCCTGCCTGATCCACCTGAAGCAACGGAACGCCTGGCGACGCCAGCGTCCCCGGATCGGCCATCCGTGCTGTTACAACTCCCGCAAAGGGCGCCACCAGATGGGTATAGCCAAGCATCGTGTGGGCGCCGGTTTCCTGGGCTCGCGCAGCGTCGGTTTGCGAGCGCACTGCCTCGAGCCTGGCGGAGGCAGCAGCAGCCCGCTGCGCAACTTCATCCATCTCCTGCGGGCTGACGCTCTTCTCGGCCTGAAGTTGTCGATATCGATCCAGCGTGCTGGCAGCCAGCTTTGCATCGGTTTGCGCGGCAGCCTGCTGCTGTTGAGCGGCCTTTACCCCTGCTTGCGCCTGGTCAACCGACGCGCGCAACGCAGCGTCGTCGAGCACGGCCAGAGTTTGTCCCGCTCGCACGTTGTCTCCCTCGCGAACCAGAACCTGCTGGATACGGCCGACAACTTGCGCGGACACAATCGCCGTCTCCCGTGCGTGGACAGTCCCCGTCGAACGGATGTTCAGGGGAACCTGTTGCTGCTGGCTCTGGACGACCCGCGCCTGCATGGATTCGACGACAGCCGGCGATGCCGATTCGCTGCTATGACAGCCGGCCATTGTTGCCGCGAAAACGGTAAGCAAACTCGTTCGTAAAACTATCTTCATTGCAAATCCTCCGCCGCAACGGGAGTTAGCGTCCCGGTTGCGTAAAGTAGCTCAGCATCGGCCATGGCATTTCTATATACCGCATGCCAGTAGTTCGATTGACTCTGTCGCTCCGCGTCTTCGGCCCGCAGCAGATCGGTGATGTTGGCAAGCCCCGCGCCGTAGCGGTTCTTGAGGATGCGAAGGCTCTCGGCCGACTGGTTTAGCGCGGCCTGCGCGGTTTCCAGCGAGAGTTCCGCTGTCCGCCGGTGAATGTGCGCTTGACTCACTTCGAGCCGAACATGCTGTTGCGAGGCAGATAATTGGGCGTCGATCTTCTGTTTCGCAGCGGTCTGCTGTGCGAGCTGGGCGCGTTTGCCGATCGGCAGAATGTCCACGCTGATCTGTACGCCGACTACCCAGTTGTTTCCACCCGAACTGCCCAGCGATCCGCGGTCTTCTTCCCAATTGCCGTAGGTATTCACGACTGGGCCGAAGTTCGACTTCGCCGCCCGCAGGCCCGACGCTTGCGCCGATTGCGCCTGCGTCAGCGCCGTCAGATCGGGACGAGTCTTTGCGGCTGTCGCAAGCTCCTGCTCGAGCGGCAGTTGGTCGAATGTATGCGGCTCAATCGGTTTCAGTTCCGATGCTTGGAGATCCGGGGTCCCCATGGCCTCGCGCAATTGTGCCCACGCAAGGTCGAGGTCGCCCTGAGCAACAATCAGTTCCTGCTTGCGCGCGGCGACGTTGACCTGAGCCGACATCCTATCCGACTCGACAGCCAGACCGGCTTTGACGTGGTCGTCCACGGAAGCCAGCAGCGCCGATGCGGTCTCCTGCTCATGCTGTGCTACGTCGATCTCCCGTTGCGCGTACAGCACCGACTGGTATGCCCCGACCACATTAAGCACGATCTGCTGGTCGACCGCCTTGTCGGAGGATGATGCGCTTGCCCGGAGAAGATCGGCGCTGTGAATCTCCCTCTGCGTTTTGAACGAATCAAATGCTGTCCACGAGCCGGAGAAACGGGTGGAGAAGTTGCCGATCGATGGAGGATGATTCAGTGCATCGAGCGCGAAGTCTGCTTGAGTGAACTGTCCCTGTCGCAGCCGGGTACCGAAGGCGTAGACGGGATCGTCTCCGCGGGAGATGTCTTCCGTGAAGTTAAGATGGGGCAGCAGTTGGGTGCGCGCCATCGTGGCCGCCGACTTCGCTTCCTGGTCACCGGCGTGAGCGATGGCAGCCTGGGGGCTTTGTCCGAGAGCCTGATCTACGGCCTGACGTATTGTTAGAGGCTCTTGCGCGGATGCGGCCGATGCTCCCATGCAAAGGAGGAGGAAAAGGCCCAGAGCTCGAAACATTCGATAAATCATTGGATGAAGTGTCCTTCGATGATGCGTTCATAGAGATAAAGTCACGGAACATCGAATTCGTTACAAAACGGGTCAGATTAAATTTGGGCACGGTCGCGAAGCTCCAGACCGATACGGGTCCCCGAAGCCACTAAGTCGCACTATGCCTATGACATGGCGATCTACGTCATTGCCGAAGGGGAAGTATGGGATTTTGATATCTGGAGGAAGATGGGGATCAAGGCAGGGAGAGATTGCGGCTCTGTGATTGCCGGCAATACCCGGTTGCGCTTCCCAAAATGTCAATTGACCCCACTGGGACTCGCCCGGAACAATCGATTCACAATGAGTCGGTGAAAGGTCTGTCTAGCGGACGAACAGGAGGTACAGAGTCATGCCTATTCCGACAAGTGCTAGCAGTATCGCTAACGCCACCGCACCCTTTGAAACCTGGCCGGGAATCGATGTGCCACTCTTCAATTGGCGGACAACAGAGATGTGACTCAGAACAGCAGTTAAATTGACGATCACTCCCAATGCGACAAGTGCAACTCCCGACCACACGGACAGGCCCGTGGTATGTACTGGCATATGCGTCTGGTCACTCTGCATCTCGCGCAAGAACAGGCCGAAGCGCGCGACTGCGAACCCCACGCCCATTAGGCCCAACCCAGTCCGAATCCATGCAAGAAAGGTTCGCTCGGCAGCGAAGTAGACTCGTGGATCTCGTTCTCCCTCTTCTGGATTTGCCATTTATCAAGCCTGCTTCATTTCACGTGACTCATCTGCGGATTGGATGCTAAGAAGCCGCACCTCGGGCGACCGTTACGACAGGGCATTTCGCCTTAACGATGATGGGAAACGCCCCCGAAGTGCGATTTTGCATGCCGAGGTGCGTATTTCGATGTAAACCAAGAATCAGCAAATCGATCTCTCGTTCCTCAATGTGTTTAAGGATGTCAGTGTGTGGCTTCCCCACACGGACAAATGTATGCGGGTGACAGATTTTGCCAGCGTCATGGGGCATGATCGCCGCCACAGCGCCATAAAAGTGCTGCTCAAGTCGATGAAGTCGCTCAGGTTGGTCAATATCGTTCGAATGAACGACGTTCAGCACGTCGAGGTCTGCGGAAAATGCTTCCGCAAGAGCGACGGCAACGGGAGCAGCATGGGCGGCTTCGGGCGAACAATCGGTCGCATAGAGAATTCGATGGATATTCAATGCTCCCGCATGGAGTATGTTCACGTTCGGACCGACGGTGAGCGTAGATCCGATTGAATGACTGAGGATTTCTTCCGCGGTGGAACCCAGAATATACCGGTCGATTGAGCCCCTGCCGTGGGTCCCCAAAACGATCAACGCAGGGCTTCTACTCCTCAAAAACACCGGGATCACTCGGCAGGGGTCGCCTTCGAGCAGAACAATTTCTGTTGTTCCCCTCCCGGCATCGAGTATCTCCGCGGTCAATGCCAGATCGTGATTGAGATTTCTCCTCTGCTGACTTGCGAGCGGCTCCTCAGTCTCCGCTTCGAGCGCAGCTTGCGTCAGGGTGAATGCATGTGCGACAACCATATTGGTGCCGAAGCGCACCGAGATGGCCGAAGCGTAAAGGCCAGCATTTTGCGATGCTGGTGAAAAGTCCGTGGCAAAAACAACAGTATCTAGCTGAATCGCCGAGTGCTTACCAATTGTGGGCATCATTGCCCTCCCTGAATCAAGCTGTGGATCACGGCTGCACGCCCGTCTGAAAGCTGATGGTTGAAATGGCGAAGTTGTACTGCGATCTCGCATTGGCGTTGCTGATGGCGGCTTCCGTCTGTTGTAGTTCAGCCTGGCTCAATTCAACGATTGAGCTGAGCCCCAAATCGTATCGGGTCTTTGCCAGATCCAAGGCGGTGTTTGTCTCTTGAACGAGTTCGGACGTTACGGTCACACGCTGCAAGGCGGTATTTGCATTGAGCCATGCAGTCCGGACATCGCGAGCAACCTGCTCCTGAAGCGCACGCGTCTGCTCTGATGCTGCTTGGGCTTGCAGTGCAGCCTCGGAGGCCTGCGCGGTGAGCCGAAAGCCATTGAAGATCGGGATGCTTATGTTTCCCCCTACTGCCCCATACCAGGTAGTTGTGAAATATTGCGAGGAACCCGTGGGGGTGTCTCCGACCACTCCAAGCGCGCTGACGGTCGGAAGCAATTGCTCATGCTGTGCTTTGCTGAACTTTTGCGCTGCCTGCTCGCTAAACTTCAGCGATTGAAGATCGGGTCGATTCTGGATGGCCTGGGCGATGAGCATCTCGGGATCAGGCGCGAGCGGAGGCAACGGGCCTGAGTCGTCGACAAGTTGAAAGTTCATCAACTTGTCGTACCCCAACACTGCGCTAAGCGTCGCCTTCGCAGCGTCGAGATCGTTCTGCGCATTCAGTTGCAACAGTTTTGCCTGAGAGAGGTTGACCTGGGCGAAGCTGAGATCCAGATCCGACCTCAACTTCGACGATGCAAGCGCGCTCACTTGGTCGGTGAGATCTTGCCGCGCAGAAACGGTTCTGGCCGCGACTTTCAGCGTATCCTGCGCTTCAATAACTGCAAAGAACACCTGATCGGTGACCAGAACAATGTCTTCGCGGCTAGCTGCTGCATCGAAGAGTCGGGCCTTCTCTTGCAATTTTGCTGAAGCCACTAGGTTCGATGTACGCCCGAAGTCTGTAATCAACTGGGTGAGCTGCAAACCCACGCCGGAGTCGTTGAGGAGCCGCGAGGCTGCGAGAGAGCCGCTGGATATTCTGCTCCCGTCGTTTGCTTCCACCGTGCTTATGCTGCCGCTCAAGTTCGGAAGCTGATCGGCGCGGCGTTCCCGCACGACCTGATGCTGAACTCTTGCGATCAACTGGCTGATGTGGATTTGAGGGTTGTTCGCCAGCGCCAGCTTCTCAGCTTCTTGGCGGGTGAGTAAGGTAGGCGTCCCCGTTCCGTCCGTGGATGGGGGAGTCATTGGTGTTGATGGTGGTTGCGACGATGCCACAAGAGGCAACGAAGGCTTGGGGGCGTTTGGCAGTGCGAGGCGCGGGCTCTGAGCAAGCAGTCCCGAACCAAATAGTAGGAGCGGCAGGAGTGCGATGTGAATCTTCTGTTTCGACTTCATGATTTAAGCCTCCCCTGCTACTGGCATGTTTTCTTCCTTGCGATGGATCAACAAGTAGGCCGCCGGCACCAGGAACACGGTGACCATCACCGAGACCGTCAGGCCGCCCAGGATGGCTCGGGCGAGCGGCGCATACTGCTCACTGCCGGGTTCCAATGCCAATGCCATTGGAATGAGCCCGAGAATCGTCGCCAAGCTCGTCATCAAGATTGGTCTGAGGCGCGCTTTGCAGGACTCAACCAAGGCCGTCTTGATGTCTCCGCCTTGCTTACGCAACGTGCCTGTGAATTCGACAATCAGAATACTGTTCGAAACCGCGATCCCGGCAGTCATCACAAGGCCCATCAGCGACATAACGTTCAACGTTGAGCCCGTAACGAAGAGGAAGACCAATGCCCCGGCAAGTCCTGGTGGAATGGCCAGCAGGATGATAAACGGATCGGAGAACGAAGCAAATTGCGCCATCAGGACCAGATAGACAAGAACGACCGCCAGCACCAACCCAATGCCGAAGCTTGAGAAGGATTGCTGCATGTCGCGTATCGTGCCGCGAACATTGACTGTGACTCCATTCGGAACTTGTAGTTGTCCGACGATCGACTCGACCTGCTTGTTCACCTCGCTGAGGTCCTCCGACTTCGGCATGACGTAGATGTCAAACACGGGGCGTAGCTGATAGTGGTCCACCTCCGTCGGCGTGTTGATCTGCTTGATGTCAGCGACCGATTGTAGCGGCGTTGTATTCAGGCCATCCGGCGATCGCAGGGGAATCTGCCGGAAGTCCGTCATCGTCTTGATCTGCGACTCCGGATATTGGACCGTCAACATATAGCTGTTGCCGGTCTTCGGATCGACCCAGAAGCTCGGTGCGATCATGCCATCCGACGTGAGCGCAGTGATCACATTGTCGACGACGTCTTTCGGACTGATTCCGAGAAGGCTAGCCTGTGCGCGGTTAATATTCAGCTCCAGCCCCGGATAGTCAAGGTCCTGGGGAATCAGGACGTCATTGACTGAGCTGAGCCCTTTTATCTTGGCTGCTGTTGCCTTGGCAATCTCGTAAGCCTGCTGAAGGTTCGTCCCTCCGATCTGAATATCGATCGGAGCAGGCTTCCCCTGATTGACTACCGAATCCACCAGACCTCCTGCCTGAAAGTAGGTGGCCACATCGGGGAAGTCGGCGCTGAGCTTTTCACGGACCTTCTCCATATACGCATAGCTTCCAGTCTTGTGGTCCTCCTTCAGGCTGACCTGAATGAATGCCGTATGCATTCCGGAATTGGACGTGTAGATGGCGGACAAATCTGGAGTGATCCCGATGTTCGAGACGATCATATTCAGGTCTTCCGGCGAAACTACGCTGCGGATGTCCTGCTCCATCTTTGAGACGTAGTCGTCGGTCACTTCGATTCTCGTACCTGCCGGCACCTTGACATTCACAACGAATTGGCCAGGATCGGTCCGCGGAAAGAATGCTTTGCCAATGAACGGATACGCTACAAAACTCACAAGAACGACAACACTAATAATGGCGACGACCACCCCGGCGCCTTCCAATGCTTCGCCGACTTTTCTCTCGTACCACATTTCGAGTCGGCGGAACGTAAGGTTGAACTTGTCCACCACGATCCGAAACACGTGGATCTTCCTCTTCTGGCTCGGTTCCGTAACAGCACTCGCTTCTGTCGCAATTTGGTGGTGCTCACTGCCGGGATCGATTGTGATGAACAAGGAGCAAAAGAGGGGCACCACAGTCATCGCGACGAAGTAGGACGCGAAGAGCGCGATAACGACGGCTAACGCGAGCGCCGTGAATAGGTACTTACTCACGCCGTAGAGCATTAGAACGGGGAAGAACACAATACTGGTGCTGACCGTTGCAGCTAGCACGGCAAGTTGCACTTCCTGACCACCCCGTTCCGCTGCAACTGCCGGGGACTCTCCCATCTCCATGTGACGAAAGATGTTTTCAAGAACCACGACCGAGTTATCGATAAGCCGCGACAGGGCGAGCGCTAGTCCGCCGAGCACCATAGTATTGATGGAGCTTCCTCCGAGGTTGAGTCCGAGGAAGGTGGCGAGCACGGAGATAGGAATGGAAATCAGGACGGCAATCGTCGCCCGGACATTCCCAAGAAAAAGCAGGATCATTAATGCCGTCAGACAAAGGCCAATCGTGCCCTCATTGATGACATTCTTGACGGCAATCTTCACAAATGCAGATTGGTCAAACACTACATTGGTCTTTAGAACGGATGGAATATCCAGTAAGTTTGCAACAGCTTTCTTCACGCCATCAACGATAGTGATGGTGTTCGAATTGCCACCTTGCTTCAGGACGGGAATATAAACCGAGTGCTGGCCGTCCACGCGGACGATGTTAGTTTGCAGTTGTCCCCCGTCGACAGCGTGGCCTATATCAGCGACCATCACAGAGGCATTGCCGACAGTCTTCAATGGCAGATCGTTGATCTGATCTACAACGGGAACCTGGCTATTTGCATAAATGTTGTAGTCCTTCATACCGATGCGAACATCGCCCGCGGGAAGAATCAGGTTGGACTTGTTGAGAGAGTCCACCACGTCCATAACGCTCATCTGGTGCGCTTCGAGCTTTACCGGATCGACATACACCATAATCTGTCGGTAGCGCCCGCCATAGGGCTGAGGAACGGATGCTCCGGGAACGTTCGCGACTTGGTTGCGAACGGTAAATTGTGCGAGGTCCTTGAGTTGAGTTTCATTCAGGCCCCGTCCCTTGAGCGTAATCAGGCACACTGGCAGATTGGCGGCGTCGAACTTCAGCACGACTGGTGGGAGTGTGCCGGGAGGGAGGCGGCGGAGATTGGCCATCGCGAGATTCGAGATATTACTGACCGCGGCATTGCCGTCGGTGCCGGGCTGAAAGTAGATCTTGATCAAGCTGACGCCGGGCAGAGAACGGGACTCGATGTGGTCGATTCCACTGCCCAGAGTAAAGAAGCGTTCATAGCTGTTGGTGATGTCCGATTCGATCTGCTGGGGCGGCATTCCGGCATAGAACGTCGCGACCACCACCACCGGAATATTGACCTCTGGAAAGAGATCGACGGACATACTCGTGACTGTAGTGACGCCGACGACAATCACGAAGAGGCACATCATGAGGATGAAGAACGGATACTTCAGGGCAAAGGAAGACATTACTGATTTCCTCCCTGCGAGGGCATTGAGATCGTGCTCAGTTTCGGGAGGACCGTCTGACCCGGCTCATAGTTTGCCTGTCCAGACACGATGACAGATTGATGCTCCGCAAGTCCCTGCGTGATCTCAACCCGATCCGACCCTTGAATCCCAAGAGTCACGGGTACTTTCTGGACCTTGTTGTTTGCACCAACGATCAGCACGTATGCTTGCCCGTCCGCTTTCAGCACAGCACCCGCTGGGACAGTCAGTACGTTCTTTTGTGCCTGTAGAACGATGGTCGTCTCAGCTGTCATCCCAGAACTAAGCGTGAGATCCGGGTTTGGAACATCGACCTCCGCAAGCATCGTCCGCGTCGATTCAGCCAACTCGCGTGTGAAGCGAATGATCTTGCCGGGGATGATCTTTCCCGTGTTCTGGAGCGTGATCTGGACATCTCCGCCAATCTTGATGAATGGCACATCTTCCTCAGGAACGGGCATGCGAAGTCGCAGTAGGTCACTTTGCGCAACCTTCACTACAGGCATGGACTGCGTATTCGACGTAGTACCAGCCTGAATGAGGGAGCCGACATCGGCATAACGCATGGTGATGACGCCCGTAAATGGGGCAGTCACAACCGAGTAATCCTCCAGCGATTGGACACGCTGGTTGTCCGCCTTCGATACCCCTAGCTGCTCCTGCGTGGCGTCAAGGGCCGCCTTGGCGACGTTTATCTTGGCCTGTGCGTCAGCATCTTTGGCGCGCGAATCATCTAACTCCTGTTCGGCGACTAATCCGGGGCGTCTCTTTGCAGCCTCTGCCAGACGGGTGTATGCGGCGTGAATCGCAGTGTAGTTGGCCTCAGCCAAGGTGACTTCGCTTTGGGCTCTCGCGATCTCCGACTGGCTGTGCTTCACCTCAGCCTGCGAGCCTGCTACCTGAGCGTTCAATTCTGGCACTTCCAGAGTCGCGATCACCTGACCACTCTTCACTCGGTCGCCGATGTCGACATTGATGCGGCGGATATAGCCAGAGACCTTCGCGTGCAGTTCAACTTCCTGGTAGGGCTGGAACTCGCCCGCAACTGTCAGCGTACTGGCTAAGTCGCCACGTGTCACCGGAGCGATCAAGGCGCTTGCGGGCGCAGGCTCTGGTTGCTTTTGCTGGCAACCAGTGATGACAAGGCACGGGAGCGCGACAAGCAGCGCACCCCCAAAAACGATCAATGGAGATCGCATAGACATAATGAAGGCACCTATCGAGGTATGGGTAGATGTATGTGCGTCGTCCTACACGGCGTGCCAACTTCTGTTGAGAACAGAAGGGGCACACGTCAGGCTGGAGGGACAGGGTCTAGCTGGGAAGAGGTGAAGCGGGCGGGGGGCGGGGCAGGAGGCAAGAGGAGTAGACGCAGCTCAGTTGATGACTATCGGCATCTGTGGCCACCGTCCAGATCCAATGCGATAGCAAGAGATGCGAACCGGCAGCGATCGTTGCGATCAGAAATATGGGGAAGAAGGTCGAGGATTGAGGCCGTAGGGATGTAGGCCGCGCGGAGCCCACATTCCCGGGCGGGGCCGGCCGCTCTTTTTGAGACAGAAGCTTAGCCGCAGGACTGGCGGCCTGGGTAGTTCCAGAATGATAGAGCGAGAGTTTGTAGTGCAGTCCCCAAGCGCACACGGCGAAGCCCAGCATCAGAACGAAGGATAATGCTGGTGGAGTGCGCCGAGTTGTTATGTCAACCGTGTGCAATGCCAGCCCTTAGCGTCGCAGGTTCTGTAAGTCGCGGGGCCCGATGAATGCAACCCAATAGGATTCCCTTTGTGACGATAGGTTTGCACCCTGAACCATGAATAAGCCATATTCAGGTACAACCAACCGAATTGCGGTCACAACCGCGCACCGAAACGGTTAGGAGGCAAGCGGGGGAGGGCGACGCATCAAATCGGGTCCGTGCAGGTTGTATTGGCCAGGAATGCGCGGCCCCGGTCGGGGTAGGCTGAGGTAGACTTGTGGAACATGATTGCCCTGCTGCATTCGGGCGGCTGCCGCGAAGTGCCGCGATTCGCATGTAAAGCGGGGCAGATCTGAACGCGCCATCGAGGCAGCCGCACGGGTCGAAGACTCCTCAGTCGACAGCTTTGCCATCGATCTGGTTGGGGACGAAGTTCCAGAATCGCCGTCATAGCCCGAGATCTTCGCTTGCAGCCCCCAGCTAAACACAGAGATTGCCAGGAAGAGAAGCACATATTCGAATGCCACTGGTAGCCTCGAATTGTGTCTTCTGAATTTCATCTTTGCCTCAAGCAAAACCCGCCTGTGCAGAGTCTAGCAAGAAAGGTAACCGGATGGAAACCAACCCTTCGGAATCAAGCTGATCGCTGGCCCGGGTGGATTCGAAGGTGCCTGAGGCTCGAGCCCAGCACAGATCCCTCGAAGAGATTGACGGTGGCCCGCGATCGGCGGATCATACAAGCCACGGTCCAACGTCAGGCACTTGGCCTGATGGGAGAGCAACTAATGGTTACGAATCGGAACGATGTGAAGCCGGAAGAACAGACGCCACCGTGGCTTGGGTTTGCAAAGTTCCTGTTCATAGTGATCTTGACCGTCACAGTTTTTCTGCTGATCAGAAGCATGGTGCACCACCACTTCTTTAGCGGAGGCCAGATGAACAAGCATGACGTCACCGCACCATAACAGTCTCAAAGGTGCAATCTAATGTGCGGAGTTGTGGATCACCGCGCCGTTCCTGGCTGGGCGCGAGTCGAGCGGTAATCAACTGATCTTGGGGCCTCAATGGTGGACACAAGCAATTGCACCTGCTTTTCGATCCTATTGAGGTCCGTCTCCCCCTGAAACTCTGCGCGAATTTTGCCGTGTCGGTCGATCAAGAACGTCATCGGCAGACCAAGAACTCCGCCGTAGAGATCTCCCAGCTTCACATCGCCCATCGCGACTGGATAATTCAACTTCAGTTTGCGATAAGCTTCGCGTGCAAGGGCCGGGTCATCATCCATGGAAATTCCGATGATCTGCAGACCGCGAGGCCCATACCTTCTCTGCCATACTACGAAGCTTGGCATCTCAACTTGGCAGGGAACGCACCATGTGGCCCAGAAGTTGAGCAACACCACTTTGCCTCGGTAGGCCTTGAGGTCCAGCCTCTTGTTGTCCAGGTCTGGGCGCACAAACTGCGGCGCCAGCTTGTGAACAAGCGATTTTGCCGCGAATGCTGACTGTGCCTCGCCGGCCGTGGAACATGCAGCCAGAAACAGAACTGCCAGCGCGAACCGGAAGACAGCGAAGGGCGGCATCTGTCTGCCCCGCAGCCCCTGGGTGGCCTTCCGGGCGATGGCTCCGCTATTGGGTTTGTTCAACCGGATAGCCCTTGGCGACCCAATCGGTGCCCAGATTGTCGGCAAGATAGAGGGCCTTAACATTGGTGAACCCCAGATCCTGTAGCTGCTTGAACGCTGGTCCCAGGTTGGGGCAACGGTTCCAAGGACAGCAGCCGCAGTACAGAACGATTGCCTTCTTCTTAGAGAAGGTGGCAACAGTGCTCTGCAACTGTTGCAGACCGCTAGGTTGTGAACCTGCACCGGCATACACGGAGCCGGGGATGTGTGCTTCATCGAAGAGAAGATGCGAACCGACTTGCAGCAACAGCGGTTTGTCCGATTCCTTGGCCTGGAGCAGACGATTCAGAGCCTCGGGCTGGATCAGCTGAGCCTGGGGAATTGACAATGCGCTTCCGGGGCCTGAGGTGGGAGTGTATTGTGCTGGGCATTGAAAGTATCCGAAAAGAAGAACGAGTGTCGCCAGTCCGGTAGTCATGGCTAGTTGCGGGATACGACCGTATTTCATTGAATAGTCTCCGCAGCCAGTCTAATCCCGACGACCGCGTGCGGCTTCGGAATGACCGCCCCATTACGTCATCAGGATTGAATGTAAAATTACTTAGCGGGTCTCAGCTGGCACTCACGATCCCTGCCGCTCGGGCATAAGAGCCAAGGTTGAAGACGTTGGCATAGCCCAATCCTGCCAGTTTCGTCTTGGCCACGCCGCTTCGCATCCCGCTCTGGCAGTGAAGCAGCAACACTTGATTCTTATCCTTCACGCGACGTGGCAGCGCTGTTTCGATTTCTTCCACCGGAAGGTTGATCGCGTTCGCTAGATGGCCGGAGTTGAACTCAGCGGAACTGCGGACGTCAATCACTAGTG
>Ga0182013_10005390_pt1 | contig 14877 bp, 12 predicted proteins | sample 612S2MmetaG_FD_120487 | JGI IMG/M metagenome (GOLD analysis project Ga0182013, IMG submission 120487) | Permafrost microbial communities from Stordalen Mire, Sweden - 612S2M metaG | ecosystem: Environmental > Terrestrial > Soil > Wetlands > Permafrost | place: Sweden: Stordalen | collected... | reverse complement strand
TTTGCGCTGGGGGTTCATGAACGTCACCATCGCGGGGAGCGGCACGGCTGGCGGCTTTGGGGACTCGCGTCGCTGTGGCTGGTGTTTTTGCCGAACGCCCCTTATATCTTCACCGACCTCGTGCATTTGACAGCGCGCTTCACCCCGCATTTCTGGGTGGATCTTTCCCTGGTGCTGCTCGTGGCTTTGACGGGCTTTCTGCTCGGATTTGTTTCGCTATATTTGATGCAATCGGTGGTGGCGGAACGCCTGGGCCATCTGGCGGGCTGGCTGTTCATCATGGCCGCGGCGTTGATGAGCGCGTTCGGAATTTATCTGGGACGATTTCTGCGCTGGAACAGTTGGGATGTCGTGATGCACCCGCTCACGCTGACCCACGCCATCGGGCATTTGGCCGCGCATCCGCTCGAGAACCAGAACTCGGGAATTTTCCCGGTGTTCTTCGCAACTTTCATGTTTCTCGGTTATTTAATGTTATACGCGCTGACGCATTTGCATCCGCACCGCCGGCCTGTGGAAATATAGAATTTTTGATTTTAGATTTGCGATTTTTGATTGGGGAGGGGACAAGCTAAAGCTTGAACTCCATACTCAAACGAGGTTGCTCACGCTGATAATCCCATGACCCGCGAATTCACATTACGACGGCGGATTAAACTGCTTACCTGGGTTTTTATTCTGGGACTGGTTTTCAGCGGCGCGACGGCGATTCCGCTGCGGCAGGAGCTGGACCTCCTGGCAAATTTTTTGGGCGTGGCGGATAAATCGAGCGGTGACGCGACTTCCGCACTGGCGCATTGGATTCTGAAAGTTCGCGAGGCGTTGCAAGAAACCGGCGCGAAATTTCCCTTTCTCGCCTACGGAACCGATTGGCTGGCGTTCGGGCATTTTGTGATTGCCGTGGCTTTCATCGGCGCTTTGCGCGACCCGGTCCGCAATATCTGGCTCTTCACTTTCGGGATGATTGCCTGCGCGATGATCATTCCTTACGCGTTTATTCTCGGCGGAGTTCGCGGCATTCCCATCTATTGGCGGCTGATTGATTGTTCCTTTGGGATCTTCGGGATCATCCCGGTCTGGTGTTGCCGGCGCTGGGTGCGCGAGCTTGAGTTGATGGGGAAGGGGAACGAATTTTGACAGAATGAACAGAATCAACAGAATTTGCGGAGACCAGAAATCAATTTTGCGGTTCTGTTGATTCTGTCAAAAAATCAGTATTCGAATTCGTGGTATTTGCGGTCGAGGAATTGAGCGATTTGCTTGATGCGTTCAGGCGTCAACACCGGTGCGGCGGGCGTAAGGACGGCAGTGTCAACCATTCTGGGATTGAGCACGATGACATCACCGGCGCCGCGATTGATGACATACCAGCCAGGCAAAGTCAGGACGGGCTTGACGGGAACGGCTTCGGCCAAAGCTTCATTCAGCAACTTGGCCAGGCGCCCGGCTTGTTTGCGCGCATGGTCGAGGTCGCCGGTCTCGCTTTGAAACGGATATTCCAGTGTGTGACCGTCGTAAACCACCTCATGCGCCTGCCGTGACGCCGAAGCGCTACCCTTGTGCCTGGCGCGCGTTTCCACGGCGAAAACGCCCGAGGGCGCGATGATAATGTGGTCAATGTTCCAGTTGTCGGTGAGGGGAAAATCGTGAAACACGCGGCAACCGTCGCACATGAGTTGGTTGAGTTGTTCACCCACGATGCGTTCGGCGCCGTAGCTTTCACGCCAGTAATTGCGTTCCCGATAGAGCGCGCCGAGCTTCCAAATCAGCACGGCGAAAACCACCGCGGCCACGCCGAAAGCAAACAGCCAGACGCCAGAAATGGGACTGCCAACCGCCGGTGTACCGGTACTGGACAGAAAGCAAATCAGAAGCGTGATCGGGAACCCGAAGACCCACAGGGAAATTTCATCAATTTTTACGTTGAGTTGTTCCGCCCGGCGTCGGCAGGTCTCGCCGGGGGGACGCAGGAGCTTGTCCTTGATGGGGAGACGCTGGTCATTCGGCTGGTTGAGATGACGCCAGATTTCGAGGATCACCGCCAGGATGCCCGCCGGAATGAACGAAATGATGACATACATGATTGGGCTCATCATGCGAGTCGCCTTTCTGCTCTATAAGTTGCACTGGCATCGTTCCGGGCCATAACCCCATAGAAGCTAGAAGCGTGCCGTGAGTGCGGAATGCGGAGTGGGGAGTGCGGAATGAAGGCTCCAGGAAAGGTGCAACCTCAAGCGGCGGAAGACCTTTATGCGGAGATGCTGAATGGGGAAAGGGACAAGCTGAAGCTTGAACTCCGAACCAGGATGGATCCGCAGCCTACAGTAATTCCTGAACCAGCGCTTTCGATTGCTCGGCGCTGATACCCAGGGGACGAAAGGCGAGCGGGCCGCCTTCGTGCAAAACGGGTTCCAATTCCTCGAGCGACGGAAGATCGGTGCGTTTGTAAAAAAGGCCGATGGGAATTTCCTCGCCCCACTGGTAACCCTTCGCCATCGCTTTCACCGCGTCGGACGGGTCATGGCCCTGTTCCTCCAGCGTCTTCACGCGCGGGTTGAAAAACTGATAGGTGTTGTCCTTGTTATAAGTGACGCACGGGCTGAACACATCCACGAAGGCAAATCCTTTGTGCATGATCGCGCCATTGAGCAAAAAGCGGGTCGGTTACGGCTCGGCGATGGAACGCCACTCATAATAATCCGCAGTATTAGACAAATGCAAGTAATTAATCCCTTCTCTGGCATTTTTACTGCTGGCATTAAGCTGCGAAGCGGGGCAGCGTTGTGCAGTGCGCAGCCCGCAAAATGATTTGTCGAAAACAGCATGTTGCATCAGACACAACTGGCGCCGGCAACGGCGGAATTACTCGGTGACCTTCGGCCACTGATCGAGCAACTCGGCTCGGCGGCCGGTCTGGCCGCGCTCGCCGGCGGTTCCGGCAATCTTCCCGTCCGCAGGATTTCCACTGCGGCGGATTTGCAATTGTTCCTCCAGAATTACCACACCCGGATTCTGCAACCGCTCGAACTTCCGGCCATCCAGCGCGCGTTTAACCACGCCCGCCGCAATGAAGTCCGCGAACTCATCGCTTGCGACCGTCAAATGGCCGGTGAACCCATGCTCCAAAATTTCTCCGCCGCCAGCCGCCTTGCCGGCCAGAGCCAGTTGCAACGCCTGCGCCCTTTGCGCGACGAGCGCGTCGTCCAGCGATACCTTGGCGCCGTCGAACGCGGCGAAGCCCACGGCTGGCACACTTTGGTCTATGGGTTGACCCTCGCCGTCTATTCGCTGCCCTTGCGACAGGGGCTCGTCGGTTACGCGCAACAAACCACCCGCGGCTTCCTGCAATCCGCCGCCCGTTCGCTCGCGCTTTCCGAATCCGATTATACGACCGTGTTTGCCAATCTTTCCGCGGCCTTCCCCGCCGCCGTCGAATCCCTTCTCGCTCCGAGCGTACTCGCTTGATTCAATTCCCGGGGAGCACACGCGCCCTCGCATGTCATTCGCGGCGCCTCGCCGCGAAGAAAACAACGCGCAGGCATTCAATTCAACCACGGATAAACACGGATTCAGACAAACAAAGGAGAACTTTGGCCGATGGAAGCCGATCCGCGTCCTGCTCGACGAAAAGCCCGGAAGGTTTTCATTCCGTTTCCCATCCGTGTCCATCCGTGTCCATCCGTGGTTTAGATTGCAAGGTTGGCTAACGCTTGAATTCCAAATTCAGATGGCCGGGACGATGCTTTCTCTGGCATCAGATTTGCATTTGTGGCTTATTCGCTTGGATGAAACTTTTTTACACCGGGCCGGTCGTGAATACCGAGATGCTCGTGGTGATGCTGGAGAAACACGGCATCAATGCCACGCAGGAATTTATTGACCCCAGTCTGCCCGAAGATGGCGACCTGAATCGCCTGGCCAAAGTGCTCGTGCCGGAAAAGGATTTTGACCGCGCGCACCGGCTGTTTTTCGCGGAACGCGAGGATGAACTGTGAACTGAGGAGGAGCGCGGAGCATCGCTCCGCGAAATCGGCCCAACCGGAAACGCGGAGCCAGGCTCCGCGCTTCGATGGTTGCATTACTTCTTGGGCTTGGCGGATGACGCCGTGTTCTGTTTTTTCTTCTGTTGCGCGCTCACGTTTGCGGCCTGTTTTTGCGAGTTTTTCTTCTGAGTGGATTTCGGGGATTTGTCACCCATGATGGTCTGGTCTTTCGTTGCTAGGTTTATTACCGCGGCATGATTAGTTTCGCCGACGGCTGGCGAACTATAGTCTGCGCCGGGGCAACTGTAAAACTATAACGGCAGCTTTGGCCGCAGACGAGCGTATATGGACACGGTTCTTGATTTTGGTAGCGGAAAACGCGTTGCGATTTCCCCGCCCGAGTCAGCGAGTCAGCGGAAGGAGGCCGTTTTCTCGCGCTTGGTTCCGTCGCCTGACGCTTCGCTCGGCGACAGGGCAGGCGCAGCGCGCCAGCCCTACCAAAAACAGTGTCCAGATTCGCCTTGGCTTGATTAGTCGCGTGCGCCGTGATTGACAACTTCCCGGGAACCTTCGACAATCCTCCGCCCAAGCATGACTTTCCTGCCGATTGTGGACCGCGAACTGCGCGTGGCTTCGCGCCAACGCGGCACCTACTCGATGCGCCTGAGGATCGTGCTGCTGGCCGTACTCCTGGGGGCTCCCATCCTGTTCGTAAATCTGGGCGCTCCACCGGCGACAATTGGTAACTTCATGTTTATCGGCCTGTCGGCGCTCGCCCTCCTTTACTGTTTGTTATCCGGCCGCCGGTCCACCGTGGATTGCCTGAGCGAAGAAAAGCGGGAGGGCACGCTCGGGCTGCTCTTCCTGACTGATTTGAAGGGCTACGATGTGGTGCTGGGAAAAATGGCGGCCACCTCGCTGAACGCCTTTTACGGATTGCTCGCCCTGTTTCCCGTGCTGGCGATTCCAATGCTGATGGGCGGCGTCACCAACGGCCAATTCTGGCGCATGGTGCTTGTGCTGGTGAACACTTTTGTGTTCTCGCTGGCCGTCGGAATTTTTTCATCCGCCCTGAGCCGTGACGCGCGCAAGGCCATGGCCCTGAATTTTGCCTTGCTCGTTTTCTTCACGCTCGTGCTGCCTTTCGGCCTTGAAGCTATTGTTTTTGCCATGTCTGCGCCCCGGCCGATTTTTGCGCTTTTCATCTCCAGTCCCATCTGCACGTTTATTACCGGATTGGATGCCAACTATAGGATGCTTCCACAGGTTTTCTGGTCGTCGCTGGCGTTGATTCACGGAATTACCTGGCTGCTCGTGGTCCTGGCCTGCCGCATCGTGCCCCGCTCGTGGCAGGACAAACCGCCGCCGCCGCGCCAGGCGGTCAAAGGCCGCTGGCAGGCGTTCTGGCATTTCTGGAATTATGGTTTTCCCGGCAAGCGCCACCAATTCCGAAAGAAACTGCTCGATGTAAACGCTTTTTACTGGCACGCCGCGCGCGCCCGGCTCAAGCCGTATCATGTGTGGGCGTTTCTCGCGCTTGTCGGTTGTTGGTGGCTTTGGGGTCGTATCAACTCCGGCGCAATTTGGAATGACCAGTCAACCCATGTCGTGATGGCGCTGCTGGTGAACGCGACACTCAAACTCTGGGTCGCACTCGAAGCGGGACAGCGTCTGGCGGAAGACAAAAAAATCGGCGCGCTGGAATTACTGCTCTCCACCCCGCTCATGGTGCGGGACATCGTGCGCGGGCAGTTGCTGGCTTTGCGCAGGCAGTTCCTCGGCCCCGTTATTTTCGTCATGCTGCTGGAATTGTTTTTAATGGAATCCACCGTGCGGAACGGACCGCGTTACGCGCCGGAACTGCGCATTTTCTGGCTGGCCGGCCTTGTCATGCTCGCCGCCGATCTCGCGGCGCTCAGCCTTGTCGGGATGGCGCAGGCGCTGAGCCGCAAGACTCATAATCAAGCCATTCTCAGGACGGTGACTTTGATTTTGGTTCTGCCCTGGATCGGTTTCGGCCTGGCATCGCTTATTGGAATGCTTTGGTCGGAATTTATCAGGGGTGTCCAGTGGGCGCCGGATCGGATGGTTCCGCTCGCCTGGTGGTTCGGGTCGGGAATGCTGGCGGATGTCGTGTTCGGGTGGATGGCGTGGTGGCAATTGCGGAATCGGATGCGCGAATATGCCATGGAAAGGTTTGCGCCGACGCGCGCGGGCGGTTGGTTCCATCGGCGCAAAGCCGCGCCCGCGCCCAGATCAGCGGCACCGGCGGCAAATCCAGCGGCTCCGAAAAGTTGGTTGCGGAAAAATTGGTTTCGCGGTCTCATCGCGCTGATCCTCTTGCTGGCGTGCGCGGGATTTTTCCTGACCCGCTCAAAGCCCAACTACCCGCCGGCCCTGGTTGTGCCCGTCAGCCTGGGGCAGGGGCCGCTTCGGATTTTTCCATATTATAGAAGCGCCTTGTTCATTCTCCCGGACGGCTCGTTGTGGCGTTGGGGGCAATTCGGAAAGGACAATCGAAATGCCACTGTGCCGGAGCCGTTCCAGCCCGGCAATGACTGGATTCAAGCTGAATCTTGGGGCGTTCATTGGTTGGGGCTGCGCAAAGACGGAACCATTTGGGAGCAGCGGGCGAACTATTCCTCCGCGGTAGGAAGTTCCGACCCGAATCCGGGACAACCCGACGCAGGACATGATTGGGTGCGTATCACCGGCCGGGGAACATGGTGCTTTGCCATCAAAAGGGATGGAACTCTTTGGGCTTGGAGCGCCGGCGGGATCATCCAGAACAACATCCCAATACATACCAACTTGGTGCAGATTGGCACGAACACCGATTGGGCGGATGTCCGCGGAAACGGCATGTCCGCTCTCGCTTTGCGCGCGGACGGCAGCCTCTGGGTCATGGGCAGAATCTGGCTGCGCGGCTCCAATCCATACCTACCCCTTATAGGCGGAGCGTATTCCCCTACGAATCTGCCTGTTCCCCTCCAGGTTTGCCGGGAAACCAATTGGGTCAGCCTCATGAACGACACCCTGCTGGCGCGAAATCGCCAGGGGGAATTGTGGGATTTCTTCTATTCGCCGCCGGGTGAAGATCAGGGCGCGGTTGCGGTTGGACGTTTGTTTTGCACGAACGCCGTCCCGGATCATTTTGCTTTTGCTTACTGCGGCGACTATAAGGCTTTCCAAATTCACGAGGATGGGACCTTGTGGGAAAGAATCCAGCCATACGGCGCGGACTCTGGAAAACCGGTCGGCAAATTGCATCAAGTGGGCAATCGCCAGGACTGGAGTTCCCTCTGGAGCGGCGGCGGAACCGCGTACGGTTTGACTGCGGATGGCACCCTTTGGACTTGGGGGACGGATCCGAATCTCGAACCCGTTGCCGATTTGGCCGCCGAATTCCGGCTGCTGCAAGACCGGCTCAACGGAACGACCTCGCCCGGGACTGGATTGACGACGAAGCGGCCGCAATTTCAAAAGGCGCCGCGACCCTTGATGAAATTCGACACAGCCAGCCCATGATCAGTTGGCGACCGTTGAGAATTAGATGGATTAATTTGAAAATTACCAGGTCTTGGCCTGTTGATTATTGCTATAAAACATTATGGATCAATTGCTTGCGGTTTGCGTTGAAGAGTTCCGCAACTGGGGCTTGCCGCCGGGGTTATTAATATGTAACCATTTACAGAGAGTTACGTCTGATAATGATGGACACAGCCCGCCAACAGTTCCCGGGTCAATAAATGGAACCAAACAACTGCAGAAATCCAGATAATATGAAACGCAACAAACTGAGTATCCTTGCAATCGTCGCGCTCGGCGGCTTGATGGCCTTCGGGCCAGTCGCCAGCGCCCAGGACGCCGTGACACCCGCCAAGCCCGCCACTCCTCCCGCTGATGGCGCCCCTCCCGCTCGCCGGCCCCGCGGCCCGGGAATCCAGGCCGCTTTGGATAAACTGGACCTGACTGCCGACCAAAAAGAAAAGACCGCCGCAGTGGTCAAGGAAATGAATGAAAAGATGCAGGCGCTGCGGTCGGACACGTCCATTGCGCCGGCAGATCGCGGTCCCAAGATGAAGGAACTGCGGGACGCGCTGACCGCGAAACTGAAACCCATCCTTAGTGCCGAGCAGTTCACCAAATTTGAAGAGCTGACCAAACCCGGTAACCGGCCCCCCGGCGGTCCCGGTGCCCCGGCGGCTCCGAAGCCAGCGGCTCCCGGTAATTAATTCTTGATTCAATTCTCTGTCACGGGACGGCCTTTAAAGGGCCGTCCCTTTTTGCTTTTAGAGGAGACTGCCGGGTTATCGAGGAAACCACTTTTTTCGCGCAGGCGCAGAGCCGAGGAGATACGCGATTCGGGATGCACGATGCGCGATGGCATTCGGTTATCATGCATCTCGCATCTTGTATCCTGAATCTGTTATAATTCCGCGCCTCTGCGCGAGTGCGAATTCTATTTCTGCGAAGCCCTTCACGCAGTCACCTAATTCCGCTGCAAATGTTCAGCCGTCAGCGTGCCGTTGGCGTGGAGGAGGGAAATGTAATCGTCCAAAATATGCTCCGCTTCTTCGAGCGGGGCTTTTTCCTCGGGTGAGGGATTTTCCGGCGCGGGTTTTGCCGCCGCTTCCTCGCCGGCGGCCAGGGCATTGGTGCCGGACGCGATGTTGGTTACCGTCAATTGTCCATTGTTTCCATTAGTGAAAGTAACGGTGTTCAAATGGTTGGAATTAGTCATCACAATTCCAGCCGCCAAGTCATTGGTCCCGGGCTTGGGTTCCTCCTTCATCACGACTTCGCCGTTCTTGAGCGTGAGATCGTAGATTTTTTCCACGGACGCCTTGCGCGTCTTCAATTCCGCTTCGCGCGCTTTTCTGCGGGCGTCCGCCTCGGCGCTTTCCTGGAGCCGCTGTTTTTCATTCAGGGAGACGGTCTTGTCCGCCATCGCCTTCTTGACCAGGTCAATGTCCTCCTGCACGTAGTTAAAATCCTTCGATTTCGCCAGGCGCGCGGCGGAACGCTTTTCCAACTCGGACAGGTACGGTTGCACGCGGTTCAATTTTTCGAACTCGGTGGTGCGGATTTCGTCCCACTTCAGGGCGTTTTCTTCCGAGGCTTCCTCCGTTTCCATGTAATCATAAGTCGAGGGCAGGATGATGTCCGGCACGACGCCTTTCAACTGGGTGGACGAGCCGGTGACGCGGTAGAATTTGTTCGTCGTGTATTTGAGCGCGCCCAGGGAAGCGGCATTGCCGGTGGTGATGAATTCCCCGTTCATGTAAAGATAGGGCGCAAGTTGGGACATGCTTTGGACGGTGCCCTTGCCATGCGTGGAAGCGCCGCCGACGACCAGCGCGCGTCCGTAATCCTGCAAGGCGCCCGCCACAATCTCCGACGCCGAGGCGCTGAACCGGCTCGTCAACACCACCAGCGGGCCGTCGTATTGCACGTGTGGGTCCCGGTCCTCATAAACCTGCACTTGCGAACGCCCGCCCTTGTCCGAGCCGCGCACCTGCACCACCGGGCCTTCTTTGATGAACAATCCGGTCAGATCAATTGCCTCCGGCAGAGAGCCGCCGCCATTATGGCGCAAATCCAGAATAACCCCGTCCACATGTTCCGCCTCCATTTTGTCCAGCAGCCGCGCCACGTCCACCGTCGCGCTCTTCATTTCATGGTGGCCGCCTCCCAACACGGTAAAGCTGGCATAAAACGAGGGCAGATCAATGACGCCCAACCGCTCGGTGTGCCCGTCCGCCTCGGCGCGTTCAACAATTTTCGCCTTGGCCTGCTGGTCTTCCAATTTGATCTCGTCGCGCACCACGCTGACGGTCACGCGGGTCGAAGTGTCCGCCGCATCCGCCGGGATGATGGTCAAATTAACCGTGGTTCCCTTGGGGCCGCGAATCAAGTCCACCACTTTATTCAAGGGCATTTGCACCACGTCCACCGGCTCATTCGTGCCCTGCGCCACGGCCACAATCCGGTCGTTGGGTTTGATTTTCTTGCTCTTCTCGGCGGGCGCTCCCGTGGTCAGGCTTTGAATCTTGCAATAACCATCATCATCAGTGCCCAGCAAAGCCCCGATGCCGAAGAGCGACAGGCTCATTTGAATCGAAAAATTTTCCAGCGTGTCCTTGTCCTCGTAATCCGAATGCGGGTCATACACCCGGGCCAGCGCGGTGAGGTAGGTTTCCAGCACCTTGTCGCTTTCCCATTCACGGAAGTTGCGGAAAATGCGGTTGTAACGCGTCTCCACGAATTTGACGATGTCCCGGTGAAAATCATTGCCCATTAACGCCAGAGCCACCGGCGTGTGCCGGCTCACCACCAAGTGCTGGAGTTCGGTCGGGGTTTCACGATTGAGCTTTTCCTCCAGATATTCGTAACGCAACCGTTCGCGCCAGAGTTGCCGCGCCTCATCCATGTCCTTGGGAAACGGCGCGGTCTTCCGGTTCAGGGAGATGCGCTCCTGGCTGTTGAAATCAAACGTCTCGTCCTCCAGCAATTCCCGGGCATAAACCGAGCGCTCCGCCAACCGCTGCATGAAGCGGTTATAAATCAGGTAAGCCGGTGAGGTGTCGCGTTTTTGCTTCGTCAAGACATTCAGCGAATGGCGGTACTGCTCGAATTCCGCAATGTCTGATTGAAGAAAATGGATGTGCTGCGGATCATAGGTGTTGATGTAAAGGTCCAGGAACTTGCCGGAAATCTCCGAGTCGAACGGCAGATGCAAATAATGGAATTGCTCCAGCATCTGCGCGGCGGTAAAGGCGATTCGTCCGTCATTTGGACCGGGCGACAGTGGGACGAACTTGGCTTCCGGGCCATTTGTCGCGAGGCCGGGGATTTCCGAAGGGGTTTTGACGTTCAGGACATCCGCGCGGGCGCCATAAAAGGGCAGGACGAGTTCCGCGCAAAGGAAAAGCAATAAAAGTCTCACAGTATAAATATGATATGTTTGGTCAATCGGAACGACAATATCTGACCTGTTCCAGCCCTGATCGTTCAGAACCTGCGATAATAATTCACTATTCGCCCGCAATCCGCCAGTTTTTTTACACCTTTGCGCAATAATTCGGTTGAAACTTGATCGCAATTCAGCAAACTATTGTCCCAATCAATATGAAACGACTATTTTTATCCGTAATGTCACTGGGATTGCTGGTTTTCGCCGCGCAGGCCCAAGTGCCGAATCCCGCGCCCACCAACCAGGTGAAAACTGATTTCTCCAAGATTTTCAAGAGCGACCGCGAAAAGATCGGTTACGCCGTCGGCATGTATTCCGCCGGCGTCAAGGTCAAGTTGAAATCCGATGAGATTGATTACGACCCGGAAGCGCTGATCAAGGGCTTTGCCGACAGCATCGGCGGGGGGACCACCCTGATCACGGACGAGCAACAGAAGGAAATCCTGAATGATTTGACCAAATCCCTCCGGGCGAAAGCGGAAGAAAAACGCAAAGCGCAGGCCGAAACCAACCGTATTCTCGGCGAGAAAAACCTGGTGGAAGGCCCGGCGTTCCTGGCCAAAAACAAAACGGAACCCGGAGTGGTCGCTCTCGATTCCGGCCTGCAATACAAGGTGATTACCGAAGGCACCGGTCCCAAGCCCACCACGAACGACGAGGTCACGGTCAATTATCGCGGCACCCTCATGGATGGCACTGAGTTTGACAGTTCCTACAAGCGCGGCAAGCCCTTCACCGCCAAAGTCCAGGGAGGCATCATCAAAGGCTGGACCGAGGCCTTGCAACTCATGAAGACCGGTTCCAAATGGCAGATTTTCGTTCCTGCCGAGCTGGCTTACGGCGCGAGACCGCCGGGCCAGAGCATTCCGCCGAACGCCGTGCTTATTTTTGAGATCGAATTGATTTCGACCCGTCCTGCCGCCACGCCGCCGCCACCCGCCGCGCGCGTCAACCCTCCCAGCGGCGCGCCGTTGACCAGTGACATCATCAAGGTGCCTTCCGCCGACGAAATCAAAAAGGGCGCCAAGATCGAAACCATCAAGGCCGAAGACCTCGAGAAGGAAAAAGCCAAGGCGACGAATCAATAGCCCTGAAATTTCCTCAAAAAGGAAATTTTTTGGATTAAAGTCGCCACCGCTGTCGAATACTTGGACGTTCCGGCAAACGGGTTAAGAAATCTCTTTTCCTCGGTAGGAGACGAGGTGACGAGACTCTGACTTGTACCAATTCGCAATACTTATCGGTGGATTCGTCCGACGCGATTCTTCTCCCTCGCCCCTCGGAGGGGGCCACGGAGCGCGAAGCGCTGGTGGTATGCTGGGCACCTGACTCGTGGTGGGCTTGGGAAGCCATTGGGTTGGGGTGAGGGATTGGTTGGCAAATATACCGAATATCATTGGGAAATGGTATTATCCGCTTGAATCGCGGAAACTAGAGTCATGTCGCCTCGTCTCCTGGTTATTAAAAAGGCTGCTAAAGTTCAGGGCATGTTACCGCAATACATCATCACGCTCGGGGCGCACACCGAGTTCCGGACCCATGCCGGCAAGAGCGGCAAGTTCGAGGCGGCTGATTACAAGATCATCGAAAAAATTGTGCGCAAAGTCCACGGATTTCAGGGCTGCACGATCATCCGCGCCCAGGGCTTTTATGAGGGACGGGAGGAAGACACGGTCCAGATCACCATTTTGGAGAAGGATTACGCGAAAATCGTGGCCTGCGCCCAGCAACTGCGCGAGACATTCCGGCAAAACGAAGTGCTCGTGGTCTCCGGCGGCGTCGGCGAGTTTCTCCGGAGTTGACGTGAATTTAAGCACACTCCTTCCCTTGATCTCATCTTTGGCCGCGAAACAAGTTGGGAAAACAGTCAGATAAATTCAATCCCCTCAGCAGACTCCTAGAATCTCCAAGTCAAATCCAACTGATATAGATTGTAATAATTGATAGGGTTAAGACCGGGAATGTCCAGGTTGTTGCCGCCGGTGCCGACATTTCCATTGATCCGATACGCATGGCCGTAGCGCAACGTGCCGATGATTGCGTCCGTGAAACCATAGGAAAGCGCGGAATAGACTCCTTGCAAATTTCCTCGGCCCTCGAAGAAATCGGAGTCGAGCAGATTCACGTCCAGCGCATATTGTTCCACGCGCTGCCAATAGGCCCGCGCTTCCCAGGCGTGTTTTTGCGCGGTGGTGCCATAAACCAAGCCTTGGGCCGGGCCATATTTAATCCCCGCGCTGCCAATTCCCAGACCGACTTGATAAGCTTTGTCCTGGCCGCTCAGGGGACCGTTTGCGCCGGGAAATGCCGCGGGATTAGCCTTGAAAGCCGCGTTCGCCCGATCAGCGCCGGAGAAATTGTAGGCGAAATCTCCAAACGCTCGGACTTGCATCGGCCCCAGCCCATCGGCCTGAAATGTGTAAGCGTACTCCGCGGGAATTTCGAGAATTTCCAGGTTGTTGATTCCATTTTGGTTATAGCCTGCCAGATTGGCGGCGCTGGCTCCGGGCACCCCTACGTTCGCGCCAGCCGCGTTACCCTGACCGACAAAGGGCAGGTTCAGGCCATTGCCACTGGAGCCGACACCGTTATAAAGGTAATAAACCGGGGCCACCTTGAAGTACATGTCCTTATTGATATTCACCTGCGCGCCGAGTTGCCACGCCAGGATAAAAGTGTCACTGCTGGGAACTTCAGCGGCGGAACTCGGGTCTTGATAATCGAACTGCGCGAAGTCCGCGAACAAGTCCGCCTGCTTGAAGGAGTATTTGAATTTCTCGAAGGCACCTTCGGGATTGATGTCCGAATCCCAGACCATGGGGGTGGTATAAAGCGGCATGGCCATGCGGCCCACCGTCATCTCAAACCACTTAGCCGGATGCCAGCCGAGATAGACCTGCTCGAGATACACACTGGCCGCATTCTTGTCGCCGGGCGTCACGGACCCGGCGGTGGTGTTGTTCCCGAAAGTGTCCCACGGCGAGCGCGGGTTGCTGGAGGTTTCGAGCCGGATGCCAAAATTGAAATCGTCCTTGATGTCTCCGCGCAGGCCGGCCCGCACCGCGTAGCGGAACCGTTCGCGGTAATAGGTGTCCGGCGTGGCGCCGGGGGCGTTGTTCACCCCGCGATATTCATAACGGAAACGCACGTCGCCGTACAACTGGACGCTCTCAAAGGTATTGGCCACTTTCCACTTGGAACCGAACACATCCGGCGGCGCGTTATTGGTGCGGGAGGCCAGGGCCGCCTCCGCGTCCTTCACGTCCTGACTCGAGATCAAACCCTTTTTTTGAAAGAAATCCAGCAACACATCCGCGTCGCACGCCGGGGTTTTGGCCGGGGTCGTTTGGGCAGCGCTCGGGTCTGTGGCTCTGGCTGGCACGGTCACTCCGGCCAAGGCAGCGGCCAACGCCAGTTGGGAGACATTTCGGGTCAGGGATATGGTCATGTTTTTCGGCTTACTATCGTTCCGTATAGAGCTGAACTCACTCACGATATTTGTCGCGATTGCGTTACGATTAGGTTACAAGAATGTGACGGGAGCGGGCAATGAGAAAGGATAATTTTGCCCCGCTCCTCCGGCATATGGGTGATCCGCTGTAAAGAAAACGGATGATTTAATGAAGAGCGAAGGTGCCAGCCCGTTTTTTTCATAAGTTTGCAGATTTTGGACTTACTGCTCAGTCAGCAGCATAGACTACACTCTTGGCCCCAAAAAAGGACCGCACTAAAGGCCGGTTAAACTGGATCATGATCAAATCCTCCTCCACGCGTTGGCGGAGTGACTCGTTCTTCTTTAGCGGCTTCTTCGAGACCCCGTTGTTCTTCATGTAACTCCACACAAATTCGTCTGGATTTAAGTCCGGCGCATACGTGGGCAAAGGATGCAATTCCAACCGCCCACCCAAACTCTCCACG
>Ga0182013_10005389_pt1 | contig 14883 bp, 11 predicted proteins | sample 612S2MmetaG_FD_120487 | JGI IMG/M metagenome (GOLD analysis project Ga0182013, IMG submission 120487) | Permafrost microbial communities from Stordalen Mire, Sweden - 612S2M metaG | ecosystem: Environmental > Terrestrial > Soil > Wetlands > Permafrost | place: Sweden: Stordalen | collected... | reverse complement strand
CATCGTCCTTGCCAAATCCAACATGGCGGAATGGGCCTTCAGCCCGTATGAGACGGTCAGTTCAATTCTGCCGGGTTACACCAGAAATCCCTATTCGCTGGATCGTGTCACAGCCGGTTCGAGCGGAGGCACCGCGGCCGCCATCGCGGCCAGCTTCGGACTGGTGGGGCTTGGCAGCGACACAGGCAATTCCATCCGCGGACCTTCTTCACACCAGTCACTCGTTGGCATCCGTTCCACCATGGGGCTCACCAGTCGCGCGGGCGTGCTGCCTCTGAGTCTTCTAGCTGACATCGCCGGTCCGATTGCCCGCACGGTTGAGGATGCGGAGAAAGTCTTTCAGGTAATCGTCGGGGAGGACCCGAACGATCCGGTTACCGCGTCGGCGCCCAAACATCTGCCGCAGGACTACGCGGCTTCTCTGAAAACAGACGGACTACGGGGAGCAGCGATCGGTGTCCTGCGGCCCGCTTACGAACGCGAGAATGCGGATCCGGAAGTCTTGCGCATTTTCATGGCTGCGGTGGACGAGTTGCGCCGGGCCGGCGCCACGATTGTCGATCCGGCGACCGTGGAAGGTTTGACCGCGATACAACGGCCGCGCGAAGCCGGCCCCTGCATGGGCTTCAAATACGACATCAACCATTACCTTGCTTCGCGCGCCGGCCAGGTTCCGGTTGCGAATCTCACCGCAATCATTGCGTCAAACGGATTTCACCCGTCGGTTCAGCGCCGTCTGGAACAGGCCGAACGCGGACCAGAGAACGGGCCTGATTCTCCGGCTTGCAAGGCCGAAATGTCGTATCGCGAACAGGTCCGGGATGCCGTTAACAAAACGATGGACAGGCTCAAACTGGATGCGTTCGTTTATCCAACGTGGAGCAATCCGCCACGCCTGATCGGGGATCTGAATTCCCCGGCGGGTGACAACAGCCAGTTTTATTCGCCAACCACAGGTTTCCCCGCCATTAATGTTCCGATGGGCTTTAGCCGCGGGGGAACTCTGCCGGCGGGCATGACTATTTACGGACGGGCATGGTCGGAGCCCGAACTGCTCAAAATCGCTTACGCCTATGAGCAGGCTACGCATCACCGTCATGCACCGGCGAGCACGCCACCACTGCGTTAAAGCAAGTGCACCGGCGACAAGATCGCCGGCGTTACAGCAGGGTCAGCGGGTCGACGTCGATTACCAGGGCGGTTGCGCCCCACTTTTGTGCGCGCGCGAAATCCTGGGCTTTTCGCAACAGCGCGTTCAAGTCTTTCCGGCTGGCTGACTTGATCAGAATCTGGTAGCGATACTCTGCTTTGAGCCGCTGTACCGGGGCCTCCGCCGGTCCCATGATCTTCAGGTTGTCGGCAGGCAGCGCAATGTGCAGGCCGAGTTCTGTGCTCATGCGGAGCGCATCTTCCTGTTTCGCGGCACGCACCAGAATATTCGCCATGGCTGCGAAAGGTGGATATTTCATGAACCGGCGAAACTGCAATTCCTTTTCGAAGAAGCCTGTATAATCCTGCTGCGCCGCGAACCGGATCGCATAATGATCGGGGTTAATCGTCTGGAGATAGACCACGCCAGGAAGATCGCCACGTCCGGCGCGCCCTGCCACCTGGGTCAGAATCTGAAAGGTCCGTTCCGCCGCGCGAAAGTCGGGCATGCCGATTCCGACATCGGCGGACACAACTCCGACGAGAGTTACGTTCGGAATGTCGTGCCCCTTGGCGATCATTTGGGTCCCGACCAGGATGTCGAAATTCCGTTCGCGGAAGTTGTGCAGGATGTCTTCGAACTGGCGCTTGCCTGCAACCGTGTCGCGATCGAGGCGCGCAATCTTCGCCTCGGGAAATTCGGCGTGCAATTCATCTTCGACGCGTTCTGAGCCCGAGCCCATGAAATGGATGTGCTCGCTCTGGCACTTCGGGCATACGGATGGGATCTTCTCCGCATAACCGCAGTAATGGCACAGCAGACGCCGGTCGCGCCGGTGATAGGTCAGGGTGACAGAGCAATTCGCGCATTGAATCCGCTCGCCGCAGGACCGGCAGGCGACGAACGTGGAAAACCCTCTGCGATTGAGCAGCACCATCGCCTGTTCGTTGTTCGCCAGCCGTTCCCGAATGGCTTCCAGCAGCGCGCGGGAAAATATCGCATGCTTGCGGGTCTCGAGAAATTCCTCTCGCATATCGACCACTTTCACTACCGGCATGGGGCGGTCGGCAATGCGGTCCGGCAATTCCAGGAGCGTATATTTTCCGGAGGCCGCATTGAAGCGGCTTTCAAGGCTCGGAGTCGCTGACCCCAGAACCACGCACGCGTTGGCGGCCTGAGCCCGTACGATCGCCAGGTCCCGGCCGTGGTAGCGCGGCGTCTCTTCCTGTTTGTAGCTGGCGTCGTGTTCTTCATCTACAACGATCAGGCCGAGATTGTGGACCGGCGCAAAGACACCCGACCGGGTTCCCACCACCACGCTCGCCCCGCCGTTGCGAATTCTGCGCCACTGGTCGGCTCGTTCGGAGTCGCTGAATGCGCTGTGGAGGATTGCCACACGGTCACCGAACCGCGCGTAGAATTGTCCGGCCACGGCGGGGGTCAGAGCGATCTCGGGAACCAGTAGCAGGGAACTTCGCCCGGCGGCAAGCGCCACATCGATTGCATTGAGGTACACCTCGGTTTTACCGGAACCCGTGACGCCGTAGAGCAGGAACGTGCAGAACTTCTGCGCATGAATGCCCGCTTCGATCAGATCAAAGGCGTTTCGCTGCGCTGCGTTCAGATCGTGCGGCGCGCGTATTGGCGCACTGCGAATTGCCAGCGGTTCCGGAGTCAAAGTGACAAGCTGTTTGCGCGCGAGGGACCGGGCTGCCTGGCCGGCATTGTGCACCAGCGCTTCGATATCGCCCAGGTTGTGCGAGCCGGGATGAAGTGCCAGATAGGCAAGTAGCTCGCGCTCGGCCTTGGGAGGTTTGCCTTGCGGAACTTCATTGCCCGGGCTGATTCGCAGCTTCGCCGCGGGTGCGCGCAGAGGATCCCGGTCGTGCTGCACCTCCTCAGCTGCGATCCAGCCTTTCTTTTCCAGCGATTTAAGAATCCGGTCAGCCAGCGGGATCTTCTTCTTGATGTAGCTGGCAGTCAGGGAACGCGCCGCCAGCATCTGCATCACCTGGTTGACGGTGTCTTCCGCCTCCGGCTGTATCGACATTTGCCGCGAAGCATCCCGCCCTGCATCGGTCAGCGAATAGTTTTTTCCGGATCGAATATCGGAGGCCAGAGGAAGCATTGAGCGCAGCACTTCGCCGAGCGGGGCGCAATAGTAGCCCGACATCCACTTGCCCAGAGCGAGCAACTCGGAGTCGAGAACCGGCTCCGGGTCGATCAGTCGGAGTGCCTCCCTAACAGGACCGTCAACCGGTCCATCATGTGCGCTCAAAACGACGCCGGTCAGCTTGCGCGTTCCAAAAGGCACCAGAACCCGCGCACCGGCCTTTACACGATGTTGAAGAGTAAGCGGAAGCGAGTAAGTAAAAGCCTGATCAAGCGGAACCGGCAGACTGACATCGCAGAATTGGGCCAAGCCCCAGCTTAAGCGACCGGATTCCGCAGGATTCCGATGCCTTCGATTTCCACTTCGACTACATCACCGGATTTCAGGCGCTGTGTGTTGCCAGGCGTGCCTGTGTAGATCACATCCCCCTGGGTAAGCGTCAAATAGCGGCTGATGAAGCTGATAATCGTCGGGATATCAAATATCAGATCGCTGGTGCGCTGGTGCTGGAGCACCTCTCCGTTTACCCGCGTCGTCAGGGCGAGGTTTGAATAGTCGAGTTCCGTTACAATCACCGGACCCAACGGGCCGAAGGTGTCACAGCCTTTGGCGCGCCACCACTGGAGGTCTTTCCCTGCTCCTTTTTGCCAGTTGCGGTCGCTGATGTCATTGCCGCAGGTGAGGCCGAAAACGGCGTCGGCGGCCTGCTCCCTCGTCGCGTGTCGAACGTTCTTGCCGATAACAATCACCAGCTCGCCTTCAAAATGGGTATCGATGGCATCATCGGGGATAACGATGGGTTTTCCAGGATGTTGCAGGCAAGAGACGGGTTTGTAGAAAATCTCCGGGTATTCGGGGACCTTCCGGTCGCCGAGATGACTCTTGTAGTTCAGTCCGACAGCGACGATCTTGGGTGGAGCGCAGGGCGCGAGAAGATTGACATCGCTCATGCGCAGTCGCCGCCCCGAGGGTTCGACGGCATCGAATAAGCCGCCCCGAAGTTCGTGGATCTCACCGTTTTCGACCGTGCCGTACGCGGTCCTGCCGTCGCTTTCAAAACGCGCAAATGTGGCCATATATCTCCTGCAGTATAAGGCAAGCCGCCCGTCACCGGCATTTCGCCCCAAAATCGGGGATTGTGATTAAAAATTACATTGCCTTTGGGTTACAATGCTATCGGCCCTGTGTGCACCATTTTAATTTTTCAGGGCACGGAAACGACTGATGGAAAAACCTGCGCAAAACATACAAGATAGTTTTTTGAACAATGCGCGCAAAGAAAAAGGATTGATAACCATTTACCTGCTGAGTGGTGTCAAACTTTCTGGACGCATCAAGAGCTTCGACAAGTATTCGCTCGTGCTCGAAACCAACAATCAGGAGCAATTGATTTTCAAGCACGCGATCTCGACTGTTGTCACGACCCGGCCGATTCAGCATGTCAATCACCCGGTAAACCAGAACGCGGCCGCGCCGGTTCCGCAGGCTGTCGGCAGTGCCGCCGCTCACGAGAACTGAGAACGGCAGGGGTTTGAACAGAACGATCTCTCTCGAACAACTTCCCGAGAAGGCAATCCTCGTTGGCTTTGAGCGCAGGTGTGGCGCAGCGTCGTCCGCGGCGGCGGAGTCGTTCCGGGAACTGGCGGAACTCGCAGTCAGCGCGGGTGCGGAGATTGTCGCCGAGGTTTTCCAGGTCCGGCCGATCGTGGAAGCGTCTACTCTGATCGGCCACGGCAAGGTTCAGGAACTCAAGGAAATGGGCGAGGCGCTTCAGGCCGGCGTGCTCATTGTCGACCACGAACTGACTCCGACGCAGCAGCGCAATCTTGAAAACGAGACAGGCATCCGGGTCATTGACCGGACGCAGCTGATCCTCGACATTTTCGCCCGGCGCGCGCGCACCTCGGAAGGCCGTCTTCAGGTTGAACTGGCCCAGTTGAAATACCTACTGCCGCGCCTTACTGGCCAGGGACGCTCTCTGTCCCGACAGGGCGGTGGTATCGGCACTCTCGGGCCCGGCGAAACGAAACTCGAAACAGACCGGCGCAGAATCGCGACGCGCATCAAGAAACTGGAACGCGATCTGGAAAAAGTCAGAACCGGCCGGGCCCTTCATCGTGACAAGCGGGATTCGGTTCCTGTTCCGACAGTATCTCTCGCAGGCTATACGAACGCGGGCAAATCGACTTTATTTAACCGGCTCACGGCGGCTGGTGTACTTGCCGATGCGCGCATGTTCGCCACGCTCGACCCGACGGTACGTTCCATCTCGCTGCCTTCGCGCCGGAAAGTACTGCTGAGCGATACGGTCGGCTTTGTGCGAAATCTGCCCACTACGCTGATTGATGCATTTCGCGCCACGCTTGAGGAAGTCGCGGATGCTGCCCTGATTCTGCATATCGTCGATGTGTCTTCAGATCAAGCAGCACAGCATGTCGCCGAAGTCTATCGGGTGCTCGGTGAAATCGGCGCTGCAGCGACGCCGCAGATTTTGGTTCTGAATAAGGCCGATCGCCTGGCTTCGGAGGATCGGGATGCCAGCGTGATGGGCGCGCGGTTGCTGGGCGAGGCCGGGCAAAGTACTCTCACGCCAGCCGTGATGGTCAGCGGTCTTACCGGCGAAGGCTTGGGGCGCTTATTCGATCTGATCGATTCCGCAATGCCATTCGATCTGGTGCAGTCCACGCGGTTTCGAATTCCGTTGCGCGACGGCGCGGCGATTGCGTTGTTGCACGCTCAAGGCAGAGTGCGTTCAGAGGACTATGATGGAAACTTATGCGAGATGGAGGTCGATGCGCCGGAATCGCTTCGCAGGCGTCTGAAGCGGTATCTGGTAAAAGGCGGCCCCAGGCTTGTGGAAAATTCTGTGCACAAGTAGATTGCGCAATTCGCAAAGCCTTGTGCACGCGAGAGTTCCACGCGCTTGAACCATGGCGCAGCATTTTTGATAAATACTTTGCCGTCAGATATTTATGGGCGGGAAATTAAGAATTACAATTGGATGAGATGGGATCGGGCTTTAAAAATGGAATTCGAGGGGATTTCCACAATTCGAGATAAGCGATGAACCTCCCGAATACCCTCACGATCGCGCGGATTTTCTTCGTTCCCTTCCTGGTTGCAGTGCTGGTCCAGGAAAAAATCATACTCCATTGGAACGGCGCTGTCATCACAAATGATGTCATCGCCCTGATAATTTTTTGGGCTGCCGCCATTACCGATTTGCTCGACGGCTATCTTGCGCGCCGGTGGCGTCAGGTCACCACCATCGGAACACTGCTCGATCCTATTGCAGATAAACTTCTTGTGTCGGCCGCTTTGATTTCCCTGGTTCAGCAGCATGTGGTTCCGGGTTGGCTGGTGGTGCTGCTGGTAGGCCGCGAGTTTGCCGTGTCCGGGTTGCGCAGTATCGCGGCGGTAGAAGGCTACACGATAAAGGCGAGTGAACTCGGCAAAGCCAAGACCTTCTGGCAGGTCATTGCGATTTCGCTTTTGATGATCAGCATTCACCATCAGTGGGTATCGCGATGGGCCAAGCTTTCGCTTTATGTAGTCGTCCTTTTTTCGCTTTGGTCGGCGGTGGCTTACTTCGGAAGGTTCTGGCGCAAGGTGGATATTTCCACCAAACAGCGTCGTCGTCAGGAACTGCTTATTGCGGAGCGACAGCGCAGAAAGATCCTGCTGGCGGAGCGTCGGGAAGCTCTGCGAAATCGCAGAAGAGCGGCTGGCTCGATGATGTCTAAAGTGGATCGGGAACGGGCCGCGGAACTTTCCCAAGGAACTCCGGACCTTCCGCCGTCAGCTTAACGACTCGCACCTGGCCCTGCGGACCGATGGGGTCGAGCATTTTTCCGTTGAGAGATACGGTCACTCCACCGGCATTTCCGGCTATCAGCTTCACTTGCTCGGCTGCGGAAATCTCTTTCGTTTCGTTTGGCCTCAACGTTCCCGCGAAGGATGATTTGCCGTCGGCTGCCAAACTCACCCAGGTAGCCTCGTGCGCGGTGACGACTACCTGGACAGGGCTCGCCACCACCGGCGTGGGGTCCAGTTTTGCCGCTGCGGTAGCTGGTGGCGCTTCAGGGGCGGCGGGAGGTTTTACAACCGGAACAGCTGCAGCCTGCACGGTTGCAATTTCATGACGGTTCAGCGGCCGGTGGAAACGATAGTCGATATACCGATAGGCCGCCGTAATCCCACCTGTAAGCGCCACAAGCCAGGCGACTGATGTGAGCAGCGATTTCGACCTTGAATCGAATCGTCGTGATCGAGGTATTTTCGGCGGAACCGGCAATTGAACGCGCGATTCATCGAGTTTGGGCAGGGAAGCCAGCAGCGGCTCGGGGTCGAGCTTCAGGGCGACAGCATACTGGCGAACAAAATTGCGTGCGAAAACCAGGCCCGGCAAGGCTTCCAGATCTTCGGCCTCAATGGCTTCGAGATAGCGCGGCTGAATTCTGGTTGGACCGGCGATATTGTCAATCGAGAGGCCCTGGGCCTCGCGCGCCTGCCGTAATTTGGTGCCAATTCCCACGAGGGATAACCAGCCGCCTCCTGCCCTTATGGTATAACACGTTTTGTGCCAAACCATTGTGCTGCAGACGGTTAAGCCGTTTTCAACAGGTGGTTTTCCGCCCAAATGGCTTCGTTTTTTCGCGCCGGTAATTCTATGCAAACCAGGTCCTCACTCGCTCTAATCGCTGTCGCATTCTTGTTTTGTTTTCCCTTCCGGGGAAAAGCGAAGACGTTCAGCGGCGCGGAGGCGCTTGCATTTACAAAGCGTGCGGTTGAACTCGGTCCGCGGCCCGATGGCTCGCCTGCCATCGTAAAATTGCGCGCGATCATCAAAACGGAACTCGCGGGCAAGGGCTGCGAGCTCATTTCGGACAAGTTCACGGCGCAAACGCCGGACGGTCCTGTCCCGATGGAAAACATCATCGCGAAGTTCCCCGGGAAATCGGGCCGGGCGATTGCAGTGACGGGGCACTATGACACTCTGCGAATGCCTCGCTTCGTTGGCGCGAACGATGGCGGATCTTCTACGGGATTTCTGCTCGAAATGGCCGCTGCACTGCAAGGCAACGTGCGTCGTGACGATGTGTATCTTGTGTTCTTCGATGGCGAAGAAGCTTTTCACAAATGGTCCGATACCGACAGCCTTTATGGCAGCCGGCATCTGGCGGAGAATTGGTCGAAGGATGGAACGAACGCACGGCTTAAGGCCCTGATTAACGTGGATATGATCGGCGACAAGAATTTGATCATGCTGTACGACATGTCGTCTGCTGCGTCGGTAAGGAAGCTGATCTGGGATACCGCCGATTCGCTCGGCTATTCGCACGAGTTTCCGCGCACCGAAAATTCTGTTGAAGACGATCATGTTCCGTTCCTCAAAGCGGGTGTGCGCGCAGTGGACTTAATCGATTTCCAGTCGCAGGGAACTTTCTGGCACACCCCGCAGGACACGATGGACAAACTCAGTCCGCACAGCTTTGATGTAATCGGAGCGGTTGTGTTGAAGTCCATCTCGGAGCTTGAAGAACAGAAGTGAAGGAATCTCAAGAATCAGATCTGGACGGCGTGATCGTCGTCAATAAACCCGAGGGCTGGACCTCGCACGATGTCGTGGCAAAAATGCGCGGCATCGCCGGTACTCGGCGCGTCGGCCATTTGGGAACTCTCGATCCGATCGCCACGGGAGTGTTGCCCGTGATGATCGGGCAGGTTACCAGGCTTGCACAGTTCTGGGACAAGTCTGAAAAGGCCTACGAGGCCGTGGTCAGATTCGGTTTCGCGACGACGAGCTATGACAAGCAGGGCGATCCGGTCGGTCCGGTGACTGAGCCGAATATTACCGCTGAGCAGATCGAAGCTTGCATTGCGACAATGCGCGGGGAGATCGAGCAAACGCCGCCGCCGGTTTCCGCGAAGAAGATAAATGGCGTTCGGGCTTACAAGCTGGCGCGGAAAAATATTCCGGTTGAACTGACGCCTGTTAAGGTCTCGATTTACGAACTGACATTGCTGGAAGTGAACGGAGTTTTGGCCCGTCTGCGAGTCCGGTGTTCTGCCGGAACCTACATTCGGACCATTGCCCACCAGTTGGGAATTCTGCTCGGCTGTGGCGCCCACGTCGATGGGCTGGTGCGAACCCGCTCGGGACCCTTTACGCTCGACAAAGCCTTTACTCTGGAACAACTTCAGCAACTCAAAAACGAAGCCAATTTGGAAACTGCCCTGCTTCCAGGGGCGGAACTGCTTCCCCAGTTTCCGTCGGTATTCGTGGACGATATCACCACCGCGCAGATCCGCCAGGGGCGCGATTTCAACGCCTCTCCCTTTCGCGTGAATGCCGGTACGGAGCATGTAAAAGCCATCGATCAGGCGGGCAATCTGGTGGCGATAGGACGAATCGCGCTCCCGCACGTCTATCATCCTGTGGTGGTCCTGAATTAGTTCCCGACAAGCTCCGTGCTATTCTCGGCCCATAAGAAGGACATGCGCTTACGCATCGCGATACTCGCGGTCCTGCTTTGTTGCGGATTCTCGGCGCTGCTGGCTTTTCAGGCCCAGTTTAAGGAATATCGCAACGAAGAAGATAATCCCGCTCCCGTCCCCAAGGACGCATTCGAGAAAACCGAGTGGACATTTGCGCGTCTGCGCTATCCCTCAGGCCGTTATACCGGTTACGACGGTGAACGGGGCAGCTGGCCCACCGATTTTCCCAAAGCCGACCGGCAGTTTCTGCAGGGTGTCCGGCGCCTGACGAAGATTCATACCCGGTCCGTCGAACAGGTTATTGATCTGGTTAATCAGCCGGAAGAGATTTTCAACTGGCCGTGGGTTTACGCGGTCGAGGTCGGCCATTGGGATCTGACGGATGCCCAGTGCAAGCTCCTGCGCGAATATTTTCTGCGCGGCGGCTTCCTGATGGTTGACGATTTCCACGGGACTTTTGAGTGGGGGGTGTTCGTTCAAAGCATGAGCCGCATTTTCCCGGATCGGGCTATTGTGGAATTGCCCGACGCCGACCCGATCTTCCACACAGTGTATGATTTGGATCACCGTCTCCAGGTGCCCGGTCTGCAATACCTGTACAGCGGGAAAATCTATGAAAAGGACGGAACCATCCCTCACTGGCGCGGCATCTATGACGACGACGGGCGTGTCATGGTCGCAATGTGCTTCAATCAGGACGATGGCGACGCCTGGGAGCATGCGGACAATCCGGCGTACGAAGAGAAGTACACGTCTCAGGCATACCGGCTGGGTATTAATTACGTCACTTATGCAATGACCCATTAGGGACATATATATGTTTGAGTTCCTGTTCAAATATCCGCCCGCAATCTTTTCAAGAGGCAAGTTTGTCCTGCTCTCTCCATGGCCGGTGTGGGTTATGGCGCTGCTGATTATTGCAGCCGGCGCTGGACTCTACTGGAATCTCCGGCAACGGCATACGCTGTTGACCAACCTGCGAACGGGAATCATCTGGTTCGCGGAAACCGCGCTGCTCGCCCTGCTTTTATTCATGCTCTGGCACCCGGCAATCAGCGTGGCGCGGTTACGTCCGCAACAAAATGTGGTGGCAGTCCTGGTGGATCACTCCCGCAGCATGGGAATCGCGGACGATGGTAAACCTCGCCTGCAGGCTGCCGAAACGCTCCTCAATGACGAGTTGCTTCCCGATCTGAAAAAACGCTTTCAGGTTCGGATGTATGCGATGGGCCGGGACGCGGTCCGGATCGATCAGACCCAGGGGCTGGCGGCGGACGACAATGCAACCCGTATCGGCGACAGCCTGAAGCATATCGCTTCTGAAGCGGGAACGATGCCCTTGGGCGCGATCGTCGTCCTTACGGACGGCGGCGACAACACCGGCGGCGTGGATCGCGACACCATTTCGCAGCTGCGGCAATTGCATGTTCCCGTACACACGATCGGATTCGGCCCGGATCATTTCGCTAAGGACATTGAGATTATCGATGTCGCCGCGCCTGCGCGCGCCTTGCCTCTCTCGCGCCTCAGCGCTCGGGTGGCGATTCGGCAGCATGGTTTTTCCGGCAGCAAGGTTAAGCTGACTGTTCGGGAAAATGGTCATCCAGTATCGCAACAGGTCGTGGAACTGAAGCCGGACGCCGAGCAAAGCGAGACTGTTCTTTTCAACTCCGGAGCGGCGGGCGCGCATACTTTCCAGATCGGGATTGAACCGCTGGATGGCGAGCAGAATACACAGAACAACTTCGTCGTTCGTCTGGTTAATGTGGCGGAGAAGAAGATGCGCGTGCTCTATATCGAGGGCGAGCCGCGGTGGGAATACAAGTATCTTCGGCGCGCCATTGTGGACTATAACGATCCGGCCATTGATTTCAGCGGTATGGTTCGGACCACGCAGAACAAGACCTACTATCAGGTGGCGCGGACGGGTGAACTGGCGAACGGTTTTCCCACAAAGGCTGAAGAGCTTTTCGGCTACGATGGCTTGATCATTGGCAGCGTAGAGGCGAACTACTTCACTCCGGCGCAGCAGCAGATGATTCGTGATTTTGCCGACCGCCGGGGTGGCGGCGTGATATTTCTTGGCGGCCGCTTCGCGCTTGCCGACGGCGGCTACTCCAATACACCAATGGCGGAGATGATGCCGCTGCGGATCCCGAACGAAAAGACATGGAGCCGGGATTTTGCAGACGTGGCGCTAACCGAGGCAGGCCGCGAAAGTCCGATTACGCGGCTGGAAGACGACCGGGCCAGCAATGACGCGCGATGGAAGAAGATGCCGCAGGTTGCCAATTACGCGGTAATGGGCGAGCCGAAGCCTGGTGCCGTAGTTTTGATGACGGTCGCGGAGGCGGGACATCGTCCGGCGCCGCTGCTTACAATTCAGAATTACGGTCGCGGCCGCGTTGGAGTCTTTGCGTCGGCGGGCAGTTGGCGCTGGAAGATGCTACAGGATCATACGGATAAAACGCATGCGATCTTCTGGCAGCAGTTCATGCGCTGGATGGTCACGGAAACGCCGGGCGAAGTTGTCTCGTCTACTCCGCATCAGGTTTTATCGGATGACACCCGCCTTCCGCTGCGGGTCAGCGTGCGCGACAAAGAATACAATCCGGTTTCGGGCGCCACTGTCCAGACTTCAATCGTCCGGCCGGATGGTGGGTCGGACACGGTCTCGCTGAAACCCGATCCGCTGGAATCCGGTGTTTATACCGGAGAATATACAGCGGACAAGCCCGGTACTTATGTGGCGGAGACGACTGCCCATCAGGACAAGACAGACTTGGGGCGCGACACGCTGACGTTCCGGCGCGAAGACGGTGTGGCGGAGAACTTCGGTGCCGCGCAGAATCGCGATCTGCTTGAGAAACTCTCCAGCGACACGGGTGGTTCGTACTACACGCCCGCTAATGCAAAGCGTTTGTCGGGTGAAATTGCGGTGTCTGAGGCCGGCATCACATCGCATGACAATCTGGATATATGGGACATGCCGATTCTGTTTCTGCTGGTGATCGGAATTCGCGGCGGAGAGTGGCTTCTACGGCGGAAATGGGGTGTGGTTTGAGACGTTTCACAATGCTGGCCGCGTTAGTAGTGGCGGCAAGCCCGGCTTTCGGGGCCACCTATTTTCTGACCGTGGCGGGTCTTGGCGGTGAGCCGGATTACGAACAGCGCTTCACCATGCTGGCTACCGATGTGGACAAGATTCTGCACTCGGGCGGGCAGACCGATCGTGTGGTGGAAACACTCAAAGGCGCGGACGCGACTAAGGTGAAGATGGAAGCGGCTTTGAATCGTATTGCCGGCCAGGCGAAGCCAACTGATGCTTTCGTCCTCCTGATGATTGGCCATGGGACTTTTGATGGCACGGAATATAAGTTCAACTTGCCGGGACCGGATATTTCGGGGAACGAACTGGCTGCGCTTTTGAATAAAATCCAGGCCGGTCGCCAGTTGGTGGTCGATATGACCAGCGCATCGGGTGGCGCAGTAACCGCGCTCAAAAAAGAAAATCGGACCATCATAACGGCGACGCGTTCCGGCACGGAGAAGAACGCGACGGTGTTCGGCCGCTACTGGGTTGAAGCGATGCGCGATCCGGCGGCGGATGTTGACAAGAGCGACTCTCTTTCGGCGCTCGAGGCTTTTACGTATGCCGAGAAGAAGACTGCTGACTTCTATAAGGAGCAGAAGCGTCTTGCTACCGAGCATCCGCAGGTGGACGATCAGCAGCGGGCTGCGGCGTTCCCGTTCCTGAAGACGGGCGCTGCCACGGCGGCGGTGACGGATCCGGCGAAGCGGGCTCTGATCGCCAAGAAGGACGATATTGAGAACAAGATCGACGCTCTGAAGTATCAGAAGTCGCTGATGGCTCCCGACGAATATAAGAAGCAACTCACCGCTTTGCTTTTGGAACTGGCACGTACGCAGGCAAGCATCGATCAGTAGGTATGGATATGAAGTTTATTCCCCGGGTCGGCAAATCGCAGGCGTGGCCACAGGCGCAGACAACTGTCAGGCTTATCCTGGACAAGCCTGACCATCGGGCTGCGCTCCAGGTCGCGCCTGCGCCACCAAGGCAACGAAAGACAGGGTGGGGCAGGCGGTTCCGCCTGCCGGTTTTCCTGCTGGCACTCTCATTCGTCCTCTCGGCACAGACTATTCAGCGCGCGGAAGCGCTTTGGAAAGCGCAGGATTTCGAAGGCGCCAACAATGAATTCAAGGCGCTGGTGACTGCCAATCCAAATAACGCCGACTACCGGGTTCGCTGGGGGCAGCTGTTCGAGGAGAGATTCAATCCGGACGATGCCGCTAAGCTCTATCAGGAAGCGCTGGCAATCAATCCCAAGAATGCCAAGGCGATGCTCGGTTTGGCTGGCATTGCCGCCACCAATTACGATCCGAAGGCTAAAAATTTCGCCAAGCAGGCGCTGGAAGCCGATCCGAAGCTTTTCGAAGCCCACGAGATGCTGGCGCGGCTCGCGCTGGAAGACGACGACCACAAAACAGCCGACGAAGAAGCGGACGCCGCACTCGCGATTAACCCGAACGCGGTCGATGCTATCGCGGTCAAAGCATCGCTCGATCTGCTGGCCGACAAGGAATCTCCGTGGATTGCAAAGATCGGCAACCGCGGCAAGGGTTACGAGACGATTGCCTCCTTCTTCGTCATCAACCGGCGCTATGAGGATGGGATCGCCTACTACCGCAAGGCCATAGCGGCAACTCCGGATCTTTGGAGCGCGCACTCACAGCTCGGCATCAATCTGATGCGCCTGGCGCGCGAGGAAGAAGCACGCAAGGAACTGGAACTCGCCTACGAAAATCATTACCGCGATAAGCCAACGGTCAATACGCTGACGTTGATGGACAGCTATAACCGGTTCGAGACGATCCGCACGCCAACGACTGTTATCAAGCTCAACAACAAAGAAGTGAGCCTGCTGCTGCCTTATTTTCAGACTGAGCTTGATAAGGCGATGAAAGAGTACGACCGGAAATACAAAACGAAATTGAATGTGCCGGTGCAGGTCGAGGTTTATCCGGACCATGAAGATTTTGCGGTTCGCACCATGGGCATGCCGGGTCTTGGCGCGCTCGGCGTTACGTTCAATAACGTGGT
>Ga0182013_10005387_pt1 | contig 14887 bp, 13 predicted proteins | sample 612S2MmetaG_FD_120487 | JGI IMG/M metagenome (GOLD analysis project Ga0182013, IMG submission 120487) | Permafrost microbial communities from Stordalen Mire, Sweden - 612S2M metaG | ecosystem: Environmental > Terrestrial > Soil > Wetlands > Permafrost | place: Sweden: Stordalen | collected... | reverse complement strand
TGCAGCATCCAGGTGAAGGACGGAGCTTCGGAGGTCTACCGCGAAGGCAACGAGCGCTACATCGCGGTGAAATACAGCGTGCGGGACCGCGATCTGGGCAGCACGGTGGAGGAGGCGATCCACAAAGTAGAGACCGGGGTGCAACTGCCGCGGGGCTACCATCTGAAGTGGGAAGGGGAATACGAAAGCGCCCAACGCGCGCGCAAGCGGCTGTCCATCATCGTGCCGCTGACCATTCTGCTGATCTCCATGATCTTGTACATGATGTTCCGCTCTTTCAAGTGGGCGCTGCTGATTCTGGCTAACGTGATGGTGGCATCGGTGGGCGGCTTCCTGGCGCTGCTGTTGACGCACACCAACTTCAGCGTGTCCTCGGGTGTCGGAATGCTGGCGCTGTTTGGAGTTTCGGTACAGACCGGGGTAATCATGCTGGAATACATCAATCAGCGGCGCGCCCGCGGCTTCCCCATCGAAGAGGCGGCCATTGAGGGCGCGGTGCTGCGGCTGCGTCCCATCATGATGACCATGCTGGTGGCGACGCTGGGGCTGCTGCCGGCGGCGTTGTCGCACGAAATCGGTTCGGATTCGCAGCGGCCGTTCGCCATCGTGATTGTGGGCGGGCTGATTGCGGCGCTGGGCATGAGCGTGTTCCTGCTGCCGACCCTGTACGTGTGGATCGCCCGCGACGGCGACGTGCTTCCGGAAGTGGAATCCGAGACAACGTGAGGAATCGCACAGCCGGCACTTTCGGCCGTCCCATTCTTCGCTTAGTCTTAAGATGATGAGAACTACTTTCGCCATTCTCGCGAGTTTGTTTGTGATTGTGGGCACGGCCAGCTTCGCCCAGGAAAAGGGCAAGGGCGAGCAGCCTAAAACCGAAACCTTCAAACCCAGTAAACCGCCGGCCCACGGTCCGGTGGCCGCGCACAATGCTCCCGCGAAGGCCCCGGAACAACAGCACTTTTCCGACCGGGCCGGACATCCCGAAGCTCCTCACGTGGACGGGAAGACGTGGGTGGGGCACGACTCCGGCAAAGCCGACCCGAGATTTCACATCGACCATCCGTGGGAGCATGGTCACTTTACGGCCGGTTTCGGACCGAGTCACGTGTGGCGGTTGGCCGGCGGCGGCCCCTCGCGCTTCTGGTTCGGCGGTTTCTATTTCTCGGTGGCCGATCCCGACCTGGTGTATGCGAATGGCTGGCTGTGGGACTCCGACTCCATCGTGATCTACGACGACCCGGACCACGAAGGTTATTACCTGGCATATAACGAGCGCACGGGCACTTACGTTCACGTGTTGTACCTGGGGAATTCGTAATATGTCGATTCGGCCGATCAAGAGACTCGCAAGGTCCAAGCCCACTCTCGAAGGCGCGGGAGTGCATCTGCGCCGGGCGTTTGGCTTCGGCAATACGACGGAGTTCGACCCCTTCCTGCTGCTCGACGATTTCCGCAACGACGTGCCGGAGGATTACCTGGCGGGTTTTCCATGGCATCCGCATCGCGGGATCGAAACCATCACCTATGTGCTGGCCGGTACGGTGGAACATGGCGACAGCATGGGGAATCGCGGGGCCATCGCGGCCGGCGACGTCCAATGGATGACGGCGGGAAGCGGGATCATTCATCAGGAAATGCCGAAAGGCGATGCGGCCGGGCGGATGCACGGGTTCCAACTGTGGGCCAATCTGCCGGCGTCGCTGAAGATGACGGCGCCGCGGTATCAGGAAGTGAAGGCGGCCGAAATTCCCGAGATCACCGATGACGACGGCACACACGTCCGCGTGGTCTGCGGGAATTTCTGGGGCAAGAACGGTCCGGTGGATGGCATCGCGGCGGAGCCGATTTATCTGGACGTGTCGGTGGCTCCGGGGCGGCGGAAGAGCTTGCCGGTGGAGACCGCGCGGCATGCGTTCGCCTACGTTTTCGCCGGGGCGGGGAAGTTCTGCAATGCCTCTGCGCCGCTGGCGGTGCCGACTGAAGGCGTGGGGTGGGCCGATACGGCGCCTCCCACGTCGGCCGACAATCGCTCGCTGGTAGTGTTCGATAGCGGCGACGAAGTGACGGTGCAGGCGGGGGACGAAGGCATCCGCTTCCTGCTGGTATCGGGCAAGCCGATCGAGGAGCCGGTGGCGTGGTACGGGCCCATCGTGATGAACACGCAAGAGCAACTGCAGGAGGCATTTCAGGAACTGGAGAAGGGCACGTTTCTGAAGAAGTAGCGCGTCGCGGCGCCACGGTAGTTGCCATTGCGCTCCTGGAGTTCTTCAATCCGCAGTGATTTCTCCGTTCAGGAATTCGATAGGACTCGCCCGAGGATCCCAGATAAGAAGGGAAGTTCCCATGGCGTCCCCGCAATGAAAAAAGGCCCAACCCCGAAGGGCTGGGCCGCAAGGTATGGGCGTCGGAATCCTGAGTTACACGCCGACCAGCTCGCGCTGGCCGCGAAGCGTAAGCGGTACAAACTCGCGCTGTTCTTCGCCAGTATAGATCTGCCGCGGACGGGCGATCTTCTTGTCCGGGTCCCCCATCAGCTCCTGCCACTGGGCCAGCCAACCCACCGTTCGCGGGATGCCGAACAGCACGGTGAATTGATCGGGCGTGAAACCCATCGCCTGGTAGATGATGCCAGAGTAGAAATCCACGTTGGGATACAGCTTGCGCTTCACGAAGTACTCGTCGTTCAGCGCGATTTTCTCCAGTTCCAGGGCGGTGTCCAGCCGGGGATTGCGCCCGGTCACCTCGAAGACTTCCTCGGCCACCTGCTTGATGATGCGGGCGCGCGGGTCGTAGTTCTTGTAAACCCGGTGCCCGAAGCCCATCAGCTTGCGTTTGCCTTCTTTCACCTGGTCGATGAATGCGGGGATGCGATCCTTGCTGCCGATCTCATCCAGCATGCGCAGCACTTCCTCGTTGGCCCCACCGTGCAGCGGGCCCCACAGCGCGGAGATGGCGGCGGCGGTGGTGGCGTAGGGGTCGGCATTGGAGCTGCCCACGGCGCGCATGACGCTGGTGGAGCAGTTCTGCTCGTGGTCGGCGTGCAGAATGAAGAGCACTTCCAGGGCGCGCGCCAAAACGGGGTTGGCCACGTACTTCGGCTCGGCCTTCTTCCACAGCATGTTCATGTAGTTCTTGGCGTAGCAGAGGTCGGGATCGGGGTAGATGTAAGGCCGTCCGAGGCGATGCCGGTAGGCATAGGCGGCCAACGTCGGCAGCTTGCCGATCAGGCGGACAATCTGCGTGTCCCGGGACTTGGGGTCGCACACATTGCGGCCGTCCGGGTAGAAGGTGGATAGCGCGGCCACGGTGCTCAGCAGGATGCCCATGGGGTGGGCGTCGTGGTGGAAGCCATCCATGAACTTCTTCAGGTTCTCGTGGATCATGGTATGGCGCATGATCCGCGCATTCCAGGCCTCCAGTTCGTCCTTCGTGGGCAGTTCGCCCTTCAGCAGCAGGTAAGCGACCTCCAGGAAGGTGCAGTGTTCGGCCAGTTGTTCGATGGGATAGCCTCGATACCGCAGAATCCCGTTCTCGCCGTCGAGATAGGTGATGGCGCTCTGGCAGGACGCGGTATTCATGTAGGCTGGATCGTAGGTCATCAGCCCGAAGTCGTCCGGGCCGGTCTTGATTTGACGGAGGTCCATGGCCCTCACGGTGCCACGGTAAATCGGTACAGTATAGCTCTTCTGGGTCCGATTATCGGTAATAGTCAGAGTCTCGTTGTCCACTGGGCGTATCCTCCTGGGGTCCACCGGATTCGAGCCAACCTATGCACGCCGCCTTCCATTTCGAAATGCAGGAAAATCCCTCAACTTGTGGAATAAAGGAAAGTTTCGCGGTGGTTTACAGCGAACGCCGGGGTTTTTTCACGCACATCTGGGTGTGGGATACCCACCGGCAACCCTACTGCGCCAGTTTGCCGTCCACGTCGTAGACTGCGACTTTGCCGTACTTCTCCAGAATCGGCCCGATCTTCACAGCATCGCCCACGGCCACGATCTGGATGTTGTCGAGCGTCAGGTATTTCCGCGCGACGCGCTGGACATCGTCGGCGGTTACGGCCGAGATCCTGGCGGGATACGTGTCCCAGTAGTCTTCCGGCAGATTGTAGTCCTTGCGCTGCATGGCGTAGTTCAACAGGGTAGCCGGGCTCTCCAGCGATAAGGCGAAACTGGCCACCACCGACCGCTTCTTCTCTTCCAGTTCGCCGGCCGGAACTTTTTCCTCGCGGATGCGCCGCAGTTCGTTGAAGAATTCCCGCATGGCGCCTTCGGTGACGCCGGTGCGCACCTCGGAACTGGCCTGCCAGGCTCCCGGCAGCATACCGGCGGAAAAACGGCTGTAAGCGCCGTAGGTGTAGCCCTTGTCCTCGCGCAGATTGTTGAACAGGCGCGCCGTCGGACCGGCGCCGAGCACCTGGTTCATTACGGTCATCGCGAAATAGTCGGGGCTGCGGCGGTCGATGCCCACGTTCCCCATCACGATGTTGGTCTGCACCGAGCCGGTGCGGTTCACAATGGCGATGTGCAGTTCCGGATTGGGCGGCGCATTGGGTGGTTGCACCGGCTTATAATCGGTCTTCTTCCAGCCGCCGAACGCCGCCTTCAGCTTGGGCAGGATCTCGGCTTCCGAGATGTCCCCCACAATGCCGAGCAGCGTGTTCTGCGGCGCCAGCCGCTCGTCGTGCCACTTTTTCATGGCCTCGGGGGTAATGGCCTCGATGTTGGCCGGCGTGGGCGATGTTGCCGACAGGGGATGGTCGCCGAAGACCAGCTTGTCGAACCGCTCGGCCGCCAGGAAGGACGGGTTGGTGCGCTGGTTGCGCAAGCTGAGCAGGGTCCGCTGCTTCAGTTTGGCCCATTCATCGGCCGGAAACGAAGGATGCAGGAAGATATCCACGCCGAGCGCGAACCACTTATCGAAATTGTCGCTCAGGCCCGACATATTGAAAGCCGACGACATGGTGGTGGTCGACGCGCTGCCGCCGATGCTGGTGGCCAATAAGTCGACCTCCTCGGCGATCTGCTTGCTGGTCATGCCGGCCGTGCCCTCGCGCATCAGCGAGGCCGACAGACCGGCCAGCCCCTTCATCTCCACCGGATCGAGGAGACCACCGCCGCCGCGAATGTCCATGGAGATGGAAATCTGCGGCAACCGGTGGTCCTCCAGGATGAGCACGGTCATGCCATTTTCCAATTGGACTTCCCTGGCCTTGGGCAGCTTGACTTTCAGGACCTCTTTCGAAACCGGAGCCAGGTTCTTGAACGCTTCTTTCTTGGCAGCGGGAGGAGCGCCCGCCGGGGGAGTTTGCGGGGCCTGCGCCCACGCCATCCACACGCCCATCGGCAGCAGGAATATCAGAGCTTTTCGCATGTTCGTCTCCTCTCTATTGACCTGCCCGGCCCGCCGGCCTGGCTTTCGGCAGGGTCACGACGACCGACCGATTGGTTTCCACCAGATACTTTTTCGCCACCCGCTGGATATCCGCCTTGGATACGGCTGCCAGCTTCGCGTATTCCGTGTTCACCAGATTGGCGTCGCCGTATTCCACGTAGGTTTCCGCCAGATTGGCGGCGCGGTTCAGCGTGCCTTGCGCTCCCGAGACCTGGCTGCGGCGCAGGACCATGTGCACCTTGTCCATCTCCCAGTCTTCCACGGGCTGGGTCTGCAGCCTGGCGACTTCTTCGTACACCATCTTCTCCACGGCTGCCAGGTCCTTACCCGGCCGCACCGTCACACTGATCTGCTCCAGGGAAGGCCCCGGCCGTTGACCGGTGAAGGCGCCCGCACTGGTTGCCACCTCCGCGTCCTTGACCAGCTTCTGATAGAGACGCGACGATTGGCCCGAAGAGAGAATGCGGCTCATCACGCTGAGCGGATAGTAGTCCGGGCTGTCGCCCGCCGGAATCCGGTAGACGATGTCGAGGCGCGGAAACTGCGCGAACGGATCTTCCAGTTGCTTGCGCCGCTCGGCGGTTTGTTCCGGCTGGGAAACATCCGGCCGGGGCGGCGCGGGCTGCGACGGAATGCTCTCGAAGTAGTTCTTCACTTTGGCCAGGGCTTCGTCCGTATTGAAGTCGCCCACTATCGCGATGGTCGCGTTGTTGGGGGCGTAGTAGCGCTTGAAGAACTCCTGCACATCCTGGAGACTGGCGGCATTGAGGTCATCCATGGAGCCGATTACGGAATGCTTGTAGGCAAAGGTGTCGAAGGCCAGGTCGTCGACGGCTTCGAAGGTCTTGCCGTAGGGCTGGTTATCCACGCGCAGGCGCCGCTCTTCCTGCACCGCGTTCCGCTGGTTATCCAGGTTCGACTGGGTGATAGCCAGCTTGCCCATGCGGTCGGCTTCGAGGAACAGGCCGAGGTCCAGTTGGTTCGCCGGCAGGGTTTCGAAATACAGCGTGCGGTCGTTATCGGTGGTGCCGTTCTGCGACCCGCCGTTCTCGGTGATGAGGGCCATGTGCTCGCCGCGCGCGGCGTTCTCCGAGCCCTGGAACATCATGTGCTCGAAGAGGTGGGCAAAGCCCGTGCGCCCCGCCTTTTCATCGCGGGAACCCACGTTATAGACCACGGCAAGGGAGTACGTGGGGGCGGTGTGATCTTCCGATAGTATCAGTGTCAGCCCGTTCTTCAGCTTGAACAGCTTAAACGGAATGGTGACGTCTTTGGGCGCCGCCAATGCCAGGCAGGCAAAGGCCAGCGCCAGGACCCGTGCGACTGTTTTCTTCATTACAGACAGTGTACAGCAGCCGATTGGTCCAGCGGAATTTGCCCCGGTGCTGAAGCGATCCGGGGAAGTCTATGGATTTGTTTTCAAACGTTGTGCGTCTTGAATCACAAGATCGCAAAATCGATCCACGGCGCGGTCGATAAACTCCATTTCGGCGGGCGAAATCGCGTCCACGTGGATTCCGCAACAGATAACGGCGTTGCGATTCAGCGCCGAGGCCAGACGCCCGGCTACGCGATGCGCCAGGACGTCTTCCTTATGGCCCAACAAGGTCAGCACGGAAGTGGACGCGCTCACCCTCGCCGGATCTCGAAGGCTGGGCCGGGCTTGGGCGAGCGCTACCGCGCCCAGGTGGGGGCGGTCTCCCCCGGTGATCACGACGCAATGGTCGTCGCCCATGGGTATGTCGATTGCCTCGACTGTAATTCGCGACCAGGTTTCACTCCAACTACGCAACGCGCGCCTCCTTAGTGGACGCCGGCCGATTGGAGAACGCGAGAACCGGCGGAAGGATCGTCACGCCCGGGTTCGCCGATGGCGGCAGATTGCCCGGATGGATCGGGTCTTCGGAAAACTCGTGCGCGATGCCGGACACTGTTTTCATGCTGCACAGCGCCACTACCATGCCGGCGGCTTTGAAAGTCCCGCTGGCAGGCGAGGCGCCAACATCCTCGATGGCGTGGCATGGGGTGGCCCGCGCCTCTACCTCCGCGAGCGACGAGGCTGTTTCCATCTGAATGGTGCGCCGGGCGCCCCGGGATACCACCGGATGTGTTTCCCAGCCGGTGCGCAACTGCACTTGTTGCAGGAGATCGATAGCGATGGCCGCACCACTGGCGCCGCTGATGAGCGCGCGCCGGTCGCGGCTGGCGGCCCAATAGAAGAGGCCTTCGGCGCTAAGCTGTTTCCGCCCGGCGTCCCGGAACGCCGGTTCTGCCATTACAAGAAGATAACAGAATTCGCCGGGGCGGGATCCCGTTTCAGCTTCTACTCCCAGGTTCTGCAAGATGCTCCAACTCCGGGCGGCCGGCATGAGTCTCCGAACCGGTCCGCGGACGCCCTCGGCGGGCTCAAGGTCATTTGCGGCGTCCGCCTGCACTAATCCGCACCTTGTAACCGCAGCCACTTGCCATTGTGGAAATACCAGGTGACGGACGCCTTCCCCAGAAACGCGTCGTCGATGCCATGGTGATCGATCGGCGGAGGTTCGGGACCGCCGTAGGCGCGGTAGTGCCGCATGATGAAATCGCGATCGGCGGCCGTGATCTCGCGTGAGTAGCCGATGTGGGAATCGTCCAGCCCCTGTAGATAGTTCCGGTCCTCGCTGGTGGTGACCGTGACCGGGTTCGTGTCGCGATCGTTGCGGAACACCAGCAGCGCCGTCGAGTTGTCGACCGAGCATAATACAGCCCAACCGGCTTCTCCCTTGGCGAAGAACTCGCCGCGAATGGCATTGCGCGGGGCGCCGCCGGCCGCGGGCTGTGGCACCGCGCAATTTCGCGCGCGCAGCACTCCTGCGACAGCCGCCGGGATCCCGGGAAACGCCGTCACCGGAAGACGCCGGATCTGGCCGGCCGCTTCCTCAGCGCGAGCCTGCCAATCGCGCTCGGCCTGCATCTGGACTTGCCGCGCGTGCGCCATGGTCCGCGGGTCGAGCTGCGGTAGGGTCGTCTGCCGGTCGAGGTTCGGAGCGAGAGCCTTGGCACGCAGGAAGTAGCGCTCTGCCAGTTCGGCGGCGCGCGGATTCGGCGTTCCCCTCTGCAGCGATTGATTGTACTGGCTCTGGAACATGTAAGCGGCGTTGCCCAGCACCCAGACGTTCTTCGACGCCTCCAGCCCGGCCTGCGCACCGGACGCTAGCGGCCCGCGGTCCAGAATCGAGAGGGCATAGAGATCCGCCAGCGAGCGCAGAGCGAACGGATGGTTCGGATCGGCCGCGGCGGTAGCTTCCAGATAGTGCATGTAGAGACCCGCGTCCAGGTCCTGAAAGAACGACGCCGCATTCCACTCCACCGCGGCGTTGGGCTTCACTTTGGCGGCGGCCTCCCAGAGGGCCTCGGCGCGCCGATAGTCGGCGGGAGCGATCTCGCCCTTCGTGAACCGCGATACGGGTGAGTGCAGCAGCTCCGAGTCGGGGTGATGCTCAATCAGCCAGAGCGCATGCTGGACGCGTTTGGCGCGGTCCTCCGGACGGCTGGCCCGATCCGCGCGCTGATAGTACGCCATCAGCTTGAGCCACGCCGGGAAGTCGTCCGGCTTTGCCGCGAGCTGCCGTTCGAGCCGGGCGGCATCGGACTCCTCCAATTGCAGGATGTCGCGCAAGGACTCCGCGTACCATGGGCTGAACATAGGCGGTGGCGCCGCAGGGGCTTGCGCCCGCGCCGGACGCGGCGGCGCCCCGGTCAGGATCAAGGCCGCGAACACTGCAAAACGGACGCCCATGGACACAGTGTGGCACACCAGGGGAGGCGAACTCCTGGTTGTGGTGGCCGCTTTGAAACCGGCGCATGGGGGTCGCTCCTCCCTGACGCCGCGGGGTTTGCCGATCCGGCACATCGTGCGGTCGGCGGTGGCGTGGCCGGGCGACCGGCCACATGGCGACCAGGCGCTACGTAAGCCCGAATCGACGGTCAATGCTAACGTATATGTTATTATGGAATCGTGCCTGACGTTCGGGAATACGTCGACGCCGCCGGACGAAGCCCCTTTACGAAGTGGCTGCGTGCGCTCAACGTTCAAGCCGCGGCGAAAGTAGCAACGGCCCTTGGAACGCATAGCGAAGGGCAACCTGTCCAGCGTCAAGACGGTCGGGAACGGCGTTCTCGAGTACAAGGTTGATTTTGGCCCCGGCTACCGCGTTTACTTCGGGCGGGACGGCGACCGGCTGGTTATTCTGCTCGCCGGCGGCATTAAGAAGCGCCAGCAGGAAGACATCCGCCAGGCAAAGGCGAATTGGGAAGACTACCGGAACAGGAAGACTGAGGAAAAACCACGATGCCACTGACCAAAGATTTTCGCGAAACGATCCGCGAACGCGCCCAAAGGGAACCGCGATTCCGCAAGGCGTTGCTTCGTGAAGCAATCGAACTCATGCTCTCCGGCGACGAGAAGACGGGCCGCGCGATCCTGCGCAACTATATCAATGCCACAGTCGGCTTTCGGCAGTTGGAAGAGGCGACATCCATCCCGGCCAACAGTCTCATGCGAATGTTTGGGCCGAATGGCAACCCTTCGGCCAAGAACTTATTCGGCGTCCTCGCTCATCTTCAGGCGCAGGAAGGCGTGAACTTTGAGATCCGTCCCCGCCGCGTCGTCGATCGCTCCACGCTGCCCGGCTAGTCGGTTTCTATCGCGAAACTCGAGAAACCGCTCCCTGGCGGTCGCGGCTCAGTAACAAGTCCCGTGGAATCATCGCAGTGTTTTCCGAGCCGCGCGCGCAAGCAAGCGGTCCTTGCCATTTTCCAGAGTTTCGCGACAGAAACCAGTTAAGGCAGCGAGGGGAAGCCTCAGATCGTCTGGTTGGTGACACTCGCGAGCGTTGTGTCCTTGGCCGCGCGCGACCAGAGAATGCGCAGGTCGCTGACGTTGCGCAACGCGAAATTCGGCTGCGGCGGCGCCGTCACCGCGAAGAAATCGGCACGCCGCACGTCTTCGAGCCACAACGCAGGGCGTGGATCGGCGATCGCCGGAGCGATTTCGACGTGCGACATTTCGAGGTTCTTCAGATGCCGAATGAAGAATCCATTTGCCGGCGTCGGGCCGAAACTGGTGAGCTCCGGGTAACTCTCTTCGTTCTCGGGCACGTCGATGGTGTGCCAGTCCGGCATCGGTGCGGTCCCGCCGCGGGCGGCCACTACGGCCGGCAGTCCTCGATGACCGAAATAGCAGTTCGAGAGCTTGACGTCTTCGATGAGGTTCGAGGGGATGCCCGAGAGCAGCGAAGCCGTCGACGAAGCCGAGTTGTGCGAGACCAGATTCGAGATCAGCACGCGGCGCAGCGTGCCGGGCCGCATGGTTTCTTTCGGGCCTCTGTTCCTGCGGTTCAGGCGCAGAAAGAGTGGCGCGTCGCCGGTGTCGCGCAGGGTGACGTTTGAGATCGCGATGTCTTCCAGCAGAGCGCCGTCGGAGCTTTCGAGCGAGATACCCTTGGAGCCTTCGCAGACGCAGTTCGAAATGGTGATGTTGCGGAAGCCGCCGTTCGATTCCGTGCCGCATTTGATGCGGCCGTTGCGCGGGATGCCCCGCGCGTCATCGGGATATTTCTTCCACGTGCCGTCCATCACGCTGCCCAGCACATACGTTCCGGTGACAAAGCAGTTGGTAATGGTGACGTTATCGGTGGAGCGCTGGTAGCCCAGCGCATAGCTCGACTTGGGACAGATGGCGTCATCCCAGGGGGAGTTGACCGTACAGTTGGAGACGCGGACATTCCGGCAGCAATCGATATCGAAGCCGTCGCGGTCGGTATCCACCAGGACATTGTCGATGGTGAGGTTGTCGACGCCCGTGGCCAGCAGGGCGAAGTGGCCGGCCTTGAGGATGGAGATGTCGCGCAGGACCACGTTACGGCAGTTCTTGAGAGCGATGGCTTTGTTGCCCACACCCGCTTGCTCGGCGGCGTACAAGGGATAATTGCCGCGCGTAGGGGCGTTGTTGGTGCTGCGGGCGCCGTGCGAAAGGCCTGCTCCGTGAATGAGGCCCGGGCCCAGAATGGCGAAGTCGCTGAGACCCTCGCCGTAAAACAATGAGTTGCGCCAGTGATTGTGGCCGTAATCCTGATAGGCGTCCCAGCCTGTGTTGGGCTCGGCCGCGTCATAGACGCCGCCGTTATAGCCGGTAGTTTCGCCGGGCTTGGGCGAATCGGCGGCCAGGATCGTGCACCCCCGCGCCAGACACAGGTCGACTTTGCTGCGCAGGTGGATCGTGAAGCAGAGATACGTGCCCGCCGGGAAGAGCAGCGTGCCTCCACCGGCGCCGGCCACAGCTTCAATAGCGCGGTTGATGGCCGGCGTGTCGACGGTCTTGCCGTCGCCGGTGGCGCCATAGGCGCGGACGTTGAAGACGGCATCGTTGGCGGCGGGACTGGCCGCCTGGGCGCGGGCGACATGACCGATAGAGGCGAGTGCCAGCGGCGAGAGTTTCAAGAGATCGCGGCGTTCCATAAACACACAACATCTATCATGCTGGCTCAGCCGAGCGCAATGCCAGCCGGGTTGATATTCGTGCATCGCACCGTGCGGTTATCGGCCCGCTGTCTAGTTTCTGTCGCGAAACTCACTTCGGGTGGCAAGGAACGCTTGCTGACCCGCGCGGCCCGGAAAACGCCGCGATGACTCCACGAGACTTGTTACCGAGCCGTGACCGCAAGGGAGCGGTGCTGCTCCGCCGCGCAGCAGTTTCGCGACAGAAACCAGCTACGCTTTTTCGGCGACTGGGCCCCGAAAAAGTGGCCCTACGGGCAGCTTAACAACGGGTGAGGGCATTTCCTTGGCGACCTTGGCGACTTCGCGAGAGATCGTTGCTTGTCAGCCAGCAAAGCGCTTGATTCCTGGTCTGACCTGAGATGACTCGCCATTGTCCCAGGCCACCGACCCCGGCTCTCTGGAAACTGCTCGTCAGCCCGATCCGCACTTTCAGCCTCCCTTGGACCGCGCCTCGACGCGGCATCCCGGCTGAACGCTGAAAGCTCACCGCCCCCTTACCAGCCTACCTGCTTCCCCTGGTTCTGCTCGTCCAGCCACTTCTGTAAGGGCGCGAAATAATCGCGGATCGCCGTGGCGTCCATTTCGCGGGTACCGGCGATCTTCTCCAGTGCGTCCTGCCATGGTTGGCTGAGGCCCATTTCCAGCATGCTGTTCAGTTTGGCGCCGGCATCCTTATTACCGTAGATGGAGCAGCGATTCAACGGACCGGTGCAGCCGGCCGTTTGCGAAAGCGCGCGGTGAAACTGGAACTGCAGAATGTCGGCCAGAAAATAGCGCATATAGGGCACATTGGCGGCGACGTGGTACTTGGCGCCGGGGTCGAAATCCGACTCGCTTCTTTCTACCGGAGGCGCAATACCCTGGTATTTCTGGCGAAGCTGCCACCAGGTCTCGTTATATTTCGAGGGCGGGATTTCGCCCGAGAAGACCTTCCAGCGCCATTGGTCGATCACCAGCCCGAATGGCAGGAACGCGATCTTCTCCAGCGCCTTATGTAATAACAGGCCGATATCCTTCGAGGGGTCGGGCGCCTTGTCGAGCAATCCGAGTTTCACCAGATAGTCCGGCGTCACCGAGAGCGCAATGGTATCGCCGATGGCTTCGTGGAATCCATCGTTGGCGCTGTCGCGGAACAGGAACGGTTGCTTGTCGTACGCCCGCTGATAGAAGTTGTGGCCCAGTTCGTGGTGGATGGTGAGGAAATCTTCACCGGTAATCTGGATGCACATCTTCAGACGAACATCGTCGGCATAGTCGATATCCCAGGCGCTGGCGTGGCACACCACATCGCGGTCGGCGGGCTTGAGGAAGAGCGAACGTTCCCAGAAAGTCTGCGGCAGGGGGCTGAATCCGAGGGACGTGAAGAAGCCTTCACCGTACTGGACCATCTGCTTCCAGCCGGTGTTCTTTTTCTTCAGCAGGGCGGTGAGGTCGTATCCCGGATCGGCATTCGGGGGAGCCACCAGGGGGTAAATATTGTCCCAATCCTGGGCCCACATATTGCCCAGCAGGTGCGCCGGGATGGGGCCGGCGGCCGGTACCGCGTTGCCGTATTTCTCGTGCAGCCGCGAGCGTACATAGGCGTGCAACGAGAGGTACAGGGGGCGCACCTGGTCCCACAGGCGGTCGAGTTCTTTGGCGAAATCGTCGGGCGCCATGTCGTATTTGGAGCGCCACATGGCGCCGTTGTCCTGGAAGCCCAGTTCTTTGGCGCCTTTGTTGGCCAGTTCGACATAGCGGGTGAAGTCCTGGCGCATGGGCCGCGCGATGGCGTGCCAGCCGGTCCAGGCATCCAGCAATTGTTTCGGATCGCGGCTCTCGGCCAGGATTTTGCTCAATTCTTCCAGGTCCTTACAACTTTGCGGACCGGTGGGGCAGTATTTTCCTTTGCCGTAAGTGCCTTCCAGACCCGAGGTGATGCGCGTGAGTTCTTCGCTTTCCTTGGGATCCTTGGGGGTGGCGATGGTGAGCGAGAGTTTGAGCAGCTTGAGCTTGCGGGCAGTGGGCGCGTCCAGGCTGAGACCGTCGAAGCGGGTGGCGTCCTTAGCGTATTCCACGCCGGCGTTGATGGCGCGCTCGTCGATTTTGGCGGCCACGGCTTCGGTGTCGTCGGTGATATAGGTGGACTTGATCCAGTCGGCGCGGCCGGAATCGATATTCAGGGCGAGCAACTTGCGCTCCGCCTCGCCGGTGAACTTGCGCGCTGCCTCGGGCGTCGCCGTGGGACCGGCGCATCCGGAGAGAACCGCCAGCAGGGAAGTGAGGCACAGGATTGCCTGAATCTTCATGCCTACACGGTAACAGACTACGGGCCGCCGGGAAGCGTCCGGTGAGCTGGCCGGCCACGCCGTGCTATCATCCGGATATATTACTGGATATACAGAAGGATCGGCCATGAGCGATACATCCCAAAAACGAGCGCTCCATAACTATCGGAAGCGCCTCCACCAGCGGGGGATGGCCCGCTTCGAGGTTCTCGGGCTCAACGCCGATCGCGAGCTCATCCGATCGCTCGCGAGGCGGCTCGCCGATAATAGCCAGGATTCGGCTCGGATTCGTGCCACCCTGTGCCGCACGATCTCGGGGGAGCCGCCGAACAAGGGCGGTATCCTCAACGCATTGCGCCGTTCGCCTCTGGTCGGCGCCGATCTGAATCTCAAGCGCACTGAAACGGCCGGTCGTAAGGTGGACCTTTGAGTCGCCACCTCCTGGACACGAATATCATTAGTAACATCACCAAACCAGTGCCTTCGGCCGCCCTCGTGGGGTGGATGGCGGCACAAGCCGATGAGGACTTATTCATCTCCTCGATGACCGTCGCTGAGATCCGGCGCGGCGTGCTCGAGAAGCCTGCCGGGAAGAAGCGCAAGGAACTGGAGCGTTGGTTCTCCAGCCCCGAGGGGCCCCAGGCGCTGTTCGCCGGCCGCGTGCTGCCGTTCGATGAGAAGGC
>Ga0182013_10005385_pt1 | contig 14892 bp, 16 predicted proteins | sample 612S2MmetaG_FD_120487 | JGI IMG/M metagenome (GOLD analysis project Ga0182013, IMG submission 120487) | Permafrost microbial communities from Stordalen Mire, Sweden - 612S2M metaG | ecosystem: Environmental > Terrestrial > Soil > Wetlands > Permafrost | place: Sweden: Stordalen | collected... | reverse complement strand
CGGACGAACAAAACGCTTGCCGTTGGTGAGGAAGCTCGCCAGATGCTCGGTAAGACGCCCAGCCATATCCAGGCGATCCGGCCGCTGCGCGACGGCGTCATCGCCGACTTCGAAGTCACCGAAGCGATGCTCAGCTACTTCATCAAGAAAGTGATGAAGAACCGCTCGTTCTTCGCCTCGATCTTCCGGCCCAAACCGGCGGTCGTGATTTGCGTTCCGGCCGAGATCACGTCGGTCGAGGAGCGCGCGGTTCGCGACGCGGCCAAACTCGCCGGCGCGCGTTCGGTCGACATCATCGAGGAGCCGATGGCGGCGGCGATCGGTGCGGGCTTACCGATCGACGGTCCGTCGGGCAACATGGTCGTCGACATCGGCGGCGGAACGACCGACGTCGCGGTCATCTCGCTGGGCGGCATCGTCGTGTCGCAGTCGATCCGCGTCGCCGGCAACAAACTCGACGAAGCGATCATCCGCCATATCCGGCGCGTTTACAACTTGATGATCGGCGAACGCACCGCTGAAGAGATCAAGATCAAGATCGGCTCGGCCTACAGTCTCGAGGCCGAGTTGGCGATGGAGATTCGGGGTCGCGACCTCATCAACGGGCTGCCCAAAACCGTGAAGATCACCAGCGAGGAGATCCGCGAGGCGTTGTCCGAGCCGGTCCAGGCGATCGTCGAGGCCGTCAAAACCGTGCTCGAGAAAACTCCGCCCGAACTCGCCGCCGATATCATCGACCGCGGCGTGATCTTGACCGGCGGCGGCGCGCTCTTGCGCGGACTCGATACCTTGCTGGGCGAGGTTACCGGCATCCCCGTGATCGTGGCCGAAGATCCCCTCTCGTGCGTTGCGATTGGAACGGGCCAACGCGTCGCAATCTAGATGATTCGCCTCGGCTTCGCTCGACGAATCGTTCGCGTTCGGCCCGATGGGCCGCGCCGCCGCTAGCCGCTCACCGGGCGAAGCCCGGCAAGCAGCTAGCGAGTCGGAACTTTCGCCTGCGCTGCGAGTTATTGACGGAGGAATGGTGCACGTTTCGATCCGGACCGCCGCGCTCGCGGGGCTGCTCGTCGCGACCGTCGCCGCCGCGCCGGGCGGGGTGACGACGCGGGACTTTCGAATCGAAACCGACCAGACGAACTCCAACCTCAACGACGGCAGCTTTACGATGCCGCACCGGGTGAAGTTCTTTCGGTCGGGTACCGACGTCGTCGGCGACACGGCCAAAGGCAACTACAAGGCGGGAACCGTGACGATCACCGGGCACGTGGTCATGCACGACAACGGCCAAAGCAGCGGTCCCCAATCCGGCGGATCGGCACCAAGCGGCGGCCCGGCGACTTTGGAGTGCAACGAGCTGCAGGTCGATTCGAAGCGCAAAATTTATGTTGCGGTGGGAAACGTGGTTTACACGCAGGGCTCGCGGCGCGCAACGGCCCAAAACGCGCGGCTCGACCAAGGCGCTCACTCACTCGATCTCAACGGCGACGTGCGGCTTGCCGACGGCGACCAGACGCTAACCGCGCAAACCGTGTACTACAATACCCAGACCAAAGACGTCAGCACGAGCGGCAATCCGGTGGTTCTCACGCATCCGGCGACGCTTCCGAGCGAGTCTCCGAAGTCGACGCTGCCGGCCGGCGCTCCGAAGTCGGGCCTGCCGAGCCCGGCGCCGAAATCGCCGGTCCCGCCGGGCGAAGGGCAGTCGACTTTGCCGACCCCGGCGGCAAAGGCGTCGTTCAAGCCGAAGTAGTCCCGATGCTCGGACTTTTCGACGTCGGCGGCGGCTCCGGCGGTGCGGTGCGCGAACCGCTGGCCGCGCGTATGCGGCCGCGAAACCTCGATGAATTCGTCGGGCAAGACCAGATCGTCGGCCCCGGCCGTGCGCTGCGCCGGGCCATCGAAAGCGACGCGGTGCCCTCGATGATTTTGTGGGGACCGCCGGGCACGGGCAAAACCACGCTGGCCCAGATCATCGCGGCCCAGACCGGGGCGAACTTCACCGCCCTTTCGGCCGTCAGTGCCGGCGTCGCCGATTTGCGGCGCGTGGTCGCCGACGCGGCCAAGCTCAAAGCCGCGGGCCGCCGCAGCGTCCTCTTCATCGACGAGATCCATCGCTTCAACAAGGCCCAGCAAGACGCGGTACTGCCGTACGTCGAGGACGGCACCGTGACGCTGATCGGAGCGACGACCGAAAACCCGTCGTTCGAGGTCAATTCGGCGCTGCTCTCGCGGTCGCGCGTGTTCGTCCTCAAGTCACTCGAAGATGCCGACATCCGCACGCTGCTGCTGCGCGCCCTCGCGGATCCCGAGCGCGGCCTGGGCGCGGACGCGGTCGCGATCGAACCCGCCGCGCTCGACGCGCTGGTGAACCTCGCCAACGGCGACGCGCGAGTTGCGCTCGGCACGCTGGAGTTCGCCGCCGCGGCCGCCCCGCTCGACGCGGCGGGCGTCTCGACCATCAGCGAAGCGACGATCGCCGATGCGCTGCAGAAGCGCGCGCGCACGTACGACAAGGGCGGCGACGCGCACTACGACACGATCAGCGCGTTCATCAAGACCGTGCGCGGCAGCGATCCCGACGCGGCGGTCTACTATCTGGCGCGCATGATCGAAAGCGGCGAGGATGCGTTGTTCATCGCGCGCCGGCTGGTGATTCTCGCGAGCGAAGATATCGGGCTCGCCGATCGCCACGCGCTGCCGTTGGCGATGGCGGCCCAGCAGGCGGTGCATTTCGTCGGCATGCCCGAGGGTTTCTATCCGCTCGCGCACGCGACGATCTATTTGGCGACCGCGCCGAAGTCCAACACGGTCGGCCGCGCTTACGGCGCGGCGCTTGCCGACGTGACCGAGACGCGAAACGAACCGGTGCCCGTGCACTTGCGCAACGCGCCGACGCAGTTGATGCGCCGGCTGGGCTACGGCGCGGGATACAAATACGCTCATACGGAGTATGCCGCGATGGACGCCGACGGCGACGCGCCGCCGCCGGTGGTTTTGCAAGCGAACCTCCCGGCGGCCCTTGCCGGGCGGTGTTACTTCGAGCCGACCCGCCAGGGCGATGAAGCGCGACTGCGCGCTTGGATCGATGAGCGGCGCAAGGGCGGTCCATGACGCGCATTTACCTCGATCACGCCGCGACGACGCCGGCCCGGCCCGAAGCCGTCGCCGCGATGTTGCCGCTGCTGCGCGAAAGCAGCTTCAACCCGTCGTCGATTCACGCCGAAGGACGCGCGGCGAGGGCCGCGCTCGACCGCGCGCGGCACGCCGTGGCGCGAGTGCTCGGGGCAAAAGCCCGCGAGATCGTCTTTACCGCGAGCGGGACGGAGTCGGTCGGTCTGGCGCTCGTCGGGGCCGCCCGCGCCGCGGCGAACCGCGGCCGCCACGTCGTCACGACCGTAGCCGAACATCGAGCGGTGTTGCGCGCGATGGACGTCCTCGAATCCGACGGCTGGGCGATCACCCGCCTGCCGGTCGATAGCGCCGGACTCATCGACGTCGACGCGTTCAGCGCGGCACTGCGCCCCGACACGACGGTGGCCTCGGTGATGTTGGCAAACAATGAACTCGGTTCGATCGCCCCGATCGCCGCACTCGCCGCGGTCGCTCGCCGTGCAGGTGTCGTCTTTCATAGCGATGCGGTGCAGGCGCCGGGTCTGCTCGCGCTCGACGTCACCGCGTTGGGCGTGGATCTGCTCTCGATCTCGGCGCACAAGTTCTACGGACCCAAAGGCGCCGGCGCGCTCTACGTTCGTTCGGGCACGCCCGTGGCGGCGCAGATCGTCGGCGGCAGTCAGGAGTTCGGCTTGCGCGCGGGCACGGAGAATTTGGCCGGCATCGCCGGGTTGGCCGTTGCGCTAGAACTCGCGCAAGCGGAGCGGGCCGCCAACGTCGTGCGCCTCGCGGCGCTGCGCGATCGTCTCGAGGCAGGCATCACCGCCGCAATTCCTGAGGTGCGCCTCAATGGCGCCGGCGCGGCCCGCCTCGCAAACGTGAGCAGCATCGCGTTCGCCGGTGTGTCGGCTGCGACGCTGCTGGTCCGGCTCGATTTGGAGGGCATTGCGGCCTCAGCCGGAAGCGCGTGCGCCGCGGGTTCGCTCGAGCCCAGTCACGTGGTTGAGGCCCTTGGCTTGCCCGCGCACTATCGAAGAGGCGTTCTTCGCTTTTCATTGGGACACTCGAACGCCGGTGGTGAAACCGAGCGAGTGATTGCAATTTTACCGCAACTCGTGGCAGAAGTCCGCGGTGCTGCGGCCGTCGTGTAGAGGAGACATTATGTGGGTATCGAGTCGTAGTGGTTTTAGCGAGCAGTCGGAGGTTCGGTCGTGACGGCCTCAATCGATTGGCCCCATCTTATTTTTTCCGTTGGTGCCGGATTGGGCGTCCTGCTCATTGGGATAGGAATTCTCGTCGTGTGCTCGGCGATCGCGGGAACGCTCAAACGCTTGAATACGACGCTCGATGAGGTCGATCGGCAAGTTGCCGCATTGTCCGCGCCGGTCGCAGCGACGCTCGGACATCTCGGCGGTATCGCCGACACGGCCGACGTCACGATCGCGCGTTTGAGCGCGGTCGTCGGGTCGTTGGAAACCGTCGCCAGCGGCGTCGTCAAGACATCGGGCCTGGCCAACGAAGCGGTGAGTCCGGCCATCGTGAACGTCGGCGTGACACTCACCGGGCTCACGGCCGGTCTGCGCAGCTTTGTTAACGGCAAGAACCGACGTGACGCGGACGTGTCCGAACACCTGCTGCACGAGCGCGACGGAGTGCATTCGTGAACGACATGGCCGAACTTAGTCAGCTTACACCGGCCGCCGAGCCCGAAGCGCAAAGCGCGACGCCCGGATTTTTCACCGGCTTGCTGCTGGGGGGGTTGGTGGGCGTAACCATCGCGATGATCGTGGCACCGCAGGCCGGCGACGAGACGCGCGATCGCTTGCGAGCCAAAGCCCGCGAAGCTTCGCAAAGCGTGCGCGAGGCGGCGGACGATCTCTCCAAGAGTGCGCAAGCCGCGGCCGGCGAGGTCAGCGCGTCGGCCAACGACCTGCTTGCGCGCGGCAAGCAGATCGTGGAAGATGCTCGAGCGCGATTCGATACCGCGGTTGCCGAAGGCAAAGATGCCGCTGCGCAGCAACGCAGCATACTCGAAAACGACATGTAGGAGAATCGGTGGATATCAAAGTGAACGTTCGCGAGTCCGAGGGCGACGCGTACGTCGTCGACCTCACGGGGGAGATCGACGTTTACACGTCGCCCAAGGTGAAAGACGCGATCTCCGAGCTCATCGATCAAGAACATTACAATCTCGTCATCAATCTCGAAAAGGTTCGCTATATCGATTCGACGGGTTTGGGCGTCCTCATCGGCGGCCTCAAGCGCGTGCGCGAACATGGCGGTTCGGTCAATCTCGTCTGCACGAATCCACAGATCAAGAAGATCTTCGACATCACGGGCTTGGTCAAGATTTTCGGCATCTTCGATGACGAGCAAGGCGCGATGAAGGCGCTCGTGTGAATCCCGCCGTCACCAGCGTGCCGACCGACGACACGGTCGAGCTCAAAATCCCGGCGCGGGCCGAATGGGTCGCCGTGGCGCGCCTCGCGGTCGCGGCGGTCGCCAGCCGGTTGCGCTTCTCGGTGGACGAGATCGAAGACATCAAGCTCGCCGTCGCGGAGGCCTGCACCAATTGCATCCAGCACGGTTCCGACGGGGACCGCATCGAGATCACGTCGGAGATAACTGCCGACGAGGTGCGCGTGAGCGTCCGCGATCGCAGCGTCGGACATAAGCTCGAGTCGGTCGATAACGATGCGGGCTTCGCGGAAGGCCGGCGCACCGAAGAACTCGGTGTATTCTTGATCCGTGCTTTGATGGACGAGGTCACCTATCGCGTCGATGCGCGCGAGGGCACCGAACTGGTCATGATCAAGCGCGTTGCGGAATAGTACTGTAACGCTATGAGCTCCACCCCGCACGTCGAAGAGGAACGCTGGGACCGCAACCGTGCCCGGCAGATCTTCGCACGGTTTTCCGTCGTTCGCGGCGACCGGTCCCTTGACGCCGGACCCAACAACGTCGGCGAATCGGAATACGAACGACTGCGTAACGACCTGGTCGTCGCGCACTTGAATCTCGTGCGCTACCTGGCGGTAAAGTTCGCCAACCGCGGTGAAGCGCTCGACGATCTCATTCAAGTCGGGACCGTCGGTTTGCTCAAGGCGATCGACCGCTTCGATCTCGAGCGCGGCGTCGAATTCACGACCTACGCCACACCGACGATCGTCGGCGAGATCAAGCGCTATTTTCGCGACAAGGGTTGGGCGGTCAAAGTGCCGCGGCGGCTGCAAGAGCTCAATCTAGCGGTCAACCGCGCGATCGAGAAACTGACGGTCAAACTCGGGCACTCGCCGACCGTCGCCGAACTGGCGTCGCACCTTGGTGCTTCCGAGGAAGACATCCTCGAAGCCCAAGAACTCGGGCAAGCGTACAACCTTCTCTCGCTCGACACGGAACTCAACGGCGAGGGCGACAAGAAGTCGCAGACGCTCGCGGATTACGTCGGGCAAAACGACTCGGCGCTCGATTTGCTCGAAGATCGTGCCAATCTGGAACGCGCCTTTCAGGTTCTCAGCGGCCGCGAGCGCGTGATCTTGTACTTGCGCTTTTACGAAAGCGTGTCGCAGACCGAGATCGCCAAGCGGCTCAACGTCTCGCAGATGCACGTCTCACGTCTGCAGCAGAAAGCACTCGAAAAGCTGCGCAACGTTCTGCAGGAAAAGTAACTCGCTTCCGGCGTCGGCCTGCGCGCGCGCTTGGCCGTGGACTCGTCGGCATGTGCGCGCTCCGGGATCGGACGCGAACGTGGCCGTCGATGCGCTCTCCGCTGGAGCGCGGTGAAGGTACGCCGGTAGAATAACGACTTCGGTCCTTCGCGTGACCGCGTCTGAAGCGGGCTCACAGCTGCGTTTGCGCCCTCGATCGAGCTCATGTTCGCGGTTGTGTTTGCCGATTGTAAAGCTGGCGAGGCCTCTCTTGCCACTGCTAACCAATGCGGCTCTCAACGAGCCGGAGGATCAAAACCGACAATGAGCCGCTTATTGCGCGCTGGTTTTCTCATTCTGCTCATCGCCGCCACCGGATTGCCCGCCGCCGCTGACGAGAGCGCGGATTCGGTCGACGTGACGGCCCCGGTCGTTGCCTCGGCACCCGTGAACGTGCACGCGCATCATGGCGCAAAAGCCCCCGCGGACGAATACTTCGGAAAACTCAAGCTGAGCATCCTCGGCGTCCGCAATCTCGTTAACGACATCGACGCGCGCGCGAACAACGCGACGGAGGACGTCGCGGCCACCTTCTGCCATAAGCTCATTCTCGCCGAGGACGCGTTGCGCGACTGGCAAGCCAAATACCCCGATGACGCGTGGGTGCCCAAGTTCGGCTACGCGATGCTCAAAGACTACGAGACGATCGACTCCGCCATGATTGCCGATGAATCGCACGCCGCGAGCATTCACGCGATCGACCTCGCGAACTGGTTGGGCACGCTGTACCCCGATAGCGAATTCGCGCCGAAATAGCACGCTTCGAGTCCGGAGTCGGGCGCGCGCGAAGGAGGTCGCCGACGCCAAGCGAATCGCGCGCGAAGCTTGTTGACTCGCGTGCACGATGCAGAGAGGTTGGCCGATGACCGCGGCTTCGTTTACGATCGCCGGGATGGACTTGAGCGGCTATATGGTCAAGGACGCGAAGCGCGCAATCGCGTTCTACCGCGATGTGCTCGGACTCGAACCGTCGCGGCTGTATCCCGGCGGCCGCGGTGCCGAGTACGAGCTTCCTGACGGTTCGACGTTCGGCTTATGGGTCGCGGCCGGCGACGTGATGCCGTTCCAGCCCAGCAACGGCATTTTGTTTGCGGTGGATGACATCGCGGTTGCCGTCGACGCGGTCAAAGCGCGAGGAGCGTCGGTCGTCATGCAGCGTGAAACACCGGTTTGCTTCATGGCAATGATCGCTGACAGCGAAGGGAATACCGTCACCCTGCATCAGCGCAAGACGCCGTAACGTGTCGCTGCGATAGGCGAACGACGATCGTGCTTTTTTGGGGCTGAGCGAGCGTATGCGCAAGGTCAACACCGCCCAGATCGACGAGATCGCGTGGTCCTCGCCCAAGGGCCGCTTCGTCGGCGCTGGAAAAGAAATCTCCGAGGCGCTTGGACGCAAGCCAAAATCACTCGACCTCGGCGAGCGTCACCCGTTCGACGTCGAATTGCTGCGCGTGCCGCCGGGGGCAACCCCGTATCCGTTTCACTCGCACAGTGCGCAGTGGGAGTTCTATCACGTCGTGTCCGGTTCGGGCGTTGTGCGGCACGACGGCGGCAGCACGCCGATCGTGACCGGCGACGCGTTCATCTTCAAACCCGGCGAAGCGCACCAGATCGTAAACGATTCGGCCGACGATCTCGTGGTGTACGTCGTGGCCGACAACCCGATCGGCGAATCAACCTACTATCCGGACAGCAAAAAATGGGGGGTTCGCTCACCCGAGCGGCGTGCCGTGCGATCCGAACCGCTCGACTATTTCGACGGCGAAGAATAGCGGCGTGAAGGCGCTCGGCGGGATCTATTGACCTGCGGCGGTTGGAGCAGAAAATCCGTGCGGAGCCCGAGCCGGTCGACCGCCGTCGACTCGATCGTCGCGTCGCGGCCAAACGCTTTGACGAGCTCGTAGGTGCGCCTCGGTATTCCGAATATCGTCGTTGAAGTCGAGCCGGCTGCGGCGGCAGCGGCGGTCATGCCGGATTATTCCCGGACGGGAGCCTGGCGACCCGCGGACTGCGCGGGTAGGGCCTTTCCCGTTCGGCTTTGAAATTTCTTCGGCTGCTATGACCTCTGGGGAACTTCGCGCCGCATTCGTCGACTTTTTCGTTGCTCGCGGCCATGCGCACGTCGCTTCGGCGAGCCTCATCCCGGATGCGATGTCGACGACGTTGTTCACGATCGCCGGCATGGAACCGTTCGTGCCCGCTTTCCTGGGCGAGGTGCCGGCACCGGCACCCCGCGCGGTAACCGTGCAGCGCTGCCTGCGGGTGGCCGGCGCGAAGAGCGACATCGAAAATGTCGGCCGCACCGGCCGCCACGGCACGTTCCTCGAAATGCTCGGCAACTTCAGCTTCGGCGACTACTACAAGCGCGAAGCCATTCGGTTTGCCTGGGATCTGCTCGTCAACGTCCTCAAGCTCGACAAGCAGAAGCTGTACGTCACGGTCCACGTCGGCGACGATGAAGCCCAACGGCTTTGGGAGACCGAAGTCGGCTTGGCGTCCGCCCGAATCACGCGTTGGAACGAAGATAACTTTTGGACGATGGGTCCCACCGGACCATGCGGGCCGTGTTCGGAGATCTTCTACGATACCGGTGAAGCCAACGCGGCCGGCCCCGACGACACGGGGCCGAATCTCGGCAATCGCTATGTCGAGGTTTGGAATCTCGTTTTCCAGCAGTACGATCGAGCGAGCGACGGCACGCTCACCGACCTGCCGTCGAAGAACATCGACACCGGCGCGGGCTTCGAGCGATTGCTCGCGGTCGTGAACGGCAAAGCGTCGATGTACGAAACCGACTTGTTCGCCGATCTCATCGCCGCTCAGCCCAGCATCGGTGCGACCACACTCGCGCCCGCCGAGCAAATCGTGCGGCGCAACATCATCGCCGACCACGCGCGGGCCGTCACGTTCCTGATCGCCGACGGCGTGTATCCGTCGAACACCGATCGCGGCTACGTGTTGCGCTTCTTGATTCGGCGCGCGATTCGCAACGGTCGCCTCCTCGGGTATCCCAAAGAGTTTCTCGCCCAACTCGCCGCAGCGGTGACGGCTTCGCTGCGCTCGGGGTATCCGTTTCTCGACAAGCGCTTGGGCGACGTGCAGAACGCGCTGCGGCTCGAGGAGCAGACCTTCGTCCGAACCCTCGACCGTGGTTCGGAGATGCTCGAAGCGCTGATCGCCGGCGCGCTCGCGGACGGCACGGCGCGGCTCGACGGCGAGAGCGTGTTTCGCTTACACGACACGGCCGGCTTCCCGTTCGAGCTGACGCGCGAGATCGCGGCCGAGCGCGGCGTCGCGGTCGACGGCGACGGCTTCGAGGCCAAGATGAACGAGCAGCGCGAGCGCGCCCGCGCCGATGCGCGCGCCAAGCGCGCCGTGGTGAGCGTCGCCGATCTGCCCGCCCTGCGCAGTACGTTCGAGGGCTATTCCGGCTTGGAGGCGACCGGGACGATCGTCTCGATCCTCGTCGACGGCGCGCCGGTCGAGGTACTCGAAGCCGGCGCGCGCGGTCAGCTCATCCTCGACCGCACGTCGTTCTACGCCGAGAAGGGCGGCCAAATCGGCGATCGCGGCAGCATCGCCGGCGACGAGGGGTCGTTCGAGGTCGCCGACACGCAATATGCCGGCGAAGCGATCGCGCATATCGGGCGCGTCGTCAGCGGATCGTTCGCCGTCGGCGCGACGGTGCGCACGCGCGTCGATCCGGCGTGGCGCGAGGAGATCCGCCGGCACCACACGTCGGCCCATCTGCTGCAGCGCGCGCTGCGTGACGTGCTGGGCGACGAGGTCGTTCAGGCCGGTTCGTGGGTCGGCATCGATCGCATGCGCTTCGATTTCCGCAGTCCGGTCGGCGCGCTCAGTCCGCTGCAAAAGCGTTCGGTCACGCAACGCGTGAACGAACTCATTCGTGCCGACTACCATCTCGAAACGCAGGAACTGCCGATCGAGCAAGCTCAGCAAGGCGGCGCGATTTCGATGGCCGGCGAGAAGTACGGCGAACTCGTGCGGGTGGTGAAAGCGGGTCCGGCGGTCGAGTTCTGCGGCGGCACGCACGCGGTGACGACGGGGGAACTCGGGCTGTTCGTGCTGCTCAGCGAAGCCTCGATCGGCAGCGGCGTGCGGCGCATCGAGGCGGTCGTCTCGAAAGCGGCGGAGAGTTACATCGAGAAGCAGCAAGACGTGATTGCCGAACTCGCCGAGACGCTGTCGGCGAAACCCGACGACCTGGTCGTTCGAGTGAATCGCCTGCAGAGCGACGTGCGCGACCTGCAGAAGGCGCTGGCCGAGATCAACGTCCGGCTGGCCTCCGCCGATGCCAAGGCCTACGTCGAACGCGCCGAACAAGTAAACGGGACGACGCTCGTCGCCGCCGTCGTCCCCGAAGCCGATGCGCAAGCGGTGCGCACGCTCGCCGGCGCGATTCGCTCGCGGCTGCGCAGCGGTGTGATCGCGCTCGTCGGCGTCGACGGCGAAACGGCGACGCTCTTTGCGAGCGCGAGCGACGATGCGGTCAAGGCCGGGGTGCATGCGGGGAATCTGGTTCGCGCCGCAGCGCCGCTCGTCGGCGGCAAAGGTGGTGGCGCGCCGGCCCAAGCGCAGGGCGGCGGCAAGAACGTCGCGGGCGCCGAAGCGGCGCTCGCCGCGATGCGCCGCGCAATCGCGTGATCGCGACGCTCGTTTGGCTCGCGCAGATCATCGCCGGTCCCGTCGCGCCGGGTGCGGCGGCGGCAACCTCGGAGCTGTCTCCTCCGGCGGTGATCGAACGCTACGAGGCCGCGTTAAAAAAAGTGCGCGAACCGCCGGTGATCACGTTCGACTATAAGCTCGAACAAACCGGGCTGCGCACCGCGCTGCAAACGCATCGTGTTTTCCGCAGCGGCAACGACGAGCGCGACGAGACGCTGACCGTCGACGGAAAACGCTTGAGCCCGCCCAAAGTCCGGATTTTTCGCGGCCGGCGCAATCGCTATACGATTGAAACGTTGGCGCCGCATCCCGCCGAATACAAGTTTGCCTATCGCGGCTCGCGCAAGGACGGGCATCACGTCGACTATCTGTTCCGCTTGACGCCCACCGCGGTTCGGCCCTTCGCGGTTACCGACGTCGCGATCGACGGCGTGCGGTTCTTACCGCTGAGCATCGGCTTTGCCACCGGCTTGAACGAGGGCGCGGGAACGATCACGTTCGGGTCCAACGCGCGCTGGTGGGTGCCGTACGTCGCGACGGCACGGGCGACGATCGCCGATGCGCCGGCGACGGAACGGCTCACCTTCTACACGTACCGGTTCCCGCTCACACTGCCCGAATCGACGTTCACGCAAGCGCACCGCGCCGCGCCGCGCGCTCGCTCGGCGCCGCTCGTCCCGCCGGTGCCCGCGCCGGCCGTCCCGCAAACGCCCGGGCGCGCGGGTTCGCCGCGCGACTAACCTTCGTCGTGCGGGGCGGCGGCGGCGATTACAGCGCTTGTCCGCCGATCGCCGCTTGTAACCCGGCGAGATGCGCGTTCGCGCTCTCGTTGTGGAGCGTCCAGCGGCCGGCGGCGACATCGAATTCCGCAAACCCGGCGTTCTCGACTTGCACCGCCCACAGGTCGTCCAACGCGCGCCCCTGCGCGGCGAGAATAGCGACCCGCACGACCGCGTCGTGCGTGACGATGAGGGCCGGCGGCCCGTCGGGGAAACTCGCCGCAAAATTCAGCCAGCGCGCCTGCACCTGCGCGAGGGTTTCGCCGCCCTCGAACGCGACGGCCCCCGGACGCTCCTTCCAGGCGCGAAAGCGTTCGGGATCGTCGGCGGCGATCTCGTCGCGCAAGCGCCCTTCCCACGTTCCGTGAGCGATCTCGAGCAGGCGGTCATCGGTTTCGAGCGCGATGTTGAGCCGGTCGGCGACGAATTTGGCCGTTGCGCTGCAGCGCAGCAGCGGACTCGCCACGATGCGCTCGATGCGCGGCTCGATCCGCTCGAACGCATCGGCAAGCGCGAAACCCTGTTGAACGCCCAAGGCCGTCAAGGCCGACTCGCGCCGGCCCTGATAGCGCCCGGCCAGATTCCACGTCGTCTCGCCGTGCCGGGCGACGTAGACGCGCATTAAATCGCCAGCGAGTGGACCGAGTTGATGCCGGGGATCGTGCGCAGCGCCTTGATCGTGGCGTCGTCGGCCGGGCGGTCGACGGACAGCACCATGATCGCGTCGCCGCCGATGGCGTTGCGCGAAACTTGCATCGTCGAGATGTTGACGTTCTGCTGACCCAGCAGCGTCCCGACCTTGCCGATCATCCCGGGGACGTCGCGATGCTGGGTGATGATCATCGCGCCCACCGGCGTCGCATCGATCTCGTAGCCGTTGACTTCGACGATGCGAGCCGTTCCGTTCACCGACGTGCCGGTGATCGTGGTTTTTCCGCCGGAGATGCGCAACGAGCTGGCATAGATCGACGTGCCGCGTTCGCCGTGCGCGTCGACGTGCACGCCGAGTTCGCGCGCGATCGTGTCGGCGTTGACGACCGAGACACGGCGATCGGTGGTGGTCTGGAGCAAGCCGGAGAGAAACGCGCGCACGAGCGGTTCGGGCGGCGCTTCGGCGATCTCACCCTGCAGCGTCAGCGCGAATGCGGGCAGCTGCGTTTCTTGCGCGAACTGCGGATAGAAGCGCCCCATGCGGTAAGCCACATCCAGAAACGGCAGAACGCGGGCCGCTTCGGGTCCGTCGGGAACGGGCGCATTGACGGCCGCGTTCGCCGGGCTGCCGAGCAGCACGCGCGCCACGTCGAGCGCCAATTCCGTCGCGATCCGTTCGAGTGCTTCGTGGGTCGAGCCGCCGAGGTGCGGAGTGGCGAAGACTTTGGGATGCCGGTGTAGTTTCGCGCCCGTTCCGTCGGGCGGCGGCGGCTCCTCGGCCACGACGTCGATCGCGGCGCCGGCCAACACCCCGGCGTCCAGCGCCGCGAGCAGATCGCGTTCGACGATCACGCCGCCGCGCGCGCAGTTCACGATCACCGCGTGCGGCTGCAGCAGCGCCAGTTTCGCCGCGTCGATCATCCCCAGCGTTTGGTTGTTGAGCGGCACGTGCAGCGTAACGATGTCGGCGGTCCGCAGGAGCGTTTCGAGATCGGTCAGTTTGGCGTCGAAGGCTTCGGCGCGCGCCGCGCTGATGTAGGGATCGTAGGTGATGACGTTCATGCCGAAGGCCCGCGCGCGCAGCGCGACGTTGCTGCCGATCCGGCCCAATCCCACGATTCCGAGCGTCTTGCCGAACAGCTCAGTGCCGATGAACGGTTTGCGGTCCCAGCGGCCTTCGCGCAGCGACTGCACCGCGGACGGCGTGAAGCGCACGAGCGACAACATCAGCGCGAAGGTCTGCTCGGTCGCCGCGATCGTGTTCGCGCCCGGTGTGTTGAGGACGATGATCCCCGCATTGGTCGCCGCGTCGAGGTCGATCGCGTCGACCCCGACGCCGGCCCGGGCTACGACCGTGAGCTTCGGACCGGCGGCGAGCAGGTCACGATCGACTCGCGTCTCGGAGCGCACGATCAGACCGTCGGCATCGGCGAGCGCATGCACGAGTTCGGCTCGGGTTCGTCCAACTTGGGAGTCGATCGCGATGCCGTGCTCGCGTAAAACGGCAAGGCCTTGTTCGGCAAATTGTTCGGCGATGACGACACGCGGTGCGTGGGGAAGGCTCGACTGCATCATGGGCGTAGTTGCACGCGTTTGACCTACCGCCTTCGTTCACTGGGCTCCATTAGCGCGCTCGCGTTAGCGTTCGTGGTCCCGCTTGCGATATACGTCGCATCGCTTCAATCGGGCGTCGATTTTTGGGATATCGGCGAGCTTCAGACCGTTCCGTACATTTTGGGCATCGCGCACCCGACGGGTTTTCCGGTCTACGTCCTCACCGGCTGGGCGTGGTCGCACCTCGTCCCGTTCGGCGATCCGGCCTACCGGATGAATCTGCTCTCAGCGGTCGCGATGTCCGCCGCGGCTATCGCGCTGGCCGGTGCGCTGCTCGAACTCGCGGTCGCGCCCGTCGCGGCCTGCGGCGCTGCGCTGGTGTTCGCGGTGACTCGCGT
>Ga0182013_10005384_pt1 | contig 14895 bp, 15 predicted proteins | sample 612S2MmetaG_FD_120487 | JGI IMG/M metagenome (GOLD analysis project Ga0182013, IMG submission 120487) | Permafrost microbial communities from Stordalen Mire, Sweden - 612S2M metaG | ecosystem: Environmental > Terrestrial > Soil > Wetlands > Permafrost | place: Sweden: Stordalen | collected... | reverse complement strand
GGAGAGGGTAAGCTGCATAAAGTGGGGTTCCTATACGTTAGGTTTGGTCTGCTAACCCTATTCTAATGTTCGGAATCCCCACGCTTAAACGCGCTTAAAGCCGGAATTTTGCAAGAGGCTCTTAGGCACATTGATTTCTTCATAGAAGCTCTCCCGAAGCGAAGTTGAATTACAAAGAGAGGGCGAACGTTTTTAGCGCTCGATCACACAGACGAGAGGATGGCCCGATCGGGTACTGCAATCCTGAGTCCAATCCATATCCCATATCGAGCGAAAGTGACGAGCTAAATACTTTTATATGAAGGACTTTGTAGGCAAGAATGTTGGCGCGAAGTTGAAGAGCAAATACGACCATTTGCAAGAATTTGCACAAATGTACTAACATTCCTCCCTCTTGGAGAGCGCAAAGGAGTATTGACGCGGTAAAGGATTTGCATCCCATCTTCGAGGCATTTCTGGTCAATATCCCCTTTGATGTGAGAAATGGGAAACCACAAACAGTTTCTGCCTATACCCGGCGAGTCAGCAGGCGGTTACAAGCACATGGCCTTGTGCTGCGTAGTCCAGCAGTTTGCTGTCGCGCGTGATGACACGGTAGCCATACAGCCGCGCGGTTGCAGCGATGATGCGATCCGCGGGGTCGCTCGGCGGAGTTCCCGGTAATGCCGTTGAACTGATAAGAACCTTCGGAGTGAGGGCCGCTAACCGCACTCCTGGCAGTGCCAGCAGAGTGTCGAACCAGACTTCGGGCGAAAGTGTCATGTGAAGCCGGCCCTTCGATACCAGGGCTCCGATTTCCCATGCTGTGAATGGCGAAAGATAAACGCCGAGATTGACCGCTTGGGCGCTTCGAATTGCGCTGCGGCTTGCAGCCGAAAGTGGGGCTTGGCTCATTAGCCAGATCGCCGCGCAGGTATCGAGCAGAACAGGGCTTGTCAATTCAGAGTTGCGCATCCCAGATCTCGCCTGTCGAATCTGTGAGATCTACGCCTGGAGCGGCGGTGACGGTTCCGCGCATCGCGCCCCAGAGATCAAAGGGCTCATCGTCCTCACTCAGAATGGGCACGATGGCGGCAATTGGCCGCTTGTGCTTCAGCAGCACCACGCGTCCGGTCTTACCCTGGGCCACGTCGTCAATCAAGCCAAGGCATTGGGATTTGAAGGCGGTCACGCCGATTGTCTCTTCGGTCTTAGCGGGCATAATCATGCACTCTCCAACATGGACCATATTAAATGGTCCATGTCTAGAATGCAAAGATTCAGAGCGTATCGTTCGTTTGGACTTTACGCCGTGGCCGCGTTGGCAACAGACTGCAGCCCCCGCGCCTCAATCTCGAATTCGCGTATCTTGTACTTCTGAATCTTGCCGGACAGCGTCGCCGGAAAATCGTCTACAAATCGCACGTGCTCGGGAATCTTGTAGTAGGCAATCTGTCCTCTGCAAAATTCCTTGATCTCTTCCTCCGTCGCGTCCAAGCCGGGTTTCAGCCTAACCCACGCTGCCACAATCTCGCCCAGCCGCGCGTTCGGAATACCCACCACCTGCACCTCGTCCACCTTGGGATGCGTATAGAGAAACTCCTCTACCTCGCGCGGATAAATATTCTCACCGCCGCGAATGATCACATCCCGCGAACGCCCGGTCAGGTTGATGCACCCATCTTCGCGCATGATTCCCAAGTCGCCAGTCCGCAGCCAGCCGTCTTCCCTGATCACCTGCGCTGTGCCCTCCGCGTCGCCGTCGTAGCCCTTCATCAGCGCATAGCCGCGTACGCACACCTCGCCCTGCATGCCTGCCGGCAGCGTCTCCCCGGTCACCGTCGACGCAATCTGAATCTCCGTCTGCGGCATCGCGCGTCCCACGGTGTTCACGCGAATCTCAATCGAATCCGCCGCGTCGCTCATGGTCACCACCGGCGATGTCTCCGTCTGCCCATAAGCAATCACCAGCTCGCCGCAGTGCATCTCGCCCAGCACGCGCTTCATCAACTCCACCGGACACGGCGCGCCGCTCATCATTCCGGTGCGCAGACTGGTCAGGTCGTAGCCGGCAAAATCGGGCAGCGCCATCTCCGCCACATACATCGCCGGAACCCCATACACGCTGGTCGCCCGCTCGTCATGCACAGCCTTGAGCGTGGCGCGCGGATCGAAGGTCCAGTTGGGCAGAATGATCGCCGCTCCTGAATTCAGCGCGCTCATGGTCCCGATCACGCATCCGTAGCAGTGGAACAGCGGCACCGGCACCACAATCCGGTCCTCCTCCGTGTAGTGAAACCCCTGCGCGAGAAACTGCCCGTTGTTCACAATGTTGTGGTGCGTCAGCATCACTCCCTTGGGCAGCCCCGTAGTCCCGCTGGTGTACTGGATATTGGCCACATCGTCAACGGACACATGCGCGGGCAGTTCTCCGGGCGTGTATTTCAGCGCCAGCCACTCCGGCGAGTCGAAGTAAATGGTGTGCTCCAACTTCAGGTTGAGGCCGTGCCGCGCACGCCCCAGGATCTCCTCGTAGTCCGCACGCTTGTCGCTGTGCCACAGAAAGAGCGCCTTCATCCGCGACCGCGTCAGCGTGAACTGCAGTTCGTGCGAGCGGTAAGATGGGTTCACATTCACCAGCGCCGCTCCCGCCCGCGCGCAGGCCATGTGCATCACGATCCACTCGATGCAGTTGGTGGACCACAGTCCCACGCGGTCGCCCCGTCGAATCCCCAGCGACCAGAGCCCGCGGGCCACGCAGTCCGCCTCGTCGCTCAGTTCAGCCCAGGTCAGCCGCTCGTACTGGTGGCGCGACGCCACCGCCAGCCGATCGCCAAAGCGGTCCGCCGTCCGGTGCAACAGGTCGCCAATCGTCAACTCCAGCAGGGGCAGCGCCGGCCCCCGCGCATAGCTCAACATGCAAAGCTCTTCGTCCACAGCCATCGGTTTGCCTTTGTTGCAACGACGAATGGCAGTGTACACCGCCGCACTGGATCGGAATGTGTGATCCAGCACACAAAGCACGGAAGGCCGCACCGAGTTCTCTGGAGCTATGCGGCGACCTAGAATCTGGCCAGTGCCCACTATTTATACGGGCGAAGATCCCTGAATTGTATGGTTTTATGTTGGGCGCTGTGGGATTCGAAGCTGCGACTTCCGGCATGTGAATCTTGCCACGGTCAATGCAATCAATAACTTACATCGGCTATGGAAGCAGTTGTAAGCCGTTGAATAGACAAATAGAGCGCAGTAGGGCCGACCCTATTGTGCATGAGTTGTGCATGAGAGACATGCAGCCACTGGGCCTGTCGGGGGGCACTCTTTACGCCGAGCGCGCCGGAGGCGTGTCGATCAGTTCACAAGTAGTAACTGACGGAATGCCGGTGATTCAACCGGAACTCCGGCCCAACGCATCGCGTTGAGCAAAATCCACAGTGTGCGAATCCAGCAAGGCCCGATAAACTCCAGAGATGCAAGACGAACAACAACAGGAGTGGTCGAGACTGCGCTGCGAAGCGCACGATGGATTGCGAAACGGTTTTCGACAGAGCAGGACGGACCACCGCGCCGTGCAGGTTATAGAAATGCCGTCCTTCCTGCCTTGGACCAGTTGGGAACTCTACAAAGTCCACAATAGAGAGCTGAACTCGGCTTTGCTGGTAGAGGCGGTTTGGCTGCTCGACATCGACGCCGAAAAGTTCCGGGACCCCATGACCCGCTTACGGTATCCCCAGGTCATTCAACCAACAATTTCCGTGCGCGTGAGCAGCGTTGCAGAGGAATTACTACTCTCGACCGTTAGCGAACTCGGAGCCTTAGTACTCCCTGCCGACCCTGGTCCGGCTCCGTTGGTGATAGACGGCACCTCTTACGAGATTGCTGCTGGCGAAGGCTTCGCATTTGTCCGGTATCACCTGACTGACAGCCCACCCGAAAGGTGGCTGCCGTTGCATGACTGGGCATCGCGCTGGATTGCGGGGAATCGTAGTAATGCCGTCCCTTGCCCCTGAAACATGCAGTTCCGAGAGGTTTGTCGCCTAACCGGCAATTACCTTTCAGTAAACAGCAGTCCCTTGGCTGAATTCGGTTGAATGCGGCTGAGGGTTAGCCTGGAAGTGAATCAACAACTTTGCCCGGAACCGGGACCGCCGGCAGACCACAGTTCGGCGACCAGCAGGCCTCCCAGCCGGGTACGGCGCTCAAGCAGGGTGAACCCGGCGTCGCGCAGGGCCGAAACGTGATCGGGCAGGGTGCGGACGGCGAGCCCGGTGAGCAATCCAAAGGAAAAATAGAGGCTCGCGACGATCGGACGTGCGACGAGGCGGCCAAACCATCCGGCTGGTACAGAAAACTCCGAGACAACCCACAAGGCGGAAGGGGAAGCTGCGCCACCCAGCTTTCCGGCCAGAGACCTTACTTCCGGGGTGCTCAGGCAATCCAGGAAAAAATGGGTTGCGATCAGGTCGTAGGGCCGGCCGAGAATGGGAGCTGGGGTTTGCCAGTTGCGGGCGTCGGCCAGGTGGACGCGGACCCGGCCAGCATGAGACTGCGCTCGGCGAAGAAGCGCGTCAAGCATTGCACCACTGCAATCCACGGCATCGACGTTGACGTTGGAATTCTCGCGGACGAGGCTTGCTGTGAAGCGGCCGTCGCCATCTCCCAAAACCAGGGCGCATCGAGCTTGCGTGAGACGGTGGAGAAATGCGCGGCGAGTGAGCGAGAGAAACGGCCCGAAAGTGGTGAACTCCATCCACCGATAGAGGCGTGCGAGCGGGTTGAAGTCGGGGGCTGGGTTCATCTGAAGAGCAGGGCCATCGGTGCAAGCAGCACCAGGTCCGCGCTCGCGCGCACGGCGAGCGGGGTGAGGCGGCTGCGAAGGCAGTCGAGCAGAGCCAGGAGCAGCGCGCTGACGGCGCCTGTGGCAATCAGGGCCGCGGGGCGGGGTTGGGTTGAAGACAGAAAGGCGGCGAGCAGCAGGCCGGTGACCGCAAGAAGGCATGCCGGGAGCATAATCCTGGACTTGCCGGGCGCCTGTTCGCAGGCCTCCCAGCGATCGATGGCGTGGCAGTTAAGCCATGCGAGCAGCGCGAAGACGACGGCAGCATCGCACATAGGCCACAGGGGCCGGCTGGTGCGATGCGCGGCGCGGCCGATTGCCGGAAGCACGCAGGCCGCGGTGAACAGGAGTCCAACCAGCATCTCCTTATTCAGCAGCCGGGAGAGGCGCGTGAATCCGGATGCAAGCTTGCGAGGCGAGTGAACGCGCGCGAAGTAAGCCAATGCGGCGAGCGCGAGCACTGCGTTTCGTTCGCGAGCGGCGGAGGGCATGAGGGCGAAGACGATCCACGCAGCACCGCAGGCTGCGGCGATGGCCACGGGGACGAGCACGCGCCGGTGGCGATGATGAAAGCGATGGCGCTCGCGAAGGCTGCCGAGATTGGCTGTACGCAGGGCCGTGCGGGCGTCGAGCACGCGGTCGACAATGTAGACTGCCCAGGCCGCAAGGGCCAGCAGAATGGGAATCCAGACGGGCAGGCGAACGCCAGCCGCCGAGGCGAATGCGAGAGACCAGACGATGGCCACGGTGGGCGCGTCGAGGCTCGTCAAGTGCCAGAGGCGGAGCAGCACAGGTGTGTCGAAAGTGCGGTTCGCTGTGCCTGCGCGATCGGCGACACTGACTTGCACCAGCGGATTGGGGAGAGTCTGCGGCACTTCTCAATTGTATGAGAAGTCAGGGAAGCCGAGCGTCGCATTCCAAACGAGGTCTCAGGCTATGAGCGTTCCAAAAAGCAGGTCCTTCGACCTTGCTCAGGGCAGGCTTTCGACTCCGCTGAAGTACGCTTTGCTCCCAATGAACAAGGCGGGTTGAGCGCTGAGGTTTCCCGCCCTTGCGACAGAAAAAAGTCGCAAGAACGGGGCACGGGGCAGTTTTGGGGCAACCGACACTTGTTCATCGCCTGGCCGTAACTCGACATGGCGAGTCGGGCTGCTCACGATGACAGATTTTCAGAGAAATGGAATCACGATGACAGATTTGTTTTGGCGTGGGCACCAGGCGGACGACGCTAGCCGACGGTCTCCTCGACCATGGCTTTGATTCTGGCGTCGATGGATTCGGGGCTCAGAAAGAATGGTGTGTCGAGGACCTGGATGGTGAGTCCGCGGCTTTCCGGAGAGTAATTCCATTTCACTTCGACGCCGAAGTTGGAGGCGGTGCCGGAGTTGCCAGTGAGGTTGATTCCAGCGGCACTGGCCTTTTGGACCAGGGCCGCGTATTGCCCGGGAGCGATGTTGGAAAAGACCTGGGGCTGGCTTGGCGGCACGGTGCGCTTCCTTTGCGGGTTGGGTGGACTGCGGACGGCCAGGCGGCGCTATTTCCTGAGGCCTGGTTAATCGGCTGCACTGGCCTTTTTGGCCGCTGCTTTCGCAGGTGTTTTCGCAGGTGCTTTGGTGGTCTTGGGTTTGTTTTGCGCGAGCTTCGGAATGGCGTCCAACTCAGCCTTTCCTTCAGCCAGTTGCATCAGAAAACTCTGGCTTGCGAAAGCCGGAGCATCCTTCAGAATCTTGCTTGCGCGGATATAGGTTCCGTCCGGCTGCTGCAGCCTCGCCTTGACGGTATCCGCCAGGTATGCGGGCAAAATCTCATCGTGGATCCGCGCCTTGGCCGCAGGGTCACGAACGGGGAAGACGACCTCGCACCGTTCGAAGAGGTTGCGGGGCATCCAGTCCGCGGAGCCAAGGTAGATTTCGTCATTGCCGCCGTTATCGAAATGAAAGATGCGCGAGTGCTCAAGGAACCTGCCAACAATCGACCGCACCCGAATCCGTTCGGAAAGCCCTTTCACTTCCGGCCTCAGGATGCAAAGTCCACGAACGATCAGGTCGACTTCCACGCCTGCCTTCGATGCCGCATAGAGAGCCTCGATGACCGACGGCTCGAGCAGCGCATTCATCTTCGCCACAATATGCGCCGGCCGCCCGGCTTGCGCGTGCTCCTGCTCGCGGCGAATCAAGCCGAGAAAGCTTTCCGCCATGGTGAGCGGCGCCACCAGCAGCGGCCGATAGTCGTCGATCTCCGCATGAGCGGTGAGATAGTTGAACACCATGTGTACCTTCTCGGTAATTTGCGGATCGCACGTCAGCAGACTCAAGTCGGTATAGAAGCGAGCCGTATCCGGGTTGTAGTTGCCGGTGCCGAGGTGGCAATAGCGACGCGTCACGCCATCCTCGTCGCGCCGCACCAGCATGGCCAGCTTGCAATGCGTCTTCAGCCCCACCACGCCGTGGAAGACCTGCACGCCCGCGTCTTCCATGCTGCGGGCCCAGCGGATGTTCGATGCCTCGTCGAACCGCGCCATCAGCTCCACCACCAGCGTAGCTTCCTTGGTGGCCGCGGCCTCAATCAGCGCCTCGCACATCGGGGAGTCCTTGCTGGTCCGGTAGAGCGTCTGCTTCATTGACAGCACAGCATCGTCCTTTGCGCCCTGACCGATAAAATCGACGACCGAGTCGTACGAGTCGTACGGGTGGTGCAGCAGCACATCGTGCTGGCGTATCTCGTCGAAAATATTTGCCGACTTGCGGCTCAGGTGCAAGGGCTTCGGGGTGAATGGCGGAAACTTCAACTCCGGCCGCTTCACATCCCCATAAAAGAACATCAGCCGCGAGAGGTTCACCGGCCCCTCGACGCGATATACCTGGTCCTCTTCCAGCTCGAAGTTCACCCTCAGCCGCTCCACGATCTCGGGATCGGCCAGCGACTCAATCTCCAGCCGGACAGCATCGCCTTTGCGCCGGTTGTGCAGCTCCACGCGAATGGTCTCCAGCAGGGACCGCGCTTCTTCCTCTTCGAAGTAGAGGTTCGAGTTTCGAGTTACGCGGAACGCAGCCCGCGCCAGCACCTCATACCCGCGGTACATCCCGGCAAGGTTCTGCGCAATCAGGTCCTGCAGCAGCAGGTAATCGAACTTGCCTTCCTCAGCCGGAAGCCGCACAAACCGCGGCAGCGCGCGGGGCACCGTCACCACGCCCAGCACTTGCGGCCCCGAACTCCGTCTCTTGGCCCGCAGCAGCAGCGCCAGGCAAAGAGCCTTGTTCAGCACGCGCGGAAACGGGTGTGCCGGGTCAATCGAGATCGGCGTCAGCAGCGGATCGACATCCCGCTGGAAATATCCCTGCGCAAACGCCCGCGCCTCTTCACCCAGTTCCTGCCATTCCATCAGCCGGATGTCCTGTTTCCGCAACTCGGGCAGCAGTTGGTGCTTCCAGCATTGGTACTGCGCAGCCACAAAACTGTGAATCTCAGCCGTCAGCACAGCCAGCGATTCATCCGGCCGGTTGCCGTCATACCCCGGCTCGCGATACCCGTCCTCAATGCGCTGCATCAGCCCGGCTTGGCGCACCTCAACGTATTCGTCCAGGTTGTTGGCGGTAATGGCCAGGAACTTGACCCGTTCAAGCAGGGGATTGCCGGCGTCCTCAGCCTCTTCCAGCACGCGCCGGTTGAATTGCATCCAGGAGTAGTCGCGACCGTTGAAAAGCTTTTGTTTGACAGAAGTTCGAGCCATGCTGCGTTTCCAGTTCGCCGTGTTGGCAGTCTACAGCCTTTTCCCCATCAAGAGGAATCCGCACTCCGATTCCCAGGAAAAGCCGTACCAGCCAATCCATACAGGATGGACACCACGCTGAATGTTAACAACAGGCAAAAAAGACTCGACCGGCGCAAATCTGCTGTCCGGAGCGAAGTCGATGGCCGGGGGCGCCTCCAAACCCAGTGAGTGCTCCTTACGCAGGAGCGTTAACCTCTGCGTTTTCGAATCACCCAGGTCGTCATGCACCGGTAGTCCTGCACGATGGTCGTCTTGAGCGGGTCGACCAGGACAGCATTCATCTCCTCCGTCAGCCCAAGCAGCATCTCTTCATCGACCAGAAACCACTCCGAGCCGTCGCCCACCACGTAGATGTTCTCCCGCACCTGCTCGAAGTCCATCCCAATTCTCGAACCCAAGCGGCAGAACAGCATGCCGCCGGGCCTCAACACCCGCCAAAGTTCGGCCAGAATCGCTCGAAAATGCTCTTCGTCCCGAGAAAAGTGCAGCACAGAATTGCAGATCACCACATCCGCAAACCCATCCGCGAACGGCATCTCTTCGATCGGCCCAACCTGGAAATTCTCTTCCGGCAATCCGGTGTTGAGCGAAGCGGAAAGCTGGCGCACATGGTCGACACCGGCGGCATCCTCGTCCAGCGCAAACACTGCGCACCCCTCGCGCAGCAGATGCACCAGGTTTCTTCCGTACCCGCAACCTGCGTCGAGCACGCGCATTCCAGGCGCAATGTTTCCTCGTAGAATCTGATCGAAGACGTAGATATCGATCTGCCCGAATTGTTCCTGAATACTCAGCACCGGTCCGCCTCCGTCCCGCATCCAATACGGTGATTATCCAAATTGGGCTTGAATTGCCCATCTGCAAGTTGTATCAGCCTTCGGGATGGCGATGCCCGCCACGCGCTGAGTGGTCATTGACTCTCTGGCCCATCGGGTTGAGGATGAAGATTGAGTGAGTGCAATTCCAACCGCCAAAATTCCGCCCCCACGAAATAGGAGATAGGAGTGCTCTCGATGCCTGAAGAAGCTATCACCCCGAATGGAAGTCTGCTCGAAAGCCTGATTCCCGCGAAGCCCATATCGGGACGCGCCCAGGAGTTCAACGAGCGCGTGCATGACATGATGGACGGCCAGGCTAAGGACGAGGCCACCGTGGTCAAGGCCTTTGATGGCTTGGACGAGATGTTCGACCTGATTGCCGCCGGGATGTACTCGATGGCGTCGATGCTGGTAGGGGAAGGCGAGGACAGCATCCGGCTGGTGGAGACGGCTGTCGCCAATGCCGAGGTAACAGCGGGCCACGACCCCGCGAAGGCGCGCAAGAGCAGCCGCCTGGCGCTGTGTACGGCGGCGCTGGACACACTTGCCGCGCGCGATGCATCGAGCCTGGCCGCACCGGAAGGTCTGGAGCATGCCGCTACCTGCATCGGGGACGACGAACTGGATGCGGCTGGAGTCTCCAGCGACGAATTGGAGCGGATGATTGCCGGGCCGGACCGCGACCGTGTGCGGAACTGGCTGGAGAGCCTGCCTGCGGTTCTGCGGACCATTTTTGTGCTGCGGGCCGTGGCCGGATTTTCGACAGCCGAGACCGCGGAGCTACTGAGGGCGCATGGCGGGCCGCAAGCCGCCGGCTGGAACCGCGATGCGGTGCGGGAGCTGTTCCGGCAAGGGCTTTGCTCGCTTGCTTCCCAGGTGCTGCAGGCAGCGAGCCACTAACTTCAAGCTGTCAGCTTTCAGTTTTTTCGCCGGCGGCCCATATTGGCACTGGCGATTCTCCGCGCCCTTTTTCCGAGTGCTTCCCTGCCACTTCTGCCAAGAACAAGCAGGGCGTTTCGCAAACTTCTGACGGGTCCCACGCCGATTCGATACACTACTTTAAGAACCCTGCCGACCGCTTACCGCATCCATTAAGAGCGAACTATTTCAGGCAGAAGCCCTTCTGAAGTGAGTTGAACAACCTTGATCTCGTCAAAGTATCGAAGAAAGAGCACGATTTTCCCTTGCGGCCTGTTGCTGGGACTGTCGGTCGCGGGTTCGTGTGTGTTGGCCGCGGGCGGACAGTCGGCGCAGCAACCGCTGGGGTTGGCGCCGAGCCAGGCGTCGGGGCCGAATGCGCAAAGCTTTCAGGGTAGTGTGACCGCGGGCGACCCGACCGGGCAGCCGATCGATTTGACGCTCGACGATGCCATCCAGCGGGGACTGAAGAACAACCTGGGCGTAATTTTGAGCGGCACGCAAACGGCTTCGGCCCGGGGCCAGCGGCTCAGCCAACTGCAGTCGCTGCTGCCGAGCGTGGATGCCACCATCAAGGATACGGTGATGCAGGCCGATCTTGCGGCTGAAGGGTTGCGGATTCCGGGTTTCCCGACCATCATTGGGCCATTCGGATACCAGGATTTCCGGGCTTCGCTGAACTGGTCGCTGATCGACGTTGCTTCGCTGCGCAATTATCTGGCGGCGCAGCATAATTTTGCCGCTGCACAGCTGAGCGCAGAGGATGCTCGCGAACTGGTGGTGCTGACGGTGGGGAATGCATATCTGTTGGCGCTGGCCGATGAGAGCCAGGTCGGCAGCGTTGAAGCGCAGGTAGCCACCTCAAAAATATCTCTCAACCAGGCCGTGGCCAACCACGATGCAGGGACGGCGCCCAAGCTGGACGAGTTGCGGGCGCAGGTGGACTATCAATCCCTGGAACAGCAGTTGATTGTGGCGAAGAACTGGCTTGCAAAGGACAAGCTGGCCCTGGCGCGGACCATCGGGCTTCCCCTTGCGCAGAGTTTTAATCTGGCGGACAAGGCGCCTTACCAAGCTTTCGACGCGCTGGATGTCGAAGCGGCGATTCGCGAAGCTCACGCCAACCGCAAGGATCTGGCGGCGATGGTGGAGCAGGTGAAGGCCGCTGAACAGCAGCGCAAGGCAGCTACGGCAGACCGGTTCCCCACGCTCGCGTTCAGCGGAGATTACGGAGACATCGGTGTGAATCTGAGTCACTCGCATGGAACCGAAGATGCCACGGGTACCATCAGTGTTCCTCTTTTTGCGGAGTTTGCCTTGCGCGGCGAGGCACAGGTGGCGCAATCGACTCTGGACACGGACAAAGCCAAGTTGAGCGACGACAATGCGCAGGTGGATGCGGACATTCGCGACGCTCTGCTGGACATTGAATCGGCGCAGAAACTGGTCGAAGTCGCGCGCTCCAGCGTGGACCTGTCCAACGAAGCGCTGAGCGAAGCGCAACAGCGGTATGCGAACGGTGTGAGCGACAACCTGGCCGTAAGCCAGGCGGAGCAAAGCGTGGCGCAAGCCAATAATCAATATGTAGCCAGTCTCTACCGGCATAATGTCGCAAAGCTGAGCCTGGCGCGCGCCCTGGGCGCGGGGCAGAGTTACAAGAACTATTTGGGAGGGAAGTAAACGTGGCGGATTCGACTGCAACACCGGCCCCTGCAGCGCCGGTTCAAGAAACTGAAATTGCGCCGCCGCCTAGCCGTCGCAGAGGCATCATTGTGGTGGTGCTTGTGGTCCTGGTGGTGGTGGCGGTCGCTGTTTGGTGGCACTCCACATTCAGCGAGGATACCGACGACGCACAGGTGAACGGACATTTGATCCAGGTAAGCTCGCGCATTGCCGGGCAGGTGATCAAAGTGGACGTGGCGGAGAACCAGGAAGTGAAGGCCGGCGACACAATCGCCGAGCTTGACCCCAAAGATTACGACGTTGCCGTGGAGAACGCCCAGGCGGCCCTCGCCATTGCCCAGGCAAATGCCGCGGCAGCGAACGTAGGTGTCCCCCTCACGACCATCAACACGGGCAGCAATCTGCGTTCGTCGGATGCGGATGTGAGCGGTGCGCATGCCGGCGTGGCGCAGGCGGAGCAGCAATTGGCGGGCGCCAAGGCCTCGGTTGCCCAGGCTCAGGCCAACCTGACCAAGGCCGATGCGGATCTGGCTCGCTACAAGCCGCTGGTCGAAAAGGACGTCATCAGCAAGCAGCAGTGGGATGCTGCCGTGGCCGCCGATGATGGAGCCAAGGCGGCGTTGGCCAATGCACAGGCCGCTCAAAGCGCGGCGGGCGATGGTGTGCGCGCGGCACGAGACCGTGAGAATCAGGCGCAGGCGCAACACAAGTATGCCGAGACCGGCCCGCAACAGGTGGAAGTGCAGAGTGCGCGGGCCAAGGCTGCTCAGGCGCAGGCGCAGCAGGCGCAGGCGCAACTGGATCAGGCCGAGCTGAACTTGAGCTACACCAAAATTGTGGCTCCGGCGGCCGGCATCATTACGCGCAAGAGCGTGGAGGTCGACCAGAATGTTGCACCAGGGCAGAACCTGCTGACGCTGGTTTCGCTCGACGACCTCTGGATCACCGCGAACTTCAAGGAAACGCAGTTGAAGCGTATGGACAAGAACCAGGCGGTGGAGATTGAAGTGGACGCAACCGGTAAGACGTACCAAGGCAAAGTGACGGAGATCGGCGGCGCCACCGGTTCGGTGCTCAGCCTGTTTCCCCCGGAGAACGCGACGGGCAACTACGTGAAGGTGGTACAGCGTGTTCCGGTGCGCATCGACTTCACCAACCTGAAAAATGAAGACCCCAATCACGCGCTGCGGCCTGGATTGTCGGTCGAGCCGAAGGTTCGGGTGAAGCCGTAAGAGCAGTGATCAGTGGTCAGTGGTCAGTGGTCAGTGAACAGTTTTTGCCCCTAACCCGCTAACAGGGTTGGGGGCTTTGGTTTTCTGGCTTGGCAATGGTGTGCAAGACTGGTGCGAATCGGTGCAGACGAGGAGATGCCAAATGGAATTCCACCTGGACCAGGGACTTGAGGTTCTGACGCAGACACCGGGCGTGCTGAGCGCTCTTTTGCGAGGGAAGTCCGATATGTGGCTGAACGCGCGGAAGACGCCGGAGTCGTTCAGCCCGATGGATGTGATCGGACACCTGATGCACGCGGAACTGACTGACTGGATTCCGCGCGTGCGCATGATTCTGGAGGACCAGGACACCCGATCGTTCGAACCGTTTGACAGGCACGGGTTTCGAGCGTTGATTGCCGGCAAGGGCGGGAATGAGTTGCTGGATGAGTTTGCCGAGTTGCGGCGGCAGAGCCTTCACGCTCTTACGAAGCTCGGCGTTGGAGAAGAACAACTCACGCTGCCGGGCAGGCATCCCGAACTCGGGGCCGTGACGTTGGGCAACCTGCTGGCCACGTGGGTAGTTCACGATTTGGGCCACATTGCACAACTGGTGAAGATCATGGCGAGCGAGTACCGGGAAGCGGTCGGCCCGTGGCGTGTGTATACGACGATTCTGGATTAATCCAGCGGGATGAACTCGACGCTGCGGACGAGCGCGGGGCCGACTCCGGGCGGCGTGGGCGTGGCGTAGAAAGACAGGCCCACACTGCTCGCGGCGGGGTAAATCAGGTTGGTCAGCACAGTTTCTCCGTCTTCCGCAAAGACCTCGACTGAGTTGCGATCGACGACGATTTCGATGCGGATGGAATTCTCCTGCGAATGCTTGAGCGGGGCTGAAACGCGGGTGGGGAAGTCGGGAGACCAGTCCGTTTTTCCCGAGTGTATCCGGTCCACAAAGATGCGGCCCTTTTCTCTATCGACACCGATCACAGTTTCTTCCGCGGCAGCTTCATTGGGGTTTACCGTGCCGCGGCGCAAGCGTATACCGGCTTCGGCAGCATCGCCTGGATCGAGCGTCACCCGCAGCAGGTAGACGCTGCCGGTGAGTTTTCGATCGGAGATGCGCTCGTTGATCTGGGGCACGGTCAGGTAGGGCGACGCGCCAAACAGGGCGCTTGAGGGCTTGTAGGAAGGTGTCGGCAAGATGGGTTGCTGGACCAACATGAGCGGTTCCTGCGACGGCGTCAAGCTGGTATGGGCGGACGGCTGGCGCAGGTAGAGGGTGCGTGCCGTGGTCATTTCGCCGCGCCCCGGCAGCGAGGGCGACTTAGCTGCGTATTGCCAGTTGTTCATCCAGGCGATCCAGAGACGATCCTGACCTGCCGGGATGTTTGAAAAGGATGTAGAGGCGTAAAAATCCTTGCCCCAGTCGGCCCAATGGGGGCCCGAGCCGGGGTGATCTTCAGTGAAATGAGTTCCGTCAAACTGGCCAACGAAATACTGATCGGCTGATCCGCCTTGGGGCCCGCCTGGATTGATATTGACGCTCAGCACCCAGCGGTGGTCGACGATCTTGCCCATGGCTTCATGTTTGCCGGCTGTTTCGCGAACGGAAAGCTCGAAAAGATCGGGGCACTCCCATACGCCGGAGACTGCGCCGGCCGGACCAAACTC
>Ga0182013_10005382_pt1 | contig 14898 bp, 11 predicted proteins | sample 612S2MmetaG_FD_120487 | JGI IMG/M metagenome (GOLD analysis project Ga0182013, IMG submission 120487) | Permafrost microbial communities from Stordalen Mire, Sweden - 612S2M metaG | ecosystem: Environmental > Terrestrial > Soil > Wetlands > Permafrost | place: Sweden: Stordalen | collected... | reverse complement strand
GGGTACACTGCACCCGGCGAGTATAACTCAGCGCTCGTGCTTGGTCAATTCGGTACGTCCGTCCTGGCGAGCAAGAAGACCGCTCCGCGAGACATGTCGCGATTTGAAGGGTATCGAGAAACTCTTTCGTTGGTATCTACGGGGAGTACGCCTTACGGCAACCAGACGTCCGTTATAGCGGCTTGAATCTGAGCGAGTTGTACGCGCGAGAGCCCGTTGTCAGCGGGTGACATGACTCGCAAAGAACATCGCGTCCCGATATTTCGCTAAGTACCGCGCAATGCGAACGGTCAAACCTCCGAGTTCGATGGACGCTTTGCTCAACTTAGTAAGGTTTGAACGCGCGAAGCTCGCGCGCTACCTCGGCAAAGACGGACGCCCAATCGCCGGCGGTCGGCTGCCGAAACAGGCGCATCGTCGGATACCACGGTGAATCGGCACGCCTGAGCAGCCAGCGCCAGTCCGGAGCGAACGGAAGCAGCGTCCAGACCGGCATGCCCATCGCTCCCGCCAAGTGAGCGATGGCCGTGTCGACGGCGATCACCAGATCGAGCTGCGCGAGGATCGCGGCGCTATCGGCGAAATCACCGATCTCGGCGCCGAGCGGATCGAGCGTGAACGAGCCGCACGAGCAGAGCTCTTCATCGCGCCCTTTCTGCAGTCCGAACCATGCGATATCGTCGATCCCGCCCAACGCCGCGAAGTCGTCGAGGCGCACGGAGCGACGGCGATCGTTTTCATGATCGGGATTGCCGGCCCAAACGATCCCGACGCGTAAGCGCGCCTGACTTTGCAAGCGAGGACGCCAACGCTCGACGCGCTGCGGTTGGGCCTGCAGGTAGGGGATCGGCGCCGGGATCGAGGTGAGGTCCGTTGCGAACGTACGCGGGAGATCGATAAGTGGAACCTGTAGGTCCTCGTTGTCCGCTAGGATCGCGACGTCCGCGTAAACGCGTAGCTCGTCGACGCCCGGGAGATCGGCAAAGAGCGGGACAAGCGCCGCGCTCACTTCGAGGATGATGCGACCGCCGCGCGCCTTGACCGCGGGTAGGTAGCGGACCATTTGAATCGCATCTCCGAAACCTTGATCGGACGTGATTAGGAGCTGGCGGCCTGCGAATTGCTCCCCGTTCCAGAGCGGCACGCGGCCGAGGTACGGATACTGGTAACGCTGGACCGGGGTTCGCCATACCCAGATGTACTCGTCCCAGCCGCGTGCAAAGTCGCCGCGAATTAAGCGCGAATACGCCAGACTCAAGTGGGCCGTGACGAAGTCGGGCTGCAAAGCGATCGCTTCTGCGCCGGCAGCAATCGCCTCGGCATAGCGGCCGGTCAAATAATAAAGCCAGCTGAGGTTGCGATGCGCCTCCGCGCAGGTTGCATCGAGTTCGAGCGCTCGTCGATTTGCGTCAATTGCGACGTCGAGTGCGTCGAGGTCATAAGCCGCAGCGCCAAGGTACACGTAGGCGGCCCGATCGGGCCGCAGATCTACCGCGCGTAGGGCCGGCGCGAGCGCTTCGCGAACACGGCCACTGCGTTGGTAGGCATGGCACAGATTAATATGGGCCTCGTAAAGATCCGGTGCGAGCCGCAGCGCTGTTTGCAATACCGCAATCGCCTCATCGCAGCGCTGGAGATCCATGAGAACGGTTGCCAGATCGCAATAGACCGGAGTAAGATCCGGATTCGCGTGTATCGCCTTCGTATACTCTCGCCGCGCGTCGTCGCGGCGACCGGTGTGCAAGTACAAGTTCCCGAGTTCGGCGCGCGCCTCAGCAAAATCCGGGAAGAACGTGACCGCCGCCTCGCAGGCCAGGATCGCGCCGCTAACGTCGCCCTGTAAAGAATACTTTTTTGCGCGATCGAAATGTGCGCGCCCGACATTCTCACGTTCAGAGAACCGCACGATCACTGCCGACGTTCCTTCGGATACTGTTTTGCCGCTGTTGGCTTCACGTCTCACTAGCGGACGGAGCAATCGAGGTCGTGCGACTCTCGCGGTACGTTTGCGCGCGACAATTTAAAAGAACGAAGCTCGCGCGCCACCTCAGCGAAGACGGACGCCCAATCGCCAGGCGCCGGCTGGCGAAACAGGCGCATCGTCGGATACCATGGTGAATCGGGACGCCCGAGCAGCCAGCGCCAGTCCGGAACGAACGGAAGGAGCGTCCAGATGGTCATGCCCATCGCTCCCGCCAAGTGAACGATCGCCGTGTCGACCGCGATCACGAGGTCGAGGTGGGCGAGTATCGCCGCGGTATCGGCGAAGTCGCCGATCTCTTCGCCGAGCGGATCGAGCGTGAACGAACCGCACGGCCCGCGCTGTTCATCGCGTCCCTTTTGCAGCCCGAACCAGGCGATGCCGTCGATTCCACCTAAGACCGCAAAATCTTCAAGGTGCACCGAGCGGCGCCGATCGTTGGCGTGATCGGGATTGCCGGCCCAAACAATCCCGACGCGCAGGCGAGCGGAACTCACCAGACGGGGACGCCAGTGCTCGACGCGCTCCGGCTGCGCCCCCAGGTAGGGAATCGGCGCGGGGATCGAGCTGAGGTCGGTAGCGAGTGCACGTGGGAGACCAGAAAGCGGGACCTGAAGATCGACGTCATCTGCGAGGATCGCAAAGTCCGAGAGGACTCGCAGCTGGTCGGCGCCCGCAATATCCGCAAAGAGCGGGAAAAGGGCCGCTCCCACTTCTAGGATGACGCGACCGCCGCGCGCCCTGATCGCGGGTAGGTAACGGACCAGCTGAATCGCATCTCCGAAGCCCTCATCGGCCGTGATCAGGAGCTGCAGCCCCGCGAATGCCTCGCCGTGCCAGAGCGGCACGCGGTCGAGGTGCGGCAGAGTACGCCGAGCCGGGACGCGCCACAGCCAGACGTACTCGTCCCAGCCGCGTACAAAGTCGCCGCAGATCAACAGTGAAGACCCCAGATTGCAATGCGCTAGGGCCAAGTCCGGCCGCAAGACGATCGCTGCTTCACCGGCGGCAATCGCTTCGGCGTAGCGGCCGGTCGCATGATATGCCGCTCCGAGGTTGCAGTGCGCCAAGGCGAAATCCGGCCGCAAGGCGATCGCTGCTTCACCGGCAGCAATCGCTTCGTCATACTGGCCGGTCGCAAGATAGGCTGCCGCGAGGTTGCAGTGTGCCAAGGCGAAGTCCGGCCGCAAGGCGATCGCTGCTTCGCCGGCGGCAATCGCCTCGCAATAGCTACGGGTCGAATGATAGACCGACCCGAGGTTGCAATGTGCCTCCGCGCACGTCGCATCGAGCTCGAGTGCTCGCCGATAAGCATCGAGCGCAATGTCGAATGCGTCGAGCTCGTGCGCCGTGGCGCCGAGGTCTAAATAGGCCGCCAGATCGGGCCGCAGAGCTGCCGCGCGTAGCGCCGGCGCGAGCGCTTCGCGAACGCGGCCGCAACGCCGGTACGCTTGGCATAGATTCGCATGTGCCTCGTATAGGTCGGGCGCCAGCCGCAGCGCCGCTTCTGATGCCGCAATCGCCTCCTCGCAGCGCTGCAGATCGATCAGAACGGTTGCAAGATTGCAATAGACCGGGGCCAGATCCGGTTTCGCGCGGATCGCCTTCGCATACGCACGCAGGGCTTCCTCGCAGCGGCCATTCTGCAAGTACAGGTTCCCGAGATTGCTAAACGCCTCGGCAAAATCAGGAGCGAACATGACCGCCGTTTCGTAGGCCAAAACCGTGCCGCTAACGTCACCCCGCAAAGCACACACTTTTGCGCGATCGTAGTATGCTCGCCCGACGTTCGCACGTTCCGACCACCGCACGACGAGCGCAGTCGTCTTGGTTTGCCATTGTATTCTGGACACCGCCCGCTTACGTGCTGGGGTTGTCATCGGCGTCTGCTCCATTCAGCGAGTATAGCCGAGCTGCTTGTAGATGGTCAATTCGGTGCGCCCGGCATCATGGACCGGCAGTGAAATCGAAGGCCTTGAGACGTTGCGACGTATGCGATCTGAAACTTTCCAAAGACGGTCTGTTGTTGCCATTCGATACTGTGCAACTATCAATTCGCAGTTCGGCTGTTACTTGTCCGGTAGCAGCAACTGCGATGCCAGTGAGTTATTCCACCGAAGCGCGCTGTCGATGGCCCGAAATCGACCTTTGGCCAGCCTCTGGATCACCCGACCGGCGCGATACTCCACTGATCCTGCGGCGAAGTAAAATCGCGGCCCAGTAGAGCTGGTATCCGAGAGATATAGGAGCTGTGCGATCAGCGCTGCGGACTGCTCCAGGGATCTGTTTGACGCTGTTGGCTTCACGCCTTTCGAATGAAGCGATCGAGGTCGTGCGACTCCCGCCGCACGTGTGCGCGAGATATTTAAAATCAAAAGGAACGAAGCTCGCGCGCCACGTCAGCGAAGACGGACGCCCAATCGCCAGCCGCCGGCTGGCGAAACAGGCGCATCGTTGGGTACCATGGCGAATCTGCACGCCCCAGCAGCCAGCGCCAGTCCGGAGCGAACGGAAGCAACGTCCAGACCGGCATGCCCATCGCTCCCGCCAAGTGAATGATGGCTGTGTCGACGGCGATCACCAGGTCGAGCTGCGTGAGGATCGCAGCGCTATCGGCGAAGTCGCCGATCTCGGCGCCCAGCGGATCGAGCATGAACGAGCCGCTCGACCGGAACTCTTCGTCGCGTTCCTTCTGAAGTCCGAACCATGCGATGTCGTCGATTCCACCCAGCGCCGCAAAGTCTTCGAGGCGCACGGAGCGGCGTCGATCGTTTTCGTGATTTGGATTACCGGCCCAAACGATCCCGACGCGCAAGCGTGCCGGACTTTGCAAGCGCGAACGCCACCGCTCGACACGCTCCGGTTGCGCTCGCAGGTAGGGGATCGGCGCCGGGATCGAGGTGAGGTCGGTGCCGAATGCACGCGGGAGACCAAGCAGCGGTAAATGCAGATCCGCGTCGTCTGCGACAACCGCGACGTCGGAGAGAACGCGCAGCTCGTCGACGCCCGCAAGATCGGTAAAGAGCGAGACAAGCGCCGCGCTCGCTTCGAGGATGACGCGACCGCCGCGCGCCTTGACCGCGGGCAGGTAGCGAACCATCTGAATCGCGTCTCCGAAGCCTTGATCTGCCGTGATCAAGAGCTGCCGCCCAGAGAATGGTTCCCCGTCCCAAATCGTCGCACGGTCGAGGGCCCGATACTGCGCGCGCCTAGCCGGAATGCGCCACCTCCAGACGTACTCGTTCCAGCCGCGTGCAAAGTCGCCGCAGACTAGGAGCGAAAGCGCCAGATTGACGTGCGCACCGGCGAAATCCGGACGTAGGGCAATCGCTGTTGCGCAAGCAGCGGTTGCTTCGGTGTAGCAGCCGGTCACCAGATAGACCGCCCCGAGGTTACAATGCGCCGCCGCGCACGCAGCATCGAGTTCGAGTGCTCGCCGATTTGCATCGAGAGCGATGTCGAGTGCATCGAGGTTGAATGCCGCGGCGCCCAAGTATACGTATGCGTCGCGATCGGGCCGCAGATCGGTCGCACGCAGCGCTGGCGCGAGCGCTTCGAGAAAACGACCGCCGCACCGGTACGCTTGGCACAGGCTCACGTAAGCCTCGTAGAAATCCGGCGCCAGCCGCAGGGCCGTTTCGGCTGCTGCAATCGCCTCATCGTAGCGCTGCATATCAATCAGAACGGTTGCAAGATTGCAATAGACCGGGGCCAGATCCGGCTTCGCACGTATCGCCGCCGCATACGCACGCAAGGCGTCGTAGCGGCGACCGCTGTCCAAGTAGACGTTACCGAGGTTGCCGTGAGCCTCAGCAAAGTCCGGGGAGAACGTGACCGCCGCCTCGTAGGCCGAGACCGCGCCGCTAAGGTCGCCCTGCAAAGCGCACACTCTTGCGCGGTCGTAGCATGCGCGCCCAGCACTAACACGTTCGGAGGCCCGAACTTTTTGAACTATGCGCCCGCTTGTCCAAGAGCGTCGTGCGGCTGCGCGATTGGGGCGAGCGGCTGCTCGTGCAAGCGCTCCCGCGTACGATTGCGGTTCGGTCTCCGATGCCGGAGCAACGGCCAATGTTTCCATCCAATTCCGTTGGGGATCCGCCGTATGGTGGGAGCACATATTCGTAATGTCGGCGCGCGGCCATTATCTACCGCCTGCGTTGGGAGGCAAAAGGATAGGGCGCCTTGACTTTTCTCGGGCAGTCTTGAGTTGAGGAAGACAAACAATTGCGAAACGTAACAGCGGGACTATGCGAGGTTCACCGGAATAAATACGCATTGCTAATCGTGGAGGATTCCTCTTTATGGACAGCTCGCGTGCGGGAGGACCCGCGCTTCCAGAAGTTGAGACGATTTTTTTTGCGCAACATTCGATTGTCAGTGCGGCGACCGGAAACATATCATTCATTGAAGTGTTTACTCAACTACTTCCGCCGTCGCTTCCCTCGGTGTTTTCGTTTCACGTAACCGCGGTCTTGAGAGGCCGTGTAACGCACTTAATCGACTATGGGCTAAGGATTTTAGGTTCCGACGGCAGCATCTTGTGGAGCGGAGCGATACCGATCCCTGAACAAAGGGACGACCTACTCTACGTCGATATGCTCGTTGGTCCGATCACGGTCGAAAGAGGTCATGAACTTCGCGCCATAGTCGCACTAAATGGACAGGAGAAGCATCAGAGAGCAGTACAGCTCAGGGTGGGAGCCGCTCCCGCAGCTCTTCGCGCTGCGACGAGTTTAGTAGCTGCGAAATAGAGAATGACATTCGGGACTGCCAGCGGCCGACGATTAGCGGAAAACCCTGCTGACGCTTTTCGGCGGTGCGCGACGGAGGTGGCGGTGAATCTTCTGCACCGGTCGATCGAGAGATTTTCGCCGCTCCTTGCGCCCTGCAGAGAGAACTCGTGACGTCGGAAGGCTTGTGAGCTAGCGCAATTATCTTGACGCGTTGTAAGCGTGCCAATTTCCGGAGGCCACGACCGGAGCCTTTCGCCGAGAGGGATGCGGCTAGCTCTAATCCTCGTTTCGACGGCCCGCAATTCTCGACGTTGCGCTAGCGGCACACGGTGCGGCCGAGGTCGGGAAGCTGCGTAGTATCTTTTGGGATAGTGAGCTCGAAAGAGCACGTGCCGGTCGACGTCGTCGCGGTGAAGCGTTGTTTGCCGGCCGCGACACTGTCCAAATATGCCATACCGTCGAGGGCAACGATCCAGCGCAAGTTTCCATTGGCTGCGACGATCTTCGTGCCGGCCGGCAATACGGCACCTTGGGGGTCGACCAAGGTGAGCGAGACGCCGCCGCCGGCCTTGACCCCAAAGCGTGCGATCCCGGGACTCAAGCGGTACGGTACAATCTCGGCCACGCTCGCGCCGAGATCGACGCCGATTGGGAGATCCTCGCCCTCGACCGTGATTTCGTTTGCCTGGTACGGTTGAAGCTGGTTCAGGATGAGTCGGCCCCGCGCGTCGGTGCGGCCGACTTCCTGCCCGTTGGAATAAACCCGCACGCCGGGATACCCAGGCAGCTCGACGACCCCAAAACCCTGTCCGACGGTACGCGCCAGGCCAACGGCACCGTCGACGAAATCGATGCTTCCGGCGACGTCAGCGGAAACGATCGTCGTGTCTTGGCCGTGAAAGACTTGCTGCGAGACGGTTGCCTTCGCGAGCTGCTCGGTCGCGCTTGCCCCAAACGTAGGCGCGACATTCTCCAAGGTCTGTGCCTGCAGTTGGTACGCAATGCCAGTCGAGCTGTCGTTGGGCAGTGATTGGTCGTACGTGACGGTTTGGCCTGACTCTCCTTTGCCTCGCACCGCTGTGAGTCCGGCATGCCCGCGTGCCCCGATCTGCATCGTAAACGAATACGTAGCCGTGATGAGCGTCGTGGCGGGGAACGGGCCGCTGTGCAGCAAGTTGATATTCAAGTTGCCCGGCCCCAGACGACGCCCATAGGTGAGGTCCGTCGTACGGGACGAAACGCCGTCCGACGTGATGCTGTGGCCGTAGCTCAACGCAAGAGATGCGCTCTTCCCGGCCGAGACAGACGCGTTTCCAACGAGCTGATAGCTTGGATTTGTCGCGGTGCATGCCAGTTGACACTCGGTGTTGCCGTAAAGCGGCGAACTCTTGATGAGCTGCGCACCCAGCCCAAAGCGCTGGGCTTGATAGCCGTACGTGTACGTTTGCTGCAATCCCGGGCCGAGGCCGGAGCGCCGCGTGAACGTTGCCGCGACCTGACCGATCCCCGGAAGGAGCAAGTCAGCCGCGACCGACCCCGACTGCGTATGAGCCGATCCGTCGATCGCGCCGCCGAGCGTGAGCCGATTGCTAACGCCCCGCCGTCCCTGCGCCGAAACGAACGTCCCGTCGTATGAGTTGGAGACGATTCCGTAGCCTTGGCGCTCGATGCCGCTGTCGATCTCGAACTGGGAAACGCCTTGGCGCAGAAGTACCGGACTTTGGTAGTAGGGGCTAACGATGGTCTGCACGTGGCCGCTCGCATCGCGCAACACCAGCGTGACGTTCCCGCTGCCGGAGTCGACGGGCAAATTTTGCAGCAGGAACGGCCCGGCTGGAATCTCTTGCTGCGAGACTTGGCGGCCGTTCACGATGACATCAAGAGTCCCGTCGGTGGGGAGCGTCCCGGAAAATGCCGGCAGCGCGGTGGTCCTGAACGACGGCTGCAGCGTGAAGTCGGTTCCCCATTGCACGCCGGCAAATTGCCGTTGCTGTGGTAAGATGCCGCCGGCTTCGACGGCGTCGCCGAATCGCAGCACGGTGTGCCGAGGCAGATTGTCATGTTCAAACGCCGTGTTCAAGAGCACGAAGCCCGATCCGTTTCCCGGTTGCGCGGCGCTCGCGGTTACAACGCCGCCCAGAAGGGTGTCTGCACCATTAAAGGAGCCGGAGATTCCCCCGCTTTGTGCTCCAAAGTGACGCGCGATATCGTAGTTGAGAAAGCCGCCGCTCTCGTGCGTCGGATTTGGCGGCGCGTGCGTTGCATGCTGGAAGTTGACGACGTTCAGCCCGAAGACGGTAGGTGACGCGGTGAACGAGAGGAGTCCGCGATTCACGTCGAGGCTCGCTTTGAAGTCGTCGAGCGCAAGGTAGTGCTGCCCGTTATACTCGATCGACCGCCTGCCGGTTTGGATGACGTTCCAAGCGCGAACGTCATCAGCGTTTGCGTAGTAAACGCCTCGCTCGTCCTTGAGAATCATCGTGTTTTCGGATACGCTGGTGCCGTTCAGCGCGACCGACACGAGCAGTTCGTCATAGTGCGTGGTTCCGTTGCCCGCTGAAGCCGCGGATGTCGGCAGCGCCGAAGCCGGTGCAGCGGAAATCGACGGAATGGGCGTCGCAGGGGGCGACGGAATCGGCCCGGCGGACGTGGGCGAAACCGCCGCGGCAGACGTCGGCGATATCGTCCCGGGAGAACCCGGCGGCGCCGCAAAGATCGGCGGAACCGGCTCTGCCACACTCGGTGCGCTGAGCGCAATGAGAGCCCAAAGAATGATCGCGAGCGTCTGGAAGAGGACGCCTAACGCGCGAACTGTTGTGTCTGCAAACGGCATTGCAGGTGCGGTCTGAAGACAGCCCGTTAGCTAGCGCGTTGGACGACGACTTTTACTATGGGGCCCTGGCCCAGCCCCAAGTCGAGCGTAATCGTTGCATCAATCGTTTGGCCGACGACCGGCCGCGACGCCGGAAGACTTACCGTAGCACTTCCGCCCGGTAAGACATATTGCGTCGTTGGAGAGTCGACCGGGTTGCCTTGCGCATCCGAGAACCTAACGTGCACGACGTGAACGTGTGCCGTGCCGCTGTTTTCGATGGTGAACCGCACGCGCTTGCGCCCCACGTCGCGATAGCTGCACGTCAGCTTCGGTGCGCCGCCCTGCGGGCTCGCGATGAAGACCGGGAGGCTGAATCCCAGGCGCAGTTGCACCCCCGAATCGAGCGCCACCGTGTCGGTGGGCGCGGTGCGCAGGCTGATGCGAAACGGTATCTCGCCGGCGACCGGCGCTGCGTTGCGCAACGCGAAGCGCACGATTTGCTGCCCTTCGGAAATGAGCGTGAAGATCGGCGGCGAGACGAGCAAATCGGTCGTCGGTTCCAACTTGTCTTGACCGCCGACCTGGCTCCAGGAATACGGGGTAATCTGAAACGTGTGCGTGTCCGGATCGTGGTTCGCGACCGTGACAGTCGCGATGCGGTGCGCCGCGTTGATCTGAACGGTGGTTGGCTCGATACCGATTCCGTCATCGGCCAGCGCGGTGCTCCTTGGAAGGAGCGCCGCGTTAGCGGTGACGGCAATCGCCGCACATACGGCAATGAGACGTGCCACGTTTGCCTCTTCGGTCCTTAAAACAGTAATATCTAGAAGTAAATCGTCGCGGTGAGCGTGTCGGTATATGCGCCGGCCGCAATCGTAGGCGAGACCGTAGCGCCGGCGGTAGTTGCGCCAATCTGGCCGTACACGGTGACTGGGAAGGCCGCACCCCCGGTTATGGTAGTTCCCCCCGCTGGTGTTGTAGTTGGAGCGGTTACAGCGGGGAAGGGGGTTCCAAAAGCGGAGTCCGAGTAGATGCCGTACGCGATGGTTTGCGACCCGGTAGTCCCGGGGCCCTTGAGGACCGGAACCGTTACCGTCCCACTGACATTAGCTCCGGCATTGAATCCGAGCAGCGCCGTGACACCGGAGGAGCAGGTCGCGGTGACGGACCCTGTTGCGGTCGGAATCTGACTTGAACCGGCCGCAACAGTTATCGGAAAGGCGAGGCTGGTCGCGGTTAGATTCGAGCACCCGGCAATGACCGTCATGCTGACCGCCATTGTTGCGGTCTTCGTGGTTGCTAATGCTGGTTCGGCTAACGGAGCCTGGGATAACGCCCCGATAGCCGCGATGGAGGCGATAAGTCTTCTTTTTCTCACGTGGAGTTACTTTCTTAGTGGTGATGGGAGCGAAGTGTTCCCATGATCGAATGAGCTAAGAGAAATCGTGCCCGGCACATCGCGGGGCGGGCCGTCACATCAGGTCATCGGTGCCCTCCTCATATGCTAGAAGTACATCGTAAGCGTCACGACGTCGCTGTAGCTTTGGTCCTCGACAGTATTTACTGCACGAACCACGGTCAGCGGCAGCGCTGTCGTCGCGCCCCCTGGGGTGACAAGTATCGCGGTCGCTTGGTCGCCGTCACTTGCCCAAACCATTGCGCAGGAGGGATCCCCGCACAACTTATAGGCCGCTATTCCTGCCTTGCCGCGGAGATTGCGTTGCGACCCCGTCGCGTTGAGGCCTTGATCGATGAACAACACGTAGGGTGTGCTGCCCGTTGAATCGATGGTAACCGCGTTCGACGATCCGCCGCCGGCGGACCGTGCAACGCTCATCAGCCCGATGCCGGAGGTGACGGTCATCGTAACAGGCATCTGCACGTGATAGAATATGCGGCAAGACCCCGCAGTCGGCCCAAGCACGATTGCGCCCGTGAACGCGGCTCCGGCCAGCCATCCCGCACGGAAGCACGTCGAGCGGTGGAGCATCAGAACGTCACCGTCACGACCACCGAGTCGGAGTACGACCCGATTGCCGCCCCCGCTGGAACGTAGACCGATGCAAACACGGGAAACGGCTGTGCGGTTCCGTCGCCGAAACCGGCTTCGACGGGGCCGACAAAGGTGCCGTCGCCCCAGGTCTGGCTGCGGCCGCTGTCTTGAAACAGCTCGTACGTCACGCTCGCAGCGGTGGCCTTAAGTTGGCGCTTAGCTGTCATGCCCGAGCCGGTCGGGTTTAAGCCCTCGCCGAGCGCAACCGAGATACTGGCACCGGCGCTGCAGTTGATGGAGATCGTCGTCGACGAAGTGACTGTCTTCACGCCGCTTCCCGGCGGAACCACCGAGCCGAAAATTAGAGGAGCGATGCTGATACTTGGGCAGCTTTGCGCAAGAGCGGTCGCTTGTAGCGAAACGGTTGCCGCAAGCGTAAACGCGAGCCGTCTGACGGATCGACATATCATTTGCCAGCAGTCCTATCACTATAACGATGACCATCGACTTAGAGCCATGTGTTCTGCGACCATATGCTACCGGCAGATTTCGTGGTTGTGAAGATGCAGCGGTACGTCTTAACCGTCGAATTACACTATATTTTTAGTATGATTCGGTTTATTAGAGCATCGACAAGGTTGCGTTTTGAGCAACGCAAGCCGCAATCTCCAAGGTAGGAAACGGCGCGGTTGCGATCGTACGAACGCTATGATTGATAAGGTACACTTGCGGGTGTCCTTATGGTCATGATCGCAGAGGGGGCATTCTCACCGAGCGCCCATCACGTTATTGCCGTCTGCGTCCCTCTTGTACGTAGTAAACTGTTCGCTCCTGTGGCCTGGATCATCGCTTGCCTTTCCGGAACGGATCTGTTGGCGCTTGTCGTCTTGCATATCGCGACGTGCAGAAAGCACACAGGCGGAAACGGTTTGATCGTCTGAATCTGAATATACTTGCGCTGTGTTCCGTGTTTCGTGTTCCGTCATTTCCTGTATTCGGTTGTTAGCAGGAAGGGGACGCCCAGCCCGGACCGTCGTCCCCTCGCTTGACATACCGCACAGCGATGTTTGACGCGGTTAGCCCGACGTTTCGCAGCGGATGGGTTGCGGTCGTGGTCCTTGGATTTCGGGCTGCACGTCTGCGCCTCGTGGACAACTTCCCGACGATTATAACGCGCGTAGCTCGCGCGCCACCTCGGTGAAGACCGATGCCCAATCGCCGGTGGTCGGCTGGCGAAACAGTCGCATCGTCGGATACCAGGGCGAATCGACGCGCGCGAGCAGCCAGCGCCAGTCCGCAGCGAACGGGAGCAGCGTCCAGACCGGCGTCCCCATCGCTCCCGCCAAGTGAACGATAGCCGTGTCGACCGCGATAACCAGGTCGAGGTGCATGAGGATCGCCGCGGTATCGGCAAAGTCGCCGATCTCTGCGCCCAGCGGATCGAGCGTGAACGATCCGCACGATCGGCGCTCGCCGTCACGTCCCTTTTGCAGCCCAAACCACGCGATGTCTTTGCTCGCTCCCAACACCGCAAAGTCTTCGAGGCGCACCGAGCGGCGGCGATCGTTGTCGTGACTTGGATTGCCGGCCCAAACGATCCCGACTCGCAAGCGCGCTGGACTTTCCAAGCGCAAACGCCAGCGCTTGACGCGCTCCGGCTGCGCTCGCAGGTAGGGGATCGGCGCGGGGATCGAGGTGAGGTCCGTCGCAAGCGCACGCGGGAGACCAAGAAGCGGGACCTGCAGATCCACGCCGTCCGCGAGCATCGCGCCGTCTGAGTGAACGCGTAGCTCGTCGACGCCCGGGAGACCTGCAAAGAGCGAGACAAGCTCCGGTCTCACTTCCAGGATGACGCGCCCGCCGCGCGCCTTAACCACAGGCAGGTAGCGGACCATCTGGATCGCGTCCCCGAAGCCTTGATCCAGCGTGATCAGCAGCTGCCGCCCTGCGAATATGTCACCGTTCCAGAGCGTCACACGGTCGAGGTACGGATACGGCCGACGCTGGGCCAGAAGGCGCCACATCCAGACGTACTCGTCCCAGCCGCGTGCAAAGTCGCCGGAGAGCAGCAGCGAAAGCGCCAGATTGACGTGAGCCTCCGCGAGAGCCGGCTGCAAAGCAATCGCCGTTTCGGAAGCGGCGATTGCTTCGGCACAGCGGCCGGTCTGATAATAAAGCCAACCGAGATTGCTGTGCGCCGTGACGCACGTCGGATCGAGCCCGATCGCTTCTCGATTTGCAACGAAAGCGATGTCGAGTGCGTCGAGGTGAGACGCCGCGATGCCAAGCTTCACGTAAGCGTCGCGATCGGGCCGCAGTTCTGTGGCGCGGAGCGCCGGCGCGAGCGCTTCGCGGTCACGGCCGCTGCGACGGTAGGCGTGGCACAGACTGGCATGTGCTTCGTAGAGATCCGGCGCGAGCCGCAACGCCGTCTCGGATGCGGCAATCGCCTCATCGAAGCGCTGCAGATCGATCAGAAGCGTAGCCAGATTGCAATAGACCGGGGCCAGATCCGGCTTGGCACGTATCGCCCTCATATACGCGCGCAGTGCATCTTCGCGACAACCGCTCTGCAAGTACAGGTTCCCGAGATTGCTGTGTGCCTCAGCAAGGTCAGGGGCGTAAAAGACCGCTGCCTCGTAGGCCAAGACGGCGCCGCTAATGTCGCCCTGCAAGAAACAGACTTTTGCGCGATCGTAATGCGCGCGCCCGACATTCGCACGTTCGGAGGCCCGAATTCTTCGAGCAATGCGCGCGCTTGCCCGAGATCGCCGGACTGCTGCGCGAATGGGCCCGGCATCTGCCGACAGGTTGTTTCCAGGTCTGTAGTCTGCGATGCTTTCGCGCGCGCGATCGACGGTCACGTTAGCTGCCTTTATTTACATGGTCCGGTTCAGCAGGGCGGCCGATTCTCGAGCCGCGCGACGGATGGCCAGACGCATCGTCGCGCTCTTCCGATCTTAAGAGTTACACCGATTTTGGCCAATCTCTCTGTGACATCACAAAGCTTAACGGTAATCATGCAATCCATCGATTCGCCGGATCTTCCAGTCTTAACCAGCTTGGCTCGCCGCACAGCGATGTTTGACGGTGGGCGTTACGTCTCGCTGCGGACGGTTGATGACGAGTACCTCTGGACGAGCAACTCCAAAAAGAGGGTCTTCTGGGAATTTAGTGGCTCAGAAATGAACCAGAACGCTCGAAATCGCATCCTTCAGGTATGCACGATCGGCAGGTGTTCAGCAAACTACTGGGCGTCGAGCCTCCGTGGGAGATCGAGCGGGTCGACCTTCGGCTGGAGGAAGGGGAGGTTCATGTCTTTCTTCGCCACCGCCGCGGCGTAAACTGGCCGTGTCCGCAGTGTGGGCGTCGCTGC